>Ga0169931_10004273_pt1 | contig 22315 bp, 22 predicted proteins | sample Kivu_15m_20L_FD_129675 | JGI IMG/M metagenome (GOLD analysis project Ga0169931, IMG submission 129675) | Freshwater microbial communities from Lake Kivu, Western Province, Rwanda to study Microbial Dark Matter (Phase II) - Kivu_15m_20L... | ecosystem: Environmental > Aquatic > Freshwater > Lake...
AAACGCCCCGAATCTAGGCGCAAACCACAGCCATAGCTCGGGCTATGGCGCGGATTTGCAACGACGAGACGGGGTGTTTTGGGGTGCAAGGCGGGCATGGGGGAAAGACTCTCAGGCTCTCAGTGCCGCGTCGGTTCCGGCGGGGCGTCCGGGTCCTCGGTCGGCGGGGCGGCGGCCACGCGATAGTTCTCGCTGGCCCAGGCCCCGAGGTCGACCTGGCGGCAGCGCTCGCTGCAGAAAGGGCGCCACGGGTTGTCGGGCCCGTACAACGACGGCCCGCCGCAGCCGGGGCAGCGCACGCTCAGGCGCACAGCGTCAGCTCGAAGTCGATGTCCTCGGCGGCCGCCTTCAGTCGGCCGTCGGCATCGGGGCGCATCATGCGCACGGACACCATCAACCGGTGGCCCGAGATCTCGGGCACGAGGCCGGTGCTGCCGTCCATGCGCAGTTGCAGCAGGTGGTAGCTGCGCCCCTCGGGCAGCCGCATCTGGAACTGGCCGGCCGCGGCGTGCATGCGCTGCGTGACGCCGCTGTCGCGCAACAGGCCCAGCAAGACCTGCAGCGCCTGCGCCAGCGGCGCCAGGCAGTCGGCCCAGCCGGCGATGTCGGCGCGGCGGCGCTCCGGCGGCAGTTGCTGCCAGGCGTGGTAGCCGGGCAGGTCGAAGGCGCAGGTACCGCCAGGGATGGCGATGCGGCTGCGGATGCTCATCAGCCAGTCGTTCGTCGCCAGCGCCTGTCCGGCCTTGCCGGACGTGGCGTTCAGCGCGTCGTGGGCCTGGTCCAGGCGCGCGCAGATCACGTCCAGCGCCTGCTCGGAGATGTGGGGGTTGCCGCGGTAGCCCTGCAGCTGTGCCTTGTGGCGCTCGAGTTCCTTGAGCAGGTCGGACTTCAGGTCGGCCCGGGAGCCCACGTCCATGACCTCGAAGATGGTGGCGAGCGCGAAGTGGTGGTCCAGCGCGGCATCGCGCACCATCAGCTCGGCCAGGCGCTCGAACAGGTGCTCGAGCCTCAGCATCGTGCGGATGCTCTCGTGGAAGGGGTGCTCGTAGAGCACCCGCGGGGCGGACGGGGTCGCGCTCATCGGCCTGTCGATTGTTCCACAGCGCGGGCCCTTGGCGAGACCCGAAGAGCCTCAGGCTGCGACGTGCCAGCGGTCCCAGACACGGTCCACCTCGCGCCGCAGATCCTCCAGCGTGAGGCCGTCGTTCAGGATCACCGCGTCGGCGACGGCGCGGCGCTGCTCGCGCGTGGCCTGCTGCGCGATCACGCGCCGCACAGCCTCCTCCGGCCAGCCGTTGCGCGCCATCACGCGCCGCACCTGGGTCACCTCGCTGCAGTCGACGACGAGCACCCGATCGACGCGCGCGCGCCAGTGGCCGGACTCGACCAGTAGCGGCACGTCGAAGACGACCGTGGCACGGCCTGCTGCCGCGGCCTGGGCGCGCGCGGTGGCGCCGATCAGCGGGTGCAGGATGGACTCCAGCCGGCCCTTGACGCCCGGATCGCCGAAGGCGCGTGCCCGCATCCAGTCGCGGTCCATCGCGCCTTCGGCGCCGATGGCCTGCGGGCCGAATTCGCGCGCGATCTCCGGCAGGGCGGCGCCCCCGGGCGCCGTGAGGGCGCGGGCGATGGCATCCGTGTCCACGAGCACCGCACCGCGCTCGACCAGGCGCTGGGCCACCGTGCTCTTGCCGCTGCCGATGCCGCCGGTCAAACCGATGTGCAGGCCGCGGCCAGCCGGCGCGGGCCCCGCGGCGGGTGCCTCGGCCGGCGGGGAAGACAGACTTTCGTTCACGGCATCACCACCCCATCCAGCGCGCCACGTCCTGCGGCCCTGCCAGCAGCACGGCCAGCCCGCCCCCGGCCAGGAAGGGCCCGAAGGGCACGTAGCGGCCCTCGCGCAGGGTCCCGGCGGCCTTCATCGCCAGCCCCACCGCAGCACCGATGACCGACGCCAGCAGCAGCACAGGCAGCAGCGCCTGCGCCCCGAGCCAGGCACCGAGCGCGGCCAGGAGCTTGAAGTCGCCGTGCCCCATGCCCTCCTTGCCGGCGACGAGCCGGAACACCGCGTGCACGCCCCACAGCACCAGGTAGCCGGCCGCGGCGCCGCCGATCGCCGCGCCCGGGCTCACCGTCCAGCCCAGGGCCGCCGCCACGAGCCCGGTCCACAGCAGCGGCAGCGTCAGGTCGTCGGGCAGCAGCGTCGTCTCCCAGTCGATCGCCGCCAGCGCCACCAGCGTGGCGGCGAACGCGCACCATGCCAGCACCTCGGGCACGGCGCCGAAGCGCAGCCCGACAGCGGCGAACAAGGCCGCGGTGAGCGCCTCCACCAGCGGGTAGCGCGCCGGGATGCGCGCGCCACAGGCCGCGCAGCGCCCGCGCAGGCGCAGCCAGCCCAGCAGCGGCAGGTTCTCGTGCCAGGCCAGGCGGTGCCCGCAGGCCGGGCAGTGCGAGCGCGGGCGCGCCAGGCCGAGCGGCGGCAGCGCCTCCACGCGGTGCTGCACCTGCGCCGCGGCCTCGCCCAGCACCGGGTGGGGCGCGTCGCCGAAGGCCTCCCGGTGGGCGTCGGCATCGGCGAGTTGGGCCGAGACCTCGCCCCACCACCGGCGCTCCAGCATCCGCGGCAGGCGGTGGACCACGACATTGAGAAAGCTGCCGACGACGAGCCCGAGCACGGCCAGCGCCAGGGGCGACAGGAAGCCCTGCAGGGCGGGCGCGTTCACACCACTGCCCCGAGCTTGAAGATCGGCAGGTACATCGAGACGACGATGCCCCCGATCAGGGTGCCGAGGAAGACGATGATCATGGGCTCGATCAGGCTCGACAGCCCCTTGACCATCTCGTCGACCTCCTCCTCGATGATCTCGGCCGCCTTGCCGAGCATGTGCTCGAGCGAGCCCGACTCCTCGCCGATGGCCGTCGCCTGCAGCACCATGGGCGGGAACACCGCGGTGCCGCGCATCGCGCTGGTCAGCGAGGTGCCGGTGGAGACCTCGCGCTGGATCGCCTCGGTCGCGCCGGCGTAGACCGCGTTGCCCGAGGCGCCCGCGACCGAGCCCAGGGCCTCGACCAGCGGCACCCCGGCGGCGGTCATGGTCGCCAGCGTGCGGGTCCAGCGCGCCACGACCGACTTGCGCACGAGTTCGCCGAAGACCGGCAGGCGCAGCAGCAGGCGGTCGGCGGCGTCCTGCAGGCGCTCGGAGCGGCGCCAGGACTGCAGCAGTGCGAAGCCGCCCCCGGCCGCGGCCAGCAGCAATAGCGGGCCGTGGGCGACGAAGAAGTCCGACATCGCGATCACCGCCAGCGTGGGCGCTGGCAGGTCGGCCCCGAAGGACTTGAACACGTCCTTGAACGTGGGGATCACGTAGACCATGATCACCGCCAGCACGACGAGCGCCACCACGACGACGGCGGCCGGGTACATGAGGGCCGAGCGCACCTTGGCCTTGATGGCCAGGATCTTCTGCTGGTAGGTGGCCAGCCGGTCGAGCAGGGGCTCGAGGATGCCGCCGTTCTCACCGGCCTCGACGAGGTTGCAGTAGAGCTTGTCGAAGTGGCGTGGGTGCTTGCGGAAGGCGGCCGACAGGCTGTTGCCGGCCTCGATGTCGGCCCGGATGTCGCCCAGCAGGCGCACCATGCGCGCGTTCGGGCTGGCGCGCGACACGATGTCGAAGGCCTGCAGCAGCGGCACGCCGGCGCTGATCATGGCCGAGAGCTGGCGCGTGAAGACGGCGATGTCCTTCTGCCGGATCGAGCCGCCGCCAGCACCGCGGCGCTTGCGCACGCGCGTGACGATCAAGCCCTGGCGCCGCAGCGTGGCCTTCAGCGCCGCCTCGCCGCCGGCGCGCAACTCGCCCCGCACGATACGGCCGGACTTGTCGCGCGCCTCCCACTCGAACAGGGGCTCCGGCGGCGCGGCGCGGCGCGCGACAGGGCGCGGGGGGGCGGGGCGGCTGGTGGCCATCGAGCGCAGGAGGTCGGCTGTGGCGGCGTCAGGCGTTGGTGACGGTCAGCACTTCCTCGAGCGAGGTGATGCCCGCGCGCACCTTCACCAGACCGGCCTGGCGCAGGTCGCGCACGCCGTCGCGGCGGGCCTGCTCGGCGATGTCCATGGCCGAACCCTGCGCCAGGATGATGCGCTGGATGGCCTCGGACACCGGCATCACCTGGTAAAGGCCGACACGGCCGCGGTAGCCCAGGTTGCAGGCCTTGCAGCCGACGGCCCGGTAGGGGCGCCAGCCGTCCTCGAGCTCGGCGTCGCCGAACCCGGCGTCGCGCAAGGCCTGCAAGGGCACGTCGGCCGGCGCCTTGCACATCTCGCACAGGCGCCGCGCCAGCCGCTGGGCCGTGATCAGCAGCACGCTGGCCGCGATGTTGAACGGCGCCACGCCCATGTTCAGCAGCCGCGTCAGCGTGGTCGGGGCGTCGTTCGTGTGCAGCGTGGACATGACCATGTGCCCGGTCTGGGCTGCCTTGATCGCGATGTCGGCGGTCTCCAGGTCGCGGATCTCGCCGACCATGATGACGTCCGGGTCCTGGCGCAGGAAGGCCCGCAGTGCGGTGGAGAAGGTCAGGCCCGCCTTCTCGTTGACGTTGACCTGGTTGATGCCCGGCAGGTTGATCTCGGCCGGGTCCTCCACGGTGGCGATGTTCACGCCCGGCTGGTTCAGCAGGTTCAGGCAGGTGTAGAGCGACACCGTCTTGCCCGAGCCCGTCGGGCCGGTCACCAGGATCATGCCGTAGGGGCGCTGGATGGCCTGCAGCAGGCGCTGCTTCTCGGCGGGCTCGTAGCCGAGCGCGTCGATGCCCAGGCGGGTGGTCGAGGAGTCGAGGATGCGGATGACGATCTTCTCGCCGAACAGCGTGGGCAGCGTGCTGACACGGAAGTCGATGGCCTTGGCACCGAAGCTCAGCTTCATCTTGCCGTCCTGCGGCACGCGCTTCTCCGCGATGTCGAGCCGGCTGATGACCTTGATGCGCGAGGCGAGCTTGTCCTTGACCGCCAGCGGGGGCTGCGCGATCTCGCGCAGTTCGCCGTCGATGCGAAAGCGCACCCGGTAGTGGTGCTCGTAGGGCTCGAAGTGCAGGTCCGACGCACGCATGTTGATCGCGTCGACCAGCATCTTCTGCAGGAAGCGCACGACCGGCGTGTCCTCGACCTCGGCGGCCAGTTCGCCTGCGCCCTCGGGCGCCGCGTCATCGCGGATGTCGAAGTCGAAGTCCTCGCCAGCCAGCGTCTCGAGCGCCGCGGAGGCGCTGACCGCGCGCGCCTCGAGCAGGCGCGCGAGCTTGTCCTGCTCGACGACGACCCACTCCGGCACAAGCTGGGTCACGAACTTGAACTGTTCGGCCGCTTCCTTGTCGGTGGGGTCGGCGCAGCCGAGGAACACGCGCTGCCCCCGGCGCGACAGCACGATGAAGCGGTGCTGCGCGGCGAGCTTCGCATCGACGACATCGACGGGCAGGCGGTTGGCGTCGACCGCGTCCAGGTCCAGCAGCGGCAAGGCCAGCGCCGTCGACAGCGCGTGCGCAGCATCGGCCGGCGGCACCACCCCGGCCGCGAAGGCGGCCGCCACGAAGGGCTGCCGCTGGGCTGCAGCAGCCCGGCTGACACTCTCTGCCGTCCGCGCATCGATCAGACCGGCGTGCAACAGGATGCGCGCGGCTCCGCCCAGGCGGACGGGGCCGGTATCTTGGGTTTTTTCAGGGGTCGCGGTCAATTCAGGCGGCAGCGGGACGCAGGATCCACGAGGATGGAAACCGCACGATACCGCAGGAAGCATCGACCCGCGCGCCTTGCGCCCGTCGCTCACCAACCTGAGGACAGCCAGTCGCCTCAACTCGGTCGAGCCGACACGGGAGCAGAAGGAATCGTGGTCGGGGTGAGAGGATTCGAACCTCCGGCCTCTACGTCCCGAACGTAGCGCTCTACCAGGCTAAGCTACACCCCGAAGCGGCGCCGCGCCAGAACGGGCGGTGCCGGATGGGAGGCAAAGCGTCAGGAACTGCGCTTCACAACCCGAGCCGATAATTCTAGCAGGGCGGCGCGGGCCCGACCTTCGGGCAGGTGATCGAGGTTGCGCCGGGCCTGATCGACCTCGCGTTGCGCGGCCTCGCGCGTGGCCTCCAGCGCCCCGCTGCGGCGGATGACCTCGATGATCTCGGCCAGACGCTCGACCTCGCCGTCGCGTACCGCCGCGCGCAGCAGCTCGCGTTCGGCGTCGGTGCAACGCTCCATCGCCACGAGCAGCGGGAGCGTGGGCTTGCCCTCGCGCAGGTCGTCGCCGACGTTCTTGCCCAGCTCCTGGCTGTCGCCTTCGTAGTCCAGCAGGTCGTCGACGAGCTGGAAGGCCGTGCCCAGGCGGCGGCCGAAGTCGGCGCAGGCCTCCTCGGCCTCGGCCGTCGCGCCGCCGAGCAGCGCGCCCAGGCGGGCGCTGGCCTCGAAGAGCTTGGCCGTCTTGTAACGGATCACGCGCAGGTACTGCTCGACTGCGAGGTCCGGGTCGTGCATGTTCATCAACTGCAGGACCTCGCCCTCGGCGATGACGTTGGTCGCGTCAGCCAGCACCGCCAGCACCCGCATGCGCTCGACCGAGACCATCATCTGGAAGGCGCGCGAATACAGGAAGTCGCCGACGAGCACGCTCGGGGCATTGCCGAACAGCGCGTTGGCCGTCGGCCGGCCGCGGCGCAGCGAAGATTCGTCGACCACGTCGTCGTGCAGCAGCGTGGCGGTGTGGATGAACTCCACGGTGGCCGCCAGCTCCAGGCGCTCGGGCCCGGTGAAACCGAAGGCCTCGGCGAACAGCAGCAGCAGACGCGGGCGGATGCGCTTGCCACCGGCGCTGACGATGTAGCGCCCGATCTGGTCGATCAGCACGACCTGGGACGACAGGCGCTGCAGGATGACCTCGTCAACCTGCCGCATGGCCTCGTCCAGGAAGTCGGCGGGGGCGCTCTGGGGGGCGGCGACGGCGGTCAAATCGGGTCCGGTGTCAGGCAGGAAAGCTCACCGATTATAGGAACGGGGTCGGCGTCGGCCCGCGTCGGCGCGACGCGCACCCACCCAAGGCGGGCGCAGACGGGGCGGCTCGCATATACTGGCGGGCTTCGCTTCGCGCGGCGGGTTTCGTGCCGCCTGCGCCACAGCGATGGTTTTTCTGAAAGGTCTCACATGTACGCGGTCATAAAAACCGGTGGCAAGCAATACAAGGTGGCTGCCGGCGACAAGATCAAGGTAGAACAGATTGCTGCGGACGTGGGCCAGGACATCACCATCGATCAGGTGCTCGCCGTCGGCGAGGGTGCTGATCTGAAGGTTGGCAGTCCCTGGGTCGCGGGTGCGAGCGTCATCGCCACGGTCGTGGCGCACGGCAAGCACGACAAGGTGCGCATCTTCAAGATGCGTCGCCGCAAGCACTACCAGAAGCACGGCGGTCACCGCCAGCAATACACCGAGCTGCAGATCGGCACGGTCAACGCCTGACGAACCCGGGAGTCATCCACCATGGCACAGAAAAAAGGCGGCGGTTCCACCCGGAACGGCCGCGATTCGCAGCCCAAGATGCTGGGCGTCAAGGTCTTCGGCGGGCAGGCGGTGCCTGCCGGCTCGATCATCGTGCGCCAGCGCGGCACGCGCTTCCACCCGGGCGCCAACGTCGGCCTCGGCCGCGACCACACCCTGTTCGCGCTGGTCGACGGCAAGGTGAGCTTCGCCGTCAAGGGCTCGCTCAACCGGCACGTGGTCTCGGTCACGCCGGCCTGACCCCCCTGAAGGCAGCCACGAGCCCCGGCTTCGGCCGGGGTTCGCGCTTCCAGGCCCGCAGCCCACGCCCCCAGCCCCGATGAAGTTCGTCGACGAAGCCCTGATCGACGTGGCCGCCGGCCACGGCGGCGCCGGCTGCGTGAGCTTCCGGCGCGAGAAGTTCATCCCCTTCGGCGGGCCCAACGGCGGGAACGGCGGGCGCGGCGGCAGCGTCTACGCCGTGGCCGACGTCAACCTCAACACGCTGGTGGACTTCCGCTACACGCGGCGCTTCGAGGCGGACAACGGCGAGCCTGGCCGCGGCTCCGACCAGTTCGGCGCGGCTGGCACCGACATCGTGCTGCGCATGCCGGTGGGCAGCATCGTCATCGACGCCGACACCGGCGAGCGCCTGTGCGAGCTGCTCGAGCCCGGCGAGCGCGTGCTGCTGGCCAAGGGCGGTGACGGCGGCTTCGGCAACCTGCACTTCAAGAGCAGCACCAACCGTTCGCCGCGCCAGAAGACGCCGGGCTGGCCGGGCGAGGCGCGCCACCTGCGGCTGGAGTTGCGCGTGCTGGCCGACGTGGGCCTGCTGGGCATGCCCAATGCCGGCAAGTCCACGCTGATCACCGCGATCTCCAAGGCGCGACCCAAGGTCGCCGACTATCCCTTCACGACGCTGCACCCGCACCTGGGCGTGGTGCGCGTCGGTCCCGACCGGAGCTTCGTCGTCGCCGACGTGCCGGGCCTGATCGAGGGCGCCTCCGAAGGCGCCGGCCTCGGGCACCAGTTCCTGCGCCACCTGCAGCGCACCCAGTTGCTGTGGCACGTGGTCGACGTCGCGCCCTTCGACGCCGCGGTGGACCCGGTGGCCCAGGCGCGCGCCATCGTCAAGGAACTGAAGACCTACGACGCGGCCCTGCACGCCAAACCGCGCTGGCTGGTGCTGAACAAGATCGACATGGTCCCGGCCGAGGAGCGCGAGGCGCTCGTGCGCGACTTCGTGCGCCGCCTGCGCTGGAAGGGGCCGGTGTTCGCGATCTCGGCGCTGGCGCGCGAGGGGCTGGATGCGCTCGTGCGCGCCACCTTCGAGCATGTGAGCGCGCACCGGCAGGCTGCGGCGGAGGCACCGGACGTGCGCTTCGCCGAAGCCGTCATCGCGAGCTCGACGCCGGCCCCGCAGCCCGAGGCCGTGACCGCCGCCCCTCCTGAAGAGCCCACCCCGCGCGCGCGTCGCCGCCCGGGCAAGGCCGATCCCGCGGGCCATGTCTGAGTCGCTCGCCAGCGCGCGCCGCATCGTCGTCAAGGTCGGCTCGAGCCTCGTCACCGACGAAGGCCGGGGCATCGACGCCCAGGCCATCGGCAACTGGTCGCGCCAGCTCGCCACGCTCGCGCGCGACGGGCGCGAGGTCGTCATGGTCTCCAGCGGCGCCATCGCCGAGGGCATGAAGCGCCTGGGCTGGGCCACGCGCCCCAAGGAGCTGCACGAGCTGCAGGCCGCCGCCGCAGTGGGTCAGATGGGGCTGGTGCAGATGTACGAGACCCAGCTGCGCAGCCACGGCATGGCCAGCGCGCAGGTGCTGCTCACGCACGCCGACCTGGCCGACCGCGAACGCTACCTGAACGCGCGCTCGACGCTGCTGACCCTGCTGCAGCTGCAGGTCATCCCGGTGATCAACGAGAACGATACCGTCGTCAACGACGAGATCAAGTTCGGCGACAACGACACGCTGGGCGCGCTCGTGGCCAACCTCGTCGACGCTGACGCGCTCGTCATCCTCACCGATCAGCGCGGCCTCTACGCCGCCGACCCGCGCAAGGACCCCGCAGCCCGCTTCGTCGACCGGGCCGTCGCCGGTGACCCCGAGCTCGAGCGCATGGCTGGAGGTGCCGGCTCGCAGATCGGCCGCGGCGGCATGATCACGAAGATCCTGGCCGCCAAGCGCGCCGCCGGCAGCGGGGCCAGCACCGTCATCGCCTGGGGCCGTGAGCCCGAGGTGCTGCTGCGCCTGGCCGCCGGCGAGTCCATCGGCACGCTGCTGGTGGCCAGCACTCCCAAGCTCGCGGCGCGCAAGCAGTGGATGGCCGACCACCTGCAGTTGCGCGGGGCGGTCGTCGTCGACGACGGCGCGGTGCGCAAGCTGCGCGAGGAAGGCAAGAGCCTGCTGCCCATCGGCGTGCTCGCGGTCAGCGGCGACTTCGCGCGCGGCGACGTGATCGCGGTGCGCTCGCAGGCCGGCGCCGAGATCGCGCGCGGGCTGGCCAACTACTCCGCGCCCGAGGCCCGGCTGATCGCGCGCAAGCCCTCGTCGCAGATCGAGGGCCTGCTGGGCTACGCGAACGAGCCCGAGCTGATCCATCGCGACAACCTGGTGCTGGGCTGAAGCTGCGGCGCGGCCGAACGCCACCACACCCACCCCGTAGGCACCGCGCTCAGCGCGGCATGCCGTAGCCGGTGGCCAACGCCACGCCAGCGCAGGTGACGACGACGCCGACGATGGCGCGCGTGTCCAGGGTCTCGTCGCGCCGCAACAGCCAGGCGCTCAGCGGCATCACCAGCAAGGGCGTGCAGCTCGTCAGCAGCACCGACAACGACACCGGGATGTGCGCGAGCGAGGCGATCAGCAGCGCCTGCGCAACGATCTGCAGTGCGCCGACGCCGACGAACACGCGCGCGCTCCCGGGGTGTGCGCGGATCTGGTCGCGCACCGCCGGCAGACGGCGCAGCCCCGCCAGCAGCAGCAGCAGGAAGCCCGCCACGGCCCCCAGCGCCGCCCCGGCCAGCGCCTCGTTCCACGAGTCCAGCGCCCAGGCCCGGAAGATGCTGCTGCCGGCATAGGCCACCGCGCTGCCGAAACCGAAGACCAGCGCAATCCGCGGCAGGCTGCCGGTGCCCGGACTGCCACGCCCGCGTTGCGTCATGACGGCCAGTCCGGCCGCGGCGAGGCCCATGCCGAGCCAGCCCGCGAGCGTGAGCCGCTCACCGAGGAAGGCCCAGGCCATGAGCGCGGCCGCCAGGGGGCTCAGGGTCTGGAAGACCGTGGCGCGCGTCGGCCCCAGCAAGCGGATGGCGCTGAAGAACAGCCAGCGGCCGAGGAAGGTGCCGCACAGGCCCCCGAGGGCGAAGCCGGCCGCGCCACGCAGCGTCGGCGCCGCGGGCGCTTCAGCCACCAGCGCCTGCAGCCCCACCAGCAGCAGGCCCACCGGCACGTTGACCGCCCCCGCCAGCAAGGCCCCGGCGCCACTGTCGAGGTGGCGCGAGCCCACGGTGCTGAGCAGGATGGCGATCGAGAAGCACAGCGTGGCCGTGAGCGCGAGCGCCACGCCCAGCGGCACGCCGCTCAGCACGCCGCGCCCCGCGGCGCCTGGGTCGGCGGCGACGGCTTCCTGCCGCCGCCCGCGGCCACGCTCAGGTGCGCAGCGACTTCAGCCACTCCTCGGCGATGCGCACCCAGGCGGTCGCGCCCAGCGGGATCAGCTCGTCGTTGAAGTCGTAGCTCGGGTTGTGCAGCATGCATGGGCCCAGCCCGTGGCCGCCCTCGCGGTGGCCGCCGTCGCCGTTGCCGATGACGAAGTAGCAGCCGGGCTTCTCCTGCAGGAAGAAGCTGAAGTCCTCGGAGCCCATGGTCGGCTCGTAATCGTGCACGTTCTCGGCCCCGACCACCTGACCCAGCACCCGGCGCGCGAACTCGGTCTCGGCCGGGTGGTTGATCGTCGGCGGGTAGTTGCGCCGGAACTCGAACTCGCACTGCGCGCCGAAGGCGGCGCAGGTGTGCTCGGCGATCGCGCGCATGCGCTGCTCGATCAGGTCGATCAGCTCGTGCGAGAAGGTGCGCACCGTGCCCTGCAGCTCGCAGGTGTCGGGCACGACGTTGGTCGCCTCGCCGGCATGGATCATCGTCACCGAGATCACGCCCGGGTCGACCGGGCGCCGGTTGCGCGTGATGATGGTCTGGAAGGCCTGCACCATCTGGCAGGCCACTGGCACCGGGTCGATGCCGTTGTGCGGCAGCGCCGCATGCGAGCCCTTGCCGCGGATGGTGATGCGGAACTCGTTGCTCGAGGCCATCACCGGGCCCGGCCGCAGCGCGAACTGCCCCACCTTCAGCCCGGGCCAGTTGTGCGCGCCGAAGACGGCCTCCATCGGGAACTTCTCGAACAGGCCGTCGCGCATCATCTCGCGCGCGCCCGCACCGCCCTCCTCGGCCGGCTGGAAGATGAGGTAGACCGTGCCGTCGAAGTTCCGGTGGCGCGCGAAGTGGCGCGCCGCGGCCAGCAGCATCGCGGTGTGGCCGTCGTGCCCGCAGGCGTGCATGCGGCCCGGGTAGGTGCTCGCGTGCGCGAAGGTGTTGTGCTCGGTCATCGGCAGCGCGTCGATGTCGGCGCGCAGGCCCAGCGCGCGCGCGGACGTGCCGTTCTTCACGATGCCCACCACGCCGGTCTTGCCCAGCCCCCGGTGAATGGGGATGCCCCAGTCCGTCAAGGCCTTGGCGATCACGTCGGCCGTGCGCTCTTCCTTGAAGCACAGCTCGGGGTGGGCGTGGATGTCGCGCCGGATCGCGGTGATGGCCGCGGCGTCGGCAAGGATGGATTCGATCAGTTGCATGGCCTCGTGCCTCCGGGTTCTGCTCAGGATGGTAACCGGGGCAAGCGCCCGCATCGGCGGCCATTGCCTTTGTGCCACGGGCCTGACCGACCCGCGGGCACGGTCTCACCCACACGCCGGGCGATGCCGGGCGCGCCGGGGGTAAATTCAAGCCATGACGCAGCCTCCGACGCCCGCCGCCGACACCATCGCAACGCCCGCGCGCCCGCGAACCGTGCGCGCCGCCTGTCCCCACGACTGCCCCGACACCTGCGCCATGCTCGTCACCGTGGAGGACGGGCGCGCGGTGCGCGTGGCCGGCGACCCCGAGCACCCGCCGACCCACGGCGCGCTGTGCACCAAGGTCAGCCGCTACCCCGAGCGCACCTACCACCCCGAGCGCGTGCTGCACCCGCTGCGGCGCACGGGACCGAAGTCGGGGCCGCCGCGCTTCGAGCGTATCGCTTGGGACGAGGCGCTGGACGAGATCGCGCAGCGCCTGGGGGCGATCGCCGCGCGCGGGCCGGGCGCGGCACAGGCCATCCTGCCCTACAGCTACGCCGGCACGATGGGGCTGGTGCAGGGCGAGAGCATGGCCGCCCGCTTTTTCCACCGGCTCGGCGCATCGCGCCTGGATCGCACGATCTGCGCCAGCGCCGGCGCTGCGGCGCTCACCGCCACCTATGGCGGCAAGGTCGGCATGCACGTCGAGGACTACGCGCACGCGAAGCTGATCCTGATCTGGGGCAGCAACTCCATCGCCTCGAACCTGCACTTCTGGAGCTTCGCGCAGCAGGCTCGGCGCGCCGGGGCGAGGTTGGTGTGCATCGACCCGCGCCGCACCGAGACCGCCGACAAGTGCCACGAGCACCTGGCGCTGCGGCCCGGGACGGACGGCGCGCTCGCACTCGCGCTCATGCACGAGCTCGTCGCGCACGACCTGCTGGACCACGACTACATCGAACGCCACGTCGACGGCTGGCCGGCCCTGCGCGAGCGCGCACTGCAGTGGCCGCCGGAGCGCGCCGCCGCGGTGTGCGGGCTCGAGGCCGGGCAGATCCGCGCCCTGGCACGCGCCTACGCCACCACGCGCCCGGCGGCGATCCGCCTGAACTACGGCATGCAGCGAACGCACGGCGGCGGCAACGCGGTGCGTCTGATCGCGCTGCTGCCCTGCCTGACCGGGGCCTGGCGCGCGCGTGGTGGCGGCCTGCTGCTGTCGGCCTCGGGCTGGGCCGCGGGCGCAATCGACAGCGCCGCGCTCACCCGGCCCGACCTGATGCCGCAGCCGCTGCCGCGCCTCGTCAACATGAGCACGATCGGCGACGACCTGCTGCGCGAGACCTCGCCCGACTTCGGCCCGCGCATCGAGGCGGTCGTCGTCTACAACAGCAACCCGGTGGCCGTGGCGCCGCAGTCGGCGCGGGTGGCGGCCGGCTTCGCGCGCGAGAACCTGTTCACCGTCGTGCTCGAGCACTTCATGACCGACACCGCGGACCTGGCGGACATCGTCCTGCCGGCCACCACCCAGCTCGAGCACCTGGACGTGCACGCCTCCTACGGCCACACCTACGTGCTCGCCAACCAGCCCGCGGTCGCGCCGCTGGGGCAGGCGCTGCCCAACACCGAGATCTTCCGCCGGCTGGCGCGCCGCATGGGCTTCGACGAGCCCTGCTTCGCCGACAGCGACGAGCAGATCGCGCGCGCGGCCTTCCGGCCTGAGATGATCGACTTCGACGCGCTGTGGGCGCGGGGCTGGCTGCGCCTGCCGGTGCCGGAGCGGCCGTTCGCGGCAGGCGCCTTCCCCACGCCCAGTGGCCGCGCCATCGTCGACGCGCCGGGCCTGGGCGTGCCCGACCACCTGCCCAACCACGAGTGCGCGCAGAGCACGCCGGCCCTGGCGTCGCGCTATCCGCTGGCGATGATCTCGCCGCCGGCGCGCCACTTCCTGAACTCGACCTTCGTCAACGTGCGCAGCCTGCGCAGCATCGAGGGCGAGCCGCTGCTGGAGATCCACCCCGAGGACGCCGCGCCGCGCGGCATCGCCGACGGCGTGGTGGTCACGGTCTTCAACGAGCGCGGGCGCTACCGCTGCAAGGCCGCGGTGAGCACGCGCGCGCGCCCGGGTGTGGTCAACGGACTGGGCATCTGGTGGCGCAAGCTGGGCCTGGACGGCAGCAACGTCAACGAGCTGACCCACCAGCGCCTGACCGACCTCGGGCGCGCGCCCGCCTTCTACGACTGCCTGGTCGAGGTGCGCGCGGAGCCGTCGCCACAGGCGGAGCCCGCCGGCCCCGGGACGAGCAGCGTCGCCGAGGCCGTCTCCGCGTGAGTGCGACCGCAGGAGCGCCGGCCGCCGGGTTGCCGCGTGCTGCCCAGGCGCGGGCGCAGTCGCGCGCCTGGGCCGCGCGGGTCGCAGTGCCCCTGCTCGCCGCAACGCTGCTCTCGGGCTGCGGCCTGGGCTACTACGCGCAGTCGGTGGGCGGGCACCTGGACCTGATGCAACGGGCGCGCCCGGTGGACGACTGGCTCGCGGACGCCAGCACCGCGGCGGGCCTGCGCGAGCGGCTGCAGCTCGCGCAGCGCCTGCGCGAGTTCGCCGCGCGCGAGCTGCACCTGCCCGACAACGCAAGCTACCGGCGCTATGCCGAGCTGCCGCGCACGGCCGTGGTGTGGAACGTGGTGGCGGCGCCCGAGCTCTCGCTGACGCTGCAAACCTGGTGCTTCCCGGTGACCGGCTGCGTGGGCTACCGCGGCTACTTCGACCGTGCCGACGCCGATGCGCTGGCCGCGCGGCTGCGCGCGCAGGGTCTGGACGTCGACGTCTACGGGGTGCCGGCCTACTCGACGCTGGGCTGGACCAACTGGCTGGGTGGCGACCCGCTGCTGAGCACCTTCATCCGCTGGCCCGACGCCGAGCTCGCGCGGCTGCTGTTCCACGAGCTCGCGCACCAGGTCGTCTACGTCGCCGACGACACCACCTTCAACGAGTCCTACGCCACGGCCGTGGAGCGCCTGGGCCTGCAGCGCTGGCTGCAGCAGGCCGGGCCCGCAGCCCAGGCCGCGCAGGCGGCGCTCGAGGCGCGGCGGCAGGACTTCCGCGCGATCACGCTGCAGGCCCGGCGCGAGCTCGAGACCGTCTTCCGCAGTGCCGCGAGCGATGCCGACAAGCGCCTGCGCAAGGCCCAGGTCCTGGCCGCCCTGCGACGCGAGCACGAGACCTTGAAGCGGGAACGCTGGAGCGGCTTCACCGGCTACGACGCCTGGTTCGAGCGCGTCAACAACGCCACGCTGGGAGTACAGGCTGCCTACGACGGGCTGGTGCCGGCTTTCGAGCGTGTCTACGAGCGCCAGGGCCGGGACTTCGCGCGCTTCCACGACGAAGTGCGGCGCGTCGCCGCGCTGCCCCAGGCACGCAGACTCGCCGCGCTGGAGGCGGCCGGCCGCTGAAGGCGCTCGGCCGGCCGGGCGCCAGAGCGACGGCAGATCCCGCGCAAGCCTGAGGTGCGCCGGCTGCGGCATCATGTCGGCTTTGCTTGGCAGGCCGCGCGCCTGCCGGCAGACGCCTTCGCCCATCCTTGACCGCCATGCACATCCTCCGCTTCTCCGACCTCGTCGCCGCCGGCCAGGTAGCCGGCCGGCGCGTGTTCATCCGCGCCGACCTCAACGTGCCGCAGGACGACGCCGGCCGCATCACCGAAGACACCCGCATCCGCGCTTCGGTGCCCTGCATCAGGATGGCACTGCAGGCCGGGGCGGCGGTGATGGTGACCTCGCACCTGGGGCGCCCGACCGAAGGCGCATTCAAGCCCGAGGACACGCTCGCGCCGGTGGCGCGGCGCCTGGGTGAGCTGCTCGGGCGCGAGGTGCCGCTCGTCAGCGACTGGGTCGACGGCGTGCAGGTGGCCCCGGGCCAGGTGGTGATGCTCGAGAACTGCCGCCTGAACCGGGGCGAGAAGAAGAACGACGAAGCGCTGGCGCGCAAGATGGCCGCGCTGTGCGACCTCTTCGTGCACGACGCCTTCGGCACCGCGCACCGGGCCGAGGCCTCGACCTACGGCATCGCGCAGTTCGCCCCGGTCGCCTGCGCCGGGCCGCTGCTGGCGGCCGAGATCGACGCCATCACCCGGGCCCTGGCCGCGCCCCGGCGCCCGCTGGTGGCCATCGTCGCCGGCAGCAAGGTCTCGACCAAGCTCACCATCCTGCAGAGCCTGGCCGGCAAGGTTGACGGCCTGATCGTGGGCGGCGGCATCGCCAACACCTTCATGCTCGCGGCCGGGCTGCAGATCGGCAGGTCGCTGGCCGAGCCCGGCCTGGTGGACGAGGCGCGCGCGGTGATCGCCGCGATGGCCGCGCGCGGCGCCGAGGTGCCGATCCCGGTGGACGTGGTGTGCGCCAAGGCCTTTGCCGCCGACGCGCCCGCCACAGTCAAGCCGGCCGACGCGGTGGCCGAGGACGACCTGATCCTCGACATCGGCCCGCGGACGGCGCAGATGCTGGCCGACCGGCTGCGCGCTGCCGGCACCATCGTCTGGAACGGCCCGGTGGGCGTCTTCGAGTTCGACGCCTTCGCGCATGGCACCGAGACCGTCGCGCGCGCCATCGCGGCCAGCCCCGCCTTCAGCATTGCCGGCGGCGGTGACACGCTCGCGGCGATCGCCAAGTACGGCATCGAGCACGACATCGGCTACATCTCCACCGGCGGCGGCGCCTTCCTGGAGGTGCTGGAAGGCAAGACTCTGCCGGCCTTCGAGATCCTGCGGCGGCGCGCCCAGGGCTGAGGAGGCCGCGGATACGCGGCTCCAGGGCGGGCGGCTGCCTACAATCCGCGCCCCATGCCGGCCGCCATTGCCTTCAGCCACGTCAGCAAGACCTACCGTGGTGCCCGCGGCACCCTGCGCGCGCTCGACGACGTCAGTCTCGAGATCGCCCCGGGTGAGTTCTTCGGCCTGCTCGGCCCGAACGGCGCGGGCAAGACGACGCTGATCAGCATCCTGGCCGGCCTGACGTGCGCCAGCGCCGGCACGGCCACCGTCATGGGGCACGACGTCGTCGCCGACTACGCCGCGGCGCGCAAGTCGCTCGGCATCGTGCCGCAGGAACTGGTGTTCGACCCCTTCTTCAGCGTGCGCGAGACGCTGCGCATCCAGAGCGGCTACTTCGGCGTCAAGGACAACGACGCCTGGATCGACGAGGTGCTGGCAGAGCTCGGCCTGGCGGACAAGGCCGGTGCGAACATGCGCCAGCTCTCGGGGGGCATGAAGCGCCGCGTGCTGGTGGCCCAGGCGCTGGTGCACCGGCCGCCGGTGATCGTGCTCGACGAACCGACCGCGGGCGTGGACGTGGAGTTGCGGCAGACGCTGTGGCGCTTCATCGCCCGCCTGAACCGCGAGGGCCACACGGTGCTGCTGACCACGCACTACCTGGAAGAGGCCGAGGCCCTGTGCGCGCGCATCGCGATGCTCAAGCAGGGGCGCATCGTCGCGCTGGACCGCACCTCGGCCCTGCTGGCCGGGGCCGCGAGCACGATGCTGCGCTTCAAGACCGACGACGTACTGCCCCCGGCGCTGGCCGCACGGGCCCGCGTGACCGGGCGCATCGCGCAACTGAAAGCGCACGATGCCGGCGAGGTCGAGGCCCACCTGGCCGCCCTGCGCGCGGGCGGCGTGCGGGTGGAAGACCTGGAGATCGGCCGCGCCGACCTGGAGGACGTCTTCGTCGAGATCATGAGCGGCGCTCGCGCAGCCGTGCCGGCTGCGGGGGAGGCGGCGTGATGATGCGGCTCGAAGGCGCCCTGCCCCTGTGGCGCAAGGAGGTGCTGCGCTTCTGGAAGGTGGCCTTCCAGACCGTGGCCGCGCCGGTGCTCACCGCGCTGCTGTACCTGCTGATCTTCGGCCACGTGCTCGAGGACCACGTGCAGGTCTTCCCCGGCGTCGGCTACACGAGCTTCCTCATCCCCGGGCTGGTGATGATGAGCGTGCTGCAGAACGCCTTCGCCAACAGCAGTTCCTCGCTGATCCAGAGCAAGATCACCGGCAACCTGGTGTTCCTGCTGGTGACACCGCTGTCGCCGGCGGCCTGGTACCTGGCCTATGTCGGCGCCGCCGTCGTGCGCGGCCTCGCGGTCGGCAGCGGCGTGCTGCTGGTCACGGTGTGGTTCGCGCCGCCGGGCGTGGCCGAGCCGGGCTGGATCGTCGTCTTCGCGCTGCTGGGTGCGGGCATCCTGGGCACGTTCGGGCTGATCGCCGGCCTGTGGGCGGAGAAGTTCGACCAGCTCGCCGCCTTCCAGAACTTCATCATCATGCCGATGACCTTCCTGTCGGGCGTGTTCTATTCGGTGCACTCGCTGCCCGCGTTCTGGCAGGGCGTGAGCCACCTGAACCCCTTCTTCTACATGATCGACGGCTTTCGCCGCGGCTTCTTCGGGGTCAGTGATGTCTCGCCCTGGCTCAGCCTGGCGGTCGTGGCCACGAGCTTCGTCGTCGTGGCGGCCATCGCGCTGCGCCTGCTGGCCACCAGCTACAAGATCCGGCCGTGACCTCCCGTGGCCTCGTCCCCGGGGTCGCGGGACGTCGTGCACCTACCTGACCCGCACCCGCCGGGTTCGCCCACCATGAGCACCCTCGACCTTCCTGACTTCGAGACCCTCTCCATCTCGGCGGCGGCGGAGCACACGTTGCTCGTGACACTCAACCGCCCCGCAGCCGGCAATGCGATCAACACCCGCATGGGCGAGGAGATGACCGCGCTTTGGCTGGAGCTCACCGCGCGGTCGGGCCCGTGGCGCTGCGTGGTGCTGACGGGCGCAGGCGATCGCACCTTCTGCGGCGGTGGTGACCTGAAGGAACGCCACGGCATGACGCAGGCGCAGTGGCAGCACCAGCACGAGATCTTCGAGCGCGCCTACTGGGCCATGGTCGACCTGCCGCTGCCGCTGATCGGGGCGATCAACGGCCACGCCTACGGCGGCGGCCTCGAGGTCCTGCTGTGCTGTGACTTCGCCTACGCCAGCAGCGCCGCGCGCTTCGCCTTCAGCGAGGTGACGCTGGGCATCATGCCGGGCATGGGCGGCACCCAGACGCTGCCGCGCGCCCTGGGCGAGCGCCGCGCCAAGGAACTGCTGCTCACCGGGCGGCCCTTCGACGCCGCGCAGGCGCAGTCCTGGGGTCTCGTCAATGCGGTGCACCCGCCCACCGAGGTTCTGGCGCGCGCGCTCGAGACGGCGCAGACGATCGCGGGCAATGCGCCGCTGTCGGTGCGGCAGATCAAGAAGTCGGTGCGCTACGGCGGGCAGATGGAGTTGCGTACCGCCTTCCGTTTCGAGGTCGAGGCCTATAACCACCTTGTCGACACCGAAGACCGGCGCGAGGGCGTGGCCGCGTTCAACGAGAAGCGCCGCCCGGTGTTCCGCGGGCGCTGAACCGCGGCGCGGAGCTGCGCGCGCTCGACTCCCGGGCATGACCGCAGCCGGATCGATGCGGCGACACCGCCGATAATGCCGGCATGGCCGACCCCACTCCCGACGACGTGCGCTCCTACATCGCCGCAGGCCTGCCCTGCGAGCGCCTGGAGGTGGAAGGCGACGGCCGGCACTTCTTCGCCACGATCGTCTCCACGGCCTTCGAAGGCCTCACGCGCGTGCGCCGGCACCAGCAGGTCTATGCCGTGCTGGGCGATAGAATGCGAGAGCAGATCCACGCGCTTTCGATGAAGACGCTCACCCCGGCCGAACACGCACAGGCCGCCACCACGGCGGTTGCTGGCGCAGCACGGCCCGGCACCCCCCACGCCCACCACTGACACCCGCCTGCGCTGCGCGCGGGCGGCCCGTGAGCGCCGTGCAGGGCGCCCGTGGAGCCGGCAACGCGCCGACCTGACCCACGCGCCCACACCATGGACCAACTCCTCATCCGCGGCGGTCGACCGCTCCAGGGCGAGATCACGATCTCCGGCGCCAAGAACGCCGCCCTGCCCGAGTTGTGCGCTGCGCTGCTGGTGCCCGGCCCGGTGACACTGCGCAACGTGCCGCGCCTGCAGGACGTGCGCACGACGCTGAAGCTGTTGCGCCAGATGGGCGCCACCGCCCGCTGGGGCGACGAGGCCGACGGCGCCGCGACGGCGACGCACGGCAACGCCGCTGACACCGGGCGCGCCCATGAGCTGACTGTCGATGCCGGCCCGGTGAACAACCCGGTGGCGCCCTACGAGCTCGTCAAGACGATGCGCGCGTCCATCCTCGTGCTCGGGCCGCTGCTGGCCCGCTTCGGCGTGGCCATCGTCTCGCTGCCGGGCGGCTGCGCGATCGGCTCGCGCCCGGTGGACCAGCACATCAAGGGGCTGCAGGCCATGGGGGCGCAGATCACCGTCGAGCGCGGCAACATCATCGCCAAGACCCAGCGGCTCAAGGGGGCACGCATCACCACGGACATGGTGACCGTCACCGGCACCGAGAACCTGATGATGGCCGCCACGCTGGCGCAAGGCGAGACGCTGCTGGAGAACGCGGCGCAGGAGCCGGAGATCCCCGACCTGGCCGAGTTGCTGATCGCCATGGGCGCGCGCATCGAGGGCCACGGCACGAGCCGCATCCGCATCCAGGGCGTGGACGCGCTGCATCCGCCGGCGCAGCCGCACCACATCATCCCCGACCGCATCGAAACCGGGACCTTCCTGTGCGCGGTCGCGGCGGCGGGTGGCCGGGTCCTGCTGCGCGGCGCCCAGCCCGACCACCTGGACGCGGTGCTCGACAAGCTGCGCGAGGCCGGCGCCCGCCTGGAGTGCGGGTCGGACTGGATCCGCGTCGAGGCGGACGGGCGCCCGCGCGCGGTGAGCTTCCGCACGAGCGAGTACCCCGCCTTCCCGACCGACATGCAGGCGCAGTTCATGGCCGTGAACTGCATCGCCGAGGGCGCGGCGAAGATCTCGGAGACGATCTTCGAGAACCGCTACATGCACGTCAACGAGTTGCTGCGCCTCGGGGCCAACGTGCAGATCGACGGCCACACGGCGGTCGTCCAGGGGGTGCCCCGCCTGTCGGGCGCGCGCGTCATGGCCACGGACCTGCGCGCCTCGGCCAGCCTCGTCATCGCTGGCCTGGTGGCCGAGGGCGAGACGCTGGTCGACCGCATTTATCACCTGGACCGCGGCTACGAGGCGATGGAGGCCAAGCTCAAGAGCCTGGGCGCCGACATCGAGCGCGTGCAGTGACGCGGGGGACGGCCGGCATGATCACGCTCGCACTGTCCAAGGGCCGCATCTTCGAGGAGACGCTGCCGCTGCTGGCCGCAGCCGGCATCACAGTCACCGAGGACCCGGACAAGAGCCGCAAGCTCATCCTGGCCACGAACCGCCCTGACCTGCGCGTGGTGCTCGTTCGCGCCACCGACGTGCCCACCTACGTGCAGCACGGCGGCGCCGACCTGGGCGTGGCGGGGCTCGACACCCTGCTCGAACACAGCGACGATGGCCTTTACCGCCCGCTGGACCTGGGTATCGCGCGCTGCCGCATGAGCGTGGCCGTGCGCGCCGACTTCGACTACGCGAGCGCGGTGCGCCAGGGCTCGCGCCTGCGCGTGGCGACCAAGTACACGCAGATCGCGCGCCGGCACTTCAGCGACAAGGGCGTGCACGTGGACCTGATCAAGCTGTACGGATCGATGGAACTGGCGCCACTGACAGGCCTGGCCGATGCCATCGTCGACCTGGTATCCACGGGCAGCACGCTCAAGGCCAACCAGCTCGTCGAGGTCGAGCGCATCATGGACATCAGCTCGCGCCTGGTTGTGAACCAGGCGGCGCTCAAGCTCCAGCGCGAGCCGATGCGCCAGCTTGTCGACGCCATCGCCGCGGCGGTGGCGGCGCGTATGGCAGCCGAAGGGGCTGCGGCATGAGCGGCAGCAGCCCCCGCGCTGGTTCGGACGTTCCGGTCGCGCTGCGCCGCCTGTCGACCGCCGATGCCGGCTTCGAGGCGGATTTCGCGCGCGTGC
>Ga0169931_10004274_pt1 | contig 22312 bp, 22 predicted proteins | sample Kivu_15m_20L_FD_129675 | JGI IMG/M metagenome (GOLD analysis project Ga0169931, IMG submission 129675) | Freshwater microbial communities from Lake Kivu, Western Province, Rwanda to study Microbial Dark Matter (Phase II) - Kivu_15m_20L... | ecosystem: Environmental > Aquatic > Freshwater > Lake...
AGCTCATAGCGTTCCAGGGCCCGCTCTTCGATCCATGGCTGGCCGCCCAGACCAAACGCCATATCGATGCGCGCCTGCCGTCGGGCGGTCTCTGGCCCGCCGGCCTGCGCCCAGGCGCCCAGAGCCGGGGCGATGGCGTCTGCGATGACGGGTGGAGCGCCCCCGCGGTGATCCTCCCAGGGAAAATGATCATACCAGTCGCGCCAGACAGCGTCGAAGGCCGAGATGTCCGTGCGCTCAGGGGTGAGGCCGAGATACCCGACAGAGATCAGACGGGCCCCGGCCGGCGCATCGCTGAGGTCAGCCTGAGGCAGTTCGCGTCCCAGATCGCCGAAGGTGTAGAGCTGCTCGACATAGCCCGGTTCGAATCCGGTCTGCGCGCGCACCCAGGAACGCAGGCCGAGCTCGAATGTGCGGTGGCCGCCGGGATCGAAACGCCCGTGCGGCAGGCCTGTCATCCCATCGGGATGACGCGTCTCAAGCGCGTAAGGGGCTTTGCCCGTAGCCGCTACGATGACGGCTGACAGACCGACGGCGATCGGCGTCGTCATGGGGAGGAAACAGCTCCGCCGAAAGCGGAAGGAATAACAAAGGTCTCAGCCTCCATCGCAGGGTTTCCGCGTCCGATCCGCTCGACGGCTCTGACCATCCGCCCGCCGCGGCCGAGCAGCGCATCTGCGTGAGCCACCAGCCTGAGGTTAGGCGAGGCTGTCGCCGAGGCGCTGCGTATGGCGAGGGCGATCTCGTCCTCGTCGGCGTCCGGATTGTGAACGCAGGCCGTAATGAACGCCGATGCAGTCGAGCGCGATATGCCCGCCCAGCAGTGTATCAGTATCGGATCGGACCGGTCCCAGGCCTCAACAAATCGGATCACGCTGTGGGCATCCCCGGCGTCCGGGGCGCGCCAGTCGCCGACATCATCGACAATGTCATGAACCGGCACCTGAAGGTGAAGATCCGGTCCGACCCCCTCAAAGGTCGGGAAGGTGTCATAGGGGCTCAGCAGGCTGACAATGCGCGAGGGACGCAGTTTGCGGGCCATGTGCGGGGCGGCGGCGAGCGAGCAGATCCAGATCGACATGGCATACATGTAGAGCGGATGGGCCGTAAACAAAATGACTTTGACGGATAATCCCAGCCAGGCCCCGGCCGGCGCCCTGAGGGAGGGCTGTTTGAGACCGATCTGTGGGCTGGCGGCCTCACCCTGCCTCGGGGACGCCGCCTGCGCCGGTCCGTCGGGTGTGCGCAGCGCCTGATCCGTCTCAGCCGGCAGCGCCTTTGAGATCAGACTCCAGCTGCCTGAAACGTTCGATGAATGCGGCCTGCGCCTCAGACGCCGACAGAGGCGTCATGTCAGGCGCCGCCCCGGCCGGCGGCGCACCGAACAGGCGCAGAGCCTCATCGACATCAAAACCCGCCAGCTGCGTCGCCTCAAAGAACGCCGCCGCCTGGTCGGCCTGCTTCACCCGGCTCTTCAGGCGCGGGCTCATCTGTGCGCTGAGCCCGAAGCGCAGGCGTATCGCCCCCTCAAGGCGGTGTTCCACATTCTTGTAATCGCCCCCCAGGACGGCTTTGAATGGTGAGATCATATCGCCGATCACATATTCGGCCGCATCGTGCAGCAGCGCGCCGAGCTGCTCGTCAGGCGAGCAGCCGGCCGTCCCCGCCGTGAAAAACCTCTCCACCAGAACCGAATGCTGAGCCACCGAGAAGGCATGCGGCCCGCGTGTCTGTCCATTCCAGCGCGCCACCCGCGCAAGCCCATGCGCGATGTCGTCAATCTCGATGTCGAGCGGGGAGGGGTCAAGCAGATCAAGCCGGCGTCCCGACAGCATACGCTGCCATGCGCGCGCGGCGGCCGGCGGCGTCAGCCGTCGGCGGCCCGTATTAAGTCTGGTCATCACACATGCTTCCCGGCCTGATGCCGCGCCTGGCGCCGTCCTGAGGCTCCCCGGGGTATGCCTTGTCCCCTCTGGCGAGACAACGCCCCTCATGGCGCGGCGCCGCGCGCCGGGAGGGGCTCTGCTGCAAAAAAATTTGCCCTGCTTACGTCCAATCAAAGGATTGCGAGACGCTTCGTTAATCGACCTGCTTTAGATCCCGCTGAAGTCGCGGGAGTAAAGTGTTGATGTGGGAGTTGCTGGTAGCGGCGGCGCAGTCCTCGGCGCTGCACTGGGCGGTGATTGCAGCTGTGGTGCTGATCTACCTGTTCAGGGTCCTGAGAGCCGGCGAGGCGCCCCTGATGGGCGATATGTATCACGACGAACTTGACAGCTGAGCGCAGCGGCTCCGGCGGCTTCATACCCCCCGGCGCACAGCTGACAGCCAGCCATACAGACGCCGGCAAAGGCGCGGGTGATGGCGGAAGGGGCGGCTTTTCAGCCGCCCTTTCTGTTAGGCTCAGCACGCGGCCGCCCGGCCACAGACGTCGTCTCGCCTGCCCGGGCGATGGTCCCCGGGGGTGTGCGGTAAAGAGACCCGGCACGATATTCTTGCCTCGCGCGCGCGCCCCGCTAGCATCCGCGCCGGTCCGCAGGAGCAGTCCATGACACTGTCAATGACCGGGGCAGACGCGATCATCGCAACCCTGGCTGACTGCGGGGTCGAGGCCTGTTTCGCCAACCCGGGCACCAGCGAAATGCACCTTGTCACCGCGCTCGACCGCGAGCCGCGCATCCGGTCCGTCCTCTGCCTGTTCGAGGGCGTAGCGACGGGGGCGGCCGATGGCTATGCCCGCATGGCCGGCAAGCCGGCGCTGACCCTCCTGCATCTGGGCCCGGGCTATCTCAATGGCGGGGCGAACATACATAACGCCCGGCGGGCCTATGCGCCGATGGTCAACCTGATCGGCGATCATGCCCTGACCCATCGCCAGTACGACGCCCCGCTGGCCTCTGATATAGCAGGCCTTGCCGGTCCAAACTCTCGCTGGCTGCGGTCCGTCGAACGTCTGGCGGACGCCGGGCCGCTCGCCGCTGAGGCCTACGCCGCCAGCTTCGGTCCTCCTCCCGGCCCCGTCTGCCTCATCCTGCCGGCCGACATGGCCTGGACCCCTGGCGCGGAACGCGCCCGGCCCGCTGTGCCGGCGGGGCTTGCGCACACCCACTCCGACCTCATCGAACAGGCCGGCCGCGCCATCATCAAGGCCAAGCGACCGGCCATCCTGCTCAACGGTACGGCGCTGCATCCGGGTGGAGCAGAGGCGCTTCATCGCCTCGCCCTGCAGGGCGTGCGCGTTATCACCGACACCTTCATGGCCCGGCAGGTCCGCGGCGGGGGATATTTCCAGCCCGAGCGCATGCCCTACTTTGCAGAGATGGCGATTGAGGCCCTTGGGGACTGCGACCTGCTTCTGCTCGCCGGGACCAAGCCCCCGGTCTCCTTCTTCGCCTATCCCAACACGCCGGGGTCCCTTGTCCCGAGCCAGGCCCGCCTCATCAGTCTGGGCGGACCCGATACCGACAGCGCAGAGGCGATCGGGCGCCTGGCGGACTGGCTGGATGGTCCCCTCAGCCCGTCGCCTTCGCCCCGGGTGCGGCCTGAGCCGGCGACCGGCGAGGCGTTCAACGCCCATACCATCGGCCTGTCGCTGGCCCATTATCTTCCCGAAGGGGCCCTGATCTCCGATGACGGGGTCTCTTCGGGTCTGCCCGTCTATCAGGCCCTCGCAGCGGCCGCCCGCCATGAGTGGCTCGGTCACACCGGAGGAGCGATCGGACAGGGGATGCCGGTCGCCATCGGCGCGGCGAGCGCACGGCGTGATGTCAAGACCATCTGTCTCAGCGGGGACGGCGCGGGGATGTACACGATCCAGTCCCTGTGGACGATGGCCCGGGAAAACCTCGACATCCTGACGATTGTCTTTGTCAACAACGCCTATCGGATCCTGAAGATTGAGCTTGCCCGCACCGGTGCGGGCAATCCCGGACCCGCAGCGGCGGGCATGCTCAGCCTCGGAGATCCCGCGATTGACTGGGTCAGGCTGTCCGAAGGCATGGGGGTTGGCGCGGAAAACGCCCGCACCAGCGCCGAGCTTAATGACGCTCTCCGGCGCGCCTTTTCCACACGCGGGCCGCGCCTGATCGCCTGCCATATCGCCTGATCACAGCCGCCCCCTCCGCCAGCGAGGCATTTGACCTTGACGGCCCGAGCGGCCATACGGGCGCACGCACTGTCCCCTGCGTCCGTGTACGCCTGAAACGCCCCGCCCCGCTGCTATGCTACAGATCAATGACCTGACGTTCCGGATCGACGGACGCCCGCTTTTCGAGGGCGCATCCGCTCAGATTTCTGACGGCTGGAAAGTCGGCCTTGTCGGACGCAACGGGACCGGCAAGTCGACGCTCCTGCGCATAATAAGAGAAGATATCCTCAGGAGCGGCGGCGGGGATGGCGCCATCCGTATCAGCAGGGGCGCCCGCATCGGCTTTGTACTCCAGGAAGTGCCAGCCAGCGATACCAGCCTCCTGAATGTCGTGCTCGAGGCCGATATCGAGCGCGCGAGCCTGATGCGCGAGGCTGACACCTGTGAGGATCCGATGCGGATCGGAGAGATCCATGAGCGCCTCGCCGACATCGACGCCTGGTCGGGCGAGGCGCGCGCGGCGGAGATCCTCGTCGGCCTTGGCTTCACTCAGAATGACCTGACGCGGGCCTGCAGGAGTTCTCGGGCGGATGGCGCATGCGCGCAGCGCTTGGAGGCGTGCTGTTCGCCCAGCCTGATCTCCTGCTGCTCGACGAGCCGACCAACTATCTTGATCTTGAGGGTGCAGCCTGGCTGGAGACCTATCTGCGCAAATATCCTCATACGGTCATTATTGTCAGTCACGACCGCGACCTTCTGAACCGCTCCGTGACGCACATCCTGGCGGTCGAAAACACAAAGCTGGTCCTGCAGGCCGGCGGATACGACACCTATCTCAAGCGTCGTGCTGAACGCACGGCGCATCTCCAGGCGCAGAAAGAGAAGCAGGATGTCCAGCGCGCTCACATGCAGTCCTTCATAGACCGCTTTAAGGCCAAGGCCTCCAAGGCCCGGCAGGCGCAGTCGCGCATGAAGATGCTGGAGAAGATGACCGAGATTACCGTGCCTCTCTCCGAGCGCACCATTCCGTTCAGGTTCTACGAGGCTGAGGAACTGGCGAGCCCCATTCTGGAGCTCGACAAGGCCGATATGGGCTATGCCTCCGGCCGTCCTGTACTTGAGCGTGTCTCACTTCGTCTCGATTTCGACGACAGGATCGCCATCGTTGGCGCCAATGGACAGGGCAAGACGACCCTGGTGAAGTCGATCGCGCAGAAGCTGCCGCTTCTGCAGGGCGTGCGACGGGCCTCCAGGAATCTCCGTGTCGGGTATTTCAGCCAGGATCAGCTTGATGAGCTGCGCGCCGGTGAAAACGTCCTCGATCATGTCAGGGATCTTCTGCCCAACGGTACGCAGGCGGCTATCCGCGCGCTGGCCGCACAGTTCGGCTTTGGCGCAGAGAAGTGCGAAACGCATGTCGAAAAACTGTCCGGCGGGGAGAAAGTCCGCCTGCTCATGGGGCTGACAACCTATCGCAAGCCGCACATCCTTATTCTCGACGAGCCGACCTCACACCTCGACATCGACAGTCGCGAAGCTCTGATCTATGCGCTCAACGCCTTCAATGGCGCTGTGCTGATCATCACCCACGATACCTACCTCGCGGAAGCAACCGCAGACCGGCTGTGGCTGGTCAGCAATGGCAGGGCCAGTCCCTACGAGGGGGATCTGTCGGATTACAAGGCCCTGGTGCTTGCCGCCGATCGTCCCGGGGAGGACAGGCAGCACGCCATAGCCCGCGCTGAGACGGCCGCCGCCCGTTCTGGTTCCGGGTCTGGTTCCGGGTCGTTTGACGTCCAGGCGCACGACAGGAGCAGGCCTGCAGCCTCGACGCGCCCTACATACAAACAGAAGCTGCGCATGGAGACGGCCGAGAAGGCCCTCGACGCGGCCAGGACCGCCCTTGAACGCCTCGATCGCGAGCTGGCCGATCCGGATACATTCGCCCACAAGGCGGATGCAGAAGCCAAGCTGAAGGCGCGCGGCAGGCTGCAGGCGCAGCTGGATGCGGCTGAAACCGAGTGGCTCGAGGCCATGGAAGCCCTCGAGCCCCAGGCGCGCTGAGCTCAGCCGCCCGCGCCGCCCCCGCCGCCGCCGCGGCTCTGGGTGCGCCGGATCATCTGACTGGCCCCTCCGGCCTGCTTTGATCCGCCGCGCAGCTGCTTCTGATCAAATCCGCCCTTTCGCTGCCCGGGCGCTCCGGGCCCTGCGTCCTTGCCCTGAGCCTGGCGCTGCTCGAGAAGCTTGCGGGCGATATCCGCCTGGTTTTTCGCCTGAGTCTGCCTTTCCGGGGCCTGCGCCTGTCCGGTCTTTTGGGCGCCCGCCTGTGAAGCATTTGCCCTGGACGCTCCTGGCCTGGAGGCGCCCGTTTGTGCAGCGCCGCCCCCGGCCTTGCCGGCCGGCGTCTTTGGATTGCGGGGGTCCGCCATGTGTCCTGTCCTTATACGGCGGGCGTGTAGACTGCCCTCTGTTTCAGCGTCGGCCGTTCAATTGTGAGCTGCGAGGGCGTTACACCCTGCGCCTTCATGCGCGTTTCAATCCACAGAAGTATATGCTCGAATGTCGGCTTCTCAAGGCCCGGCACCTCATTGAGCACCGTGTGGTCAAGGCCCGCCAGTATCTGCTTCAGGGCGCCTTCCAGGGCGCCCAGATCCATCACCCACCCATTCGCATCGGGGGTCCGGCGGGCGACGCTCGCCGTCACTACAAAGGAATGGCCGTGAACGCGCCTGTAATGCGGCGCGCCGTCCGGGGCCTCGATATAGTGGCTCGCCTCGAAGCTCGCCGTCGCGCTGATCTCAAACATGACACTTACTCAGACAGGCAGCGTCCACCAGGGGAAGGTCTCCAGCGGCGGGGCCATCCGCCCCAGGCGGCAGGCCACATCCGACACGTCGGGGTATACGTCGGGCTTGCTGGTCTGCACAACCGCTCCCAGCACGCCGGGTTGCGCCAGGCTGAGATCGAGGATGTCTCCGCACAGCGCCTCCTGCAGGTTGAAATGCCGCGCGTCCACCAGGCCAAGAACGCCAGCGCGCACAAAATCATAATCCACCACCGACCCGATGTCGTCCTCACCGCCGGGCGGGCGAACCATGAGCGTTACGCTGACCATCAGTCGCTGGCGGGCCGCCAGCTCGAAGGCGTGAATTCCTATCGAAGCGTTTGTGCGGATACCGCCTATACGGACGATGTAGAAGGGGGGAAAAGTCATACGTCCTGCCTCAGTTCAAAGATCACATCACGCGCGCTGGCGTGCAGGCGCTGACCATTGTCTGTGTGGATCACCTGTCCGGTCAGCGATGTGTTCTGCATCAGGAAGTCGATGGCGCTTATGACGTCGTCCAGGCGTATCGGGCGGCCCATCGGATTGCGTAACGCGCTCGCCGTGTACTCTTCCTCCGTCTGATCGTGACTGGGAAGCAGCAGGCCCGGAGCAACGGCGTTGACGCGAACCGCAGGGGCATAACTGCGCGCCATCATGTCAGTGGCGGCCAGGAGCCCGGCTTTACTCAGCGTGTAGGAGAAAAAGTCCGGGTTCATGTTCCAGAGCTTCTGGTCCAGGATGTTGACGATGCATGCATCGATCCCGGTCGCAACCTGTGCCGCGAAGCGCTGAGACAGAATGGCCGGTGCGTGCAGATTGACGGCCATCGCCCGCGTGAACGCCTCACTGTCGATGGCGCCGGGTGTATCAAAGTCAAAAACTGACGCTGAGTTCACAAGTCCGCTGAGTGGCGCGCCTGCAAGATCCGCCGCCTCGCCGATCAGCTTCTGGCAGGCGTGAGCATCAGACAGGTCCGCCCTCACAGACCAGGCCTGTGCGCCCCGCGCGCGGAGGCTGGCGCTGAGCGCATCGGCTTCTCCGCCGCCTGTGTGCGCATGAATGACAAGGCGGTGGCCGCGGGCTGCCAGACCCTCAACGACGGCGCGTCCGACACGCCTCGCCCCGCCGGTGACCAGGATCGTCTTGTGAGCAGCGTTCATGACACACATCCCCCGGCCAGCATGAACCCGACGCACATCCACCCGACATGACCGAACGCGGCGCCCCCGCATCGGAACAGGCTTGCACTACCCCCCTATCGCAGGACCGCCGACCGGCAAAGCCGGCAGGGCCTCAGGGCGCGGCGCCTGGTATTACTCCCGCGCCCCCCGCGTGGGCGTCTCGCCCGGCAGGCGAGCGCCCCGGCGCCATTCCCAGGGTGGCGTAAACGCGCCAGACCACACGCCACGCTTCTGGCTCCGCGCTGTGTCCTCCGCGGCGACAAAGTCCGTCGAATAGGCCCGGTAGGCGAGGGCGTGACCATTGAGAACGAGCCACTCCCCGAGGCTCTCACCGCGCACGCTGCAGGCGCCCAGCAGGCGCTCATAGCGGTCCTTGCCTGTGATCGTGCAGGAGACAGGATTACGGTTGATCCAGGCGTCGAGGGCGTTGGCGGCGAGCGTCCCGCAGCGATAGAGGCGACCGGTCGCATCCTGGCACCTCTGGCCTGATTCCGGTGCATCCACGCCGGTCAGCCGCACCCGCTGGCCGCCGATCTCGAGGGTGTCTGCATCAATGACTGAGGCCGAGCCGGCGATCTGCTGTTCCTGCCTCTTGTGTTCGGCCGTTTCATCTCCCGTCCCGCCCGCCGGCGCGCCGGGCGCTGGCGCCGAGGGCTCGCCCGCCACGGACCCGCCGTGCTGCCCGTCCGCCGTCCCGTCAGGCTGTGTCAGCGCAAACCACAGCCCCGCAGCCAGCGCGGCCAGAAGGCTCAGAACAAGCGATGCCGAGCCTGACCGGTTGCGGCTCTGTCTGCGGGCAGGTGATCGTCTGGGGGTGCGCCTGGTCATGACAACAGGTTTGCAGGCGCTTTCCTTTCCTATGTGTTTACGCCGGGCTGCATGCCAGGGCGGCCAGCGGTGGAACCGTCACCTTCCCTGAGGGAGAGCCACAGACGCCGCCACGGCTTCTCGCCCGAAGAACGGCCCGCCTGACATGGGCGCGCGGGCATGTCTCCACACGGTCATCACGTCGCGCCCGGCGCCAGACCCGACCTGTCGGGCCTGCTCCGAAGATCAGTCGCCAGCCTCAGCTGGCCAAGCTTTATCGCGCGTATCGCCACATCAACGGCATGGCCCGTATCAGCTGGCGCCGATATCGTCTGTGCGCCGCAAACGACAGGCAGCATGTGGCTGCATGGCGTGCATTGGCGGCCCGTCGGTGGGCTCACCTGCGCCGCCGGCGACAACCGAAGCGTTCTTAATGCGGTGCTGCGTCTTAAACGTCCCCTCACCGGAGCGTTCAGAGTGTCAGTTGACGATCGTGCTTGCGCATTGACGCTGGCTGGTGTCCTTTGCCGCCGGATTTTGATGGAGAATCCGATGAGCGGGGTCGTGGTCGTCGGAGCCCAGTGGGGTGATGAGGGCAAGGGCAAGATCGTCGACTGGCTGTCGAGCCGGGCCGATGTGATCGTGCGCTTCCAGGGCGGACACAACGCCGGGCACACCCTTGTCATAGATGGCAGGGTGTTCAAGCTTAACCTGCTGCCCTCCGGCGTCGTGCGGGGAGGCAAGCTGTCGATCATCGGCAACGGCGTCGTCGTTGATCCCTGGCATCTGCTCAATGAAATCGCCGCGATCGCCAGAGAAGGGGTAAGCCTTGGACCTGACGATCTCATCCTGGCGGATAACGCCGTCCTGATCCTGCCCTGGCACAAGGACATTGACGCAGCCCGCGAGGAGGCCGCCGCCGGGGCCCAGATCGGCACGACGCGCCGCGGCATCGGTCCGGCCTATGAGGACAAGGCCGGCCGGCGCGCCATACGCGTGGCTGACCTTGCCGATCCGGCGGCGCTTGATCTGAAGCTCGACCGCCTGCTGGCGCATCACCGGCCGCTCCGCCTCGGACTCGGGCTTCCCGAACCTGATGCTGTCGCCCTGAAGGCCGATCTCCTCGCCATCGCACCGTCTATTCTGGCCTACGCCCAGCCCGCATGGGAGCGTCTGGACCAGGCCGTCCGCCTCGGCCGGCGTATCCTCTTTGAGGGCGCCCAGGGCGTCATGCTGGATGTCGATCACGGCACCTATCCGTTCGTCACGTCCTCCACCGTGGTCTCAGGTCAGGCCGCAGCCGGATCAGGTGTTGGCCCAGGCGCCATCAGCTATGTGCTGGGGCTCGTCAAAGCCTACACCACCCGCGTTGGCGGCGGTCCGTTTCCCACAGAACAGGCCAATGAGATCGGTGAGACGCTCGGCCGGGTCGGACATGAATTCGGCGTCAACACCGGACGCAAGCGGCGCTGCGGATGGTTTGATGCGGTCATGGTGCGTCAGGCCTGCGCCGTATCCGGCGTCAACGGCCTTGCCCTGACCAAGCTTGATGTGCTCGACGGCTTTGATGAGCTGAAAATCTGCACGCATTATCGCATCGGCGACAGGATCCTCACTCACTTCCCGGCGGGCATGACGCAGCAGGCGGAGGTCGAGCCGGTCTATGAGACGATGAAGGGCTGGAAAGGTTCAACGCGCGGCGCACGGTCCTGGACCCAGCTTCCCGGTGAGGCCGTCAAATATGTTCGGCGGCTTGAAGAGCTTGTCGGCAAGCCTGTCGCGCTTCTGTCCACCTCGCCCGAACGCGAGGATGTCATACTCATGCGCGATCCCTTTGAAAAATAGCGCCGGGCCGGACACGGGACCGAAGGTCCCGTGTTCGTCCGCAGGCCGCCTCAGGGAACCGGATCGCCAGGAACCGCAGGCGCCGGGCCTAGCGCTCCTTCCTCATCGCCATGGTCGCGGCCCGCCGTTTTATCGCCTTTTGCAAGCTTCACGACCACGCCTGACAGCAGCACCAGCGCCAGAAGATTGGGAAGCGCCATCACGGCGTTGGCGATATCGCCCGTGCGCCAGACAAGGTCGATTTCCTGGTAGGAGCCGACAAAGATCATGACGCACCATAAGAGCCGCCAGGGAATGGCGACGCGCGCTCCGAACAGATAGGTCGCCGCCCGCTCGCCATAATACCCCCAGGTGATGAGCGTGGTGAAGACGAACAGCACCAGGGCGATCGATGCGACAAGCTCGCCCAGGGTGGTTGCGGGAAGCACTTCGATGGGGAAAGCGGCGCCGAAGGCGCCTGAGGTCATCGCAAAGCCTTTGAGATCCGATGACCAGGCATGTTCCTGGACCCCGGCCGCTGAGGGAAAGGCGCCCTGAACCGTCAGTATCACGAGGCCCGTCATCGTGCAGACAATAATGGTGTCGATGAACGTCCCCATCATGGCGAACCGTCCTTGGCTCGCCGGATCGTTTGTCCGTGCAACAGCGTGCGCCATCGGCGTCGAGCCCTGGCCAGCCTCGTTGGAGAACAGGCCCCGTGCGACCCCTGCGCGGACCGCCATGATCATGGCGGAGCCGACAAAGCCGCCCGTCGCCGCATGCCCGGTGAAGGCGGAGGTAAAGATCACGCTCAGGGCCTCGGGTACGTCAGAGATATTGAGGCACACCGCGACCAGCGCCATCGTCACATAGGCGATCGCCATGAACGGAACGATTGTCTCTGCGACCGAGCCGATGGACCTGATGCCTCCGATGATCACGATGAAGACGAGGACGCCCGTCAGAAGGCCAACCACCATCTCCGCGCCTGAACCGGGCTTTAGGCCGGTCATGGCCTCAACGGGGGCTCCGATAGCTGAGAGATCGAACAGGCCCGTCATGGCGTCCGCCATGCTGTTGGACTGGATCATGTTGCCGGTCGACATTGAGGAAATCAGCGTGCCGATGCAGAAGAGGACGGCGAGCCATCCCCAGTTCCGGCCAAGGCCGCGCCGGATATAGGTCATGGGCCCGCCACGATAGGCGCCGCTGGCGTCAACATCGCGGAAGCGCACGGCCAGGGAGCCTTCGGCGAACGCCAGCGCCATGCCGATGAGCGCTGTCACCCACATCCAGAACAGGGCGCCCGGACCGCCGAGGGTGATGGCGGTCGCCACGCCGGCCAGATTACCTGTTCCGATCTGTCCCGACAGCGCGGTTGAGAGGGCTGCAAAGGGGCTGATCTCGCCTTTTCCTTCGCCTGTCTCCTTTCTGAAGAGGCCTGCGAAGGCGGCCGGCAGCTTGAGTATCGGATAGAAGCCGAGCCGGATCATCAGCATGAGGCCGACGCCCAGAAGAATAAGTACCATAGGCGGGAAAGGCAGGACCGGCTCGCCCATCCATGTCCCCGCCCAGATGAAGTCGCTGACCTGTGTGACCTGATCAAGCAGGGTTGTTTCATCAGGCATGTCGTGCGCCCCCTCCGGACTGTTTCATCCCGAAGGCTGCCTGTCCTCGCCGCAGAAGCCAAGGTCTTTCTTGACGAGGCCCGGGCGACCGACGAGGGCGGCCTCAGGGCGTCTTCGGACGGAAAGCGATCAGCACATTGCCCGGCGGCTGGCCAAAGCGCGCATAGCCTGACTGCACGAACAGCGCCCCATCCCCGGCGATGTAGGGGGCTGAGTCCAGCCCGCCGCCCTTACCCTCGATACCTGTGGACGTGGCCGGGAAGGGGCGGTTGGTCATGTACTCAAACACAACCGCGCCGGTCTTGCCGTCAAATATCCGCAGCATGCCCTGGGTCGTGCCCGTGACGAGGGCGCCATCGACCAGGAGAGGCGCCGGAGACATGCCCAGCCGGCAGGGCGGCGTGGTCCGGCGGACGGGCGCGGCGCCGGCGGCAAGGCTCTCCGTTCCGGCTGAGGCCGACGGGCCCGGCCGGGGGGGCGGGCTGCGGGGGGCGGGAATGACCGGCGCTGCGACGGGCGCGAGGCGCCATTGCGGCGGCGGGGCGAAGGCCCTGGCCGCCGGGAGCTCCTCGCCGCAGTCCCGCCTGTTCGGTTTATAGGACCAGACGATCTCTCCGCTCATCGCATCGAGCGCATGAACGCCTGGACCATAGACCGGGTTCTCATCCGGACCGGCGGGCCTGTCGGGATCATTCATGGGCGCAAAAATCAGCTCGCCGTCATAAGAAAGACCCCAGTGGGCGCCTCCCATGGCTGATCCGCGGCCAACCTTGTTGGACCACACCAGCGCGCCTGTGTCCGGGTTGAGCGCCCAGATGACGCCCGACTTCTGGGCGGCGATCACCAGCTCAGATCCGTCCTTTCGCGTAATCAGCATGGCGGTTGCGCCAAAATCATGGTCGGGGCTGTGATACTCGCCCGGCCAGTCGCAGTTCGCGCCCCGCCGCCCGCAGGCATAGTTCCAGATGTCCGATCGCGTCGCCTGGAAGACCCAGCGTCTGTCGCCCGTATCAAGATCATAGGCGATCACGGCGTCAGATGTATCGGTCGCAGGCCAGGAGACATTCTCTCCTGTGCCGGCATAGGCGAGGTTGCGCTTCGCATCGATAATGGGCGTCGACCAGATAATGGCCCCCGAGGGACCCCATTGCTGCGTACCCGTCCGCCCAAGGCGCGTGGGCCTGGCCTCCTCCATTGTGCGGCCGGTCCAGAGCCTGTCGCCCGTGGCCAGGTCGAGGGCGACCAGGGCGCCCTGGCCCTTGCAGCATTCATAGTCATCTGCTGCGGCGTACGTGACTTCGATGGCTGAGACCGGCGTGATCACTTTCCCCTCGTGGACGACCGGCGCCCCGGTAATCCGGTTGTAGTCATTCAGGCGGGCGTTCGACACCCAGAGCCTGCGACCGGTCCTGGCGTCGACGGCATGCACAAAGCCGGCCGCATCACCCATGATGATGGCGGCCGGGGAGCGCTGCGTGGCGTCTGCAAAGGTCAGAGACGAGCGTAACGTCATCTCAGAGGCGTAGCTCCACTTGATACAGCCCGTATGGGTATCGAGTGCATAGAGACGCGCTGCATCCGTGGCGGCTATGAAGATCGTATCGCCGACGACTACGGGCTGAGAGCGCATGGTCGGACTTTTCGGAAAGGCGGCGACCCAGGCGACCTCCAGATCCTTCATCTGCGCCCGTGTCAGCCCGGCGTCCTCGGCGCTCTGTGCGCGGAGCCCCGTATTGACCACACCGAATGTCCCGGAGGCCAGCCGTGCGCCCTCAAGGCGGACCTCGCGCAGCTTGACGGGGCAGCGCGCCGCCTCAATCCACGCATCACTGTCGCCCTCTGCGGCGGGCAGCCAGTCTATCAGCTGCGCAAGGTCGGCCGGCGGCACATCTTCGGCCTGGATCTTCATGTAACCCAGTTCGAGCGCGTATCGCACGCTCGCCCGGTTCAGCGTACGGATGGCTTCCAGCGAGGGCGCGCCGCTGCGCCCGCCGTCATCGTGACAGGAGGCGCACCACTGCTGGTAGACAGCCTCGCCGGGATGCGCCTGCTCAGCGACAGCCTGCTGCTCATGGTCAGCCTCTCCCGGACGCGGAGCGCATCCGGCAAGAACAGCGCCTGCGGCTGCAGCAAGCACCAGCTCACGCAGAAGGTTCATGGCTGTTTCTTTCCTCGACGTCTTTTCCCGGAGACGGACCCTAGCCATGACTGCAAGCGTTGCAAGCGGGCCTCTCTAACCGTCCCGTGACCGGGGTCAGACCGCCGCTGGCGCCCGCGTGCGCTGGCGCGCCGCCTCATAGCTCGCCACAGCCCAGGTCACGAGCCGTTCAAGCCCGGCGTGAAATCCGTGCGGCCTCCAGCCTGTCAGGCGCTCTGCGTCGGCCTCGTCAATGCATGGACCCAGGAGGGCCTCCATCGGCGTCCCGCTGGTCTGTACGAGGTCAGGCCAGGCCTGTCCGGCCGGTCCTGCAAGCTGTGTCTCAAGCAGGCTGCAGATCGCCTCGGCGATATCGCAGTCCCTGCGTTCGGCGCCGACCGAGAAGGCGATGCGGTCGGGAGGATCGGCTGCATCGGCGGCCGCCAGAAGCCCTGAGGCGAGGTCGCGCACCGGCAGCCAGTCGCGCACGCTTTCGCCTGCATCGGGAAGCGTGAAGGTCTGCCCGTGCATCAGTGAGGCAAGCAGACGCGCCAGCAGCGAGGTAGCTGGCTGCCACGGCCCGAACACCTCGTCGGCCAGACATGTCACGACGCCAAGGCCGCTCGCCCGCGACCAGCGGGCGACCAGGTCCGCCCCGGCCGCCTGCATGGCCCGTGTCCGCCCCGCGGCCGGATCGGTCTGCGACCGGGCCGAGGCGACATGAATGAGGCGGATATCATCGCGCCGGTCCGCCGGGGCCGCGTCCCTCCAGGCAGATACGGCTTCGACAACAGAAAAGCCGCCAGCGATGTCGGACTCAAAGAGCTTGCCTGCGTCATCCCCTTCGCCCGCGGCCAGATGGATGATGCGTTCAGGCGCAAACTCCCGCATAAGCGCCCGCATCAGCGCCCGATCAGAGATATCCGCCTCCAGGCGCGCATAGCCCTCGCGGTGCAGAACAGGGCTGAGCGCCGGGACGGGCGCTGATTTGCGCCTGCGGTCGATCGCCAGTACGCGGTTCCCCCGCTCGAGCGCCATGCGGACGACCGCTGAGCCGACAAAACCACAGCCGCCAGTCACAAGGATGCGCATCCGCGACAGCCTCCCTGCCGCCACCCTTGTCCCGCACGCAGTTAGCAGATGGTTAATCCGCCCCGGACCGCCGCGCTAACCGGGCTGTCGCACATAGGAGTAGATCACATCCCCCACCGCCAGCAGGATGGTGTCAGACCCCGCCATGACAAATGTGACCTCAGACGGCAGGGGAGCAGACCGGCAGCTGAGGCTGAGCACCGTCAGATCCGGATCCGCAAGGCCAAGGCCCGGGGCCTGCACGGCCGGCGCGTCCAGTTTCCCGCCGAACACAGAACGAGGGGACAGGATGTCTGTTGAATAGGCCGGCTGCGCACAGGCGATGCCCGGCGGGCCCTCAACGGCGGCCGCTTCCAGCCGCAGGCTTGAGAAGGCGGGGTCCGGCGATGGCGCAGCGCCATCGCCCGTCCACCAGGGGGCGGTGCTGGCCTGACTGAGACTCCAGCTGCCGAAGAACGGATTACGGGGCGTGGCCACATCGGCGCCGCCAGGTGAAGACGTCGCTTCCGGGCCCGGCGAGCAGGCGCTCAGCGCGAGGCCGACAGAAATAATGACCGGACGATACATGTCATCTTCACGACTGACTGAGACCGGCCGCAATTCATGATACCGCCGCAGGCGCTGTCAACCTGTCCGGGCCAGCGCGATGCAGGCCAGCGCCACCGCCCCGGCGGTGGCCACATTGAGGCTGTCCATGCCGCCCTGCATCGGAATGGCGACGCGGCGGCACAGACGCATGACCCTGTCCGTCAGACCAGGCCCCTCAGCACCCAGAACCAGGGCGAGGCGCTCGGGTGGGACGATGCGGGCGGGATGATCAGATGCCGAAGGGGTCATGGCCCAGCAGGTGACGTCGTGCGCCTCAAGCAGGCCGATCAGCTCCTCCCCGGATAAGCCATGAGCGAAGGGCAGGGACAGGCTCGCACCTGAGGAGACCCGTATGGCCTTGCGATAGAGCGGATCGCAGCTGGAGCCATCGAGGAGGACGGCGTCGGCGCCCAGCGCTGAGGCGTTCCGGAAGCAGGCGCCGACATTATCATGATTGGACAGACCGATCAGCACGAGGAGGGTGAGGGGCCGCCCGGCATAGCCCGCCAGGAGGCTGCCGGCGTCCCGCGCTGGCGTCCGGCTGGCCAGGGCAAGAACGCCGCGGTGGATGGGATAGCCGATCAGCCGGTCCATAGCCGCCTGAGGCGCGACATAGACAGGTATGTGACTGTCCAGACGCATCAAGAGCGCAGCGAGCCGGTCAGCGGCCCGCTGCGAGAGGAAGACCGAGTTCAGCGCAAAGCGCCCGGCCGTGATCAGGCGTTCAAGGGCGATGGCGCCTTCAACAATAAAGCCGCCGCTACTGCCGGCGACGTCCCTGTCCTTAAGAGCCCCGTAGGCGGCCAGCCGGGGGTCTTCAGGGTCGCTGATGGGCACGATCATGTCGCCGGCCACATCAGTGTGGGGCCGGCGGGCGGGCGCGCCGCTGAGGTCGCGATGGTGCAGGCTCCGGCATGATCATGAGGGCTGGGTCAGGCGCGCAGCAGGTCATTGACAGAGGTTTTCGATCGCGTCTGCGCGTCGACCTGCTTGACGATGACCGCGCAATAGAGCGAGGGCGACCAATTCTGTCCCGGCATGGGGGAGGTCGCCGGCCGCGCACCCGCGACAACGACGGAGTAGGGCGGGACCTCTCCATAGAGCGTCTCCCCGGTGGCGCGGTTGATGATCGGGGTCGACTGGCCAAGATAGACCCCCATACCCAGAACCGAGCCCTGGCGCACGATGACGCCTTCGGCGACCTCCGAACGGGCGCCGATGAAGCAGTCGTCCTCGATGATGACAGGGTTGGCCTGAAGCGGTTCAAGCACGCCGCCAATGCCGACCCCGCCGGACAGGTGGCAGCGGCGGCCGATCTGGGCGCACGAGCCAACGGTCGTCCAGGTATCCACCATCGTTCCGTCCCCGACATAGGCGCCGATATTGACGAAGGATGGCATCAGCACGGCGTCCCGGGCGATGAACGCGCCACGACGGACCACGGCGCCCGGGACGGCGCGGAAGCCCGCCGCCGAGAAGTTCGCCTCTGTCCAGCCCTCGAATTTGACAGGAACCTTGTCCCAGTAAGGTCCGGGCGAGGCTGCTCCGGGGATGGCGTCGGCGTCCTGACCCATCAACCGGTTGGGATAGAGCCTGAAGGAGAGAAGGACGGCCTTTTTCAGCCACTGGTTGACGGACCAGACGCCGGAGGGGGAGACCTCGGCGACCCGCAGAACCCCTGCATCAAGGCCTGCGAGCGCCTCATTGACCGCCTGGCGCACGGGCCCGGCGGTCTGGGCGGTCAGGGAGGAACGCTCTTCCCAGGCGGCGTTGATAGTCGCCTCGAGGGGGGTGTTCGCCATGGCTGGCCTCCGGTGACGTTCGGGCTTTGCGCAATGACATGCTCGCGGCCTGTGCGCCAGACCCTTTGAGCGCGTGCGTCAGGCTCTCAGGGCGGCTGGGGCGCGGAAAAGGCGCTTTCGAAGAACTGATAGACAAGCTTGCCGTCTTCCGGGGGCGCGGTTTCAACAAACCGTTCCTGCCTGTAGCGGCGCTGCTCACAGTTCTCGTTACCCAGAATAGCGAACTGGGCGCGGGACGTGCAGAAGATGGTCGTGGCCCCTAACAGCGTCCGGACGCCCTCCGGGGTCGCCATCTCGGCGAATACGTAGTGCGGGGCGGTGATCAGGCTCTCGTCGACGGCGCGAACACACTGGTTCGCGTCGATCATCCACCAGCCGCGCGATTCCAGACCGTCAGGCCGGCTGCGCGCCATGGCCGCGAGGATGCGCTTGTCCGTGCGGTTACACAGCTCCATGCCGACCTGCCGCGCCCGGCGGTTGGCCACATCCTCCAGAACGTCAATCAGCTGAGGAACCGGCGTGGAGGGCGGCAGTCTCCGTTCGGCCAGAAAGGCGGCGATCGCTGCGCGGGTTTCGCGTCCGAGGATGCCGTCGACGACGTCCGGCAGGATGCCCGCGTCATTCAGGAGCCGCTGAATGCCGGCGTTTTGCGGCGACTGAGAGGCTTTGTCATACAGTTCCGTCTCGGTGAAGGTGATGGCGCCCCCATCCCCTTCAATCCGCACGGGCATGAAGCCGCGCTCCTCCAGTCCCATCGAGGAGCAGGAGGACGGGTTCTCGATTGCGAAGGAGCCGTTGACGTCAACACACAGCGGCGTCCGGCCGCTCCAGCTCTGAGCGCCGCGGTGCGCTTTGGAGGAACGCGCATAGACAAAGTGCGCGCCGCTCTCGAGAGGTGCGGGCGCGGCCAGCTCGCAGTCGCCCGGCCGCAGCCGCTTCCAGCCCTCAACGATCACGTCGAGCCCGTCGGGCCGCCCTGTCGCCGCCTCGACGATATAGCTTGTGCGATTACACAGCCGCCAGCCCTTCTGTCCGCCCTGAGCGGAGGAGGGGATGATGAGAACAAGGACGAGCGCCGCCAGGGCTCCCAGCCTGATGTGTCCCCTAGCAGACCAGCGTTCCGGCGCCATGTTCAGTGAACAGCTCCATCAGAAGGGCGTGTGGCTTGCGGCCGTCCATGATCACGGCGGCCTCAACACCTTTCTCCACTGCCTGTATGGCCGTTTCAAGCTTGGGAATCATACCGCCGCTGGCCGTACCGTCCGCAATGAGGCCGCGCGCCTCCGAAACAGTCAACTGCTTGATGAGATTACCGGATTTATCGAGTACGCCGGTGACGTCTGTGAGAAAAAGCACCCGTTTGGCCTTAAGGGCCCCGGCTACAGCCCCTGCGGCGGTATCGGCGTTGATGTTGAAGCTCTGCCCGTCAGGCCCGACCCCGACAGGCGCCACCACAGGTATAAAGTCATCCTCCGCCTGGCGCGCCAGCGCATTCAGCACGGAGGGATCCACCCGGTCCGGTTCGCCGACGAAGCCCAGGTCGACCACCCGTTCGATGTTCGAATCAGGGTCGCGCCTGGTCCGGCTCGCCTTCACCGCCGTGATCAGGTTCGCGTCAGATCCTGCAAGGCCCACAGCCTTTCCACCGGCGGCGTTGATCGCCCTGACGATCGATTTATTGATCGATCCGGCCAGGACCATTTCCACAATTTCCATTGAGGCGGCGTCTGTGACCCGCAGGCCGTCCTCAAAGCGCGATACGATGCCCAGCTTCTCGAGCATGCGGCCAATCTGCGGTCCGCCCCCGTGAACGACAACGGGGTGAACGCCCAGCAGTTTCAGGAGTACGACGTCTTTTGCGAACAGATGAGACAGTTCGCCGTTCTCCATGGCGTGGCCGCCATACTTGATGACGACCGTCTTGTTATCATAGCGCTGCAGATAGGGCAGAGCTTCGGACAGGGTCCGGGCCGTTGAGAAGGCGTCGCTGGCCTGCAGGGCGCTGAGGGCGGCAAGTTCGGTCTGGGTCATGAGCCGGGCTCTACAGGGTTTTGCCACGCGGATGAAGGGGGCGGGACCTTCGAATGTCCAGCTGGCCCCGTCTCAGTTCCGCAGGCGGTATCCGGTGCGGAATATCCAGCCCGTGATCGCAAGCAGGACCAGGATGAAGGCGAAGGTCACAGCAAGACTTAGCGCGACGTTGTCGGCCTCAAGGCCAAAAAAGGCCCAGCGAAAGCCCCCGATCAGGTGAACAACAGGATTGAGGAGCGCAAGGCCTCGCCAGTCGGCAGGCAGCATATCGATGGTGTAAAAGGCCCCGCCCAGAAAGGTCAGGGGCGTGACGATCAGCATGGGAATGAAGTTCAGCTGCTCGAAGCTCTCAGCCCAGATCCCTATGATGAAGCCGAACAGGCTGAAGGCGAATGAGACCAGCAGCAGGAAAAGCACCATCTCCAGAGGGTGCAGGATGGTGACCGGAACAAAGAGGTAGGCCGTCGCCAGGATGACCATTCCGAGAATGACGGATTTTGTCGCCGCAGCACCCACGAATGCGATGACGATCTCAAGATAGGAGACCGGCGCCGACAGGAGCTCATAGATGGTGCCGGTGAACTTGGGGAAGTAGATCCCGAAGCTGGCGTTGAAGATCGAGTTGGTGAAGATCGAGAGCATGATCAGCCCCGGCACGAGAAATGAGCCGTAGGACATGCCCGGCGCGATGTCCTCCATCCGGTTGCCGATGGCCGAACCAAACACCACGAAGTACAGCGCTGTCGTGATGACGGGAGTGGCGAGACTTTCTCCAAGCGTCCGGAAGAAGCGCACCATCTGGAAACGGTACATGGCCCATATGCTGTACCCGTTGAAGACAGGCAGAAAGCCGCGTGCTGGCGCCGGCCGGGAGACGGGGGAAGCTTGCGTCATGTCTGGCTCTTATTCGCGGGCCTCAGCCCGATCCACCACGATAGCTGACCTGCGGGTTAGGATTTCACAAGGTCCACGAAGATCTCCTCCAGAGAAGAGGTCCGCGTGCTGAGGTCCCTGAAGGCTATATCCATCTCGCCCATGCGACGGATCAGACGCTCAACACCCGTACGCTCGGCGGTTGCATCGAAACTGTATTCGAGCCTGCGTCCGTCGTCGCGGAGCGTCAGGTTCCACTCAGCCAGCCCGCCGGGCAGGGCGCCCAGCGGCTCAGCCAGATCGAAAATGACCTGTTTCTTGCCGAGCTTCTTCATCAGCGTGGCCTTGTCCTCAACCAGAATAAGCTCGCCGCGCGATATGACGCCAACCCGGTCAGCCATCTCCTCGGCCTCCTCGATGTAATGCGTGGTAAGGATGATGGTGACGCCCCGGTCGCGCATGGACCGCACAAGCGCCCACATGTCACGGCGCAGGTCGACATCGACACCTGCAGTCGGCTCATCCAGAAATAGTATCTCAGGCTCATGGCTGAGCGCCTTGGCGATCAGCACGCGGCGCTTCATGCCTCCTGAGAGGGTCATCAGGCGGCTGTCTTTCTTATCCCACAGCGAGAGGTCCCGGAGCACTTTTTCGATATGCCCGGGATTGGGCGGCAGGCCGAAAAGGCCACGTGAATAGTTCGTAACCGCCCAGACGGTCTCAAACATGTCGATATGCATTTCCTGCGGAACGAGGCCGATCATGCCGCGCGCGGCGCGGTAGTCCGTCTGCGTATCATGGCCATCCACGCGGATGACGCCCGAGGTCGGCGTGACGATGCCGCAGACAGCGTTGATGAGCGTGGATTTGCCCGCCCCGTTCGGACCCAGAAGAGCGAAGATCTCGCCTCTGCGGATATCCAGGCTGACCTGTCGGAGCGCCTGCAGTCCGCCTTTGTAGGACTTGGTCAGATCCCTGATCGACAGAATGGTCTGCATGAAAGACGCATGGTCCCGGATGTCACGTCGTGTTCCGGTCGCCAGACCGGACGGGCGTCAATGAACCCCCGCCGCGCCGATGTCCAGCGTCCGCCCCCTCAGGGAAGACTGCCTGAGGCCAGGTGACGCCCGTCGGCGCCCCGGACAGGTCAGCCTCGGCGGGCGCGCTCTGCGCAAAGGGAGAGGATCAGCGCCCGCAGCTCGGGCAGTCCTGCTCCGGTCTCAGAAGATGTCGCTATGACGTGCGGGTGGGCGGCGGGATGCTGCATCAGCGCCGCCTGGCAGGCTTCGATGACGCCGGACAGCGCGGAGGCCTTTATCTTGTCTGATTTTGTAAGGACGATCTGATAGTGGGCGGCGGCTGCATCCAGCCGGTTCATGATGGTGCGGTCGACCTCGCCGACCCCGCGACGCGCATCGATGAGAAGGAAGGTCCGCAC
>Ga0169931_10004275_pt1 | contig 22307 bp, 18 predicted proteins | sample Kivu_15m_20L_FD_129675 | JGI IMG/M metagenome (GOLD analysis project Ga0169931, IMG submission 129675) | Freshwater microbial communities from Lake Kivu, Western Province, Rwanda to study Microbial Dark Matter (Phase II) - Kivu_15m_20L... | ecosystem: Environmental > Aquatic > Freshwater > Lake...
CTTCCACTTCGAACCAAACACCGAGACAAACGGCCTGCGGAGCAGTGCGCGCACCAGTTCGGCGTCGGCAATCTCTGGAATCACGTCGACCGCACCTTCACGATCGAACACTCCACGAAACTCCTGACCTCTGAGACTGCGCGCTTCGAGGGAACCGCGTTCCAGTTGATTCACAACTGCACTCAGACCTGCGTCGCTTGACCAGTTCGGACGCAGTTCGCGAATGGCAGCAGCGAGCTCCACAGCACTCGCATAGGGTCGGTACACGTTGGTTGCCCAGCCCGAAAGAAACCGGGTTCGCGTGCGAATCTCCGAAGCATGAAGCTCACCGGCCGGATCACGAACATAGATGACCTCGCCAACGATCGTGCCGCGTGGATACATCCACTTCCACTTCACATCGCCAAACTGCTCAAGCCCACGACGTCTGTTGCGTTCGACCCAGTACACGACGGGAAGCCGCACACCATCGCGCTCCGGAAGATGCAGGAAATTTGCGACTTCCATGTTCGTCGCCCGATCCGCACCGGCTGTGTGTCCGAACGGGAATTTGAAATCTTTTCCAGAAAAGAGATGTCTTGCGATATCCAGCGTCTGCCCAGTCGCGTTGGCGCGCGCCCCAATCGGGAGACCACGACCATCACCAACCGAGTCCTGATAGGAAGGAATCACCGATTCGTCGTCATACCAAAGCGTCCGGTCACTCTTCAGCACCTGGTCGAGAAGCGCAAAGCGCGCACCCGGAATATTTTTCGTGAACTTTGCGATCCGGTCGGCCGGCATGATGCGATAGTCCGAGTAGGCAGCATCGGCCTGCGAGATATCTCCAGCGTCACGATCGACACCGCACGCCACGAATCCGGCGCCACTGCCCGCAACTGCCATCATTCCAAGGAAAACTGTCGTCAGGACTCGCATATTGACTCGCTTCATCTTTCGACTGCATTCAACCGACTGCATGCAACACTCAAGGGACTTGGCTTCGACGACCTGAGAGCAAGATGGACGCCACATTCGGGGCTTCGCCCTGAAACCAGTGCCAACCGCAGCAAACCCTTGAAAAACAGCCATTTCGATGCGGCCGCCCGATCCCAGGTAAATTTCTAGTCGGCGCATTTCCGTGAAAAGTGGCTGACTTGTGCGCAGCCCTGACAACTCCCTGGTCAGCCCAGCCCAGGTCTGATTCCGACTCGCCTCTGGAGCGGTGTGTCCCAACACCCTGAATTCACCGAGATCCTCGTACCTCGGTGAATCGAGCTGTTTCCCGGCGAGGTTGGCTTTGCGCTTGCAGTACTCCGGACCAAGCACCCATGCGCCTCGGACGATCATTCATATGGAAGGAACCGCGCCGTGAAGCTCCACCACCTCCCCATCGTGCTCTCATCCGCGTTGGCCATTTCGCAGCTTTCCGCCTGTGTCGCCCCAGAGGCTCCTCCGGCACCGGCTGATCGCCGTATTCCTGGCAGCAACGATACGGGTCGCACGGGAGACTCCACGAGTCGTCTGCCGATTTCGCTCTCCGAGAGGGAGTTGCGTTCCTACAATCTCGACACGGCGTCGCTCTCGTACAAGTTCAGCTACATGACGGTCGTGCGCGAGGGCGCAATCGTCTTCACGAACGAAGTCGCGAAAATTGAGATCGACAAGCTTCCCTCCGGACAGACCGGAGATCTGAAACTCGACGTGCTCGAATCCGGCGTCGTAAAGCTTTCGGGTGTCCTCCCGGCGCAGAAACTGGTCCCCGGCGCAAACCAGTTGCGTCTGGTGCTGAAACCCGTCGGTATCCCGGGCACCGCGGATCTCGTCCTCAGCATCAACATCGAAGGCTCGACGCCAAATCCGACGCCGACGCCAAGTCCTCAGACGACACCAAACCCAACTCCGCAGCCGACACCAGCACCGGGCAGGCTGACCTACACGCGAGACATCAAGGCGATCCTCGATCGCGCTTGTGCCGAGTGTCATACGCCGGGAGCGCGCTCTCCAAACTTGGCGAGTTTTCCGTTTTCCACAGTCAGCGAAGCGCAGAACGCCGCGATCGTCGACCGCATCATCGCCGTGTCGAGCGGCGCCAACCGCACGATGCCACCAGCTCCGCGCGATCCACTGACGGCAGCAGAGGTCGAGACGCTCACCCGATGGAAAAACACCGGCATGGCGCGATGATCGTCGTTCCGAGAACGCAGTCGAACGCGCCAGAACACTTACGCAAGAATCGAGAGTCGTGATGAACCGCCGCCAATTTCTGAAATCCTCGGGTCAGTTTGCCGCCATCTCGGGGCTCTCATCCCTCGGTGTGGCACTCTCCGGATGCGGCGCCGAGTCTCTGAACCGGGGCAGCGCAGTTGCGACAGCAGCAGGGCAAACGGTTCGCATGCGCGATATGCAGGTCACCGCCCTCTACTTCGACGGCACGTTCGGTCCAGTCACCGGGATCGTGCGCGTCAGCGACATCATTGCGGCGCGCGAGAGCACCCAGCGGCATTGGGACGGTCACGGACACATGTTCACCGTCACCACTGAGCACCATGCGCAACTCAAGCGCGGGGAAAAAGTTCGCATCAAGACCACGATCGCCGAGCAGCACGATCACATCGTTCTGATCGATCCTGCCCGCCCAGTTCCGGGGGCAGTTGAGGTGGACGTTCCCCTCACCTCCGAAGGGCCAGGAACGCCGCGACCCGTTGATCCCCAGGCTCGAATCTTCATTGCTCTCGACGCCAGCGGCACCCCTCGCCTGCACGCGTCAAGCGGCGCACAGCTTGATCCGGATTCCATGCAGTTTTGCCTCGAGACTCTGGAGCGCTGCTCAGCCGATCCATCGCTCTGGCGCGCCCTGCAGCTCAATCCACAGTCTTTGACGTCCGCACCGACCAGTGCCCTGCCATCGATCTTCAGCTCGCAGGTCGCCCTCGAACTGGACCCGACGCAGCGGAGCTATTCCCTCATCGTTCGTGCGCGCCGCCTTTCTGATCAGGTGATGATGCAGAACGCGTTTCAGTTGATCCGCACCGGAATGTAATTTCGGATCACCGCCTCCAGCGATTTCTTGCACCACTCCGCGATAGCCCCTATGATTTTTGAATCTGGGGGAACACACACGATGGAACGCAAAAAATTCCTGTTCGTTTCACTCTCTGGTCTTATCGGCGACATCGCCTGGCAGATCGTCAAGGAGGGTCACGATGTCCGCTACTACATCGAAGCGGTCAAGGAGCGCGACATCGCGGATGGTTTCGTACCAAAGACCGACAACTGGGAAAATGAAGTCGACTGGGCCGATGTCATCGTGTTTGACGACACGCTCGGTCAAGGTGACAAGGCGAAGGCGCTGCGTGCGCGCGGCAAGAAGGTGATCGGCGGAACACCCTACACGGATCGCCTCGAAGACGACCGTTCGTTTGGCCAGGAGGAGCTCAAGCGTGCTGGCGTGAGCATCATTCCCTATCGCGAATTCGACTCCTTCGACGATGCGATCGCCCATGTGACGGCCAATCCGGATCGCTATGTCATCAAGCCGAGTGGCGAGGCCCAGAACGTAAAAAGGCGTCTTTTCGTTGGTCAGGAAGAAGACGGTCAGGACGTGGTGCGCATGCTGGAGGCCTACAAGAAGGCCTTTTCTGAAGAGATCAAGGTCTTCCAGCTGCAACGCCGGGTCACGGGAGTAGAAGTCGCCGTCGGCGCCTTCTTCAACGGTCGCGAGTTTGTCTATCCAATCAACGTCAACTTCGAGCACAAGAAGTTGTTCGCTGGAGAGATCGGTCCACCGACCGGTGAGATGGGCACCTCCATGTTCTGGAGCGGACCCAATCGGATGTTCAACATGACGCTGAAGAAGATGGAGCCGATGCTCCGCGACGAAGGATTTGTCGGCTATATCGACGTGAACTGCATCGTCAACGGGAACGGTGTGTACCCGCTCGAGTTCACATCACGCTTCGGTTACCCGACGATCATGATTCAGCAGGAAGGCATGATCACTCCGATTGGACAATTTTTTCACGACCTGGCGGCCGGAACGACGAACAAGTTCAAGACCAAGAGCGGCTTTCAGATCGGTGTGCGAATCGTCGTACCGCCGTTCCCCTTCGATGACGACGCAACGTTTGAGTCGTTTTCACGCGAAGCAGTGATCGTCTTCAAACGCGGTGTTCCGGAAGAGGTTCACATTGAAGACGTGAAGCAGGTGAATGGTCAGTGGCTCGTCGCCGGTACGTCGGGAGTTGTGTTGGTTGTGGTCGGCCTCGGCCAGACCATGAAACAGGCCCAGAATCAGGTCTACAGCAAGATCCGCAACATCCTCATCCCGAACATGTACTACCGAACTGACATCGGTGATCGCTGGCACGAGGATTCGGACAAAATGCACAACTGGGGTTACCTGCGGGAGGTGTAGTCCCGTGGGCAGCATGCCGGTTTTCACGCCTGATTCTCTGCGCCCACCACCTGCGGATTATCTCGCGATGGCATGAATCGCAGCTCGGGCGCCGATTTCGCCGACGAGCGCGAGGCCGTGGACAAGGACCTCCAATACCTGTGCGCTCCCAACCGGATCAAACCAGACATTGGCTGTGTAGTTTCCCCGGCAACAATTCGCCGATGACGACCCACTGTCGTCGAGGGGCAACGTGAACAGGGCGTTGAGTCCGACTTGCGTCAGAACCACGCTGCCGGGAACATCGATCTCGGAACCGCTCACGTTTCGGTAGTCAGACATTTCCAGAATCTGCCCGGAACCCGTCAGCTCAAGGCGAAACTGCCGCAGACGAATCAACGCGATCGAAACGCCAGCTTCGGGACCCCATGTGTCCGCGACGAAGCTTTTCGTACAGTGGACATCCGTGTCGGAGTCGTCGCCGCAAGCACCTGTCGCCACAATCTCCTCACGCGAGAGATCGCGCGACAAACTGCCGAAGGAAAAACCAGCCCATCCGGAAAGCAGGCCGTATCGCCCACCCACTCGAAGACCTACCGTCGAGCCCGACCAACGCTGATCAGGCGTCCGCGAGTGTGCTGCCTGATCGGACATCGCGTGTCCCTGAAGCACAACGTTGGCGAAGAGACCCTTGTTCGCATGCGTCGAGAGTCCAATGGCAAGCTCACCAAGGCCTGTCGCAAGGCTGTCCTTGCGCTCGGTGTCGCGGACGAGTCCAGTTCCTGACCCGATGCGCAGTCCCAGCTCAAGACGCTCGAAGCCACTGCTGTCCGCTGCGACGAGGTCGCCGGCTGCAAAACATGCCGTAGCGACGATCGCCGCCCAACATGCCTTCATTCCGCGTGCTTTGCTGACTTGCAACACCATGGAACACCCCCTCGTGGATACATACTCAGGAGCTGCAATCCGCAGTCCACCTGCGGCCGATTTTCGAGTTGGGCCTCGTGGCAAAAATACCCAATGATCTTCAAGAGGTAGCGTTCGCGGACGACAAAAGGAACACAACCGGGTTCATCCCCGGTTGCGAGCCCAATCAGTTGCAGTGTGCACCGCAGGACTCAGTTGCTCAGACCTGGAGTGACGTCAGTTCATCACCGCGGAACTGATGACGAACCACCTGGCGCTGGCGTCGACGTGCCGGTCGTACCCGGGGTCGACGATGAAGGAGTGCTGCCGGTCGAGGGCGAAGACGGCGTGGCTGGAGTTACGGTTGTCGGCGGCGCGTCCTTGAAGCTCTCGGCAAGGACATCACGTGTGACCGAATCCAGTTTGTTGAGATCCTGATTCGGCGCGATGTGGATGAACGTGTGCTTCATGTCGCCATTTTCTGGCTTCTTGATCGGCGACAGCGTGACGCCGTCGAGATATTTGACCTCGCGACCCTGCATAGTTTCAGCGAGGACCTTTGCCGTCGCGTTACAGATATAGTCGTTCTCCGGGCGAGCACCCGGGGCCGCCGGAAATCCGGTTGGTCCGGTAATCCTCGATGGATTCCAGCTGAGCGGGGTTGTCCCCTCTGCCGGCTTGCTTTCATCGACGCGCGAACTTTGGTTGGTCAGAATTGGAATCACACGTCCATTCTCGTCGTAGCTCTTGGCACCGACGAAGGTCGAGTTCGACGCGCCAGTTTCGATCATGTTTTGTGGACCCTGCCCGAAGTTGATGACTCGGTTGGGTCCAATCTTCTGCGTGGCCACCTGAATCAGTGCTGGCGTCACATAGGTCGTGTTGCCGCGGAAGTAGTACACATCGACTTCCTCGCCGTTAATCTTCGAGGTCGTGCGCGCGATGCGTGCGCCGCCACCCTCGCGCTCAAGAACCACACTGCCGGCGGCCCGGTCACGCTGTTCCATGTGACTGATCAGTTCGCCGGAAATGTTGCTGGAACTTGCGGAAGAACCTTCGCCACCGAACGGGTTGAACCCCGTCAGGAGCACAGCGCGTCGTCCACTCTGGCGGGAGACGAACTCGTCGTCGAGCGACTTGCCGAAGAGGTCGATGTTGCGTCTCGCCTGATCGTTTCCTACGGGACCAAAATCCACGAGAAGCCTCGAGCCGATTGCTGAAGATTCGTCGACCGCACGGCACCCGCTGGCAGCAATTGCGACCAGCAGGAACAGTGTCAAGGGTACCATTGGTCTTTGAGAGTAACGCATTTCTCTACTCCTGCGAGTGCAATCAAGCCCCTGAAACAACACTCTTAGTTCGGCAGAATTCGACAAAAACTTGAGCAAATCCTGGATTGTGCCGAGATGATTTGAGAAAGCGGCGCGAAACCTGCGGGTTCCGTGCGGAGCTGAGAAGACTGACTGGGGCAACACAACTTGCGTTCGAGATTATCCAAAAACTTTTCACGCTGGCTCACTGCAGCGCTGGTTCTCAGCGCGGCCCTTGTGACCGGTGCGTCCGCAATCACCGCTGCGACGGATCCACCACGCGCGCTGCCGAAACAAGTCCTCGACCTCGTGACCCTCGAGTTTCCACCGCTCCAGTACGCTGACCATGCTGGTGTTCCGCAGGGTCCAGTCGTGGAAGTCGTTCGTCGCGTGTTCGACATGCTCGACATTGACGTCGTCATCCGAGTCATGCCGTGGGTCAGATCCCTCGATGCCGTCAGAAAGGGAGAGGCCGATGCCATCTTCACCGCGTACCGGAATCCCGAGCGCGAAGTGTTTCTGGATTACAGCCGCGAGGTCCTGCTCTACCAGGCTGTCGGGCTCTACGCACGAAACGGGGACAACAGGCGCTTCAACGGCGATCTGGAGTCCGTCAAGGGAACGAACATTGGAACCGTTTCCACGATCAGCTATGGCCGAACATTTGATCGCGCACGCGACCGGAAAATGTTTCGCACAGATCGCGCCGAGGATATCGACACCAGCTTCCGCAAACTGATGGCCGGCCGCGTCGACTTTGTGGTTTCAAATCGATTCACCGGTCGTCACGAGCTCGCACGACTTGGCCTGACCTCTGAAATCGAGGAACTACCGATGCCGATTGAGGTGATGCCAAGTCATCTCGCATTCTCCAAAGCGCGCGGACACGCCAAACTGCGCGACCGTTTTGACGCGGCCCTGAATGAGCTCAAGGCCAGCGGAGAGTACGCAAAGATCTTGAGCCGCCACGGGATCCACCCACCACGAAAGTAGTGAGCTCGGCAGTAGTCCATTCTGACCACCTCGTGTCGCTCTGCGGCTGAACTCGCCAGCGGGTCTTCCAATTCGTTCTGAATCTGCTAAATCTGGACGCATGGATTCTGCTCCTCAACACAAACAAATCTCACTTCTGCGTCGGCGACTGCCAATGGTGGTCGTGCAGCTGGTCGCTGTGATCGCGCTCACTCAGGGCGAAGCCATCTCTGGTGCAGACGCTCAGTCGCAAAACTGCGAAATCAGTATTCGACGAATCGGCGTATCACCGTCTTCGCATGCGTCAGCGACGATGCCCGTCGTCGTCAAGGTCGGCTGGATCGGCAATGACGAGCACATCGAAAGCGTTGGGTTCTACGGATTCGCGCACGCCCACGACCTCGGAAATGATGCATCGTGCTATCCGGTTCCCGGTGGACAGGATGGCTATTTTGGCGGGAGCTGGCGCATCATGACGCCAAATCAAAACCACTACGCGCGGGAGTGGGGCGAATATGGCTTTTCGTTTCCAATCCGCAGCGGCAGCGTTGTCACGCACTGCCCAGGCTACGAGTACTCCTGGCAGGGAAGCTTCTTCGTGAAGACGACGCACAACACGTGGTGGATCAATCCTGAATTCGATTCAAGTCGTCAGTTCGCGTTCAATCGCGAGGTCTATACCAGCATCGAGAGACTCGGCATCTGGTCGGGCATGGTCAGCACCGAACAGGGTGAGTTTCGCAGCTACAACCCCGCCGGATGCAGATAACCGAATTCAGAGTTCAATTCGCGCATACGTCGAGTCTGGACTGCGCTCACCCCAGCCGGTCACCAGTTCTCGCAAATGGCTCACCGACTTCGCTTTCGTCGTCAACGCCCAGAACGCGTGACCAAACGGAAACCATCGCGCGCCGGTCGCCACAAAGAAACTGAACTTCTTGCGGATGTAGTCGTCGCCCTCGAAGTACGTCTCGAGTTGATCGATCATCGTGAGACATGCGCGCACATACTCTCGTCCCTCCGCGATACCACCTTCAGGAGGTAACTCGCCGGCGCGCCCTTGCGGTGCTGTCGTGCATCCCATGCGAGCCGCGATCTGCCAAATGATCCACGGACGCACACATGCAGCTCGCGCAATCATGACTCCGTCCATCCCGAAATCAGGACCGAGCAGCGACAGAGCATCATCGGCAGTCTGAACATCACCGTTGGCAACGATGGGAATTCCCCGGCGCGATGCGATCTCGCTGCACAGGCGCCAATTCGCTTCCCCCGTATGTCCCCGTGCACGCGGCCGCGCATGAATCGTGAGCCAATCGGCGCCCGCGTCTTCAAGTGCTGCCGTAAACTCGTCGAGCCACGTCACGTCCAGATCGGCATCCGCGCCGCCGCGAAGCTTTACGCTCACCGGTAACGGTGAGTGACGCTTTGTCATCCGCACTACATCTGCAGCGTAGGCGCGATCGCCGAGCAAACGCACACCCCAGTTGTGCTTGAGGATGTGTTCAACCGGACAGCCCATGTTGATGTCAAAACCCCATGGTCCAAGCCGCAGCAGCTTTTCAATCGACGGAGCAATGAAGCGCTCCTCGTTGCCGAGAAGCTGGGGTACGAAATACCCCTCGCCTTCGGCGACACGGATTTCGTTGACCGCATCCAGTCGTTCGCTGGGCAAACGCCTGGTCGAAAGCATCTCGGTGAAGATGAGCGGGTTCAGCCCAACCGGAGTATAGGAGCGAATCAATTCACGAAACGCGACATGACTGATGCCCACCATGGGAGCGATCAGCACGGGAAAATCCACACCGAGCCGCTCGAGGCGACGGCGGATCATGCTGGTGGACGGTTCCTTGTTCAGAGCTGTTTCCTCATTGCACGAAAGAGCTGCAGCGTAGTCGCACTGCCAAACGACCGCAAACAATCCCTCCGCCTTGCGACATCCCCGCAAAAGCACCGAGTCGACCGACGCACGCCAATCCCATGCGTCTCCCCAACGATCTGATATCAATGCAACATTTCCGTCGTTTTTGCGAAAACTTCAAGTTTTTCGATGGATTGCCGAAACCGGCCTCCGAGGTCGCGGGGTGCGGCCTCAATGGCACCTGCCGCAATGCGGCTGGGCATCCTGGAGCACGGCGGCGGAATCATGACCTTTTCGGGAAAACCCCTGACCGGCCTCATGCCCTGGACGGTCGTCGATCCACCCGATCTCACGCGCGAGACCGGGCCGGGCGACTTTCGGGCGTTGGATGGTCACGCGGGCAAACATCCGTCCTCCCTCGTGCAAAAAATTCTTGAGCGCTTTCCCTCGCTGCCCGACGTGCCGCGCGAACACCCCGGGCTCAAGGGCGACATCCGCCTCGTGGGACAGATGCCTTCGCACGCTGAGTTGATGATCATCGATCGCGAGTTCCATGAACGCGCACGCGCGACCACAATCCTGCGACATTCAGGAGAAGATCGCCGCTCGTTTCCTGACTGAGGAACTTCTCGAAGCGCGTCAGGATCAGCGGGTGATCACTGCAGACGTCAAGACACGCTCAGCGGTCTTCGCGCACAGCTACGAGCGCATGCTGGCCGCCACTGCACGACTTGATGCGGTAAGGATTTTATCCCTCGATCAAACTACCCTGCGGCAGGCCATACGCCTCCACCTGCGCGATCTCGCATCTGACAATCGGGAGCTCACCATCTCGCGCCAGATCGGCATGAAGCTCATGCACGGCGAGTTCGTACCGGTCTCGAAGTGGTCGATGACACCACTTGAAGAAGCCACCATGAAGGCTGCGATCGCTCGACTGGATCCCGGCCGGTTGACGAAGATCAAGGCAGCCGCTGAACTCAGACGACTCATTGCCGCGCAGGAACATGCGGGAAGCATGGCCCTGCAGGCGCAACCGAATTCTGTATCGGGCGCCGCAATGCGCGCTGACGCCGTCCATTCAGCTGGCGCCAACACGTCGACGGCTGCGACCGCCGCCGCAAACATGGTTGCCATCGAGCCGGCCGCTGCTTCGAGATCGGGTCACGGCAGCAAGAAGAGTGCTTAGGGAGGATCCTGAGGTGCAGAACATCCTACAGAGACCAATGCACGTCATGAGTCTGCTCATGATCTTTGTCATGACGGCGCCCGCGATCGTTGGCTGCAAAGAAAGTTCATTTTCCGGGGGCAGCGGTCGCACGGGTGCCAGCGACGCGAGCAAGAACGGAAAGAATGGCGATCGCGGCTCCGATGGCGACGCGACCGGCAGAGATCGGGATGGCAACGACATCGATGACGAAGAAGACGAACGCCGTCGCGATGCCGAACGCAACCGCGACAACGAAGGCGAGCTGCTGGACGAAGAAGATGCCTCGATCCAACGGCCACAACTCTGCAGCGTGTCGACGATCAAGTTCGTATCTGGTTCCGGTACGACGAACTGCCCGGCTCAGATGTACTAGACGCGATCTCAGCGACCAGCGAGAAGCCAATCTGCCGTGATGCGCATCGGTGGCTGCACGAACTCGTTGCGACTGAGAAGGCGCGATTCGAGGAGTGGCATCGGATCAATCGGTCGATCACCGGCCGTGCGAATCTCAAAATGGAGATGAACTCCACGCGAGTTGCCAGTTGAGCCAACGAGTCCAACGGAATCTCCGACTTCAACCCATTGCCCCTGACGAACAAGGAGTTTGCCGGCGTGCCCATACAGGGTGCGCCAGTTGCCGTGATTGATGATGACAGTCTTGCCGTAGCCGCGTTGCCGACCGGCAAAAATCACGCGACCGTCCATGGCTGCCTTGATGGGCGTGCCGCGGGGTGAACGGATATCGATTCCATTGTGAAATCGGCCCCAGCGGGGTCCGAAGCCTGAGGACACAGACCCGTTGACGGGCCACTTGAATACCGTTCCTGCTGCTGCTCCCGTCTTGCTGCCGCCGAAGAGGAGACCCTTGCTGTTGTTTGCGGGAGCTTTGCGAGCATTGGCTGGTGCTGTGAGGTCTTCCTCACGCCACGACGGATCAGTGCCGCCCGGAGCCGGAGGTGCCACGGCACCAGCGGCTGGTGCGGGTGCACCCGCGACGAGTCCCGCAGGACCCGGACGAACCCGAATCGTCTGTCCAACCTTGAGTTCGCGGCGCGCACCGAGACCGTTGTCCCGGGCGATCTGACGCCAGTCCGTATCGAACTTGGCAGCGATCGAGGCGAGCGTGTCGCCCTTCTCAACTTTCACGCTGTAGATGACATTGGTGCTGCGGGGACCAGAGCTGGTACCGCCGCCAAAAAAAGTCGCACATCCGGCGAGCAGCACGGCGCAGACCATAGCCACGCCAGACATGCCCCACCTGCGCGAGTTCCCGCGGGAAACTTCCATTGTCGTTCTCCTTTCGGAGCCACTCTCCCGGAGCGCTCCTTCTGCAGAACGGGGACAGATAAGTGGGTGTCACACGACACGCACGTACCTGTCTCCGTAGACGGCCCTGCCAGTTTTGCCTGCGCAAGGTCGTGGGTTACTTTGGCACCGCGCCGCGGTGCATCCCTCCCGACAGAATCAACAACAAGATCAAGATCAAAAGAAGACCGGTCAGGCCTTCATCCCGTCCATGAACAACTGCGGCCACTTCGCTTCCGCCCGGCGGTTGGCCTCGTCATCGAGGAGGCTCGGCCGGAGCATCGATACCGTCACATAGCCCTGATCGAGAAGCAGGCAGTCGGAGCCTGGAATATCCTCGAACATCTCACCACCGGCGCCGTGCCAGTAGTAGGGCCGTCCGCGCGGGTCGATACCTTCAACGATCTGATCGTCGTAAAGTCGACGTCCCATCCCGGCGATCGCCAAGCCACGGATATCCCCAAACGCAAGGTTCGGAACATTCACATTTACCGTGATTCCGGGGGCAACGTCCAGTAAGTCCCGTTTTTGCAGAAGTATCTTGACCACTTTGGCCGCCGTTTCATAGCGCAGGGCTTCGGTCGCCTTACCCTGGAGCGAGATCGCCATGGCGCGATAGCCATGCAGGGCGCCTTCCATCGCAGCGTGTACTGTCCCGGAATAAAGTGTGTCAATTCCGAGGTTTCCACCGCGATTGATACCGCTTAGTACCCACTGCGGCTTGCGTGTGAGCAGGCGCCGGCAGGCAAGCATCACGCAATCGGCGGGCGTCCCTTCAACGGCATAAGTCCCAGCACCAAAACGCTCGACCCGGAGCGGCTGATGGATCGAAATGGCATGGCTCGTTGCCGACTTTTCGACATGTGGCGCCACCACGACGACTTCGCCAAGTTCCCGGACGGTGTCGGCAAGCGCCCGGATTCCAGGCGCATGCACACCATCATCATTCGAAAGGAGGAATAGCGGTCGCACGTCCATCATGACCCGCCTGATCAGATCGGGTTGAAGACGAACGGATAGTTCACGGTCACTGGTTGACCGCCACGCGGTTGCGGGAAGCGCCAGCGCTGAATCCGGCCCGTGACGCACGAGCGCATCATCGAGTCCTGAATCGTCGATTCCGTAACGCTTACCGATTGCACGGATCCGCTCGCACCGACGACGAAGTTGACCGCGATCTTGCCGGCCGCACTCGGCGAGCGCTGCAGGAGCTGCTCGTAGCAGTGACGAATCTGGTTCAGATTGGCTCTGATCACCGCCATGATTTCCTGCGGCGTCAGACCACCGGACACCACTGGGTCACCAGCTGGAACCGACACGTTTGCTTGCGCGCGACCGCCACCGGGTCCGCCGAAGCCAGGTCCACCACCGGAGCCACTAAAGCCGCCCGATCCGCTCTGGCCGCCGAGAAACCCGCCAGAGCCGGAACCGAAGTTATTGACCGCACCACCTGAACCAGCGATGCCAAGCGAACGGCCCTGACCGACGCCACCCAGACCATACGTCCGTGCGCCCGAGCCCATGCCACCAGCGGCGCCACCGGCCGAGTCCTTGAAGTTTGTACTGATCGCGCCAGCGCCCGTCTTGGAGAGCACTCTGCCCACCTCAAGGCCGAGTTTGTCGAGATTGACGCCGGAGGCCTTGTTGTTGTCGACACCTTCGACGCCCTTCACGCTCGCCGCGCCAACGCCCTTGATCTCGCCACCCTTGCGATTGTTGCCGGAACCCTTCGGTCCACCGGCCGCGCCGAGCGGCTTGTTGTTCTGCGGACCAGCGTACTTGAAGTCCGGACGCTTTGAGTCAGCTGACGGCATACCCTTGGTCGACTGATTCAAACTCGCAAGATTCGTCGACGGTTTGGTTTCCGCCTGCTTTGGCGTCGGCGGCTGCGGCGTCGCGACCTTGGTTTCTGCGCTCTTCGTGAGCACTTCCGTCGGACGCTTCTCCGGCACCGGTTTCTCGACCGGTTTGGGTTGCGTCACGCGCTCCTTCTCAACCGGCGTCGCTGCCTTCACCGGCTTTGGCGGTGGTGGCGGCGGCGTCTTCGGCGGTGGCGGCGGTTGCTTGACTTCCGCTATCTTGACCGGCTCTTTCGGCGGCGGCGGTTTTTTCACTGGCTCCGGTGGCTTCAGCTTTTCCGGCATATGGACGATTGACCAGATGTCGGACTTGTCTTCCTTCTTGACCTCGGGCGCAAAGAGCATCGTCACCGGAATGGCGAGGAAGTAGAGCAGAAGCGCAGTCGACATGATCATCGTAAAGATCGGATCGCGCGGACCACTCTTTGGAATCTCGAGTTTCGGCGGTCGCACGAACAGCATGAAGTAGCGAACCGGCCCGTACTTGATGTGGGCGATGTCGCGTCGATCGAGCGACAGGGATCCCTCGCCCTCAATTTTCTCAACTTTGCCGGCGCGGCGCAGTCTGGTCTGCATGCCCTTGAGGGTGCGAATCTTGTAGCCTTGTTCACTCACCGTCGCGAGTAAGTGCCGGGAGAAATCCGACTCACCGGCCGCGATCAGATGGGCCTTTGTCGGATCACCAATGGTGACCGCCTGAAACCCCTGAAGCTTCGGATGGAACATCTCGACATCGAGAACGGTGTCGCCCCAGTAGGCGACAACTTCGAGCATATCGCCGCTTGGACGTGCATCGCGCGGAGAGAACAGCACGTCCTTGCGCGGAGCTGGTGCAGCCGTTGACCGATCGCTACGAACGTAATTGTCTGTGGATTGAGCTTTGGCCGAAGACTCGCGTTGGCTTGCGCCGGGTGCCTGAGCCACGGTCGCATTTGGGCGCGCCGGCTCAGCACTGGGGACTGCGTCTCGGCGCGCTTCTGGGACCGGAGTCGGTGGCGGCGGTGCTGCTCCGGGCACTGGTGGTGGCGGTGGACGCACGCCGGGCCCTGGTGCGGGTGGCGGCGGCAGAGCTTGTACCTGAGGCGCTTCTGCGAGTTCAAGAATGACGCTTCCGACGGCGAGCTTGTCACCAAGCTTGAGCGCAGTCTCCACGTCAACCAGCATCCCGTTGACCTTGACGCCTGTCGCAGAACCGAGATCGGTGAGCAGCCACGCCCCCGAGCCATCGTCTTCGATCATCGCGTGAATGGGATCGACACCCGGTGCGCGCAGCACGACGTGGTTCGACAGGAGCGTGCCGATCATCATGCGACTCGAATCGAGTGCAACAGCACGCGCCACCTGGCCGGGAATTGTAAAGCGAAGCTCAAGCATGCCGGTGCAACCCGCCTTGTCGATCAGCAACCGTCTTTTGATTTCTCTGCCAACATTATCACGCGTTCACAGTTCCAAGTCCAGGATATCAAAAGCAAAGGTCCAACTTTCCGCTTCCATTCCACGGCGGCTGGGCAATCAGGCGCCGGCCAACCGTTCAGAGGCGCCTCTGGCACGGAGCTATCGCCCGGGCGCCGGTGCCGGTGTTGCTGAAGGTGCAGCGGCACCACCGGCGGGCTTCGCTGCCGGTTGACCTTCCGCAGCCTTGCGGTCCTGCTGCATCGCTCTTTCCGTGTCGATGTCGCCGATCAACCGAAACGCACGTTCATCCCAGCGCTCAGAACCGGCGGGACCACGCGCCTTGGTCATGCGGGTCAACAGCTGCTTGGCTTTGTCGAAGTTTCGACGCCCCTGGTATTCGTGGAGTCCGCAGTTGAACAGTGTCGGTTTGTGTTCAGCGCGACGGTCGAGAACCCGGTCACAGAGGGCATCGGTTCTGGAATTGTCGTTCTCCATCCGCTCGACGACGATCAGACCAGACTGGACGTACCAATCGTCCTGCATCTCCGTGAGCATTCGCTTGGCCAGTCCGAAGTCGCCACCGCGCAGGGCGAGAAAGCCAAGATTCAGCTGGGCCGCGCGGTAACTGGAATTCGCCTTCAGCGCCTCGCGGAATGCCAAAGCGGCCTCGGGAATCCGCTCCTGACGAATCGCAATCACGCCAACGAGGTTGAACGCGCCGGCGCGAACTCGTGCCTCACGCGAGGTTGTCAGCCGCGACAGGAAATACTCGGCGAGGGCGAACTTCTGCTGCTGCACAGCGCCGATCGCGATTTCGAGTTTCACGTCATCGCCGATCTCGCGTTCGACGGAACGTCGCATCTCAATATCAGCGAGTGATCTTGCTGTGCCCATGACTTCGCTGATCGGACGACCAGCAAGACGCTGAGCCGAAAGCAGCCCCTCAAGGGTGCGTTTGTCGCGGGAGTTCTTCTGTGGCTCAAGACGCGCTGTCTGCTCGTCGGCAGCCTGACGGTTGATCGTGCGGCCCGTGAACGTGTTGTTGCCAAGACTCTGCACGAGCGTCGTACGTGATGCCGAGACGTTTGCCGGATCACCGTCATCGTCGCGTCCGGAGCCCCTCGAGTCACCCGCACGAGCCGGTTCTCCCGAATCCTTCTTGTCACCAGTCGCACAACCGCCTGAAAGCTGCAGCGCGAACACGAGACCAACCAAACCTGGAATCCAGCGCACGCGACTCGAATTGTGTTGTGAGGCGATCATTTGCCACCTCCAACTGCCTGCGCGATTGACTCGGGTACTTCCGAAGCAACAAAGTCAGGCATCACCACCCAGTCCTCGAACGACACGCGTGAACCACTCATCCGCGCAAGTCCGCTAACCACGCGCTGCGAGTAATCGCCATAGACACTGAACTTGGCGATTGATTCGAGCGCCGTCGCGTAGAACTTGCGGGCTTCTTGACGCGCCGCCTGCGCATCCGGCGCCAATTGTTTCTTTACGTCTTCAATTGGAGCGCCTGTGATGCCCGGTGGGTTTTCGAGGTCGTTCGCAAGAACCTCGCGCGCGTGCCCGAGTTCGTAGAGGGCGGCCACGCCCCAATAAGCGTCCTTTGTCGCAAGAACCTGATCAAATGCGCGCTGAATGTTGCCAATTCCCTGCACCTTGCGCTGAATCGAAGCGGCGAGTGCGTCGACGGTACCACCGGCAAGCTTGATCGCCTGGTACTTCTGAACCTCAGGAAGAGCACGGCGAAACGCAATCTCCCCAACCGCGCGAAGCGCTTCGCCGCCAACATTGCCGCGGGCCTGCTGGAAGGCACGCGAGATCTCACCACTCGCCTGCTGTGCTGCTGCGCCGCGACCGCCAGAGGCATTGAAGATTCGATTCCACGCGATGATCCGCTCATCAGGCGTCAGTTGGAAGCGGGGGATATAGGTCTGCGTGATCAGCTGGCCCATGCGCTCGAAGTCACGAGAGAGCTCGGCCGCACGAATCATCCGATCGATGAAGCCCTTGGCACCGTCGGCGTCGAGTCTGGCCAGCGCAAGACACGTCGAGACCGCGCGATTGTTTTCTGCGGCAACGAACAAGTCGCAGGCCTTCCCGAGAGCTGGAAGTGATTCCTTTTCCTTCGGGTAGCGCTCATGAAACTGGACGTAGTAGACCGCAGCGCCATTGAAATCGAAGCGACGCTCGTAGAGTTTGGCGAGTTCGAGGGTCGATTCCTTGACCTGCGGCGACTTCGGGTAGTCCTTCAGGACAACGAGGTACATCGTGATCGCGTTCGAGACCATCCCGGCTTTGATGTAGTCAACAGCGGCGTTGTAGAAGAGTCGGTCGGCATCCGCTGCCTTCGGATTTTTGCGCCCTGCATCCTCGTAAGCCTTCGCTCGTTTGGCGGAGTCGGAGATCTTCGTAATCTCCTCGAGTTCCGCGCCACGTTTCAGCTCGCGCAGTTTCGCGCCCAATTCGCCCTTCTGATAGGCCGGAATTTTCAGCAGGCGATCAGCAATCTCAACGAGTGAGTTCTTGTCATCCCGATAGAGCGGGATGAGGTTGTCGACTGCTTGTGGGCCTTCCTTCTCGTTTGGATACTTCGTCGCCAGCACCATCAGGTAGCGCTGCGAGAGAGCGCGGTTGTTCGTGCGGTAGTAGACCTCGGTGATATATACGTCGCAGGTTTTGACGTTTTTCTTGTCGTCCGGGTACATGCGCCGATACTGACCGCACCCCTGAACGAAGTTTCGTGCACGCGGACTGAGCGGCATCGGCGGCTTCGAGAAGTCGGGCTTGCGCTTGACCAATGCTTTTAGCTCAGGCTCGAAATCAAGGTAGTAGCTGTCGAGCATGTAGCGCGCAGACTTGTTGTGGACGTTGGTCGTCTTCTTTCCCGACGGATCGTAAATGAGGGCCTTGTCCTTGCCCATCATCGCAATCTCCAGGTAGAGACCGCCTGCCGCGCGGAAGTTCTTTCGAATGTATTCGATGTCGGCCATCAGGTACTTGATCTCAACCACCTCACGAGCCTTGGGATAGCTCTTGAGGAACAGCTCGTAGCCCTTCATCGCTTCGGCATAGCCAGCGATGTTGTCATCCTTCTGAGCGGTCTTGTGCGTGATTTTTGCGTAGTAGAGGATCTGATCCTTGATCAGGACCTCGGTCTCAAGAATCAGTTTGCGATTGCCACTGTTCGCCTGCGCCCAACGACTCTCGGGTCCATACAGCCGTGGGAAGGATGCCAGTTCACTCCACACAGCCGGCATCCGCGAAAGTTCGTAGAAAAGACTGATGATTTCCTTCTGCGCTTCCGGTCCGCCCGGCGCGTTCGGCTCTTCCTGCTGAAAGCGTTTCAACACCTTGATCGCTTCACCGTATTGGCCGATGTCGGAGAACCGCTGTGACAGCAGTACGAGAAACTGTCCGATATAGCGGTTTCCACCGTTGGCGCGGTAGTACGCGATCGCCTCGTTTACTTGACGAAGCTCCGCAAACGCGTAAACCATGTCGCGCAGCGCTTCATCACGAAGCTGCACCGCCGACTTGTCATCCGCAGTCCGCGACGCAGCCACGGTCTGCTTCCAGAAGTCGAGCGCCTGCTTGTGGTTGCCCAAGTTGTAGCTGCACCAGCCGAGCTTGAAGAGCGACCAGTTGTAGCCGCGCGATCGTCGGTAACGAAGCGCCTGACGATAATTGTTCTGTGCGTTGCGGAAGTCCGTGCGATCGAAGTAGTAGTCGCCGAGCTGAAAGTACGCGTCGCCGGCCTTATCGGAATTCGGATAGCGCGAGATCAGCTGGCTGTATGCCCGCGCAGCTTCTTTTTCCTGACCAAGAAACTGCAGCGCCACGGCCTTGTTGAACATCGTGACGTCGGCGTTCTTGCTGCGCGGAAAAAGCTTCAGGACGCTGTCTGCTCGGCGAATAATCTCTCGCCACACCCGGCTGGACTTTGCAGTTGAGAGCTTTGGCGCTGCACCCTTGGCGCCGGCATTCTCCCAACGCTCATAGTCGTCGTCGTACTTGCGATATTCTGCGTTGGCTTCGTAGATCGCGAGTTCAAGGTGAAGATTGACGAGCTGCTCCAGCATCTCCAGCCGCGCCGTTGATTGCGGCGGCATGCGTTTTTCCGTGCGGGAGAGATAGGCAATTGCCTTGTCGATCTCGCTTTTGAGGCGAGTCTCCGTCGCAATCAGGAACGCCTGATTACGACCAATCTGTGGCTTCGTCGGGGCACGTTCCGCTCGTTTCGTCGGACGCTTGCGCTCGGTGACAGAAACACTGGCTTCCTTCTCATCGCGTTTGGACGGAGCAAGTCCCTGCGCGCTTGCCACGACCGTAAAGGATGCGCCGAGCATCCAGATCACCCAAAGCAGAGTGAAACGGGCACGCGGATAGGCGGAGTTATGAATCGCGGGTGATTGCATCACTTGTCTTTCTTTTCCCCGAAGCCCTTGTCAGCCGCGCAGCTGGAGTCGATGTTGTAGACATACGCTCCAAGCTCATCTTCCCAGTACTCACCTTCAAACGGCCAATACTCGAGATCCTGATCGACGTTGAGGGTCTGCATTCCACCAATGAAATTGGCCTTCTGGTCCGACGTGCCGACCTTGAGTTTGGCACGCATTGCATCGACGCGACCGAGCACCATCTCAGCGTTGATCAGTTGCGTCTGATCGGAAAGTTCCTTGAGGTACGCGTAATACGACGCCCCCTTGTCGTAGAGGCGACGTCCGGCATCGGCGACGGCAGCGGCCTTCTTCTTGTTCAGGAATGATTTCAGCTCGTCCTGCAGACCAGACGACGACCAGCGTCCGCCAAACCGCGACAGGCGCGAGATTTCAACGTCCGAGAAACGAATTGTATTGCCAGCCTCGCGGTAGACGTCGGTCCGCGAGAGTGCATCAAGAATCGACCACGCACGCTTGTAGCGGTCGAGCGAGCCGACGCGATAATCGTAGATCAGGCGGAAGAAGCCATTGGCTTTACCGTTGAACTGATCAAGCATTCCCTTCACATCCTGGAACACCGGGCGATAGCGATCCCTGAAACCACGCAGGGAATCCTTCACTTCGTTGTATCTGCACAGTCTGAGGAACGTGATCGACTGGAGAATGAAGCTCTCCGGATAGAAACGGTTTTCGAAAAACGGTGAGTGAATCGTGTGGATGTTGCCGAGCACGTTGTTGTGCTTCTGCATCAGAAAGAATGCCCACGCCGCCTCAAAAATCGCATCGAGCCAGTTGTCCGAATCACGTGGAATCTGCGCGTAGTATTGAATCGACTCGCGGTAGCGCTTTACCTCGTAGTTCACGCGCGCGATGTTGAGGTTGGCCACTTCACGCAGCCACTCACCTTCCTCGTCCCGGCGCGCGGAGTTGCGCACACTCTCGAAGAAGTTGATCGCCTGACTGTGCTGGCCCGCGAGGTTGCTGACGACACCAAGGTGAAAGACGGCGCGCACGTGATACGGACTTCCCGACGGCACGCGACGGAAGTAACCAAGGGCTTCCTCAAACCGACGTCGATTGAAGGCCTCAATCCCGAGATAGTAGAAATAAAATCCACGCGCCGGCCCCGGAACATTGGCCGGATCGATGCGCGCCCGAAACAGCTGCACGATGTGCGACTGCCCGAGGCTCATTGTCGAGTTGATGTTGCCGAGTTCTTCGAGTGCCTTGCGGAAGAACGGATTCGAGTTGCGCGGACCGCGACGAACGATCATCGAGTAATACTTGGACGCAGAATAGAGCAAACCAAGTCGATGAAGACTTTGCGCAAGGCCCCACTCCGCCTTCATCTTTTCAGCGGCGTTCTTGGGGAATCCGTACGCCTGAAAGAACATCGCCGCCGAGGTCGTGTAATCCCGACGAGCATAAGCTCCCTGCGCTGCCTGATAGTTTGCCTGCGCCGGAGTGGTCAGCAACACGGCGCAAAGAGACACCAACGCAAGGGCGAGTACGGTACTGCGCCGAGCTTTGAGTCCACGATGTGTTGACGTCGTTTTCATGTCAGAAAAAATGACTCGCCCCAAGTTGCATCGTTACGTTCTGGTGGAGTTTGCTGACTCCGTCCGCCGTCTCCGGATTACAGGCACCATCGGCATCGTTGTACGAAAAGAGATGATCACGAACATCCCAGCGCAAGGCCAGCGTTCGCGACGCGAAGAACCGCTGACCAAGACCGATGATGAACGTCGGATAGCTCTTGGTCCCCGGCGGTGGCGGATCCGGCGTGATCGTCCCATCGCGCAGTCGCTCGGATGGAGAGCAGTGGTCGTAGAGATACTCCACACCCGTCATGCCAGCACCGGCTGAGAGAAACGTATCGAAGTAGACGAGTCGACCGGTCGAGAGTTGGTACTTCCCATAGATCGGCGTCCAAAGAACCCCGCCGTTGAAAGCATATTTTGTCCGAATGATCTGAGTCTTGATGTCGAACTCTGAATCGAGAAGACGTTTGTCTTCCTTGTCGATCGAAAATCCGTAGGCGCCACCCAGTTCCAGCGCCCACGCTTCCGAGAAGTGGTAATTCAGAATCCCAGTCGCGAGGTACGTGTAGGTGAACGTCTGATTCATCACGACAGACAGCTGACCACCGAGCTCCATCCGTCCCGTTTTGGTGAAGTAACGCGGTCGGATCACCCGGATCTCGTAATCGTCGAAACGTCCACCGCTCTGCGCCATGGACGATGACTCAGAGATCCTGGCTCCGTCACGCGAAACGTCGATCTGAGGAGCGGGAAGAATTGCCGAGAAAAACGTCAGCAGCAAAACCGCCGGAGACTTCCAGCGAGATTGCTCGTGATGCCGTGAACATGAAACGCCTGCCTGCATCGTCAGGTGCCACCTCTGGTGACCATCATTTTGAATGTGACGAACTCAGCCTGTTGGGCCGAGAGCATGATTCGTTTCATGAGTTTGAAGCGGTGCTCCTTGTCCATCTCCATCGTCAGCTCGCCGGTCTTGCCGATGATTGCAGGATCGTTGCGAGCTGCTGTACTCAGCCGCTTGTTGGCCTCGGCGACCTTCTTGAGTTCGTCGAAGACCGGACGGATCGCGCCCTGATGCGATTCGCCTCGATCTGCATCCGTCACATCACCGTTCATGAGTTTGGC
>Ga0169931_10004277_pt1 | contig 22305 bp, 13 predicted proteins | sample Kivu_15m_20L_FD_129675 | JGI IMG/M metagenome (GOLD analysis project Ga0169931, IMG submission 129675) | Freshwater microbial communities from Lake Kivu, Western Province, Rwanda to study Microbial Dark Matter (Phase II) - Kivu_15m_20L... | ecosystem: Environmental > Aquatic > Freshwater > Lake...
ACCCCAACCCCTTTTTATCTCAATAGAGTATATGAACGCGGTATCAGCATAAATTTTAATTGCGAAAAATCGATTTTGAATTTTTTTTTCTTATTTAAGCTTATTTTTATGCGATTTACTTTAGCATATCTTACTTTGATCTGCCTTGCAACAATATTTTTGTGACTTATAATTTATTTAAATCATGCAATCGGAGCACTCTTCCTCCCTAAAGGCCGGTTCCACCAAAAACAAGAACTCAAAAGCAGGTCTCACTTCCCAAGTCAGGTACATCTCCTTCTATCCAGCAAAAAGGGTTTAAATCGACTCAAGGCACCTTTGAGTGGCACCAAGACCTCTCAGTCTGAGATGGAGGGGCAGATTGTTGTGGTTGACGGTAAAGTGAAAACACCCAAAGAGTAGTAGTTTGTTGATGCAGACTCATCACAAAAAAATACAAATAGTACACTGACGAATATTTGAAACTGCTCGAGTCGAAGCAAGAAGAAGAAAAGAAAGCTCGTGAGCAGAATGAGGTCAAAGTCAAAAGCTCACTCAACTCACAAGTAACATAAATGATAGACAGAATGACTCAGAAATGAAAAATAGTAGTTCAATGAACCAAGAGAAGTCTTACATGTCAAGCAGCAAATCTGAGGTAGATTCTGAACCAGAAGCCAAAGGCGAGCGCACTAGCAAGGAAAAAAAAGATAGCAAATAACTTACGATGGAAGATTTGGAGAAAAATGTGAGTGTTTTTTTGGAGTAGACGCCAACTATCTTCACTTTTTATCTACCCTCGACTGCTTACAAGTTGTAGAACACTGATATCCGTAAGACCAATTAAAAATACTAGGAGTACAAGCAAAAGCTTATAGGAAGTGACAACTTTATAGCGAGACCTGTGCAGACCTTCAATTTTCAACACAAAAAGATTGCTTAAACAGTCTAGCGAATGCCAAGTGCATAGACTGCTGTATTTGCATCTGGTTGGGATATTGAAGATACACTCAAGTTGTAGAAAAAAACAGAGTATTAAGTTCTCAATTAATAGATGAGACATAGTGTCGATAAATAGTTCAATAACTTTTTGATGAATCCTTTCTCTTGTCTACCTCTTTAAAAGTAAGCTATCGATATTCATTCTAACTCAGAGGTTCCAGGAAACGCTTAATACTTGTTACGTGAAAAGGATTTTGATAAGAAAAATAGAGGCAAAAAGACTGGTGGATCAAACACTGCTACAGGTATGGCTCAAGTATCTGTGTCGGTGGCAAGTAAACCTCAGTAGATCACTAACCGTCAGGATACATCGAGTCATAGGCAGGAATCTTCCCAGCAAAGCAACAAAAGAAATGTTCGTAACGTGCAGCTGCAGATGGAGATGAAAATGTCTCAAGAAAAAATTTAGGAAGAGGAAAGAAATTTCTTGAATAGAATGATGAAGAAAGCCAAAGAACTTCCTTCTGAACAAGAGCAGAAACTTATGGCCAATTAGAACCTATAAAAGATGCTAAAATATATAGATAGGATTCTAAACAGTCAGACTTTTCACAAGGAGTATATTGCTTATCGTAACTATCCTGAGATCGAGTTTGTCAAGAAAACTCCAGAGGACTAAATGCGCAACTTCAATAAAAAACGCAAAGATGAGAAAAAGTAAGAAGTCAAAGAGCCTCTTCAGTATTTGTTTACATTCAGTTCTAAATAGTTCAAAGGCTATTCTATTACAGCTGCTGACTGGAACCCTGTAAATCACGATTTGCTTGCCGTAAGCTATCAGCTCTAAGATACGCCAGCAAACCAGAACAACACCAAAAAAGGTCTGCTGATGTTCTGGACCTTAAAGAATCCAGCTTTTCCTGAGAAAATCTTTTATTCTGAATCTAAGATTACAGCCTGTAAGTTCAGTGTATAAAATCCTAATCTTATCGCTTGTGGTACCCATGATGGTGTTATTTTGATCTATGATATCCGTAAGAAAGACAACGCACCTATCGCTGAAAACAAGGAATCTTTAGATAAGCATACTAATACAGTGTGGGACATACAATGGATAAGCAAAGGTAAAGGCAATAAAGGCGAAAGTTTAGTGAGTATTTCTGCTGATGGTCGTATCACTGAATGGTCGATGAAGAAAGGACTGGAGTATACTGATCTTATGCTTTTAAGAAGAATTCCTCAGTCAAATAAGAAAGATAGTACTGAGAATATGAACTTCAGGTTTGCAAGTGGGCTTTCTTTCGAATTCCTTAAAGGCTAAACTTCAATGTATTTAGCTACAACTGAAGAAGCTGTTATATATCGTTGCTCAAAAAGCTATACTCAGCAATATCTATAGATCTATTCTGGCCATAACGGGCCCATATACAAAGTCAGAGCTAATCCTTTCTTTTATGATATTTTCTTGACATGTTCGGCCGATTGGAGCTGCAAACTATGGAACTGGCGCAAGGATTCGCCATTAAACTCTTTCCAAAGTCTCGATTTGTACGACTAAGTGATAGATATTTAATGGAGTCCCAATGAGGCAACTGTTTTTGCATCTGTTTGCAAGGATGGCCGACTTTAATTATGGTACTTTTATATAGACTTAGGGACCTCTAGAAGAAAAATATGCTCGACCCTATTTGCACTGTCAAGTAACACAACAAACGCAAATGCGCACCCAAGACTATGGTAAGATTCTGCCAAGGTGCTCCCGTTTTAGTGACCGGAGACATAAATGGCTAGATTGATGTCTACAGACTGAACCGTATATATAAGTTTATATAGGTTAATAGACGAACTTAGATTTTTATGCCCAACGCGAAAAACTCACTAAACTACTGTATCCTAATGGATATATGGTGACTGGTCCTGTGGAAGAGTTGAGTAAGTAAGAAGAGCAATAGCAAGAATGATGTTATCTATTTTATGGGCATAATATAATTCTTATATTTAGATAAAGGTTTTAATAAATTTTTCATCTTTTCATACAAAAAACTTTTTTAATAAAAAGTTTTTCTACTTGTTTTTTGCAAAAAAAAAAATCTACTTGTGTGGCTGAAAACAAATAATTTTATTATTAAAATCTTTATCTTAGATTCTAACGTTGATATGCCTATAATATTATGGACACACACCCTCTCTAATCTGGCAAATAAAACGATCATGCTCACCTAAATCGTGAGTCCTGCATCGATCGATTGCTCGCACTCAAACGTATGCCTCAGCACCTTCTTAAAGAACACTCTCAAAACAACTCAATAAGAAAATTGCCTCTTAATATCAACCTGAAACCTTACCTTAGCAAGGCCTCTTAGTAAGTCCCTAGCACGTCCAGTAACACAGTTGCCTTCTACAACACCTACGGAGCATAATTGAACTCATAAAGGCATGTCAGCTCGCAACTAAATTGCCCCTTTCTAGCCAATCATGACATCGACAAGGGTCTTCGTGCTCGCATGCTCGACTGGATGATCTAAGTTACAAGTTCTTATGAATTTCAGCCGAAAACGTACTTCGCCAGTGCGACCCTAATGGACCGTTTCTTCATGCTAGAGAAGCAAAAAATACCTATAGGACAGTTGCATATTGTAGGGGTGAGTGCCATGTTGATCGCCTCTAAAATGAACTAAGTTTTTCCTTTCAAGATCAAGACTATTTATGAGAAGATCGTGCATAGGAAAATAGAAAAAATGGACATTGCTAATATGGAGAGTCATATGGCACAAAAACTAGATTTTGAGTTGAATTGTTGGGATTTCTACGATCTGGCTATGGTGAAGCTGCATTCTCATCAAAACAAAGTCAATTAAGAAATACTAAACGAAATCTAGCAGTACTGTGCATATGTGGGCAAATATTTAGTGTTCAACTACGAGCTCTACTCAAAATACGATTGCTAGACGCTAGCTTAAGCTCTGCTTAGAACAGTTTTTAAACTGTTTGAAACTTAAAAAGTACGGTCAGCATTGGGAAGCAAATACTAATCAGAATTTACAACAAGCAAAGATGTTTCGATTTGCAGCGGATATTTGTTGAAATCTATTCGAAATTTCAAGAGTGAGTTCAAAAACATGCACAATATTTGCAAATACACTAAGAAAGATATTGTAGATCACGTGGATTCTAAATTGCGTACCATGCTCTAATGATATTATAAGTGTTATTTTTAAGAATTTATTGTTATTTTAATTACATTTTGTCTCATATTATGATTAAATTTTATTTGCTACTACATATTCACGAGTATTATCAATCTTCATCCCAGTTCTTGTTGTTTTGTGGCATCTTGGGTCCACCTGCAGGCTTGGCTACGATAATCTGATCAATCTTAAGGATAGTCAGAGCAGCCTCTGAGGCCAAACGAATAGCCCACTCTTTTGTATGTCTGTGATCGTAGATTCTGAGTTCAGAGATTTCGCTGGTTTCTCCGTTGAGAATATTAAGGCCACGAGGAGCGTTGCCTTATCTGTTCTAGGAGATCATTTTGCTGACGAATTCGTTGGAGTTGATGCCTGAGTTTTCAGCTAGAATGCGGGGGAAGACCTCAAAAGCCTTAGCAAATCGACTGTAGCTGTACTGATCTAGTCCTGTAAGTTTTTTAGCCTCAGCTTCTAGCTTGATGCTCATGATCTCAATAATAACAAATGTACTGTTTCGGTAGCACCAGCTCCTGGAACAAATTCGGGGTATCTCAGAAGCGATCTGAAAACATGCACTCCATCGTCAATAGCTCTCTAGATATCCTCTAGGATATTAGTGGTGCTTCCTCTAAGAATGATGGTCGAAAGTTTGCAGTCCGAAGTGTTTCTTCTGAAAATAACAACTTTTTCAGATGCGATTTCTTCAACAGCAACGTCATCTGAACTTCCGGTCTATTCAGGAGTAGGGGCTTAGAGTTTTGAAAGAATTGTGGCTCTGATAGCTCTAGCAACTCTTCTGAGTTCGAACTTGCTCAAAATTTTTACGGCCATGATTTTGTATTTGTCAAGGAAGTGCAGGACAATATCAGAGATAGATCCACCGCTGACGACAACGTTGATGTTAGCGTTGACTAATTTTTGCACAAATTTTTAGGCTAGTTCTTACTCGCCCTTGCTGTAGTTCAGCAATTAGTTGGCATTCTGAATCAAAACTGTGCCTTTAGTTTATTGATACATTGTGTCCAAAGGACAGCTGTAAACTCCAATTCTTGGCTTGACCATTCTATCAATGCAGCCTTAGGTGTTTCTCTTGATGACGAAACCACTCAAAAAGGTTGAGTCTTCGACACTAGAACCTAGAATGTGAACGACTCTAATGTTATCAATGTCAAAGTTTTTAGCGATATCGGGAAGACTGTTAATGCAGGCCTTGGAGATGAGCTTGCTAAAGAATTAGGCATAGTTGGGCACTTTAGAACCTACTGAAGCTTTGATTGCTTCAGAGACACTGTCCAAATCACGAGGATCTTCAACTTTTAATCCAACAAGTTTCTCTTCATTAAGGAAAGCCAAAGCTTTCTTCGAAGCATCTTCATATCCGTTGAGAATCTGACTGGGATGCAGACCCATTCTGATGAGATTTTCAGCATGGCTCAGAAGTTCTCCAGCGAAAGTGACTGCGAAGTTGGTGGCATCACCACACTCATCTTCTTGCATTTTGCATGCCATCACAAGCATCTTGGCTGCAGGGTGCTGCACTTACAACTATATGACTTAATATTTACCTATTTGAGAATAGTGGCTGCATCTGAGGTCACGAAAGTCTTGTCGATGTGGTTGACCACCATCTTCTTAAGGGCTGAATAATCTTAAAAAAGCAAAAGAATCGACACTGTCTAGCTATGTATCTAGTCAGTGTCATGTAAGGGATCTTACCGTATGGTCCGAAAGATCTTTTGATCTTGCTGCATATTTCCTTGCAAGCAGAGATGTTTTTGAGGACAACTTCTTCGAATCCCGAGAAATGTTTGTGTCCCTGAGTGCAGGCAAGCGTACTTCTTTGAGCAGGTTGTTGAAGCCGTAGGAAGTATCGAGCATATGAATATTTTGTAATTATAAATCAATTTAAAAAGATTCAAAATTATCCCAATCTACTCATATAGTTCGTGATATAACAACACATTTATATCGCATAAATCAGTATTATCTTGATTAATAATGAGTCTAAATATAGACCAGTGATCATATCTTGCTGATTTTGAGTTTGCCCCCAACATCTAGGTCTTTTACCATGTTTTTAAACTCTTCAAATGAAATTTTGCCGTCGTAGTCCTGACTTAATACTTTTTTACCAGATCGGCCTTGATGATAGTCCTGTCGACCAACTGCTGTAGCTGCAAATCAGTCAGATTGTTTCCAACCATCATCTTGAGCACTGTGAATAGTTCTCCGTTGGTAATGAAGCCGTCTTCGTCGATATCGTATATTTTGAACGCAAAATGCAGTTTGTGTTCCTCATCAGTGCCATATAGCGATGCTAGACCTGTCTTAGATGCTATCTACCTGATAAGAACTCGCTGAAGGATATTTTGCCGTTTTTGTCTTTGTCGAAGATTGAGATAACGCGTTTTACCAATGGGTTTTGGTTGAGTTCTGGCACGTTGAATATTTCGTCGGGGTCTAGATCGCCGGAGTTGTCTTCGTCGATCTGCTTGAAACGAGCGTAAAGTTTCTGGATTTAGACCTAGGTGAACTGGGTTGGGAATTCAGTGTTACCCATAAATAATCAATTATCATATTCTATTTAGCCAACGAACTATTACTCAAACATCAATAGCTTTTAAAATTTATTCAATAGACTTACAGTATATTGTTACATATATCTATGACTTCGATTACAAATTAAGGTTTTGTCCTTAGATATTGCTTTCATGTTTTTTTAGCTAAAATTATAAAGAAAGCGGTATACTGTTCAGAATATACTAAGCTTAAAATTAACAGTAGTTTTATTCTATTCGATATTTTGACCACATCAAGAGTCCTGAACATTGGTCCTTCCCCAATCGTATACATCCATAATCTTTTGTACATGGGCTTCTTTTTTCGCCAATGCGAAATCGAACACTCCAAATTTGTACTTATTTGCCTGCATTTATTCAATTTTACCAGTCTCTAGACAACCTAGCTGCTTTAGATCACTCTTGCCTCGGTGGCTCTCCACAGCGCAGAGTTGACTACAGTTGCTAAGTAGCCTGCAGCTGCAAACCAAAAGAAGACATCTCTGATTGCTGTTGTTCTGCGTTGCTTGATCACTCTGTAAGTGCTGGGTGCGAAGACTCCCAAAAAAGCAGCATATGTCCAGAAAGTGATTGGCCCTCCGATGCCTGAGTTTCTATGTGGGATGAGTAGTACCTTTCATTACGGTATTCAATAGCATCTTCTTATCTTAGTTTTTGGGGTAGATTTTAAGCAATGTAGTAGAAAATAAGTTTGTTGCGGGCTTCGGGAGTGGCTAAATAGTACAGCGAATACCGCTCATGAGTAAGTCGTGGTTGATGAAGTAGCCGGCGCGGCTTTTGTGGTATTGAGTGATGAAGACTCCGGGGAAGTAGGACATTGATTATATATTATGGGCGTAACATTAACAATGTTGAAATTACACTAAAAAATATCTGTCAAACAGAATAAGATAAGATAAGTTGATGCATCACTTATTGAGAGTAGCCCTAATCCTTTCCCTCAAACGTTCAGACCCTTCTCTTTTTCTGTACTCGTCTTCAGCCCTATTCTGAGGCACTCTGCTCAGCAATTCCATATAGAAGTTTTTCTTAGCCAGGCAATCGATCAACTTTTCAGCATCTATCATCACCTTATTGATCTCTATATTCTGCTGCTGTCTTTATAGTTTATTGTCAGAAATTTCAGCCTTAGTCTATGCTATTTCTATCATGATCTAATTGAGCTATAGTCTATAGTCTTGCACTTGTTTTCTCTTTCTAGCTTATGAATTTTTGAGAAAATCTACTCCAACGACATTGTTTTTCATCTATTCCTCTTTATCTTTGATCTTAGTCTACAGCTAACCGATTTCTTGCTCTGTTTTGCCTATTAATTTTTGTAGATTGCTTTAAACAATCGAAATATCCAATATACTTTTGGTAAGTTGTGTGATATTTAACTGGTAAATGTCCACGGTTTCAGGTTCACACTGTATTTGAAGCTCTAAGCTGCATTTGCTGCTATTTCTGCTCTCCTAGTAAAGCACAAATAACTCTTGATAATCTCGTTCCATATTTGCAATATTAATTTCAAGTTAGCTTACGTTTTAGCCTAGTTTTTTGCTCTGGTAAAGTGAATTTTTCAATAGTTTGATAATGGCAGTGGCATTTTCTAGACTTTGTTTGAGTTTTTAGAGGGATTAGAGCTATTAATTTCCGTATATTTGGGTCACATATTCTGAAATTTTTTTGCAAAACTCGATCTATTGCCGATCTATGTATCAAAAACATTACTCGTCTGACATTAAGACAGCAATCTTTGAGTTCGATTCAAAGACAATTCCAAATTAGCTATATTCTGCTGCACTGTATTCAAAGATTCACTGTTGTCTTTCAAAGTGCGTTTGTTTTTATTGAGTTTTTCATTAAGTGTTTGGATTTATAAATTGCATCTGCTGTTGTATTCTTAATCCTTATCAATGTCTTATTCTCTTAGGATCTCTTAATATTTTTCTTGATGCTTGCCCCTTCTATCTATTAACTTTACCAAGCGCTACTTCAATCCTTAGAATTTGGCGCCAGTCTTGTTGTATTGAAGTGAAAGGTCATCGCAGTTCCAGGGAAGTTCATTGAATTCTTGTCTGCATTTGCTGAAAGCTTCTCTTGCTTGCCTGAGGGTTGTATAGTAGGCTTGTTAATGCTGACTATGACTTTTTATGTGCTAGTATGTAGCTATGTACTTTTCAAACTAGCGAGCCAAATCAGTCATTTTATCGACTCTTACTCTTTTCTCTCCTACTTGCTTCAATTTCAATGCCAGAGTATGTTCAGAAGTGTTCTAATTATGATTAGTGATAGAGTACAAATGTTACCTGATTTCTTGTGAGTTTTTGAGCGGTCGCTGTATATCGTAGCATCCGATGTGGTAGAGCGGCTGGTTAGGACGCGGAGGGTAGTCTTCAGGATCATTGCTGAAGGAGTGGAAGATGAGATTGTAGATGAGGTAGATACCTAGAAGGATCAAGGCGATTGATAGGCTTTTGCCGAGCTGCATTTGGAGGCTTGAATATTTATATAGGATAACTGAATCAAATTTGCATCAATCAGTCAAAAACATCATTAACTTAAATATTAATTAATATCATCTAAAAATAAATTTCAATTGATTTTATCAAAAGGAAACTTTTTTTGTAGTATAAGAATTATCTTTGCAGAAAATAACTCACTTGTATATTTTTACGAAAAAGTTAAAACTTTTCAGCCGAAGCTTACTAATAAACTGTTTTTTGTCAATATGTAATGTGTTTTAATTATTTTTTTATTTTGTTAGCTAGCAGCATAGACTTTATTGGTCAATAACGGCTTAAAAAAATATCATTTAACTAAAGATAATCGCCTTACAGAAGTCGATAATAGCAAGAGATTCACAGTATTATTACTAAGTCTCGAACCATACTTTGATAAGTAGTTTGTTTTGAGACTTATGATAGGGTCAGGACCTCCTGTATCTCATGTCATCTGTGTGGAAATAAATAAAGAATCTGCACTTTGGATGGGTTTTTGAGCAAATCTAATGCTTCTTAAATCTTTTAAAGAACTTTAGTAGGTCATTTGCGAGTATTGACCGATTGTTGAAGGCACGTTGTTGAAGACCATTGTTGAAAAACACCAACTAATCTAGTATTCTAATTATTTGCACAAAAATACCCTGGTCTAAACAAAAGAAAGCCTTAGGGTCAATAGAAGATAGCTAATCACTCTAAGGATCAAAATCCAAGCCTTCTTTAGAAATAGGTTACAAATGACTGAGGCGGGGCATACTCTCATTAATTCAATTATATCACACTCAATGCGACCTAACTCACCGGCTCCCAACGACAAATTCACCCTCAATACTCCCAATACCTTCCAACTGCCTCCTAGAGGCCGATTGCTTTCTTTCAACACGCCTCAACTATCTCCTATGCGCATGATACAATCGCCATATCCTATGGGAATCTCTGAAGGATCTCTTTTCGACGGACACCTGCTACCCGCTGAGTTCAAACTTGAATAAGGCGTCGTCTAATAACCCGTCCAAGCTCTAGAGGAGAGCTCGGACTAATCAGTCGAAGAGGTGTAGTTCCCAAAATTCGCAGTCGACGGAAAAGTTACCAAAGAGTAATCTATCTATCATTTAGCAACATGATCGAGTTCTTCGTCGATTCAATCAATGTTAATGAGTAAAGAATAATGGGCGTACAGAAAATGTTGGAAGAAAGCGGTCCTCCTTTCTTGTCTGAAATATTCTTTTATCTCTACAAACGGTTCAAAAAAGTCAAGAAAACTAAGGAATAAATGATCAAGTACACTATGCGCAAGTCGTTCAAGTATATCACTGATCAGATGAAAAAAGATGATCCAAGTCTCATTCCGCTCTTGTCGACTGATGGACTTGAAGGCATGAGCATTTATTTCACTAAACACAGTCAGGATCAAGATATCTCTATTCCTTTCAAGTAACTATTATTTTATGTAGAAAAAACTCACTGGAAAAAACTATGAATACTGCGTTTCTCAAAAAAGTTTTTTCTGTTTATCGATTCTATCGCGATTACAAAAAATTCTTAAGTAATTTGTATTTTATTAAGAAACTTTTCAAAATTAATTTTTAAAGGATAACAAGAAGAAAGTAGGCACGATGAACGAAGCAGTGAAACAATGTCTGAGCACAAAAACATTTAAATCTTTATAAAATTTCAAAAGATTGCCTTGGACCAAAGACATATTGCACAAACTCAAATAATTTGCATACTAACTGCTCAGTTATGCTCCTTACACTAAGGATGGTATGCCAAGACCGTTGCCTCGAGATCCTAATCAGTAAGAAGAAATCAAATATGAACCGAAGATGGATATGTTTATAGAAAACTAGAAAAGAATGCCAAGAAAATCTATAGATTCTCTGGGATACGATTAAAACTACAGAGATTTGATTAATAATGATTTTCTTGACAACGGTGTTTAAGAGGAGGTGCCCTAGAAAAAAATGAAGAAAAAAAGTGTGATCGTGCTTACTCCGCCTTTCGGACCCAAAAAAGAACCGATCATAGCCGATTTCGGTCTAAGTCTTGACTGAGTGATTTCGTATATAAACATTAAAAACTGATCTTTTTTCAGTATAAATTTATAAATTTCTGGAAAAAACAATATATTAACTTTGATTAAAAAGCTTTTTTGATTATTTAGGCCTTATTGTTTTTTTTTTCATATTTAATAAGCTTGACATCTTTAATAATTCACAAAATAATAATTGTTTCCTTAGCTATGATCTAAAACGTGATAATTCTTCTCATAGCTAACACTCTGATTCCTCTCGTTCCCCTTCCCCCAACTCTCCTTTTACCCTTACCTCTCGCTCTGCCTTTACTATAACCCGCCTCTGCCTTCCAAAACATGAATCTTTCTCGTCTATATTCTCCTTAATAATTCAAGAAAGTCTTCAGATAATCCATTAAAACACACCATCCTGATCATGGAGGTTCACAAGAAGTGTTCCAGCAGATACAAGGACTCAAAAAAATCATGCTAGAACCTACTAATTACTATGATTTGTATAATGTGACGAATGCTGATCTGGAGGGCTAAGGAGGGATGATGATCGAAAATGTAGTCAGTATCAAATCTATGAGTTTCTATGTTTAATTTGGAATATTTTATTTCATCACAATACTCTACCTATTGGCATTTACGATTGATGATTAAGCGAAAGGAGCACGTAAATACATGCTTTTTCTTGCCTTAGCAACGCTTGGTTATGAGTACTGCATGCACTAATATCCGCAAAGCCCTACGATCATAGATTTCATTCATCCTCAACTTCCTCTTTTCACTCAAAGAAACATATTAAAACGTAGTCTAATAATTATCTTGGCAATAATTCGCAGTCACTTTATGCGCAGACGTTCTTAATAAAAAATAATCGCATAGTCGCTCCAGAAGGAACATTCGCTTGCATAATATAAAGATCTTTTGGAGAGACTTAATCATAGATATTTAGAAAAAGCAATGGAAAAAGATAAATATGATAAGAGCATATGGGCTAAATTACGCAGCTATATATCGAAGGGTATCAGTGTTTTATTCATCCTTTTGATTGCTAAAAACATGATCGGTTTGTGAAGTTTATCTTGAGTAATTTTTTAATATTTAAAAACACTACATTTAGATAGCATTTATGAATGTTAGGAATAAAAAAGAAAATAATAGTAAAGAATTTTTGCGCATACATTTTTTTGTTGGCTGATGGTTTATAAATAATTATAGAAATTGAATAATGAAGGCCTTCCAGAAACAACAGCTTTAATAGCAAGATCAACACCTCGAATAAATCAATGACATCGCCAAGCGTCTAAAATAACAAGGAAAGTAGATTAACAGTGAACTCGATAAACAGGGTCACCTGATCAGCGAATTAGATGAAGATATGGACGTGACTATGAAAAAACTCAATTTTGTGCAAGCCAAACTGGGTAAATTACTTAAGACTACTGATATGGGACAGATATGCACGATTGTCGTACTGTTTCTTATACTCGTCGTTATGATATTCTTGGTCATCTACACTTGATTGTCTAATACATGTTAATCATAAGCATTCTAAGCATTTAGTAGCTAAAAAATATCAAATTTTGTTTAATGTTAATGTCAAAATTCGATTTAAAGCCATTTCGATAATAGCTTCAAAAAAATTTCTTAATTGATAATAGCGTTATACAACATACGATAATTTAAACTAATCAAAGTTGACTTTCTCGTTTAGCAAGAACGTTAATTTGATGTCCTTTTACTAACTGACTTCTACTTATTGTATAAGATTGTAAATTTACTATTTTGATAGACTCTCCATCGATTTGCATGTGAGTAATTTATTATTATTCTATGGGTTGACGCATAGTGACCACAAAAGGTCCGGAGCCTTGAGTAACTCTAGATCCTCCTCTTACAATACGCTCTAAAGCTAATCCTATTTAGTTTTTGTATGCTACGAACTATACCATGCCATCTTAACATGCTTGTGCTCTAAATTTATTATTTCTTTATTTTCCGTAGCCTTGCACTGCAACAGAAGTGGTTTTCCATACGTCTCTCAAGCCAGCCATGTAGCTAGTACTATTAAGACACACCATTCCTTTGAAACCTGACTTTATCTATAGCTAAATGCTGTCACGAGCTGAAGTTGCATCAGAGTTGTCAGTTTTTTACATCTATATTTAGAAAGGTTGACTGCTCAGTAGAGAACCTGATTCACCGTTTTACGAGAAACTACTGATTTTTTTCTTGAGTGAAGATATAGGTCTGAAAATGTTAAAGCATCCTACTAAAGCATAGCATATTTTATTTATTGTCGGCCACTGCGTCCTGTTTTTTTAAACAGTATAGGTAACCCTTGCATCCAGGCCAATACCCACATAGTTCGTCCATACTTTTCTGAATTATTTCTCACTTTTTGCTATTTATTTTTTATTTTTGACATCATATATTCTTCCATTATTGTATGTTTTTACCTATACATCCCACAAATCGTATTTTTTTACAACTGCTTCATTCCACTGCTCGAACTGCATTATAAGACCTCTAAGCGTAAAGTAGATTTTATCAGGGCTCCAGCCTATGCTTCGACAAAAATCATTACCAGTTCCTATGGGAAGCACCCCGAAGACTATATTTCTCAAATCTACTCCATTTTTAGTGAATTAATTCATGACCCAATTGATAGTTCCATCTCCTCCGCAAATAATGACCCGAGTCATATCCTTCTAAATATTTTTGTCTCTGAGCTCAGCAATAGCATTCTGACGTCTTTCATGGTCGAACAAATCAACAAAAACTACCCTGATTTAGCAGATATGTCTAACTGCCTCGGAAACTACTTTAGCGTTGAGATCTATTAGATTCTTTCCTTAGCGTTTTCCGCTCTTGGTGTTAATGAAGAAGAAATATTACTGTGGGATGAGGCTCTAGCTGATGTTGTTTGTCTGCATAAGGTAAAATAAGCTGAAAAATAATATAATCATCGTCTTTATTTACTAGTATATAGTAAACTTAATCTCATCACAATCACTTTTCGAACATATCTTTGATTCTGTCTAATTTCTAATTATTAAGAATTTCATAAGCATCTTTGCATTTTTGTTTGAGGAAGTCGAGGGAAGCTGCCTGCATTCTACCCGGGTTGTGAGGCTAATCAAAAGGATCTTTAATTGTTATTGCGGTATCAGGATCAATTTTCTTCTAGAAACTTTGGTCTACAGTGACAATACGCCTGCTTTCGTCTTGTTTCCAGAATTATTCTGAATAGTATTTCATAAAACCCTTCATAACTTCAAGGTAGTTGACTCGCTAATATGAAGTTACTTGCTTGGGATCAGTTTTGAAGCAATAATTTACCTTGAAGATCTACTCTACACCTTGTTTGACGCGCTTGAATACAAAATGAGGTGTTTCTTTGTTTGTTGCTCTATTATCTAAGATAGGTTTCACTTTTTTACTGACAATCAGGTAGTGGATCATCATGAGTACAATCGCATATGATGATAGATTACTCTTATCGATCATATTTACATTTTTTGCCCACATTTTTAGCAAAAGTCCTAGGTTTTTGATCCAGCGAACTTGAGAATAAACTGCTAAAAATTTAGAGTTTATGACACCAAGTACGTTATTGATGATAATATCGATCTTTATATCGCTTTTGCCTCGAGTACCGATCTTGATAGATATCAAAGGAGTATTAGCTGTTCTGATGATATCAACAGTCACTCTTCGACCTCCAGTTCGGTCTTAAGATTGATAATCTCTCTTTAAAAACTCATGCAAAAAGTCCAAAAATTAAATTTATTTCACGTAAGAATTGGTTAAGATAGTCAGATCCATATCTGCATCGATACCTGCAAAGCCACTGATAAGTGATCCAAACCGACCTACTCTTAGAGTTATCTTTTTTTATTTGAACATTTTTAAACCACTGAATTTTTGTAAAGATTTTTAGAGCAAATTTACTTATTGCTAGAGACGTTGCTGATTATCTTAATCGTTATGATGAGCGTTACTTTGGGCTATTCTTGCAAGTTAATTGTTGATTTTAAACTATGCGTCAGATGAACCCACATTAGCACCTAGTTTTTTATCCAAAGCATTTATTAAATCGATTGATAGCATTTAACTTTTGTTCTATTTTTGAGAGAAGACGTCCTAAACGAATGTTACTACTTTGGTGTCTATGTCTTCCTTGATGCATCTCTAGAAAAATTTAGTGTATTCTTGTTTCATTCTTTATAAGGAGGCCTAAGTAGAGTACTAATCGACTATTTATTCAGCCTCTTGTTACTCTATTCCACAATACCTAATCAAAAAATCTTTTCTAAATTCTTCAATATCATCTCCATCCTTGAGATAATCAAGATTCTCAAGCCACGCATTAGCCGGACTTTCTTCTTCCTTTCTTAAAACAAGCGCCAATTTGCTGAAATCTCTAAAACTAATAAACCTATTCTTATGCAGCATGCTATTCATTTTGGACAAAAATTTAACCTTATTGATAAACGCATGGCTGCCTCGTAAACTCTAGCAGTATTCTCTGAACATGCTTCGAAGCACACCGACGATGACTACATCGAAAGAGATAAATATTTTGAAGTTTTAGACAATTTAGTTTTTGAAAATGACCATCATTGTTTCTTCCTGGTCATTTTTTAAGAAATTTTGCTATAGTCTGTTGAATATTTTTCGGTAGATTGCGGTAGGCTAAATTGCCTATGTTCGCTTTACGTAGTTGCGTGTGATGTTGGCTTGTTCGTTGAGTCTAGAAGCGTTTTGAGTGGCGTTTAGATCAGTAGTTCTGTCTAGAGCTCTTCTGGAAGATTATGGATTTTGCTTCATTTTGTTTATAATTGACTCTGATTTAGTACGATTGAATTGCCTAGTTATATAAAAAAACGCATTTACTTTTGTAACTCTTTTTTGCAAAGACATAAATAGCAAATAATACATCAAATCAGATCATTGTCACCTTGCATCGTACTTGAAGTCTTTTTTACTGGAGAATTGTTACCCAGTAAATCGAACCCTGATGGCATTACTGGAGCTTGATTTAAAGAAACTTGCTACAATTTTGATAGATCTGGCCAGGTAGTACTTGTATTGGCTTTCTGACCCATCAAATTTAACTGATTATCGTCAAGAAGACTGCCATTCGTTTTAGGAATGTTTGGTACTGACTGTTTAGAAGGGATTTGAGGTGGACCATCGAATAGATTAGTTTATATTTTTTATTAAGTTTTACTAGCACCTTGAACTGTAGGTTTGTATCTGTATTGTTAATGCATTTTTGAGTCCTCCCAAGAAACTCTTGTAGCTTTCATATAAATGTTCTCCCTAAACATGGGTATCTTGGCTTCTGGACTAGGCAAATCTAACCATACAGTAACACCTTAATAGCTGCATTTAAAGCGAAACAGGTAGTTGCCTTTGAGTGGAAAATTTTCATAGATGTGTTGCAGACGAATGGATGCTTTGGCTTGGGGGATGCCGAAGACGTTGGGAACGCTGGGATCGTCTTTATCCTAGGGTACATGGTAGTAAACAAGGGTTAGCTATTTCTTGGCCATATTGGGTTTGCTATGTTCCAACAATTATAGTTTAAAAGGCGAATTATCATCCAAATCTACACTGTCAGATATCATCAGCATTCATTAATACTCAAAAAGTGATAAATAAAAGTTTTTGGATAGTTACTCAATCAGATCATTACGATGTTATTGTAATCTTCGTTTATTTAATGTTCATATGCCCAAGGATTCTAAACCAAAAATTATTCGATAGATATTTTTAGTGCTTGATTAGGTACCAACATCCCAAGACATTGAGTTCTTGTAATCGGTTAAATGGGTCCTTTAAGTTTATAGTGCTCTTCTAAAGCTTTTTTCTCGTAAGTAAGTCCTGCTTCTGAAACCACAGGATCTTACATAAGTTGAAGGGTTATTTTGCATATTAGATGATCAGGTATATTCTTGGGCTATTTGATTTTCTGCAATCGTTTCTCTATCCGTTCGATCATCTAAGTATACTCGTTTTTACTAGGGAAAAATTCTATTTGTTTAGTCCAGCTTAGTTTTGATGAGCAAGCATAAATTTTTTTTACAGCAAAAGAGAGGCGTATTATTTTTCTAAATCTTTAAACCATAAAATTTTCTTAAGTCGAAGTAACTTGATCGAAATGTCGTCTTCATATTGACTTTTCTTGAGAGTGTCGCAAAGTCTAAGAGCTATATAGTTGTGGTCATACCTTTTTTTAGTCGATTTTCAGCTTTACGTAATTTTTCTTAATCTTTTTTTCCGAGCTATCCTAAAATGCATCCACATATGTAATGAGCCTTGATATTGTCATCGCTAAGCTCACAAGCACTTTGTGCGTCTTTGAGGGCCAAATCATAATGTTTCATCTTTTGATAGCATCTCGACCGATTTGAGTAGTAAGTACTATCTCCTGGATTAAGATCCTAATTGTAGATTTTCATACGATAGCTTTGGAGTAGCATTTTATGGCTTAGTGATAATCCCCCAGTTTGAAGGTCGAATTGCCTTTTAACTTCCAGTAAGCCCCTGTGTTTTATTTAGGGGCTTTGTCATGAGAATGATCTTCGTGATCAAAACTGGTTTGTTTATTATAGAAGCGACTGCGGGTATTCGTGAACTTGACTTTTTGGTCTCCCTGCATAGTATAATACTTAACAAGCCTGATAAGAAATTATTAATATCAAAACAGTCCGAGCTGTGTCTTGACCTTATAGATCAAATTATCAAAGTATTTTTTGGCAGCCTTATGATAACTTTTACTATGCAAGCCCACATATATAAACCGATGACTTTATTACCCTAATCGTTAGGCCAAAGTGCCGAGTATATCCTATATTACTATGATGGTTACTTTAGGTTTGATTTAAGGGTTGGTAGTGACTACATCTGAGATAAGATTTTCAAGCGAATCAATTCGCCTGGTCATTTTGATAAAATTAATTTCTTATTCTTCTTCGAGACACTATTTGTTGTGATTGAAACATCTGATAATAAGTTTGTACACTTTTTATTGTTGTGAGTTGCGATTGCCGGTGTATTCGAGGAAGCAATCGAAGGGACATTCTGGGTCGCATTTGCAGTAGAAATGATAGCCTACTATCTGTCCTGATTTGGTGTTGATGTCTTGAGACTTGCATATTTTGCCTCTTGAGCGGATCTCAAGATCGCGCTTGATGTCTTTCATTTCCCCTAACTAAGTCACAGCGTACCTTCCACGAACAGCCGTCCCTCTAGCTCCTACTCGATTTAGGACATCTGTCTGCCTCTCTCCATCTACTACTCCCCCAGCATTGACTATGACTCTGCTCGACGACGAATGGGCAGACGAGGTGAATCATCAAAGGAGGGATCTTTCTCGGGATGCTTCAGAGGCGAAGACAGCGAGGAAGAACTCCAGGATAAGCTGCCCTCCATACGCTAGATAGGGAATGGGTGGTTGGTGGATATTGTTTGCTTTGCAGGTGATATTTCTAGGTTGCTCTAGGAAGTAAAGAAGGGCATCTCAAGCGAAGGAGGTCGCATAGACTTGAAGCTATTAGGATGCGAGGATAAGCCTCTGAGCTCGGGAGACTCACATGAAGGACTGGATTGGGGTTTGAGAATTTTTAGTTTTTCCTATCTGTTTTGCTGTGAGATGAGGATAAGCGCACGTTCTAGGAGATCATTAGCTTGTTCCTAGTTGAGCTACTATTGCTCCATAAGCCTTTTCCTAAAAAATTATTATATTGAGCCAATATATCATTTCACAATAAAACAAGAATTACCTTATTTGTTTATACCCACACTCAGTTCATTAATCGTCCATTTAATCATAAAAAATGATAAATGGTCTAAATTTAAAGAATTATCCATATTCCTATATTCAAAAGATCATTTTAATTTTGAGTTAATTAAGTTCAATCTTATAATATCATATCTTTCATGTTCGCGCTCCCTGAACTCCCCTACAACCGCGACAGCTTTGGTGCTAATCTTTCTGTGGAAACCTTCGAGTATCACTACGGAAAGCATCATCAAACCTACATCACTAACCTCAACAACCTCATCAAGGGCACTGAATGGGAACAAAAGACCCTCGACGATATTGTAGTTAAGTATTTTTTTATCTATTCAGCTGCAAAGACGCTAAGATTTTCAACAACGCAGCTCAGCACTGGAACCATACTTTTTATTGGTACTGTATTACCCCCGAGAAGACATAGCCTTCAGGTCAGCTTAAGGAACTCATCAACAACAAGTGGGGCAACACTGAAGCTTTCCTTAAGGATTTTTCAGCTCAGGCAGTCGCAAACTTCGGCTCTGGATGGACCTGGCTTGCCAAGAAGGACGGTGACATCGTGATCTTCAACACTTCGAATGCCGGCAATCCTCTTACTAATGGCTACCAGCCTCTGTTGACTGTTGATATCTGGGAGCACGCCTACTACGTTGATTACCGCAACGCAAGAGCCAAGTATCTGGAAAACTTCTGCCAGATGATCGATTGGAGATTCGTACAGAGCAACTGGGATAACGATAAGACTACTCTCAAGTTCTGAGTGATACAACAGCATATGCATCCATATTCAATTTGATTACCAACTTTAAAAAGAATAAAAAACATTTTATGCTTATTTATTTACATTGATAATTTACATTCGATTGATTTTATCTTTATTAAGAGGCACTTATCATCACCACACTCACAGATACGTAGAAGTAACTGTCTTCATAAAAAGTTTTAAATTAGCCACTTCTTCAGTCTCAATCCAATCCTGCAAGTCCTCCAAATCTTTCTTCTTGGACCACGCAAAATAAGGTGCAAAATCTACTGAAATTTGTTCCTCGTTCTCAAACAAACGATTCACTAAAAACATAATTATGACCCTCACTAGACTCTAGGTCAGTTTACGACTCACCATCCGACTACCTTTTGTCTTGACCAACTGCTTGCGACCCAACTCGAACATCTATGACAAGTTGCTGCGATATGCCCTAAATAATATTTTTTTTACACTTTGACCTATTAAAATGTCTCAGGGATTTACTACAACAAAAAGGGGTCATTAGGTAACTGTTGAACATTCAGATAAGCATTCTTATAAAGCATATGCAATATTTTTTTCTTTCTTTATATCTTTTATTTAGCAGCTCCAAGCGCAGTACTTTGCCTGACCTGTTGCCACTCATCTGGGTCGATTTTAAAATAAGGTTCTTTTTTGGCATAGAAAATGTCGAGCAAAGTATTGCACTTGATAAGTCCTATCTTGAGCACACTGAATTGACACTTATATCTGAGCTATTAAGGATAAAAATCAGCGCATTCTAACAAAAAAAGTTATGCAGTTTGTTAGATGAAATCCAAGATGATTTATTCTTTGTGTAAGATTTTTGAACAAGGAAATTTGTACATTTTTGAAAGAAAGACTGATTATTCTCGACCATATTACTGAATGACTTATAGCATTTCTTTATCGATTGGTTAAACAAACTTACCTTAGAAAAGCGGATGCTATTTGATTTATGCGATGCTTATGCGCTTTGAAGGGCTTATTTGAAACACTCTTTTGAAAAAATCTTAAAGCAGTTTATTTCCCTTTACATTGTTATTGACCACCTCTATGTTATCAAGAGAGTGATTGAATTTGAACCCGGAAGCACATTTTTCCATGAATTCTTCCTTGAAACAGCCTTCCTAATTGCTCTTGAAATTGAAAGGATACTGATGTACAAGCAAATAGTATAGTAAAACTCCGATGGCCCAAATGTCAACTTCCTACCCGTAGCCGCTTTAGGAAAAATACTAAGGAGCTAGGTAGTGCCTGGCTCCCACCACATCGAACATCCTTTCTTTTCTTTTCATGAACTGACTCATCTGAAAATCATAAATCAACAACTAATTATTTTTAAGTCTTATTTTTTCGGGCCGGATGTTGCGGTACACAAGTTTTTGCGAATGAAGTTCTTAGATAGTTTATACTAGTCTAGCTGTGAACTCCAGAGCTTGTGTTAAGGGGACTACTTGTCCATTCCTGCTCATGGCTAGCTTAAGCAAATCCATTTATATGTACTCCTCGATGTAGTACTTGTATTATTTCTATTAAAACTCCTATACGAGTGGTACGATGTGTGTAGCCTTGGTTAGTTTTTTGCGGATCTTGTAAGTATACTAGTCAGATTCATTGATTTATTAAAACTAGTGCATTAGGTACATGGTGCCCTACTTGCTGGCGCGGTAGATTGTGTGATTCTAGGAGGGGGTGTCAAGGACTTTCTATTGCTTGTAGCCACGGATCATTAATATAATATCTAACACGCTTTACTTATATACATTTTAGATCATCCATTTAATATATCTTGTGCTTATTAAGATATAAGATATCGATCAATAATTCTTTATAATGAGTCAACTATCGTTTCGAAAAGATTTTTTAATAAAAAGATTGTCGTCTATATATATTTTTACAATTTTTTCTTTTTGAAGATATTTATGCATAAAATATACACAATTGATCCTTTGCTATACATCATTTTTCACAGATCTTGTTCAGAATAAAACTGAGGCTAATTTGACCCTCCCTCATTCTTTTTAGGAATCAACACAGTAATAAACTAATCTAAATCTACTCCATCTCCATTCAAATCTGCTTCTTCCAAGTACTTAAGCGTATTTTATGTGAACTTAGGATCAATATCTATGCCTGCGAACTCCTGCATGAAATCATTTTTAAAGTAATCAACAAGTTATTTCGGGGATAGTATGTTGTTATGGTCGCGGTCGTACTTTTTAAAACCTGTATAGAGAATTCAATACTGCTAGTGACTGTTTAGTTTGTTTTTCTCTAGAAAGATAGTGTAAGTGCGAGCAGGCAAAGAAGCAGAATAGTTTGTGTTTTCATATTATGATAAAGATTTATACACATCATAAGCACCTAATAACAACAATATTTAGACTCACATATAATCATGATCAATAACCTTCTTTTTGGATAAATTAATTATCGAAGTTTTTATCAGCACATATATTTTGCCGTTAATTACAAGTAACTCTATAGAAAATAAACTAAAATAATAATTTTATCATATTAGGGGTTGGGGTTGGG
>Ga0169931_10004278_pt1 | contig 22305 bp, 17 predicted proteins | sample Kivu_15m_20L_FD_129675 | JGI IMG/M metagenome (GOLD analysis project Ga0169931, IMG submission 129675) | Freshwater microbial communities from Lake Kivu, Western Province, Rwanda to study Microbial Dark Matter (Phase II) - Kivu_15m_20L... | ecosystem: Environmental > Aquatic > Freshwater > Lake...
CAAAAGGATTTTGCTTGTTAAATTACATTCCATGGGGATTGGGGATTGGCCAATCCCCAATCCCCAATCCCCAATCCCCAAAAATGACTGTTCAAAATTCATAAAATCATCCTTTTTTCAATCTATAATTTTATTTTTATTTTTAAAAATATATATTTATATATAAATCAAAATAATGCTATAAATATACATATATATTTAACAAAATAAAATTTCATAAAGATAAATTTATCAAATTTAATTACATATTAAGCCAATATTTCATTCAAAACATTTTGAAATATTGAAGCACATTCCTTTATATATTCATCTTTATCTAAATCAATCAAGCTCCAATGATGTTTTGTAATATTTTTTCCATCATAATTTTTTAAATTTACGTTTAAACGACATAATGGACAATTATTTTTTTTATTGAAGAGCCAAGTGCGTATACAATTTTCACAAAAGAAATGCTTTTATCTTTAAATAAAAATACATACATAACAATCTAGCATAATGTTTACTTGCTTCTCTTCACATATAGGACATATATCATCCTCCTCTCCTTTTTTAGTGCTAGAATATCTTTCGACAACATTATCTTTATAGAAAATTGGCAAGGAATCGATAAGTGAATTAAAAAATTTATAAAACTGAGATATATTCAAACTCTTTTCTCTTATATAGATAACTTTTTTTTCATCCTCTCTTTTCGTAGACTATGGATAAAATCTTTTCATAAAAAATTTTACTATTTCGCACTTAATCTCAAAATTTCCTATAAAATTTTTGATTAAGTTTTCTTTCATTTCGAACTTTAATAAATAATTTGTTTTCTTGTTGAATAAATCATTATTAGTTATGTTGTTTATCTTTTCTATGTCAGAATTTATTTCTTCTTTTGATTTTCCTCTTCTGCTAAAAATTTTTCCCATCTATGCTTATATTTATTAATCATTTATTTTATAAATAATGAAGACACCTTATTTCAATTTTTTTATTATTATTTTAATTTTTCTTTTCCAGATGTCCTTTGAAATTCGGATTAAAAGAGAAAAGAAAAAAACAAAAAGATCAAGTGGTCATAATACCGGAACGAATCTTTATTCTTCACAAGTAACAACCAAATCAATGAAAAGACCACTTTATTGGTATTTCAATGTAATGTTGGAAAAGCCAGTTGAAAAAATAGCAGAGATGGCAGAATATAATGGGCTGAGATATCAGACTGAACAGTTACAAGATCAATTAGATAGGGAATATGAAAGATACATAAGAGAACTTGATGATGCACCTCTGGAAGCTATGGAACAGAAGTTATTAGGGGCTACCAAAGTTGCTGCTTTGGGAGCACTTGATGTCGTACCTCTTCCGAATGTTAAAAGTAAAAAATGTGGTTCATAGAATTATAATAATTCAAGTTATTTTATTAAAAAAGATAGTAAATGTGCGATATGATCCAACATTTAGGAATAAGTCTTAACAATAATATTTAGACTATTCATTTATATAATTTTAAAACCATAAATTTAATTTTCGATTTTATTTAATTAATTCAGAAATTTTTATTCATAACTTGCATTGACTGACAGATGTTTTCACCTTTTCTTGAATTTCATCTTTAAAATTAGTGCTATATAAAATTGTCAATCTTTATTCCTCATTTGGATTCATTTCTTATGGTGGTGGGTGGTTGTCAACATACTCAACAGAATATCATAATGTTTAAAACAAATTAAAAATTTTATATTAATATTTTATTTTATATAATTTCTATAACTACCTCCCGATTTTAATTAATATCATTCATTCTAAAATAAATTCATAAAAATAAAAATTAAACTTATGAATGAAAATCTCAAAACTTTTGCGATTAGTAAGTCATCATTCATTTCTAAATCTAAGCGAATTGTATTTGAGTGATCCAATTTTGTACTTTTATTGACTGAAAATTCAATGAGTTTGACAACTGATTCCTTTTCTGCAAATGGTATGTAATTTTGACAAGCGAAGTATACATTATATGTAGAATTTATTTGGAAAATTCTTCTGAATTTATCATAATTTTGAATAAAAGATTCTATCGGACCTATTTGTGCTAATCCGCACCAGCTATTATCATAACAATACTTGATTTGATTAAATTCAGGAAGCGTCACTGATCCAGTTGATTTGGAAATTTTCCAATAACATAAAATAGGAGATGGATAAGTAGCAGACATTTTGAATTCGCCATCTTTATTATAACTTATAACTCTTACATTTAAGTTTTGTATGTTTGGTTCATAATTATCATTAATTTTAAGTACTGAATAAGTTTGTGTGAATTTTACATCTAATTTTCCAAATTTACTTTCAAATTTTTCTTTTGTGTTAATAGTGTCGACCATATCATCAAAAGTTTTCTTATATCCTCCCTTAACATCAGTGGGACATGCAGGGTGAGGAATAGGGCATACTGTAAATGAAGATTTGAATGGAGGCGCTTGGAAATTCGGTTGAAATTCATCAGAGGGACAGCTTCTATTTTTTGCTATATCCAAACCAGGTGCTTGATTGGTTAAATTACCATCTGTACATACTATACAACCATTCTCATACCATCCCTGTGAGGAAAAATATTTCTGACAGTAATTTATTAGAGAAATTTTAAGTTGGTTACTGATTTCTTCCATATAGTTTAATTGGAAACATTCAGTAGGATCTTGCTTAGAAGGAATAATAATACGACTATCAAAATCAAATAAATATTTTTCTTTTTTTATCGAATCATCTCCATTTGTTGTCTCTACTTTACAATTAATAAAGTAATTCTCATTTCTAATTAGATTGTCAAACCTAATCGTAATAGGAATAGAGGATTTAATTTGAGTTGTGTAATTCTGATAAAAATATGGATTATTGTAAAAGTGAAACAAATTAAAACCTGAAAAACAAGAAATACTGCATTCTATGAATAAAGGATATGAAGTAAGAAATATTTCAAATTTGACTGAATTCTTCGGAAGTTTGGTATCGACATCAGAATTTGAATAAATCAAAGAATTTGGTGAAATTAAATATAAGTCAGCCATATCTCCTTTAATCTTAAATGAAGCTTCCTTAGAAATAGGAAAAGTATAACATTCATTAGGATCTTTAGTGTGGAATTTCTGAGGATAGTCAAATGATCGAGGAGTGATTATTGAGAAAGTAGATATTCCAGAAGGCGAAGGAGGTTTTTTATAAAAATCAAATGTTTTAGTAGGATATATTTTTGCTTCAGATAGATTGGCTGTTTCTTCATTAAATTCAGAAGGTGTTCTATCCCATTTAATATTTAAAGTATCATAATTTGGTTCAGAAAGAAAAAATTCTAGCCAATGGGAACCAGCTACAGGCACTGTTACATCAGGGTCAAATTTAATAGTGGCTTTAGTACTCTTAGAAACTGTTGCGATAACTGGTGATAAAGGAGCAAATAATTCAGATTCAGAAGATTTGAAATTTAGTAAGTAATGACCAACTGGAGTATTGCAACTACAACCTATTAAAAATTTTAATGGGGAAAATTTAGAAACTGTAAGGTTGTAATTATCCTCATCTGTAGAAAATATAGGATCTAATAGAGATATTATAGTCGAAGATAAATTAATTTTAATATTTTCAGGAATATTTATTTCCATAAAAGCGATACTATATCTGCCTGCTCTAAGTTTAAGCTTGTTTAGATACTTTTTATCGCTGTAAAAATCAACCACCCATTTTTCGAAATCATTTTCAAATACATTTCCTCTACTCCACATTGTGTTAGACAATTCCGAATCTTCTATCAAATTCGAGGCAAAAGAATTCGAATTTGAGAAAGTAGTAAAATAAATCGATTCGTCTTCACTCGTAAGAGTTATTACATAAGATCCAGTACCCTGTGTTTTAGGGGGACCTTGGGATTTTGTCGAGTTAGCAGGATTTACTATGTTTGTTAGTATTATTTCCCAGAATTTCCAATCCTTTTTAAAAGTAAACTTTTTGTTACCTAAATAAATTATTATTTTATTTGCAAAAACTTTGATATTATCAGGAATATATTCAGAAGTTGCTGAAATTTTATTTTCACTCTCATATACTTCTGTGTATTCCTTGATAATAGCAGTAGGTTTATTAATATACCAATATAAGTTATATTCATCAGGGAAATTTATGTATATAATTGGATTTTTGATAGCAGAGGGAGAACTAGAAAAATTAATTGCATTATCAAATGTTATCCTGAAGGTATGAGTGGAAGTGTATCTTGGATTGTTATTAGATATAGGATATTTGGCATTTAATAATATTAAGCCACCTTTTTGAATAATATTCTTTTCAGTAATACCCCCCTTCATTTTCCCTGACCCTGTGATTAAATTATATCTCTTCGATGAAACGAAATCTGTTTCGTTTATTGAACATGGGAAAGAATAATCAAAATTTATTTCGGGATTAAGAATTCCAGATATAATTACAGCAATATTCGATCCTGTTCCTACCGGAATTGTTTTTGGAAATTTTATGTTCAAAATACCTTCCTCCATAAAGGAACAGTCTAAAATACTTTCGTAGTAACATACCACATTATTAATGATAGATCCATAATATTCGTAAGGAAAGAAAATAGTCAATTCATTAGGATTAGTTCCTAGAAGCTCAACCTTGTGAGTATCTAAATCAAATTCGAAAGTATAATCTGCTTTTTCTGATGGAGTTCTTGGTATGATTGATGTTACTCTACATAAAGTATCCCACTGACCGATATACTTTGGTTTTTGAGAAATTTGATAAGATTTTGGAATTTTGACAATTTCTGAGTTCAAAGCAATATCATCTAAAGAGTTTAACTGCATTTTAACAATGAATTGATTTTTATTATTAGTTTCCCAATTTTTTATTCTAACCGGCCATAAAGAAATACTCAGTTCTTTCGAAAAATTTACTCCACATTTGTATATCATTCTTTTTGTATTGATTGTTATAGGATTTCCATCTTTAATTCCATGTGTGGAGCAATTATTAATAAGAATATCACCATCAGCCCAATCCATACCATAATTTGCATTAGAAACACTTGCCACACATCTTGGGAAATTTCCAGCACCAGGTACTAACAATCCATTCATATCTCCCATTATGCTAATTTTCATATCTCTGGCTAATTCCCTTGGTAGGGAAATTGTGAAAGAAATTTTTCCAATTCCTTCTTCTGAGGAGGTGTGATGATAACTAACTTCTTTTATAGATGCATATTTAGTTCCTATGATATCTTCTAGATCTGTTGTTTTAGAAGCAAATTGGAAAGGATGAGTAATTGATGACAGTTGCTTGTTTGTAGAGTAAATATCATTTTTTATATAATCAGACAAAGCTAAGTTTTTCGGCTCTGTATTTAAACTTGCTGAAAGTAGGTCTATTTTGATTGAATCCCCTACAAAAATATTATAACAGCATATATTAAAAGTTTGGCTTGTATAAGGAGTTTTACAAGAAAATACTCCACTATTATTTTCACAATCATTTGCATAATTACTATCCTCTAATTTAATTCCACATATTGTATTGTTGTTAAATGATGAACTCGCCTTAAATGAAATATGAGAATCTACAGGCAATTTGTAAGGAGTAGTCACATTTAGATTGAAATTTCCTGAAAAATCTTGTTTTGATATTTCATCTTTATCCCAATTAATTTCTCCTTCCCAATTTTCGCTAATATCAGCCCAATCAAGAACAAAACTTGTCCCTGAAACACTATCATAAAAATAATTGGTCAAGGCATCATAATGAGTGGAAAATGCACTTACACATGAAAAAGCTACTTTGTCTGAAACAACCAATTCTCCATTATTAATAAATGATTGAATATCAGGTCTTTTTACTCCTGATAAATAAAAGGGAGAAGCTTGGTCGAAGCCATTCGTATTCATATTGTTCAAAATATCAGTTTCAACCATGAAAATAGCTTTTGAAAAAGATTTCCCCATTACATAAAACTTTGAAGATGTAAATACTTTTAGCTCATTTGTTGTGAGTTTTTGCCCATCATTAAAAATTCCTGAGACAGTATCTTCTAATGAAATTATATCATTAAAAAATAAGGAAAAACCAGTACAAGTCATCTGTATGTTGTTGTTGTTCTTTCTATTCTTATTGTAAACATTCAAGTATTCTAGGTTGTCTGTGTAGGCATTCCATCTTAAAGTTGCAGTTTTTTTACTTGTTGTAAATTTTTCAATTGATGAATTATTTTCTAAAAATCCTTTATAAAAAGTGTTGTTATTATATATATTTTTCAAAGCTGACATTATAACAGAAAAAGAATCAGAATCAGGATTACTTCTAAGATAACTGTTGAAACTAAATACTTTATCATATGATTCAATGGAAGTCCATGCACCAAATAATGTCGGTGCATTATTGAGTACAACCCTGTTTTCAGATTTAGCATTCTTTTTGGAGTAATTACAGTAATAAGGAACATAAAAATTGTCAGGGTTATTTCCTTGCATATTTCCATTGCCTGCTCCTTTAAAAATAAGAACTGATCCCATCAAAAAATGATAAATTGATTTGTTGTTACCTCTAATTGGACTTTGGCCTATTTCACCTGATATATTAAAATCACTTTGAATTGACCACAAAATACGATGTAATGGAGGATATTCATATTCTTTATTATTTAAATCTCTTATCGGATAATCATCACTGACATAAAGATTATCAAAATGAAAAGAATTTTGAGATTGTAAACCGTAAACGGATATGCTCGATTTCAAAGGAGCCACAGGATATACTGAAGAAGGCTCTGTGTAATCTGTTTCTAGAATACTTCCCATGCCAATAAAAAGAACAAATGAATCAGATCCTGATACATAAACATTATTCAGTGAAAAACCATCGATTTCTAATAAACATACCGGACTATAATCAGAATTTTCAGCAATCACGTAATGGCTTAGATATACCGGAACAGGATTAGCAGGAGGATCAAATTTGCTGAAATCTTGAAAAACACCTCCTTCTGGAAACAGTTTTATTAGACGAATATTAGAAAATACTCTCGAAGGATTTGTAGGTAATTCTGCATAAGACCAAATAAATTGAATATCTATGTAAGTGTATAAAGATTTGACCTCTGTAGCAGCAGAAGCATTCCATTTTATGCAATTTGTAAACCATGCAAATTTAAAATTACCATCAGTAGGTATATTTTCAATATACTGCCAATTATTATTGCCATCGTAGAATTCAGAAACTAGTTTCATTATATTAGATCTTGAATTCGGACTCTCTAGGGAATTCAAATTAGAATTTTTTTCGTCGAATTCGGTTTTAGTGGCAGAAGATCCTCTTTTAGAGGCAATGTAATTTTTCCCTGTTGAGGGACTATTACTGGAAATATTTTTACTTAATTTTAGCATATCTCCAGTCCCTTGACTACAGGCCCACGAAAGATAGCAGGGTGTAGAAGAATTGAATTTATAGAATGTAGTTCCAATAAACCATTTTTTTGAAAATAAAATAGTTAGCCTTCCATTTATATTAGAATCATTTCCAGTATTTGGAGCATTATTTGCCATATATCCGTTAGGTAAAACAGTGAACAAATCATTTTCAAATGAGGTAAATTCGGCAGATGCCAGAAAATTTGATTGATTAGAAATGGCATCTTTACTAGAGTATAAATATTTCTCTGTAAATATTCCTGTATTAATATTCTCACTGAAACAGCCTGTGCATACATCTTTAGTTTGATCTGCTATTTTCCAAACAAATACTTCTCTGAATTTAACTGTGAATCTTTTATCGTTTTGGCTAAATAAATCATCATCGGTTAAGTAATCTTTTTTAAAATAATTATCATATTTTGAAATAATGCTATTAACAGGTTCGAAATCTGCAACTTTGTTGTTCCAACATTTTCCATCAAAGGATTTTGATCCTTCAGCAATTTTTTGAATAAAAGGATATTTAGTGTCAAATCTCTTTTCATTTATCTGATTGGTATTCATGTCACTGAAAATAGATACTCTAAATTTAGGAACAGAAAATGCATTACCTGCGAAATTGTTAAAATTGTAACCTCCACAATTATCTGCATAGATCCAGACATTAAGAATAATTTGAGTATTCACCTCGAAAGGTCCTTTCAAGTAAAAGAAAATACCAGAACCCGTAAATTCCCTTAAACTATTTTGATCGGGGTAATTATGATCTAATCTTAAAGGAAAACACGATGGTCTAACTCCGATGTCATTACTAATTTTTGAGTCTTCTGAAAAATCGCAGGTCGATGCAATGAAAGTAATGATATTACCATCATTTTGCGACGCAGTCAAGGCATTTTCATGTTGGATAACGAAATAATAACCCCCATCTTTCTCTAATTTATTTTTCAAAGTAATTTTTAAGCTTGTTGGCCATGCACCATTTCTGTAGATGTCCCAGAATTCTGGGTGATTTGCTGTAACGTCAATAATTAATGGTTCAACAAGGAATACTTTACTGGAAGAAAAAGAAAATACGCTATAAGTATTCTTATAATATACAACTACCTCCAGATCTCTTTCGTTTCCTACATCGGTGTCTAATGCTTTCCATCCGGGAAATTCAAGAACGAATTCTCTATTAGGAACTAAATCTTCAACGATGCCTTCGATAAATAAACTATTTTGATTTATTTTTTTAAGATCCAGATTACCATCCAAAGCTTTTTTTAAATTTTGAGTTTGATCAACCGCCAGAGATCTCACAGATTTTCCTGGAGATACAGTATTTGATGGATAATTAATAATGATCATGTAATCTCTCATAGACATATATTCATTACATTTCAATTGTAATTTTAAATCAAAACCCACATAAGGATAGATCTTGTTGCCTGTTTTAGCTGAATATACACCGTCTTTAACTACGAAATTAGCAGTTACCATTTCAAGAGGATCCGTATGCCTCCAGCTTTTCCAATTATTGTAAAAAATAGCATTGCCTAGGACAGGAATATAGTCTATGATCATTTTTTCTGGATTATTTGAAGTCGATGTAAAAAATGAGATTTGATGAATAAATTTCGTAGGTATTTTTAAATTAAATTTTATCTTAAATCTATAAATATACTCAGGACCAATCTTAAGAGGAAGATTTGTTTGTGGTTCATCAATTCTGCAGTAAGCCGTAGATTTTTCCTCAACGATTCCTTTTGATAAGTCGCTGGGTGAAGAGATAACTGCTGTAACTAAATAAGAACGCGTCTCATCCGAAAGAGAACATTCAAATTTCGGCTTATCCCATTTATGAAAATTTAGAGATTCTCCTAATTCCAAAGGGAATTTTACTCCGAAAAATTGTTTGTAGTTGAGACCTGGGGAATCCTTTGAATGAGTGCCGATCTCTTCATTTATTCCTGATTGAAAGCTAAATCTTATATTGAATTCGGAAAACAAATCATCAGATGCGTTTTCAATAAATATTCCCGTATTTCTTTCAGGAATCAAATTAAGTTGTATTGTTAAGGTTAATAACAATAGCAAAGTAAAAATTTGTTTATTAATTGCCATTTTTTATATTATTTTTACTTGATAATTAAAACAATTAATATATAATATATTATAAACTTCTTTATACATTATTCAGATATAATTAGATGTAAATGTATGTAGATGTATATATGAATATAATATATTAACATATTCTTTTGATTTTAGCAAAATATTGTATTCAATTTATTATTATGTAATGATGCATGATAACTGATATTATAAATTATTTATTGTATTTTTAATAAGAAATTCATTTCAGATTTTTCAAAGCATATTCTCTAGTTAGATAAATAGGAATCGTAAATTCGATTTCTTCAAGATTTATTGTATCAGCATTTAATTTATTAGCAATCGGTTTTTTGATCTCATTTATATCTTCGAATTCGTCTTGATTATCTAATGATCTCAATAAAGATTTCAACTCAGTACGTTCTCTTTCTTTATCAATAGATTTCATTTGTAAATTACTTCTCGAGAACGAAGAGTTATTTTTATGATAATCTACATTATTATTACTAAGTCTAGAACCAGAAATTTTGTTATTCATTTGTATTTCATTTATGTCTTGTAATTTGGTTTCTTTTTTTTCGTTAGTAAAAGAATTTAAATTTTTAACATTTTTCTCAAGACCAGCATTTGAATTATAATTTGAATTTATCTTCGAGTTTGTGTTATTATTAGTTATATTTTGCTCTTCTTTTTCTGATTCAATTTTCTTCCTTTCCTCTTCTTTCTTTTTCAAATTCTCCAAATGTCTATGTCTATCTAAAATTATGACAGGCTTAGGCTTATCTTGTGCCTGAGAGGGTCTAACAACTTTGAAAATCTTCTTTTTATTCGATCCATGATCTTCTGAATGTTTGGATTCAGAATTTCCATCCTTATCTAGTAAATGAGTCTTCTCATGTGCAGATAGATTCGAGCTCTGACTGAATCTTTTATAGCAGCCTTCAAATGAACAGACATAAGGCTTTTCTCCAGTATGAATTCTTAAATGTGTTCTGAGGTTGAAATCTAAGGAAAATCTCTTGGAACATAATTCGCATTTGTAAGGCTTTTCTCCAGTGTGTACTAACATGTGCCTCTTTAATTTCGAATTGTCCAAAAATCTTTTTCCACAGCCTTCTGCTTGACAGACAAACTAGATTAAGAAAAATTAATTAGTATTGGTTTACTTGTTTTTCACCGTGTGTAATTAAATGTTTTCTATACGAATTTCTATCAAGAAATACTTTTTCGCAGAGAGGGTGATGGCACTCATACACTTTCGGTTCAGGTGCCGCTTTTTCTTTTCTTCTTTCACTGCCGCCAAGTTTTTTCTTCATAATCAATTTTTTATTTTTTTTTGTTTTTAGTCTTTTGTGGGAAGGAATCAAATTCTTGTTGCCCTTTTTTAATTCTTCATCGTTTGAATTTCCTTTTTCTTTTCTAAATGATGGCACTACGTTATCTTGCAGTATCATATCTAAAGTAAAGTGTTGTTCCTCGTCATCGAAAACATTCATCATTTTTAATATTAGGAAAATATTTAATATATTCTATAAATTAAAATTATTATTGTATTAATAACAACATTTAATATTAATTTAAAAATTTTTAGGCTGAATGATTCTTTTTACTATAAATAAATAACTCTGTGTCTATGTTATTGCTGATTCCCATATTCTGATTTCTATTTTCTGGATACTCTTCCATATTGGGGTCATCGTCTAGAGCATTATCATTTTCAATAACATCAATATTGTTTATATTCTCATTGTCATTCTCATTCTCATTTTCATTTTTATAATCTCCGTCGTTGTTTTGGTTGTTTTCATAGAAAAAATTATCATAAAGATTTTGAGACCCGAAATTATTATCTCTCTGAATTAGGAACCATTGATTTTTAAGAGCATCCATTTCAGAGTTTAGTCGTTTAATTTCAAGCTCGTAATTTTTTATTTCAAACTTGCAATTTTTTATTTCTTCCTTGAACATTTTCAGTTTTTCTGTTTCCCGTTTGATGTCATCCTTATATTTCAAAAGAGGCTCTTCCATTTCAAATCCGGACTGACGAGCAACGATCTTCTTCAATTTAAGATACAATTTTTCTTTTTCTTCTATGAGATCCTCTTTATTAGAAACTTCATCTGTTTTGGCAATTAGTCTCCTCTGAAGAGAATTTATTTGTGTAATCAACTCAAATTTTTCAGGATCAGAAAATTCCAACTTAGTCCATCTATGAATATTCAGCTTCTTTTTACTTTCGTCTTCCAAAGATCTAGCTTTATTCTTGGCTGTCAGCACTTCTTTTTCCAATTTAATTTTAATTACTTTCAAATCGAAAATGTTTTTTATGATGTTCTCAGTTTTGGCGAATTCATCAAATAGATAATCCCTTGCTGATCTAAGTTCTTCGTATTCTCTCAATTTTTCTTCGTATTGCCTCTGCATCTTTGCAAATTCTTGTTGAAGGACTTTGATCTTTCCATATAAAGAATTTAGTTCTGTGTTTCTTTGAATGAGTTGCTGTTGCAGAAAATCCTTTTCTCTTACGACTATTCCGTATTCTTTTTTTTGATTTTGATAGTCTGTTTCGGCACTGGATGTCATCTTTTTTAAATTGGTATTATTCTCTATGTATTTACTTATGCTCTCTTTTAGATCTGAGCATATTTTCTTCAGCTCTTCTTCTTCCATTTCGTTTTTCTCGACTGCCTCTTGAAATTCTTCGAGTTTCTCTTCTGTCTCGTTGATGTCGTTTGTTTTAGCGTCAAGATCTAGCTTCATGAAGTTGTATTTGCCTTCGATTCTAATTTTATCATCTCTGATTTCTTTAATTTCTTTAAGAGCCTCCATGTATTTCTTTTCAAATTTCACTGAGTCTCCTTTTAAAGCGTCAAAAATTTTTTTCTTATTTTTTAGTTTCGTCTCAGCTGCAGAATTTTTGTTTTTCAATTCTATAATTGCTTCGTTCAAATTTTTTAGTTTTTCTTGTGCCTGAGTGTATTCCATATTTGCGTCTGATGCTTGTTTTGCATAAAGGTTCTTTTCTCTCTCGATGTTGTCTCTTACGTTTTCTAATTCGATTGTTTCTTTTTTGATTCCGTAAGTTTCGTTGACTGCTCTGTGGTTGGCTGATTCTAATGCCATATTCTGATTGTCTAACTCATTTATTTCATTTGAAAGATTTTCCAATTCCCTTTTTTTCTCATCACTGATTTTTCTTTTAGATTGCAGATCCGTTCTTACTTGCAAAAATTCTGTTCTCTTCCTAAAAATCTCTTTATTTACATGTTCTATTTCTTCTTGTTTTTTTCTCTTATCTGACTGAAGTTTGTCAACTTCCTCATTTAAGGAATTTAATTTTGCTCTGTTGTCTTTCAACATTTCTATCATCTTTCCGGTTTCTTTTTTATATTCCGTAAGATCTTTTTCTCGTTTCGTTTTCAATTTCCTTAAATCTGAAATAGTCTCGTCATATTGTTTTATTTTTTTGTTTTTATTTTCTTCGAGGATTTTTTTTAAGTCGTTGACTTTTTTTATTTGTTCATTGACGTCTGTTTGTTTCTTCTTTTTTTTCTCGAGTTCTTCCTCTAAAATTTGGTTAAGTTTTCTTTGCTCTATTGACAAAGTTTCTTCCTCCTTTTGGAATTCGAATAGGTCTGATTTCAATTTGGCATTTTTTTCTCTCATTTGAGAAAAATTGTCGTCTAGTGTCTTTTTGAGTTTCATTTCCAGCTGATATTCCACATTAAGCTTTTTAATTTCATCTTCGAGGACTTTCAGATCTTCGTTTAATTTCTCTCCGTCTCTTTCTTCATTAATTTTTTCTTCGGTGATTTGGTTTTCTAAAAAGATTTGGCTTCGTTTTGTTTCCTCTTTTGTTAAGATTTTATTTTCTAAATCTTCCACTTCGTATTTCAGTTTATTAAAAATTTCCAGTTCTGCTGGTTTAAAATTCGAAAAAATATTTTCTGTTTCCTTTTTCTGTTTTAGTTGGACGATCTCTTCATTAAGTGTTTTTATCAGTTTGTCCTTTTCGGTTTCTTCGAATTTCTTGTCATCAATTTTCAGAAATAGAGATTCGAATTCGTTTTTCATTAAGTTCAATCTGTCCCTATCGTCTTCATAATTTTTCAAGGCCTCATTTTTGTTCCGGATGTTTCGTTTTAATTTTTCTTGGATGTCCATGAATTGCTTTTTGGTTATGCTTACTGAATTAAACGAGCTTTGAAGATTTTGTAGCATGGTGTTAAGTTGTTTCTTGAACTCTTGTAGACCAGGATCAACAATTTCATTCATAAATTCATCGATTTCTGCTTTGAATTCAAAATAGTCTTCTTCTTCGACTATAGTATTATCAGGATTGAAATCCATATTTTAGTTATAATTTATAAAGTTATAAAAATAAATTTATGATAAATTAAGATAATAGATAGAAGGAATTATTCCTAATTTGTTTTATTATAATCCCATATTTTTACTAAGTTGGAAAAAATTAAACCTACTTATCTATTTCTCAGTAAAATGAAACTTTGATTTCATCCAAGCAGTTAGAGTGCTATCTATTTTATCATCGTTAGCTCTTGATGTGATATATGCATCAATTATCTTTTCATAATTTGATTTTTCATAATCAACTAATTCCAATCTTTCTGGGTCTAGCATGAATTTATTTAAGGAATTAAGCAGCAAAATCTGATTATCATCGAGTAACAAATTTTTAAATCTGTCGAATTCTAAATTTTTCTTGAGAATGCTTATTATGTCAGTTCTCTTTTGGATCATCTCTTTTCCGCCATAGAAAATACTTCGTTTGTTAGAATATTCAAAGGTAGTAGGACAGAAGATGTATTTAATCATGTCAATACTGTTGAATTTGAATTTTTTCTTTTGAAGTTTATAAAAATTTTCTTTGTGTATTTTGCTTTTCTTCAATTTTTCTGATAACATTTTAATACTTAGATTATCGCTACTCACATTGAAATAAACTGTATGGGAATTATTACTATTTGATTGAGAAATTTTGTTTACATCTTGATTAATTTCGTTGTTGGGATTGTTGGGTTGGTTATTACTTAACTTTTCGAAATTCTCAACAATAAGGTTGTTTTCATAGTTACAACAATCATCAGGTTTGCTTAAATTAGAAGAATTTCCGAGAAAATCTTGCTGTTGTGTTTTCTCTTTTAAAATATTATTCGAAGAATCATTCAGAAAATTATTAAGTAAATTAGGAGAGTTGGCATTTCTATTAGAATTGTAAGCATTAGGTGATTTACTCTTGAATGAAGCAAGAGGAGATTGTCTTTCCCTAACGAAGCTTTCTATTTTTTTACTCGATGTTAAAATTACACTGTCTCTATATTTTTTATGCAGCTTCTTATTGTTGTGATGGTAATACTGGAAATACTTAAATACATCATCACCGTCGAAGAGATTATCAATCATAATTGTGTAGTATCTCGATTGATCATTTATGTAATTTAGGACAAGTGCGATTAGTACAAAACTTTTTGAAAGTCCCCCTATTTCTGCTATTAAGTTTTGAATCTTGTAATATTTCCTATAAATGTTTTTCTTTTCTACTGAAGGAATTAGATTTATTTCTATATACGAGTTATCATTAATATTATTGTTATTATCTTTAAGGATCATCTCCTTATTTATGAGTTTGTATTTTAAAAAAGTATCTTCTTGAAAGTCTTGAATTAGAATTCCTGTATCTGTATAAAAATGATATTTTTTCAGTTCGTATTGTATAAATTGAGAGGATTTATCTAATGAGGAAAAAAATATTTCTTCTTCTTTTAAGTAAGAATGTGCGAAATTTTTGGATTTTCTTAAATCGAAGAGATACTCGTTATAACCGAATACTAGATAGGCCCCAGATATAGCTTTTTTTATTTCTTCAGGACTTTTACATGTACTATCATCAATACTACATGGTTTTACAATTATGTTAATAAACGAGTATTCATTGGATTGTTGATTTCCTGCTAGAAATACCGAAGGATTATCAGAATCAATCAGAGATAGACATTTCCAATTTTCTCGGGTCTTTGGATTTATCAAGGAATTTGAATCAGTGTAGAGGAAATTATTCTTTTCACAATTTTTGTATGATAAAAGGCTTGATATTGGGTTAAATGAGTTCACTCCCCCTTTAATATTTCTCGAGTTTAATGTTATGTTTACATTCAAATAACTTTCCTCATTTTTTAAAGGATTTCCTGAAGAGTCTCTTATCGAAAAATAAAAAGTAGAATTCTTGCTATCTACCCTAATTGAATCACCCTGTGCGAAGGGAATGTTTGAAGTTACTATATTAGGATTTCTTTTAAAATAAATTTCCTGTCCGAAGTAGATCAACCCAAGTAAAGTACATAAAATTATTGAAATACATAAAAGACCGCCTAGAATAGTCCTGTTTCTGGAATCTTTTCCTAACATAAGAGAAGGCTCTTTTCCTACAAAATCTGAATGTCGAAGGAATTTCAAAAACCATGTCATTTTATTTAATAAAGCACAATTAAATATTATAAATAAAAATGAAGATGAGAAATTTTATTAAATTAATATTATCACTTTTTATATGTCTTGCTCTGTTTGTAAATGTCTTAAGTGCTGAAAAATCTTCTAAAAATCTTTTAAAAAAAACTAAAGCGAAAAATAGAAACCTAAATAAAAGAACAGAAAAATTTTATAATGGAGAGGAAGGTGAAGTAGATGATAATGGAGATCTCGTTATCGAGAAAGATGTTTTTGAAGATAGCACTTTGTCAGACGATTCTTCAAGTGGTTCATCCGCAAGATCTGGCTGAGATAGAATTTTTTATTTGAAATAGATGCCTATATAATCTAATTTAACAGATAAAATCTTAAATAAAAACTTCATGTTTTAGTCATAATGTTTATAAAAGCATTTGATAAAAAAATTTACTATTTTCAAATATTATAATTGTTGGCAAATATCTGTTAAATAATAAAATTTGATTGATTGATTGATTGATTTTCATTAAATATTTTTATCTTATTTAAAATAAAATAAAAGTTTTATAATGTTTAATATCAATATACAACCAAAATGTCAAACTAACTCAAAAAATATGATAAGCTCAAATAAAAAACAAAATCCTAGTCCGATTTCAACAAGACAGAAACCACTGTTTTTGCCTAAGGAAGATAGAAATTTAAAGGCATCAATAGAAGAGAAGAAAATTTCAATTAATAACAGCATAATATCAAGTATTGCAGCAGAAAAAGTTTCTAAAAGTAAAAATAATCCATCAGTTAGTCCTTCGAAAAAAGCTAATCTTAATCACACTTACAGAAGCATTAGTAAAGAAAGTAAAACACCAATAAAAAAAGTGAATTTATTACAAAGTTACTATTCTATTAAAAACTCTAATAAATTGAATAATCCGGTAGTTGAAAAAAAACCAACTTCGACTTCAAGAGATAAAAACAAAATAAATAATTTGAATCAATCTGGTTCTAGCCGAATGAATAATAATTACACATATAATAATAGTAATTTGATAAAAGCAAAAGGAGACCTTAGCTTTAATAATACAAGAGAAAAATACAAGAGCTCAAACAGTTTTAAGGAAGAAAAGAAGACATCAACTAGTCCAGTCAGTAGAGAGTTGAATTCCTCTACAGCTACAACTACAGCTGCGAAGTCTAAACCTAAACATCCTTCAATCAATTTATGTTCTATATCTCCAACTAGAATTCAATCTAAATCACCTAAAAAAGATATTAAAGGTAATGTCAATAATGATGTAAGAGGTGAGAAAAAAAATAAAACTAAGCCAAGGAGTTCCCCTTCCCCAAATAGAAATGTCTGCTCTGAGAAAAAAGTTTCCCTTTTAGAGAAATATCAGCAAATGAAAGGGATAACTAATGACAAAATATCTGTTAACATAATGGCTATCTCAAGTACTAGTTCTAATAACATGATTAAAAGTACACCTAACAGTAATGATAGTTCTATTTTAGATTCAGGAAGAGCTAATAGCAAGATAAAGAATATTTCTTATGAAGATTATAAAAAACAGTTCGAGGAAAATTTAAACCTAAAGAAAAAACTCTTGGAAAGACCTGCAACTACAAAAGAATATAATTCTAATTTAAATAATACTAAAGCAAATATTAGTAACATTTCAAATAGTAATGGTAATAATCTGATTTTAACATATCAAACCAAAAAATCTGATGTCCTTTCTAGTGAGAGAAGTCGTGAGAAAAGTCAGAAAAAACAACCCACCTTTAAAGATATGAACACATCACCTTTAATAAGCAAAGTAAATTAAAATTTTTAATATAAATTTATAGAAAACTTTTAAACCTCAGACAATCAGGAATACTAACAATATAGAAAATATATCATCAAAATTGATGTCAAGTCAAAAAAAACAAGAAAATGGAAATATTGCGAGCTCTAATTCAAGCCTACTTAAAACCCTCATAGAAGGTCGTAAGTCAAGTGGTAATGACATTAATCAAGATTCTAATTCAGTTGATTCCTCAAATTCAAGTGCAGCTACTAATCTTATTTCAAATTCAAATAGTAGTAATATAATATCAGTGAATAGACCAATTAAAAATATTCATCATAAATCTAAAATCGGATATGCGGCTGATTGCAAGAAGAAAAATAATCAAGACACCTATTCTGTCAGTCAAAATTTCACGAATGATCTCGATTCAATTTTTTTTTCAGTATGTGACGGTCATGGTATATTCGGTCATGAAGTTAGCGGGTTTCTTAAAAAAACACTGCCATTTATTTTGGGAAACGAATTGAAACATAGAATCAAACCTGGTAGTAAAGATAGTTCGATGGTTAAAAATGTAATTGAGAAGGTGTTTCTAAGTGTAAACTTTATTTTATTCAATGATAAATCGATCGATAGTAATTTTAGCGGATCCACTTCAGTGAACGTTTTGTATTATCCAGGAAGATTGATATGTGCGAACGTGGGAGATTCCAGGGCGGTGTTAGGGCGCTGTGTCAATTCGAGTAAGATGATATGATTAATAAAAATCTAGACTGGATTAATCTCGATCTATCAAGAGATCACAAACCAAGTGAAAAAGATGAGAGTGAAAGGATTTTAAAAAGTGGAGGAAGAATAGAGCCTTATAAAGGTATATAAATCAATTATCTAATAAATATCTATAGACGATGAAGGTGAATTCTATGGGCCAGAAAGAATATGGCTAAAGGATTATGAAATACCTGGGCTTGCTATGAGTAGATCTTTTGGTGATAAAGTGGCAGCTACTGTTGGTGTAATTTGTGAACCAGAGATAATTGAATGGAAATTAACCTTAGAAGATAAATTTTTAATAGTTGCCTCTGATGGATTGTGGGAATTCATGGACAGTGATGAAGTAAAATTAATCTAATTTATTATAATTAGTGTGTCAACATTGTTAAAGACTATTATATAAACGATGATATTGAAGGAGCTTTGGAAAAATTATTTAAGGAATCTTCTGAAAGATGGATGGAGGTGAGGGATTTAAATAAAATATTTTTATTTATATGTAGCATGAGGATTGTGTAGATGATACCACGATAATACTTGTCTTTTTTGATTGAATATTTGTATAGCCCTAATTAGCAACTATTTATATTTATTATTTGATAAAAAATATTTGATAATTCAAATTATGTAAATATAAAATTTTATAAAAATAAATAAGAATCAAATATGCAATCTAATCAGACGAAACCACCTTGTGACTTTTTAGATTATTTCGGCGATAAATCCATCAAGTCAATAATCAAAGACGAAACAATTTTTTTTTCTGATAAAGTTACTAAGATAAACAGATATGGACTAAATCAAGAAAGACACATATTAATAACTAATTTGGCTGTTTATAATTTGAAGAAAAAGAGTTTGAAAAGAAGAATCGACGTCAAATCGATTAGAGGAATAACTGTTTCAAAGATAACAGATGAATTCGTTATACATGGAAACGATGTTGAATACGACTATAATTATATTAGCCCTAAAAAGAAAAACATAATCGAATTCATTTCAAGATCGTATTTCGAAGTAACTAAAAAAGAAATAAGTCTATGCGAATTAGAATCAAGATCATTAAAAAACGTTGTAACAAGCAAGAAAGAAAAAAAGAAGAATGCCAATTTCAGTAGGATGCCGGATACCTATTTAATCCCCGTTTACAATTATCTTTATGGCACCAAACAAGAAAATCTCACCCTCGGTAAAAAATCGGCTGCTGTTGTAAAGACCTCCTTGAATAAAAGAAAAGACTTAATAGATGTGAAATTTGAGGATTTCAAAATCATAAAAGTTTTAAGTAGAGGTACATTTGCAAAAGTAGTTTTAGTAGAACATATACCGAACGGTGAACTATATGCTATGAAATCACTTAAAAAACATGTTTTAATCGATCAGGAACAGATTGAAAACACTTTGTTAGAAAAAAAGATTTTGGAGTCGTTGGAGCATCCATTTTTGATTAGTATGATTTTCTTTTTTCAAACACCGGAACGAATTAATTTTGTTATGCCTTTTATGCAGGGAGGGGAGCTATTCCATCATCTCAAAAAATTCAAAATATTTTCGGAAGATAAGTAAAATGTTATGTAACTTATTATATTTTTTAGAGTTCGCTTCTATTCAGCTCAAATAGCTCTCGCCCTCGATTTTATTCACACTTATGGTATCGTCCATAGAGATTTAAAACCAGAAAATATTTTGATGGATGAAGACGGCTATTTGAAACTCACAGATTTCGGCATGTCTAAACATTTAAAGCCTGAAGAAAAAGCCTTGTCGTTCGTGGGTAATCCAGAGTATATTTCTCCTGAAGTTATAACTGGAGAGGGACATGACAAAAGCACAGATTTCTGGAGCTTTGGAATTTTAGTGTAAAATTTTAATATAGATTATTCTTTATAAAAGATACGAAATGCTATTTGGAATTCCTCCGTTTTTTAATGAAAATATGGACAGAATGTTTGAACTTATAAGACTGGCTGATTTGAAGTTTCCTAAAAAAATTTCTATTTCTAATGAAGCAAAAGATTTCATAATTAAGGTAAGTTATATTATCTTAAATATTATCAATCATTTAATAAAATTTTTCTAGCTCTTAGATAAAAATCCCAAAACAAGATTGGGAAGTAAAAACGGAATAAATGAAATAAAGAGTCATCCGTTTTTCTCTACTATAGATTTTGATCAAGTAATAAAGCAAAAGGTATTTATTAGAATAAAGCATTCTGTTAATTTTAATTAGTTGAACTCTCCCTTCAAACCTGAAATAAATGGCAAATACGATGTAACTAATTTCGATGAAGAGTTTGTATCGGAAGACATTAATGATAGTTTTATATCCGAAAAGAAATTTGAATTGATTAAAAAGAACCACGATAAATTCAAAGAATTTAGTTAAAAAAATTATTTTTATAAGTACAAAAACAGTTTTATCATGCTTTGAATACTTAATTTATAAACAAGATAGAGAGTGGATAAATCTATTGAAATATTTAAAAAATTATTTCCTAATAATATAAGATAAAACTTAATTTTAGCAGCATTTCTTGTTTTTTTTCTTTTCCTTTGCTCTTTCCAAAACAATTGAGTTTGAAGGAGCATTCATGCCTTGTTTGACTCCACAATTTTCACTGGTTAAATCATAATGTCCAGATTGTATTTTTTTTGAAACTTCTTTAACCGAAGTGCTAAATACCGTGTCAATATTGTATGAAGTTTTAGCAGATGTTTCAAAAAAGAGCATATTGTTTTTATTAGCTAATTCTAAACCTTCATCATATGAGACTTCCCTTCTAAAAATAGAAATAAAATTATTGATAAATAAAATAGGTTATAATATAATGACTCTTACCTGTCATTTAAATCGAATTTATTTCCTACCAAAACCATAAAAATTGTTTTTGGTGATTGATTTTTACAATCTTCTATCCAAGATTGAATGTTTTGAAAAGATTCTCGATTTGTGATATCGTAGACTATAAGGGCACATACTGAATTCTTGTAGTAAGTTCTTATAATAGATCTGAAGTTTTCTTGACCAGCCCTGTCCCAGATTTGAATACTGAAAATATTATCTCCAACTGTGAGATTTCTGGCACCGAATTCAACTCCAATCGTTAATTGATGTTCTGGCTTGAAAGTATTTTGTGTAAATTGTAGCAAGATATTTGATTTTCCTACAGCTGTAATTTTAATTTGGTCATCGAGAAGTAAAAAAATTAATTATAAATTATACCTGAGTCGCCTATTATTATATACTTTAATAAATAGTGAAAATTTGTCGAAGACATTCCTTATCAATAATAATTTTAGAAATTAAATAAAGTTTATTATTAAATATTTTTAATTTTTAAATTGTTTTGTTTTTTGTATTATATAAATAAATAATACTACGAAATGTAAGTTTTCTAATATTAAATAGTTTTAGATAGAAAGATTTTGCTCTAATCTAACTTTATCATTTTAAATCTTCAACTCTTTACTACTGATAAACAACTTGTTTATCAACAACGATGTGTTTAGCAGTCTTAATATTTTTTGGTTTTTCTGACTTTTCCAACATGTTTAAAACATGTAAGGTAGCTACATTGTTTATTTTATCGGGCATTCCCTGCTTGTGAGAATCTTTTTTGAGTATAGCATTTTGGACGCCACTGCTTCCTAGATATTTCCCAATAATTTCAGCTCTATTTAGATTTAATTCGCGAGGTTCATCCTTGAAAACATCTCTTCCATAAACATCG
>Ga0169931_10004279_pt1 | contig 22302 bp, 19 predicted proteins | sample Kivu_15m_20L_FD_129675 | JGI IMG/M metagenome (GOLD analysis project Ga0169931, IMG submission 129675) | Freshwater microbial communities from Lake Kivu, Western Province, Rwanda to study Microbial Dark Matter (Phase II) - Kivu_15m_20L... | ecosystem: Environmental > Aquatic > Freshwater > Lake...
CATCGCGCCGCCGACAAGTTGATCGGGGTCGGGGCCGATCCCGAGGAGGTGCGTGAGTTGATGCGTTTCGCCGCCGACATCGAGCACACCGACGAGACCACCATCAAGGGCATGCGCTCGGCCAGTCGGCAGATGAACAAGGGTCGTCGGGCGCGCTTCGACCCGAACAACCCGTTCTGAGTCCCGGGGGCCCATCGGTTACCGTTTCCCTCGGGCGCGACGCACGATCGCGCCCGAGGGGGACGTCATGGGGGATCGATTCGAGGACGGATTCGCGGGCCGCGTGGCCGTCGTCACCGGTGGTGGCACGGGCATGGGGCGCGAACTGGTGCGTCAACTGACTGCCGACGGCTGCGACGTGGCGACCTGCGACGTGATCGCCGAGAACCTCGACGAGACAGTGGCCATCTGCGCCGCTGACGGCAACGCCGGCGAGATCCTTCCGTTCATCGCCGACGTCTCGATCGAGTCCCAGGTATTGGCCTTCCGTGATCGCGTGGCCGCCTGGCGCCCGCACGTGAACCTGCTCTTCAACAACGCCGGTATCGGTGGTGGCGGGAGCATCGTTCTCGACGGTCGCGAGGAATGGGAGAAGACGTTCGGTGTCTGCTGGTACGGCGTGTACTTCAACACCCGGGCGTTTCTGCAACTGCTACTCGACGCACCCGTGGGCCACGTGGTGAACACCAGCTCGGTGAACGGGTTCTGGGCCTCGCTCGGACCGGGCATCCCCCACACCGCGTACAGCGCGGCGAAGTTCGCCGTGAAGGGCTTCACCGAGGCCCTCATCACCGACTTCCGCATCAACGCCCCGCACCTGCGGGCTTCGGTGGTGATGCCCGGCCACATCGGAACCTCCATCGCCATCAACTCGCGCAAGTTGTTGGGCGCCGATCCCAAGGAGATGACCGCCGAGCAGGTGGCCCAGGTGCGCCAACGTTTGTCGCGCGCCGGCCTGGACGTCAGCAGCGCCAGCGACGAGGACCTGCGCGTGGGCATCCAGGCCCAAGGTGAAGCGTTCCGCGATCAGGCGCCCACCTCCGCGTCGCAGGCCACCACCATCATCCTCGACGCCGTGAAGCGCGGCGACTGGCGCATCCTGGTCGGCGACGACGCCGTGATCCTGGACGAGATGGTGCGCGAGAACCCGACCGAGGCGTATCTGCCCGATTTCATGACCCGCGTGCACGCCCGCGGGGCCTTGAGGTTCACCGACAACTGACGAATCAGTAGTTCGGGCACAACGGCGGGTCGTCGTCGCTGTGCTTGGCGAAGGCGTATCCGCAGTCGTCGCAGATGTCGTCGGCGGCCGGAATACCCGCGCGACGGCGCCGGCGTTCCTCGCGGATGTCCTCCATTTCAGCCCGACGCTCGGCCTTCTTCTTGCCGTGCCGATAGGCCAGGTACACACCGAACAGTCCCATGATTTCTCCTTTGCTACCGAGAACGACGGAACCGTGACGAACCGTGCGCTCGGCTTTGCGAAATCGACCCCGTGACTGGGAGACTTCGATCATGAGCTCCGCCACCATCACCGACTCCGCCCGCGCCACCGTCGAGGCGGCCCTCGACGCGTTTCTGGCCACCAACGACCCCAAAACGATGGACAACATCGCCTTTCGCGGAGCCCGCTTCGACGCTGGGCTGGCCTGGGTGCACTTCCCCGTCGGCCACGGCGGCTTGGGGCTGCGTCCCGAACTGAACCGCGTCATCGAGGAGCGCGTGCGCAAGGCCGGGGCCCAACCGCAAGACCCGGCCTCGTTTTTCATGGCCCTGGCGGGACCCACCATCGTCACGCACGGCAACGACGACGTGAAGAAGCGCTTCCTGCGCCCGATGTTCACCGGCGAGGAGCGGTGGTGTCAGCTGTTCAGTGAGCCCGGTGCCGGCTCGGACTTCGCGGGGCTGGGCACGCGCGCGGTGCGCGACGGTGACGAATGGGTGGTGAACGGACAGAAGGTCTGGAACACCATGGCTCACCTCGGCGACTGGGGCATGCTCGTCACCCGCACCGACCCGGACCAGCCCAAGCACAAGGGCATGACCTATTTCGCCATCGACATGCACTCGCCCGGTGTCGAGGTCCGTCCGTTGCGACAGATCACCGGTGAGGCCGAGTTCAACGAGGTCTACATGACCGATGCCCGCGTTCCCGACGCCAATCGCATCGGCGAGGTGGGCGAGGGTTGGCGAGTGGCCCTCACCACGCTCATGAACGAGCGCACCGCCATCGGAGGTGGCGGAGGTGGCAATGCCAAGCGTCGCGGACCGATCGACGACGCCGTGCGCATCTGGAACGACGCGCCCACCGACCAGCGAAGTGCCGCCCACCTCGACCAGTTGATGCGCCTGTGGTGCAAGAGCGAGGCTCTGCGCCTGACCAACATGCGCGCCGCACAGGCCGCCAAGGCCGGCAACCCCGGACCCGAGGGCTCGATCGCCAAGTTGATGCTGGCCGAATTCAACAAGAAGGTCACCGAATTCTCGATCGAGCTAATGGGTGCCAACGGAATGATCGACTTCGACTACACGTTCCGCCGTCCCGACAACCTCAGCGTCGACGGCACCGAGGGCGGTGTGCGTCACTCGTTCCTGCGTTCGCGCGCCAACTCCATCGAGGGCGGCACGAGTGAGATCATGCGCAACATCCTGGGCGAGCAGGTGCTGGGTCTGCCCGGAGAGCCGCGCGTGGACAAGGACCTCCCCTGGATCAAAGTCCCCCGCAACTGACCCCTCCGATCTGGGTACCGAAGGTGCCGGTTTTCGGTAACGGGGCCGACCCAGATCAGGGAGACTGACGACGTGCGCACGCCCCGCGGTGTCGAGATTCCCGACGAGTGCCTGCAATGGACGTTCGCTCGTGCCGCCGGCGCCGGTGGTCAACACGTGAACAAGACCGCATCGAAGGCGACGTTGACGGTTCTCACCTCTGAACTTCGGGGGTCACCCACCAAGGTGGCACGGGTGCGCGAACGTCTGGGTGAGTCGATCGTGGTCACCTGCCAGGAGAGTCGCAGCCAATGGCGCAATCGCCAGACGTGCGTGGACCGACTGGCCGAGATCATCGACGAGGCCGCCACACCGCCGCCGGCACCGCGACGGGCCACCAAGCCCACGCGGGGAGCCGTCGAGCGACGCATCGCCAGCAAGAAGAAGCACGGCGACAAGAAAGCGGGGCGTCGCGGCGACTGGTGAGTTCGCTACCGTCGTGGGCGTGCCCAGTCGTTTCGCCCTGAAGTCCATGAACGCGATCCACAAGACGTTGCTCGCCGTGTCGTTCGGTCGCATCGGTTGGAACGCCGGCAACATGCCCGTGCTGAAGCTCACCACGATGGGCCGCAAGTCCGGCGTGAAGCGCGAGGTGATGCTCACCTCTCCCCTGCAGACCGGCGACACCTGGGTGATCGTGGCGTCCAAAGGTGGCGACGACGATCACCCCGCCTGGTACCTGAACCTGCTGGCCGAGCCGCGTGTGGAGATCGACATCCGCGGTGCGCGTTCGGTACGCATCGCGCGCGTGGCCACCGCCACCGAGCGCGCCGATATGTGGCCTCGCATCACCGCCACGTATGCCAACTACGCCGGCTACCAGAGTCGCACCTCTCGGGAGATCCCGCTGGTGTTGCTGGAACCGGTCGTCTAGCGGCCACTCCAGCGGGGTTCACGCTTCTCGAGGAACGCCCGCATCCCTTCGCGCTGGTCAGCCGTTCCACTGCATCGCCGGACCGCCTCGCGTTCAATGCGGAGCGCATCTTCGAGGGACGCGTGTTCGGCACCGACGACTGCCCTCAACACACCGGCCACGGCGATGGGCGGTTGTGCAGCAAGTTCTCGAGCGAGCTCGACTGCACGTTGCTTCAGTTCGGCGACGGGGTGCAGTTCATGGACGAGGCCAATGGCCAGCGCAGTCGGTCCGTCGATCTTCTTCGCCCGCAGGATCATGTCGAGGGCCTGCGCACGTCCGACAGTACGAGTGAGCCGAGCCGTTCCTCCCCACGCGGGCACCGTGCCGAGGTCGAGCTCCGGCAGGCCGATCCGGGCACCCTCCGTGGCGGCGAGCCGGAAGTGGCATGCGAGCGGGAGTTCGAGGCCGCCACCGAGGCAGTAACCGAACATGGTGACCACCACGGGCTTGTCGAGTTGCTCGATCATCTCCAGAACCCGCAGCCGCTGGTCGAGTACCGCTTCGAATCCACCTCGCGCGGCGGCGCCCGATGTGAGCTGCTTCAGGTCCATGCCCACCGAGAAATGCTCATCACCCGATGCGGTGAGTACGACAGCCCGTACGTCAGGATCGTGACGAATCTCGGTCACGGCGACCTCGAGCTCGTCCATGTACTCGAAGGTCATCCGGTTTCGTGGCGCATCGGTGTTCGAAAGAACCACGACGTGACCCTGCCGTTCAATGTGCAGTGCCGACACGATCACTGACGATACCTCATCGTCGCGCGAGATCCCGTTGGTGCTGTTGGAACCGGTCGCCTGACGACGACAGTTAACCTCGACCTCATGCCCTCGATCGAACGCGCACCCATCGCGGGTGCCTTCGGCGGCGGCGGATTGTTCGGCATCGGGTACGCCCTCGGAGTGCTCGACACCTTGCGCGAGCGGGGCATCGACCTGTCGAAGTCGCCGATGATCGGAACTTCGGCCGGCTCGTGGGCCGCGGCCGCCACGGCCCTCGGTGTCGACTACCAGTCCCTGGCCGCACTCGAGGTACCCCGCTTTCCCAACCCACGCGCCGGCGTGCTGGCGCGATCCGCCCGCCGCGTCTTCGGAGCCGGCAACGTACCCAACATCACCGCGGTGGCGTGCTCGTTGCCGCGTTTCAAGCGGGTGGAACTGTTCGGGGCGTCCACTCCCGTTCATCAGATGGTGGCCGCGTCGTCGGCAGTGCCCGGCTTGTTGGCACCACAACGCATCAAGGGCACCTTGTACGTGGACGGTGGCGTGCGCTCGGGCGTCAGCGTGGACCTGGCCGCTCAGGCCGACCTGCTGATCGTGATCGCCCCCTTGGCCGGGGCCATGTTCGGTCCGTTCAACGACATCGTCGAGCGCAACACGCACGAAGAAATCGCCCAGTGGGAGGCCACCACCGGCGGGCGCACCCTCTTGTTCGCACCCTCGATCGTCACATCACGTGCCGCCACTCTGCCGCACCATTTGTTCGACAAAGATCGCGCCATGGCGGCCTACGAACTGGCTCGCAACGAAGCGCTCAACACGCCACTCTGAAAAGCACGCGATCTGGGTGCCGGAGGTGCCGATTTCCGGCACCTCCGGCACCCAGATCGGGGAAGATGAGCGTCAGCTGCAGCCCGAGGTGCTGCCGCACGACGGGCAGGCGTGGCAGGAACCGGCGCGGATCATCTGCACACCACACTGCATGCACATTGGCGCATCGCTGTGCTTCTGACCCGGGCGCTTCAACTCGGCCGAGATGTCGCTCACCGGCGCCGTCGGCGCGATGCCCAGCTCCATCTGGGTGACCAACTCTTCCACCGAGGGGATGCTCTTGGGATCGGCGGCCACCTCGGTGCCCTGGGTCGACTGGATGGCCGACTCCTCGACACCGGGCAGCGTGGGCTGCAGGCGCTCGTCGATGGAGAAGATGCCCAGTTCCTCGCGCTCCTCGTAGGTCATGTATTCGAGCGCGAGACGACGGAACAGGTAGTCCATGATGGACGCCGCGAAGCGGATGTCCGGATCGTCGGTCATGCCGGCCGGCTCGAAGCGCATGTTCACGAAGGCCTCGACGAACGCCCGCATGGGCACGCCGTACTGCAGGCCGTAGCTGATGCTCTTGGCGAAGGCGTCCATGATGCCCGACAAGGTGGAACCCTGCTTCGACACGGTGAGGAACACCTCGCCGGGACGGCCGTCGTCGTATTCGCCGATGGTGGCGAAGCCCTTGCAGTCGGCCACCCGGAACTCGAACGTGCGACCACGACGGCTGCGAGGGAGCTTCTGACGCACCGGCTTGGTGACGACCTTCTCGACGATCTTCTCGACCACCGACGACGCGGCGGCCACGGGAGCGTCCGACGTGTCGTCGTCCTTCTTGGCCGTCGACAGGGGCTGACCCACCTTGCAGTTGTCGCGGTAGATGGCCACGGCCTTCAAGCCGAGTTCCCACGACAACATGTGCAGGGCCTCGATGTCCTCGATGGAGGCTTCCTCGGGCATGTTCACCGTCTTGGAGATGGCGCCGGAGATGAACGGCTGCACCGCTCCCATCATGCGCACGTGACCCTCGTAGTGGATGGTGTTGTCGCCCATGGAGCAGGCGAAGATCGCCACGTGCTCGGCCTTCAGGTGCGGAGCACCCAGGATCGACTTCTCGGTGTCGATGTAGGCGATGATGTCGTCCACCTGCTGGGGGTTGTAACCCACCTTGCGCAAGGCGCGGGGAATGGTCTCGTTGACGATGACCATGTTGCCGCCACCGACGAGCTTCTTCATCTTCACCAGACCGAGGTCGGGCTCGATGCCGGTGGTGTCGCAGTCCATCATGAGACCGATGGTGCCGGTGGGCGCGAGCACGGTGGCCTGCGCGTTGCGCACGCCGTACTCCTCACCGTCGCGCACCGCGGACTCCCAGGATTCCTGGCCGGCGCGCAACAGAGCCGCCGGCACGATGGACTCGTCGGCGATTTCGTAGCTGGCGTCGCGGTGCATGCGCAGCACGTTGAGCATGTAACGCTCGTTCTCGGCGAAGCCGGCGAAGGGTCCCATGCGGCTCGCGGTACGGGCGCTGGTGGCGTAGGCGTGGCCGGTCATGAGGCTGGTGAGCGCCGCGGCCCACGCGCGACCCTCGATGGAGTCGTAGGGCAGACCGAGGGCCATCAGCAACGCGCCGAGGTTCGCGTAACCCAGACCGAGCTGACGGAACTTGCGGCTGTTCTCACCGATCTTCTCGGTCGGGTAATCGGCGCGACCCACCAGGATCTCCTGGGCGGTGAACATGGTCTCGATCGTGTGCTTGTAGGCGTCGAGGTCGAAGTTGCCTTCTTCGTCGAGATACTTGAGCAGGTTGATGGAGGCCAGGTTGCAGGCCGAGTTGTCGATGTGCATGTACTCCGAGCACGGGTTGGAGCCGTTGATGCGGCCGGTCGCGTGCGCGGTGTGCCACTTGTTGATGGTGGTGTCGAACTGCAGACCCGGGTCGGCGCACTCCCACGAAGCGGTGGCGATCTGACGCCACAATTCACGGGCGCGCACGGTGCGCACGGGCTCACCATTGGTCACCGCACGGAACGTCCAGTCGGTGTCGTCCTTGACGGCCTGCATGAAGTCGTCGGTGACGCGCACGGAGTTGTTGGCGTTCTGATACTGGATGCTGAACGAGTCGGCACCGTCGAGGTCCATGTCGAAGCCGTTGTCGCGCAACACGCGAGCCTTGCGCTCTTCCTTGGCCTTGCACCAGATGAACTCCTCGATGTCGGGGTGATCGACGTTGAGGATGACCATCTTGGCGGCGCGACGGGTCTTACCGCCCGACTTGATGGTGCCGGCCGACGCGTCGGCACCACGCATGAACGACACCGGACCCGAGGCCGTTCCGCCGCCCTGCAGAAGCTCGGCGCTGGAGCGGATCTTGGACAGGTTGATACCCGAACCCGAACCGCCCTTGAAGATCACACCTTCCTCGCGGTACCAGTTCAAGATGGCGTCCATCTTGTCCTCGACGGCCAGGATGAAGCAGGCGCTGGCCTGCTGGGGAACGCCCTTGACGCCGATGTTGAACCAGACCGGGCTGTTGAAAGCCGCGCGCTGGGTGACGAGGATGAACTTCAACTCGTCACGGAAGTTCTCGGCCTCGGCGTCGTCCACGAAGTAGCCACCCTCGCGACCCCACGTGGTGATGGTGTCGGCCACGCGGTCGATCACCTGGCGCAAGGAGGACTCTCGCTCGTCGGTGCCCGGGGTACCGCGGAAGTACTTCTGGGCCACGATGTTGGTGGCGTTCAGCGACCAGGTGACGGGGAACTCCACGCCCAACTGCTCGAAGGCGACCGATCCGTCCTTCCAGTTGGAGATGCGAGCGTCACGCTTCTCCCAGACCACCTGGTCGTAGGGATGCACACCGGGGGCGGTGAAGTGACGGCGGATGCCAATGGCGAGGCGGTCCGGTGCGAGTGACATGGGATTCTCCTGATTCTCTGAACGATGGATTGCGGCTGGGTGACGAAAAGTGTCGTGAAGATGGTTCCGACCCGAGCCGGTGACCCCCTCGAAGGGGTCGCCGGAGCGGGCCGGATGGTCTGCTATGGGCACAACATGTGGTGTCTACGGTCCCCCACCGCTCTTTCCGCCACAAGTTGTAGTGAGATTACAGCAGTGTAGTTACGGGCTTGTCAACGATTGTCGCGTCACCCCTGCTAGCAAGGGTCGAAACCCGCCCCTGCTAGCAGTGAAGGCGGTACGACCGCGCAGGTTCAGGATCTGTGAGGTTCCCAAGCTGCCCCGCACACACGCTCTGCGAGCCACTCGCCGCACCGCCGTACCGCCTCCGACTTGGGCGTTACTGTAAAACAGGCACTCTGTGGAGAACGAGAGGATAACCCTGTGAATTTGTGGCCTGTAGCAGGGGAAAACCCTGTTGATGGGGTGTGCAGAAGCCTGTGGGAAACCCCCGACTCGTCCTCTCGGCCACCCTGAGGTCACTGAGCAGGGGCGATGTCGACCGGGATGCCGTTCAGCACCGAGGTGCCCGAGAGTGGATCCAGGGCCCGATCATCGCTGAGGATGTTCGAATTCACCCCCGCTCGGCCCGCGGCCACCGCCATCTTGATGCCCGGGGACGAGTGACCCCAGCCGTGGGGCAGGCTCACCACCCCGGGACGAATGTCGGTCGTGATTTCGACCGGCGCGATCACGCTTCCGACGCGCGACGAGATTGTTGCAAGTGCATCATTCTCGAGACCGAGTCGTTCGGCGTCCGTCGGGTGCATCTGCAACGAACAATCCATCGAGCCCTTCATCAAGACGCCGATGTTGTGCATCCAGGAGTTGTTCGACTTCAGATGTCGACGTCCGACCAACACCATCGAGCGAGAAGTCAACTTGTCGATCGCGTCACGCAAACGCACGACGTCGGCGACCAAGGGTTCGGGGGCCAACTCCACCTTGCCCGTACGCGTGCGCAACGCCTCGGGCAATCGCTCCCCCAAGGCGCCGAAGTCGACACCGTGCGGATTCGCCAGCATCAAATCGAGGCTCGCACCACCGGGATTCGCCCCGAAAGCCGCGCCGTACGGACCGGTTTGCAGCATCAAATCCAACATGCGTGCGGGCCCGCGTCGGCCCGACGCGTCGAGAGCCGCTCGGATCTCGTTCGCGTCACGACCGTGAACGGGAGAAGACGCGTCCGACACCGCGGAACGAACGAGACTCTCGATCCCTTGGTCATCGGCCACGGACGTATCGATGTCGGGACCGAGTCCGGCGGCGATCAAGCCGAGCTTGGCGAGTATCTCCCACTCGTCGGGTTGACCCTCGTCGCGCGCCAGCACCGCCTCGCTGTAGTTGGCCACGTTGCGCACCGCGTATTGCAACAAGAACACGTCGTAGTGATCGCGCTGCAACTGCGACGGTGGAGGAAGAATCACGTCAGCGTGACGCGTGGTCTCGTTCAGATAGATGTCGACGCTGATCATCAACTCCAACCGCGACAACGCCGCGTCCAACTGCGTCGAGTGAGGAGTCGACAACACCGGATTGCCGGCCACGGTGATCAGGGCTCGAATGGAATCATCGCCCGCGTCGGTGATCTCCTCGGCCAACGCCGCCACCGGGTACTCCCCCATCACCTCGGGGTAGCCGGACACCTTCGTCCGTCCACCCCCACGTCCGATGCGAAAGCCCGAGCCCGTGCCTCCGGCGCCCTTGGTCGTGGGACTTCCGAGCGCGGGCTTGGTGAACATCACACCACCGGGGCGATCGAGATTGCCCGTGAGCGTGTTCACCACGTCGATCAACCAACTGGCGGTGGTGCCGAATTCGGTCGTGGTCGTGCCGATGCGTCCATATACCGCGGCCGATGGCGCGGCGGCCAACTCGTGGGCGACGCGCCGGATGACCTCGGCATCGATTCCGGTGGCGGCTGACACGACCTCGGGCGAGAAACCCTCACTGGCCGATCTCATCTCGTCGATACCGGCGACCAACGAGGCCAGGCGATCAGGAATGCGCACCAGCCCGTCGGCGAACAGAACATTCACGATCGCCATCAGGAACAAGGCATCGGAACCGGGACGAATGGCCAACCATTCATCGGACTCCTCGGCGGTCTTGGTCCGACGGGGGTCGACCACCACCACCTTGCCTCCACGCGAACGAATGGCCTGCAGACGTCCCGGGAAGTCCGGGGCGGTGCACAGACTGCCGTTGGACGCGTACGGGTTGGCCCCCAGCATCAACAGGTGATCCGTGCGATCCAGATCCGGAACCGTCACGCTGGCTCCGGTTCCGAACATGTACCCACTGGCCACTTGCTTGGGCAACTGGTCCACCGTCGATGCGCTGTACCGGTTGTGGGTGCCCAGGCCGATCAACATCGAGCGGTTGTACAGCATCGCCGACAACGAGTGCGCGCTCGGATTGCCCAAGTAGACCGCCACCGCTTCTCGTCCGCGACGTTCGATCACGTCCTGCAGTCGACCGGCCACCTCGGCCCAGGCCTCGTCCCACTCCACCTCGACGTGCCCGCCGTTGCGCTTCACCAGCGGCTTGCGGAGACGATCCGGATCCTCATGGAGCTGCTTGAGCGCCGACCCCTTCGGGCAGATGAACCCGTGCGAGAACACGTCGTCCATGTCGCCGCGGATGCGCCCCACGGACTCGCCCCGGTCCGTGATGTTCACGGTGATCTCGAGGCCGCAACCGGCTTCGCAGAGGGGACACGTGCGATACGCGGTTCGGGTGCGGTCGGAATCGGTGGTGTCGTTCACGACCCGACTTTAGGTCGCCCCGGTCCGGGTCAGACCACGGGCGACTTGTCGAGCAACGCCGCCTCGCGCTGGAAGTCCTCGGCGGCATCGAAGTTCTTGTAGACGCTGGCGAAACGCATGTAGGCGACCTCGTCGAGGGCCCGCAATCGATCCAGGACCGCCAACCCGATGCGAGTGGAGGGAATGTCGCCCCCGATCTGGCGCAGTTCATCCTCGACCGAGTCGGCCAACGCATTGATGGCATCCTCGTCGATGGGTCGTCCCTTACTGGCCGCGCGTACTCCGGAGGTCACCTTCACCCGATCGAACGGTTCGCGTCCACCGTTGGTTTTGGCGACCATCAACGGCACCTCGTCCACCCGCTCGAAGGTGGTGAAACGATGGTTGCAGGAGGGACATTCGCGCCGGCGGCGGATGGCGGCCCCTTCCTCGGCCATGCGCGAATCCACCACTTTGGTGTCCTCGTGGCGGCAGATCACGCAACGCATGTCGGCCAGAGTACCCGTCATGGCGGGCTCGCGTCCGTCGAATACACGAACAAACACGTGTGATGTGACCGGTGAATCAGCCTTCGGGGATCACCAAACGTTGGCCGACGGCGATCGATGCACCACCGTTGACGTCGACCAGTTCGTTCACGAACGAGCCGATGTCGCCGTCGGTGAGCGACGAGGCGATGGACCACAACGTGTCGCCGGGGCGCACCACGTAGAACCCCGCGCCTTGTCCGTACACCACGGGATCGATCATGGTGGCGTTCGAGGCGGTGACCGAAAGCGGCGTCACCGTGGGGATGGAGGCAGTCGCATCCCCACGGCTCGCCAGGGCACGGACGCCGAGGCAGGCGGCGGCCGCGACACTGAGTCCGATGAGCGCCACCATCAATCGGCGGCGCAGGTACACCTCATGGGCCTCCCGGCGACGACCCGCGGCGGGGGTCATGTCACGGGAGTGGATCTCGATCACGTAGCGGGGGTCAAGGGCCAGGGCCATGGGAAGTCGTCCTTTCGGTCGGTGTGGTTCGGGTGTTTTGTGACGGTTGTGGCGTCGGTCGTGTTCTCGACCTGTTCTCACCGTGCCAACGGGGTGTGGCACGGTTGCAAACAGGTGTTCGCAACACGGGTGACGTCAAGAACAGGTGTTCGCTTGCTGGCACACTATGGAGAACACCTGTTCGGTGTCAACCCTTCCCTGCTCCGGGGCCCAAAATGCCCTCGTGAGCAGGCACACTACGAACAGGTGTTTGACTCGAGGGGCGAACACCCGTACGATGATGCCATGACCGACGCCCGCAAGAGCTCCCCCACCTCGTCCGCCCTCACCGCCCGTCAGCGGGGCATCCTGGAATGCATCGAATCCAGCATGGCCACCCGGGGATTTCCGCCCTCGGTCCGTGAGATCGGTGAGGCCGTCGGGCTGACGTCGCCCTCCACCGTTCACAACCACCTGAGCACCCTGCAGAAGTTGGGCTTTCTCGAGCGCGACCCCAATCTGCCCCGCGCCATCAAGGTCTGCTGGGATCGCAACAGTGGCGCCAAGATCGAGCGCGCCCGCGTCCACCACGTGCCCCTCGTCGGCGACGTGGCGGCCGGCACCGACGTGCTGGCGCAACAGAACGTCGAAGATCTTCTTCCGCTCCCGGCCGACTTCACCGGTGACGGCGAACTGTTCATGTTGCGCGTGCGCGGCGAATCGATGATCGATGCCGGCATCCTCGACGGCGACTACGTGGTCGCACGCCAACAGGCATCGGCCGACAACGGCGACATCGTCGTGGTGGGTATCCCCGGCGACGAGGCCACGGTCAAGACCTTCAGCCGTCGCGGCAACACCATCGTCTTGAAGCCGGCCAACGAGCGCCTCTCTCCGATGGAGTTCGATGCCGACGACGTCCGCGTCTTCGGCAAGGTCGTCACGGTTCTGCGTCGACTCTGATCCTGTCCGACTCGCCGACCAATCGGGCCAGCGTTCAGCAGATCACCGTTCGGGTGCTCGGTCCTCCGGACGGGGCGGCGCCCACGTCAACGTCGGTTCATCGGTCGCCGTTCCGTAGGCGACCACCGGACCCGTGTTCACGGTGCGCCGACGGCGACGCACGGTGCCGATCAGGGCGATCGCCATCATCAGAAGTCCGATCAGCACACCTGCCACGGCGATCAGCACCAAACGATTCCTCTCGACGGCGACATCGGGACCCACCGCCACCACCGCCAAGGGGTCGCTCGATCGCACTTCGATGACGAAGGTGCCCGGTTCGGTCACCTCGACGCGAAGAATCGACTCGCCCACTCCCTCGGGCGTGCTATATGACACCGAGTCATCGTCGTCGGTCGTGCCACCCGTGCCGGATCCTTCGCGCACCACCACGTCCACCTCGGGTGACACCTCCGACTCGTACGTGCGCGCCCCGTTGTCGCAACCCTCGATCGTCGCCACCCGCCCCTTGCGCTCGACGTAGACGAAGACAGTTCCCGCCTCGGACACGTCGACGGTGGTGGCACATCCGGCCGGCACGCGCACGAGGTCGGCCACCATGTTCTGGTTCTGTTCCACTCCACGAATGGCCGACACGAACGCCGCCACGGTGACACCGATGCCGAGCAACCACAACAGCGCGTTCGCCCGCGCTCTCATCACCGCACCCCGAGGCGAGTGGCCACGCGTTCGATGGCGTCGTCGGTCTGCACCACCGCGACGCGCACGAATCCGGCTCCCGCGGCTCCGTACAAATCACCGGGGCTCACCAGTGCGCCTCCCTCCCGAGCCAATCGCTCCGTGAAGACCCAGGCATCGTCGACGGGGAACCACAGATAGAAGCCACCATCGGGAAGTGGAACGTCGATTCCCGACCATCGCGACAGGATCTGCGACATGCGACGCAATCGCGCCATGTAACGCTCGCGTTGCTCGGTCACGTGGTCATCGTCGTTCAACGCCGCCACGGCGGCGGCTTGGGCCGGACCGGGCACCATCATGCCAACGTGCTTGCGCACCTCGCCGAGATAGTGAACGAGTCCGGGGTCTCCGGCGTACGCACCCACGCGCAAACCGGCCAGGTTCGAGCGCTTCGACAGCGAATGCACGGCGATCACCCCGTCGGAACCGTGTTGCAGGATCGAACGGGCGGGCGAGGCCCACGTGAATTCGGCGTAGCACTCGTCGCTGAACACCGGCACGCCCTTCGACCGACCCCAGTTGGCCGCGGCCTCGAGGTCGTCCAACGCTCCGGAGGGATTGGACGGACTGTTCACCCACAACAGCAACGCGCGCGCGGCGTCGGCGTCGCTGATGGCGTCGAGATCGATGCCACCACGGGCGTTCATGGGAACGGCGACCGCGCGACAGCCGGCCAACGTGGCCCCCATCTCGTAGGTGGGGTAGGCGATGGACGGAAACAGAATCGTGTCCCGCCACGGTGAGCGCAACTTCATCCATTGCGGAAGGGTTCCCACGAACTCCTTGGTGCCGATGCAGGCCGCGATGGCCGAGGTCGGCACGTCGACCGCGAAACGACGGTTCATCCACTCCGAGAACGCCCGGCGTAAGGGCTCGTTGCCCACCGACGGCGGATACCCGCGTTCGGCGTTACTGGCGGCCAGTGCGGCCACCACCGACGCCGGAGGCGGGTCGCACGGGGTGCCGATGGACAGATCCACGAGCCCGCCCTCGAACGCGGAACCCAACGGCTTGAACGAATCGAGGCGCTCATAGGGGTACGGCGGGGGCTCGAAGCCGCGACGTTCTTCGGCGGGATTCATGATCCGCCCATAGTAGGCGGGCTCGGGCTCACCGACCCACGACGAACTCGACCAAACGACCCGCCGACGCGTCGGCCAGACGCGCGCGTACCCGCACACCGTCTTCCTCGTGGGTCGTGGACACCACCTCGCCCTCGCGATGAATGGCGGCCAAGACGTCGCCGCGTTCGTACGGCACCAGAAGCTCGACCACCGTGCTGAGCGAGCGAAGCCGGTCGGACAACGTCTGCAGGAATCCGTCGATGCCGGTTCCCGCGTGCGCACTGATCCCCACCGACCCGGGATGCCACGTCACCGCTTCGGCGACCGCTTGCGGATCGAGGTCGGCCTTGTTGAACACCAGCAATTCGGGAACGGCCTCGGCGCCGATCTCGCGCAACACCTCGCGCACCGCATCGATTTGTCCGTCGGGATCGGGTCCGCTGCCGTCGACGACGTGAACCAGGTAGTCCGCCCGCGTGGCCACTTCGAGCGTGCTCTTGAACGATTCCACCAAACCGTGCGGAAGTCGCCGCACGAAACCCACCGTGTCCGTGAGCAGCACCGGTTCACCACCGGGCAACGAGAGTCGGCGCGTGGTCGGGTCGAGCGTGGCGAACAGACGATCCTCCACCAACACCCCGGCATTGGTGAGCCGATTGAGGAGCGTGCTCTTTCCGGCGTTGGTGTACCCGACGATCACCACGTTGGCCAGACCACTGCGCGAGCGTCCCTTGCGTTGGAGATCGCGGGTGTGACCCAACTCCACCAATTCATGTTCCAATCGCGAGATGCGATTCTTGATGCGACGGCGGTCGACCTCGAGTTTGGTTTCACCGCTACCGAAACGCGAGCCGACTCCACCACGCTGCTGCGAGAGCTTCGCGTTCGCACCGCGACGCAAACGAGGAAGCCGATAGCGCAACAGAGCCAGTTCCACTTGGGCCTTGCCCTCCAGGGTGTGGGCGTTCTGGGCGAAGATGTCGAGGATCACGGCCGTGCGATCGATCGCGGTTCGCCCGAGCAACTTCTCCAGGTTGTACTGCTGACCGGGCGACAGTTCGTTGTCGAACACCACCGTGTCGGCGTCGACCGCCAGGCACAGATCACGCAGCTCCTCCGCCTTGCCCTTGCCGACGTACCACGTGTGATCCGCCGTGTCGCGACGTTGCACCAACCGTCCGGCCACGTCGGCGCCGGCGGTGTCGATCAACAACTCCAATTCGTCGAGACTCGCCTCGGTCTCCTCGTCGTCGTGTCCGTCCAACGTGACACCGACGATGACGATCTTCTCGCGGACCGAGCGCTCGATGAGCGTCTGGCCCAACGCCTGGTTGTACGGGGAATTCGGGTTGCTCACGTCGCAACCGTGACCGAGGCGACGAAGGTGGCCTCGGCGATCAAGGTGATGCGACGACTCTCTCGTTCCACCACAACCCGAGCATCGCCTCCGTCCATGTGCACCAACACCTCGGGTGTGGACGCCGGCACCAGACCCCACGCGACCGCGGCTTCGGCGGCGGCACACGCCCCGGTGCCGCACGCCATGGTGATTCCGGCGCCACGTTCGTGCACCCGCATGGTGATGGCGTGCGGTTCGGGACCGGGCTCGATGATCTCCAGGTTCACGTGGGGCACGAGCGACCCGAGGGCCAGCAGATCGACGGCACGGACGTCGTCCACACCGACGACCGAGTGCGGGTTGCCGAGTGACGTGTGCCGCACGGGGCGATCAGGATGGCACTGCAGTGCGGCCCAGTCGAGGGGTTCGGTCAGATCCGACGCCGTACCCATGTCGACGCTCAGCAGATGCGTGCTCTCGTCGAGCCGACGGACCACTTTCACGAGTCGCTCACCGGCATCGGTGTCGACCCGATACTCGACACCGTCGGGACCTTCGTGATGCGCGGCCTGCACCAGACACCGGATGCCGTTACCGCTCATTTCGGCACGACTTCCATCGGCGTTGTACAACGTCATTCCGAGCCGGGTGGAGGACTTGCGCTCGAGCAACAGCAACCCGTCGGCGCCCACACCCGTGCGTCGATCGCACCACGTGCGAGCACGATCGACCCACGCGGTGGCCGAGGCGTTCTCGCCCGACTCGATCTCGGCGACGAGGAAGTCGTTGCCGAGACCGTGGTGCTTGGTGAGACGGCGATGCATACCGACTCCACCTTAGGTCAGAGAGGCGACGAGGGCGGGGGCGACTTCCGTAACCGGATCGGCTTCCACCCTCATCCATTCGACCCGCGGGTCGCGACGGAACCAGCGCTCCTGCCTCACGGCGAACTGCCGCGTGCGCCGGATCGTGGTGGCCACGGCCTCGTCCAGCGACGCACGACCCTCGAGGTGATCGACCATCTCCTTGTAGCCGAGGGCCTGCATCGCCGTGCGCGACATCCCCCGTGCCACGAGATCCGCCACTTCTGCGACCAATCCCCGATCCATCATGTCGTGCACCCGCCGTTCGATGCGTTCGGCCAAGACCGCGCGATCCCACTGCAGTGCCACCTGCCGAACGGTGCTGACGGGATAGGTGTCGACGCCGGGACCGAACGACGAGAACGGTCGGCCACTCCCCTCGCACACCTCGAGGGCGCGCACGATACGACGTCCGTTCGAGGGTTCCATCTTCGACGCCGCCGTGGGATCCCGTTCGACGAGACGACGATGAAGCCCCTCGGGACCCTCCGCCGCGAGTTCACGCTCCAGCCGCGCACGAACATCGGGCCATTGTCCGGGAATGTCCAGTTCGTCGACCACGGCCCGCAGATACAACCCCGTTCCACCCACGAAGACGGGGGTGCCACCACGGCCCTCGATGTCGCGCACGGCTCGCTCGCTCTCGGCCTGGAACCGCGCGACCGTGAACGACTCCGACGCATCGACCACGTCGATCAGGTGATGGGGCACGCTCGCTCGCTCGTCGACCGTGGGCTTGGCTGTTCCGATGTCCATCCCGCGGTACACCTGCATCGCGTCGACCGACAACAACTCGACACCATGCCTTCGACCCGACTCGGACGCGGCGACCGCCATGGCCACCGCCGACTTCCCGCTGGCCGTCGGGCCGAGAATGGCCAAACGGGAACCGGTCACCGCACGCTCACAGTGCCGCGACCGGGATGCGCGTCCGGTGCGTCGGCTCGGCGAGCAGTTCGCGGAACTCGCCACGCAGGTGATGAGGCGCCGCCCCGGTGACGAGAACACGCGCGTAACTACCGACGCGAAGGGAACCGGTGACCGCAAAGTGCACCAGTTTGTTCTGTCTGGTCCGCCCCGAGATGATGCCGGGGTTCTTCTTGGATGGTCCCTCGATCAGGACCTCCTCGACACGACCGACGCGAGCTTCGTGCTTCAGCAGTGCGGACCGCTCCACCACCACGCGCAGACGAGCGAAGCGTTCGGCCACCACGGCGGGATCGACGAATCGGTCCACCATGGTCGCGGCCTCGGTGCCGTCGCGGGGCGAGAAGATGAACGTGTACGCGTAGTCGTACTCGGCGGCCGCGGCCACCTCGAGGGTGCCCACGAAGTCCTCCTCGGTCTCACCGGGAAAACCCACGATGATGTCGGTACTGACGGCCAGGTCGTCCACGTGCCGACGGGCCTCGGCGAGTCGCTCCAGATAGCGCTCGGCCGTGTATCCGCGATGCATGATCGACAGCAATCGATTACTTCCGGACTGCAGCGGATAGTGAAGGTGCTCGCACACCGTCGGCGTGTCGCCCATGGCGGCGAAGGTCTCGGCCCGCATGTCCTTGGGATGAGGACTGGTGAATCGAACACGCCGGATGCCCGGAACGACGCCGACGTCACGGAGAAGATCGGCGAACAGTGGACGCGCGGACACGTCGTGTCCGGCCTTGCGTCGTTCCAGTTGGATGTCGCGCCCGTAGCTGTTGACGTTCTGGCCGAGCAAGGTGACCTCGGTGACCCCCTCGGACGCCAAACGCCGAACTTCCTCGAGCACGTCGTCGTAGGGACGACTGATCTCGGCGCCGCGAACGCTGGGAACGATGCAGAACGCGCACGAATTGTCGCACCCGATCTGGATGGTGACCCATGCGTCGTAACTCGTCGAACGCTTGGCGGGCAACGCCGACGGAAACAGGGCTTGGTCGTCGAGCACCGCCTCGTCGAGGATCTCGGTGACCGGTCCCGCAGTGACCGAATCGTTCAACAGATCGACGGTGCGATGGACGTTGTGCGTGCCCAGCACCACGTCCACCCAGGGCGCGCGATCACGAACGGTTTCGCGGTCCTTCTGGGCCAGGCAACCCGACACCACGATCTGACGACCCTCGCGCTCGTTCTTCCACCGACGCATCGTGCCCAGAGTGCCGTACAACTTGTTGTCGGCGTTCTCGCGAATGCAGCAGGTGTTGAGAACCACCACGTCGGCGTCGTCCTCGTTCTCGACCGCCCGCAAACCGTCGTTCTCGAGCAATCCGGCGATGCGCTCGGAGTCGTGTTCGTTCATCTGGCACCCGAAGGTGCGGACAATGTAGGTCCGTGTCGGGGCCTCGGCCATGCCGTGAGGCTATCGCTCGGTCACGATCAGGGTTCGACGAAGTCCCGCAACAGGCGACCGCCGGCCATGTGGCGCAGGCGGGACAGGGTACGCACCTCGATCTGGCGCACCCGTTCACGGGTGATGCTGAACGCTTGTCCGACCTCTTCGAGGGTGGCACCCTCGCTGCCGTCGAGACCGAAACGCATCCGCATCACTTCCTGCTCGCGGGCCGGCAGATCGACCAGCACGGCCTGTACCGCTTCACGCATGTCGGCGATCTCCATGCTGTCGCTCGGATCGGCCACGTTCGTGGCCGGCAGGTTGTCGGCGAAGGTGACGTCGCTGTCGTCACGAGTGGGTTGGTCGAGACTCATGGTGTCGGCGGCCAGGCTGAGCCAGTCCGCCACCCGATCGGCCGGTTCACCCAAGGCCTCGGCGACCTCGGTGAGGCGGGGCTCGCGTTGCAACTTCTGGGCGAGATCGCGTTGCGCGCGCAGGGCGCGATTGACGTTCTCCATCGCATGGGCGGGCAAGCGGATGTTGCGACTCTCCTCGGCCACCGCGCGGGATATGGACTGCTTGATCCACCAGGTCGCGTAGGTCGAGAACTTGAAACCTCGACTGTGGTCGTACTTCTCGACGGCTTTCATGAGCCCGATGTTGCCGCTCTGGATGGCGTCGGCGAGCGGCATGGTGGTCTTGGTGTAGCGCTTGGCGATGCTGACCACGAGGCGAAGGTTCGCCTGGGTGAGATCGTGACGAGCCCGTCGACCGTGGTCGATCATTCGTTTCAAACGTCGGCGCTCGAGATTCGACGCCGATTCTCCCAACTCGGCCAACTCCCGTTCGGCCGACAGGCCGTCGGCGATGCGTCGGCCGAGAAATCGCTCCTCTTCGGCGCCGATCAAGGGGATCCGACTGATCTCGTGCAAGTACAACCGCACGGCATCCTGGGCGGCTTCGTCACCGGCACCGCGAGAGGTGGCCGATCCGCCACGACGTCCCGTCTTGTGTTCGACGAGGGGGCGACGCAACTCTCCGGTGTCGTCGAGTTCGAACGACTGGTCGACCGCGATGCCCTCACCTTCAATGGCGGTCCTGATCGTTTCGATGATCTCGGGCAGCAATTCGACGTCGTGCAACGCATCGACGATTTCCTCGGTCGAGAGTTCACCGCGACGACGACCGTACGCGATGAGTTCCGACCAGTCGTCGGGATCGAGACCGCGCACCTGTGGAGCGACGTCGGACGAGGGTTCTCGCCGATCTCCGTCGACCGCGTCAGTCTCGACTGTCACCCCCACCCCCCGCACGAGTACCCCGCTCCGCGATCCACCCTAGCAATGCTTCCGATGCCACCGGAGCAAGACGAGAATCCTCGAGTTCCTCCAGCCGAACACGCGCCTCACGATCCGCGCGAATCGCATCGGGGTCCGTGACAGCGGTTCGTCGTGACAGCACGCGACGCACCGCCACCCCGATGAGATCGAAAGCGACCGACATCGGTTCCACGTCCACGTCGGCGACGGCGGCGCGTTCCAACAGCTCGCGCACTTCGGGATCGGCGAGACCCAAGGCGGCATCGACCAGATTCGTCGACTCGGCCTGCGACGCCGCGGCCAGGGCGAGGAATGCGCGTCGGGAGACGTCGGAATCGAAGAGTTCCTCGATGAGCCAGGGGGCGATGTCGTCCCACGACTGCAACAGCAAGGTGATCGCGACGAACTCGGCGTTCTCGGCCACACCCATCTCGCGGGTGGACGCCACCCGGACCTCCGGGCGTTCGTTGCGCCGCTCGGCCAATCGCGACAGATCGGCCACCGGAAGTCCGACCCGAGTGGCAACCTCGCCGGCATAGAGCTTGCGAACGTTCACGTCGGGATGCTCGTTGATCACCCGCATCGCCTGCTCGGCGACCCGCGCTCGGTCCTCGGGACTGCGCAACGGTTTGCCCCCCACCACGCGATTGACGCGGAACCCGAGGAAGGGCATGGCCTCGTCGATGGCCGCGGCCAAGGCGGCCGGATCGCTGTTGGCCAGATCACCGGGATCCTTCCCGTCGGGAAAACGGGCCACGGAAACCTGCACCTGGTACTTCTTCTCCCATTCGTAGAACTTCTCCGCCGCACCCTGACCCGCGGCATCGGCGTCGAAGGCCAGAACGACGCGACTGGCGAAGCGTTTCAGGATGCGCACATGATCCTCGGTGAGGGCCGTGCCACAGGTGGCGACCGCCCGCGTGACACCGGAACGATGGAACCCGATGACGTCGGTGTAGCCCTCGCAGACGATCACCTGATCGGCCTTCACCACGTCGTTCTTGGCCCAGTTCATGCCGTACAACGTCTTGGACTTGAAGTAGATCTTGGTCTCCGAGGAGTTCTTGTACTTGGCCGGGTCACTCGACCCGGGAAGGACGCGGCCACCGAACGCCACCGGTTCGCCGGTGTCGGTGAAGATCGGGAACATGATCCGATCACGAAACGCGTCGGTCGGACGCTGACGACTGTTGATGAAGGAGAGCCCCACGTCGACCAGCACGTCATCGGGGATCTTCAGGGACTTCAGGTGCGTGCTGAGCAGGTCCCAGTCCTTGGGGGCATAACCCAATTTGAATCGGCGCGCGACGTCACCGGACAGGCCGCGCTGACGCAGATAGTCGCGAGCCTCACGGGCGTCGGGCGAGGTGAGCAGTCGCTCGTGGTACCACTCGACCGCGGCCTCCATGGCCCCCACCAACTTCTTGCGACGTTGACGATCCTGGCTCTCGCCCCCGGAGGTGTACGTGAGGGTGATGCCCGCTCGACCCGCCAATTTCTCGACGGCGGTGACGAAATCCACGTGTTCGATCTCCTGGACGAACTTGAAGACGTCACCACCGGCCTGACAGCCGAAGCACTTGTAGCGAGCGGTCTCCTCGCGCACGTTGAACGAGCCGCTCTTCTCGGCGTGGAACGGGCACAGACCGACCCAATTCCGACCCGTCTTGCGGAGCGCGACGTACTGCTGGACGACGTCGACGATCGATACCGTCGCCCTCACGCGTTCGATGTCCTCCTCGGCGATCGCCATCGCGAACGAGACTAATGCCGGG
>Ga0169931_10004280_pt1 | contig 22297 bp, 19 predicted proteins | sample Kivu_15m_20L_FD_129675 | JGI IMG/M metagenome (GOLD analysis project Ga0169931, IMG submission 129675) | Freshwater microbial communities from Lake Kivu, Western Province, Rwanda to study Microbial Dark Matter (Phase II) - Kivu_15m_20L... | ecosystem: Environmental > Aquatic > Freshwater > Lake...
GATGCCGATGATCGCTGCGCCGGCGATGTGGCGCGACACGTCGGCGACGATCGATTCGATTTCGTGCGGCAGCGAGCCGCCGTTGGTGTCGCAAAGTACGAGGTGCGACGCACCCTTCATCACCGCGGCTTCGAGGACGCGCAATGCGAACTCGGGGTTGCGCTTGTAGCCGTCGAAGAAGTGCTCCATGTCGACGAGCACACGTCGGTCGTTGCCGACGAGGAAACCGACCGAATCGGCGACCATCGCGACACCCTCATCGAGGGTGGTCTGCAACGCCTCGGTGACGTGGTAGTCCCAGCTCTTTGCGACGATGCACACGGCCTGCGTCTGTGCGGCGATGAGGTTGCGCAACGTGGCGTCGTCGTCGACGCGACCCATCGGACGACGGGTGCTGCCGAAGGCGACGAGCGTCGACGTCTTCAGCGCCAGTTCGGTGCGCGCACGGAGGAAGAACTCCTCGTCTTTCGGGTTGGCGCCCGGCCAACCGCCCTCGATGTAATGCACGCCGAGGTGGTCGAGTTGCTCGGCGATGCGCAACTTGTCGTTGACACTCGCCGACACGCCCTCCACCTGCATGCCGTCGCGCAGGGTCGTATCGAACACCTCGACGACTGAGGTCATATCCGTTGCATTCGTTGCCATCGTCGTCACCCGACCTAGCGAACCAGCTCGCACCAGTTGGCGTAACGATCGTCCTGACGGCGCACGGCCTTGGCGTACGTGGTGGCGATCGCCTTCGTCTTCGGACCCGGGCACGGAATCTTGCGCTCGTCGATTTCCTTCACCGAGCCGACTTCGGCCGCGGTGCCGCACACGAAGACTTCCTCGGCGATGTACAGGTCGCTGCGCGCAAGGTTGTCGACACGCACGTCGAAGCCGTGGTCGCGGGCGATCGTCATCACCGAGTTCTGCGTGATGCCCTCGAGCGCACCCGCCGACAGAGGCGGCGTGATGATGATGCCGTTGCGCACGGCGAAGATGTTCTCGCCCGTGCACTCGGCGACGAGACCATTCGGTGCGAGCATGATCGCCTCGTCGTAGCCGGCCTTCAGTGCCTCGACCTTGGCGAGCGACGAGTTGACGTAGTTGCCGATCGTCTTTGCCGCGGGCGGCATGATGTTGTGGTCGTGGCGCGTCCACGACGAGATCTTCATGCGCACGCCCTTGTCGACGGCATCGTCACCGAGGTACGCGTTCCATGGCCAGCAGGCGATGGCGACGTCGACCTTGCACGGCAGGGTGCTCAAACCCATCTCGCCGTAGCCGTAGTACGCGATCGGACGCACATAACACGACGGCAGGCCGGTCGATGCAACGGTGTCCTTCGACGCCTGAACGAGCTCCTCGACCGTGAACGGGATTTCCATTCCGAGGATGTGCGCACTGCGGTGCAGGCGCTGGATGTGCTCGGTGAGACGGAAGATCGCCGGACCCTCGCTCGTCTCGTAGGCGCGCATTCCCTCGAACACGCCGGTGCCGTAATGCAGGGTGTGCGTGAGGACGTGGATCTTGGCGTCGTCCCAGGCGACGAGCTTGCCGTTCATCCAAATTTTCGGCGTGGTCGTGATCGGCATGAGCGTTTTGGTCGCCTTCCTGCCCCGCGCCGGGGCTCTCATTCACGCTATCTGTGCGGCCTCCCCGGATGCCGAAGCAAGATGCAGAGAGCCGAAGCGAGTTATCGACGCGAATCGGCGACGAGGCGGGCGCAGATGGCGTCGCCCACCTCGACGGTGCGCCCCGACGGGGCGTCGGTGCAGGCGCGGCGCATGGTTGCCGCTGCCCCGTGCTCACCGAGGTGCTCGAGCATCATTGCCGCCGACAGGATCGCGGCGACGGGGTTGGCGATGCCCTTGCCGGCGATGTCGGGGGCCGACCCGTGGATCGGCTCGAACATCGACGGACCGGTGCGCGCCGGGTTGAGGTTCGCCGATGCGGCGACACCGATGCCGCCGCTCACCGCGCCACCGAGGTCGGTGAGGATGTCGCCGAAGAGGTTGTCGGTCACGACGACGTCGTAGCGATGCGGATCCTGCACGAAGTAGATGCATGCGGCATCGACGTGGTTGTACGCCGTGCCGACGTCGGGATAGTCGGCGGCGACGATGTCGAAGGTGCGCTGCCACAGATCGCCGGCGAAGGTGAGCACGTTGGTCTTGTGCACGAGCGTGACGTGCTTGCGTTGGCGTGTGCGCGCGAGGTCGAAGGCGTAGCGCACGCAACGCTCGACACCGAAGCGTGTGTTCACGCTGCCCTGCGTCGCCACCTCGTGCGACGTTCCCTTGCGCAACAATCCACCCTCGCCGAGGTACGACCCTTCGGTGTTCTCGCGGATGACGATGAAGTCGTGCCCGCGCTCGTGACCGGGTGCGACGCCGACGAAGGGACGGTGGTTGACGAACAAGTCGAGACCGAAGCGCATCTTCAGCAACAAACCGCGCTCGATGACCCCCGGCGGTACGTCGGGTGTTCCGACCGCACCGAGCAGAATCGCGTCGAATGCACGCAGATCGTTCAACGTTTCGTCGGAGAGGACCTCACCGTCGCGCAAGTACCGCGCACCGCCGAGGTCGAAGTACACGGTGTCGAGTACCACTCCCGTCGCCGCCACGGCCTTCAACGCCTCGGCGATCACTTCCGGGCCGATTCCGTCGCCACCTATCACTGCCACCCGATGTGTACGCGCCACGACGTCCAGCGTACGCACGCTCGCCCCGGCGACCCGACTCCGTGCACCGCTAGCGTTTTGCGCATGCCCAAGCACCAGTTGTCGCGCGGCACCTTTACTCGGCTGAGCGCCGAACTGAAGGATCTCACGACGCGCGGTCGCATCGACGTCGCCGGCAAGATCGAGCGGGCCCGGGAACTCGGCGACCTGAAGGAGAACGGCGATTATCACGCCGCAAAGGACGAACAGGGCCACATGGAGGGGCGTATTCGTCAACTCGAGTCGATCCTCGAGAACGCCGAGATCGTCGAACCGGTCGCCGATGGCCGCGTCGGCCTCGGTGTCGTCGTCACCATCCTCTACGACGGCGACCCCGTCTCGATGGCCGAGAAGTACGTCATCGGCCACGTCGAAGAAAAGCCATCGGATCCGAAGGTGAGTGTCATGAGCCCCACCTCCCCCGTTGGCTCGGCCCTCATGGGCGCGTCGGCAAACGACACCGTGTCTTTCGTTGCTCCGAACGGCAAGACGCTGTCGGTTCGTGTCCTGTCCGTCGACGTCCCGGCCTGACGGCGGTCGTCGTTCCGAGCCGGGTCGCACCATGCCGATCGTGCGCACCACTCCGGCATCGGGTGGCTTCCCCACCGGACACGATGTTGAGTTGACCGGACGCGGCACGACGTTCGTGCGCGATGTCCCCGGCCCGGCAAACGCACCGGTGCTGATTGCGCTGCACGGCTGGACCGCCTCGGCCGACCTCAATTGGTTCCCGTGTTACTCCGCGTTCGGCGAGCACTTCCGTGTGCTCGCGCCCGACTTGCGCGGTCACTCGCGGGGCTTGCGCACGCGATCCCGATTCCGCCTCGAAGATTGCGCCGACGACGTCGCGGCGCTTGCCGACGACTTCGGTGTCGAGTCGTTCTACGTCGTTGGCTATTCGATGGGTGGCGCCGTTGCACAACTGCTTGCCCGACGTCATCCGCAGCGCGTGCGCGGCATGGTGCTCGCGGCGACTGCGGGGTACTTCACCGCATCGAACATCGAGCGGCGCAACTTCCTCGGAATGGCGGTGCTCGCGCGCATCTCGCGGCTTGCCGGCGCACAGATGCGCACGTGGGTGACCGAACGGGCATTCCTGCAGAAGCGCACCGCGCAGATGGCTGAATGGGCCGTGCGACAGATGGGACGCCACGACTGGCGAATGATCCTCGAAGCCGGCAGTGCGATCGGCGACTTCGACTCGCGACCGTGGGCAGGGATCCTCAACGTACCGATCGGCGTTCTCGTGACGACGAACGACGCGGTCGTTGCGCCGTCACGTCAGGAGGAACTGGTTGCCAGCACACACGCCGCGCACGTCGCGCGCCTGGCGGGTGGCCATGACGCCGTGTGGTCGCGGCGCGACGAATGCGCACGACTGCTCGTCGAACTCGCCCTTGACGTGCACCGCAGTCGCTCAATCACGCCGTAAACACGTGTTGATGCACGCCGTAAACACGTGTTGATGCCACTTGTGGCGCTAATCGCGCCACAAGTGGTTGATCGCGTCGGCGAGGGAGCCGCGGCCGTCGCCGGCATCGGTGATCACCTCGTCTGGTGCGTCGGCAAACCGCAACACCGATGCCGCCCCTGCATCGCCGACGACCGACACGAGTCGCACCCGACGGCGCTGGGGGTGTTCACTCGGCGCGCGATCGTCATCGTCGTCGCCGGCAACCGGGGCGGCCCATCCGCACGTGAGCACCGCGGCTGCATCGTAGAAGCGCACGACACCGGCTGCGGGGTTCGCGAGCAGCGAGTAAACGTCGGGATGCTCGGCGATGTACGACAGTCGTAATGACCCGTCGACGTTGCGCTCGACACCGCGCGGATCGACGACGGTGATGCCGTACAGCCGTGCACGCGGCAGGTCGAAGTTGGGTAGGGAGAGATGGAGGCTGTGCTCGACGCACGATGCCACCGCAATGGGTGTGAGAGACGTTGTCGCCATGCCGAGGCTGTGTGCGCCCGATCAGGTTGAATGGCAGGGTGCCCGACCGCCTGACGCTGCCCCAGAAAGTGTGGGACCGCCACGTCGTTCACCGCGACGCCGACGGTACCGAGTTGCTCTATGTCGACTTGCACCTCATTCACGAGGTGACTAGCCCGCAGGCCTTCGACGGACTGCGCATGTCGGGACGCACCGTGCGTCGCCCCGAGCTCACCGTTGCCACCGAGGATCACAACGTGCCGACCCTCGACATTCACCTCCCCGTCGCCGACCCGACGTCAGCGAAGCAACTCGAGGTGATGCGCCGCAACGCCGCCGAGTTCGGCATCACGCTGTACAAGATGGGCGACGCCGGACAGGGCATCGTCCACGTCATCGGCCCCGAGCAGGGTCGCACGTTGCCGGGCATGACGATCGTGTGCGGCGACAGCCACACTGCAACGCACGGCGCGTTCGGGGCGCTCGCCTTCGGCATCGGCACGTCGGAAGTCGAACACGTTCTCGCCACGCAAACTCTTCCGCAGGCCCGCCCGCGATGGATGGGTGTCACCGTCGACGGTGAGCTACCCGCGGGAGTCACTGCAAAAGATGTCATCCTCGCGATCATCGGTCACATCGGCACCGGCGGCGGCATCGGCCACGTCATCGAATACCGCGGCTCGACCATTCGCAGCCTGTCGATGGAAGGTCGCATGACGATCTGCAACATGTCGATCGAGGCAGGCGCGCGAGCCGGCCTCGTCGCCCCCGACGACACGACGTTCGCGTACGTCGAGGGTCGCCCGTTCGCGCCGAAGGGTGCGGCATGGGAACGCGCACTCGACGACTGGCGCACTCTCGTCACCGACGATGGCGCCGCCTTCGACCGCGACGTGCACATTGACGCGACGAAGCTCTCCCCGCACGTCACCTGGGGCACGAACCCCGCCCAGGTTGCCACGATCGACGGTCGCGTGCCGTCGCCCGACGACTTCGACGACTCGACGACGCGCAACACCGTCGCGCGCGCTCTCGAATACATGGGTCTGCAGCCCGGTACCGCCATGCGCGACATCAACGTCGACACCGTGTTCATCGGCTCGTGCACGAACAGCCGCATCGAAGACCTCCGCGCCGCTGCTTCCGTCCTGCGCGGTCGCACGGTGACCGTGAAGCGCGCCATGGTCGTGCCCGGCAGCCACGTCGTGAAGGCCCAAGCCGAAAAAGAGGGTCTGCACGAGGTGTTCCGTGCCGCCGGCCTCGAATGGCGCGAGCCCGGTTGCTCGATGTGTCTGGCGATGAACCCCGACAAGCTCGCCCCCGGTGAGCGGGCCGCGAGCACGAGCAACCGCAACTTCGAAGGGCGCCAAGGTCGCGGCGGACGCACGCACCTCGTCTCGCCGGCCGTCGCTGCCGCCACCGCCGTCGCCGGACATTTCGCCACTCCGGATGACCTGTCGTGAAGGCCGTACGCATCGTCACCGGTCGCGGCCTGCCGTTGCGTCGCAGCGACGTCGACACCGACCAGATCATCCCCGCCGAGTGGTTGAAACGCGTCGAGCGCACCGGGTTCGAAAAGGGACTCTTCGCCACCTGGCGTGACGACCGCAACTTCGTGCTCAACGACGAGCGTTACGCCGGTGCCACCATCCTCGTCGCTGGTCCGAGCTTCGGCGTCGGCTCGTCGCGCGAGCACGCCGTGTGGGCGCTGCAGCAGCACGGCTTCGACGCCGTCATCGCACCGAGCTTCAGCGATATCTTCCGCAACAATTGCACGAAGAACGGTCTCGTCCCCGTCGCACTCTCGAACGACGACGTCGAGGCACTGTGGCAAGCGATCGAAGCCGATCCGAAGACCGAGATCGTTGTCGACGTCGACACGCTGCGCGTCGAAGTCCCCGCCCGGGGTTTCGTCGCCGGCTTCGAACTCGCGCCCGCCGTTCGCACGCGGTTCCTCGAGGGGCTCGACGACATCGGCATCACGCTCTCGCACGCCGCGGCCATCGACGCGTTTGAGTCGCGTCGCCCGGCGTGGATTACGTCGCGCTGAAGAAACTCGCCAGATCCGCCAGACGCGGGTCGTTCGAGAACACTTCGATCGGCGGCTGCGGCTCGAGGCGCAGACCGCGCTGAATGATCCGGCACGTCGTGTGCTGGTTGTACTCGGCGAGCGTCACCGCCCAACCGTCGCGACCGGCGCGAGCCGTGCGTCCCGAGCGGTGGAGGTACGTCTTCACGTCGATCGGCGGCACGTAGTGAACGACGCACGCGACGTCGTCGATGTCGATGCCGCGGGCCGCAACGTCGGTGGCGACGAGCACCGACAGATCGCCGTTCGTGAACCTCTCGAGCGAGCGCTCGCGCGCCGCCTGTGACATGTCGCCGTGCAGCGCCGACGCACGCACGCGCAGCTTCTCGAGGTTCGTCGCCACGCGGTCGCACATGCGCTTCGTATCGCAGAAAACCACCGTTTTTCCGGCCCCGGCGGCGAGTGCGGAGACGACGCGGTCCTTGTCCATGTGGTGCACCGCGAGGAAAAGATGTCGCATCGTTCCGACGGTGGCCGTCGGGGTGTCGATCGACACCTCGACCGGTTCGCGCATGTACCGGCGCACGAGTGTCGCCACCTGACCGTCGAGGGTCGCCGAAAAGAGCATCGTCTGGTGCTCTGCGGTGACGTGGCGCAGGATCCACTCGACCTGGGGCATGAAACCCTCGTCGGCCATGCGGTCGGCCTCGTCGATGACGACGATCGACACGGCATCGAGGCGCACTTCGCCGGCCTTGATGAGGTCGATGAGTCGCAGCGGCGTCGCAACGACTATCTCGATTCCGTCGCGAAGGGCATCGATCTGGTCGTCGCGCGAGGCCCCGCCGTAGACGGCGAGCACGCGACGATTACCGTGCTTGGCAATCGGTTCGAGCACCTCGGCGACCTGAAGGGCGAGCTCGCGCGTGGGCACGAGCACGAGCCCGAGGGGTGCGCGGGGTGCGGCGGCAGTGGCGAGTCTGGCGAGTAACGGCACACCGAAGGCAAGCGTCTTACCGGAGCCGGTGCGGGCCCGGCCGCACACGTCGTCACCGCGCAACGCGACGGGGATCGCCTCAACTTGGATGGCAAATGGTGCGGAGAAACCGGCTGCGGTGAGGCCAGCAGAGATGTCGGCGGGAACTCCGAGCGCGGCAAACGATGTGGCGGCGCCGGTCATGAGCGTTTCAGCGTAGTGGTCGGCGACGGCTTCATACTGACTCGCGGATCAGTATCGGCTGACACATCAGGCAGTAGACGATGACGGACGAAATCTGTATGGTGACGAACTGCAATTGTCCGATCTGACAAGGAGGTGCCCGATGAAGACCACGCAACACAACACTGAGAGTCCGCTGGGCACCACCACCCCGCTCGCGCACAACGGTCGCAAGGGTCCGTCGTACGACTGGCAGTCGCTGCTCGTTCCCGCCGAGCCCGTGTTCGAAGCGTCGCTGCAGATGCTCCTCGCCGACGAATCTGCGCACACCACCGCGTCGCGCCCCGCGCGACGTCGGTCGTGACCGTCGACCTCGCCAGGGTCGGATCCCGCTTCACCGGCCGAGTACTGGTTCTCGGCTGCGGCGGAATCTCCCGGGCCGTCGTGCCGCTGCTGCTGCGCGACATGAAGCTCGACCCTTCGCGTATCCGCGTCGTTGACTTCACCGACTACCGCTCGTACATCGCCGATTCCATCGCCAAGGGCGTCTCCTTCGAGATCGGTCGCATCACGCGGGACAACCTCGACAGTTTCCTCGGTGAGCGCGTCGGCGCCGGCGACATCCTCCTTGATCTCGCCTGGAACATCGACTGCCCGACGATCCTGCAGTGGTGCCGCGACCATGGCGTGCGCTACCTCAACACGAGCGTCGAGTTGTGGGATCCGTATTACGACATGCACTCCACCCACCCGCTCGACCGCACGCTGTACGTGCGACACCAGAACATCCGCCGGATGGTCGAATCGTGGTCCGACAACGGCGGCGCCACCGCGGTGCTCGAACACGGTGCGAACCCCGGCCTCGTCAGCCATTTCGTGAAGCGGGCCATCGGCGAAATCGCCGAAGCGATGCTGCGCGAAGGACGCGCCGGCAGCGCGGCGAAGTTCATCGAGGGCGCCCTTGCCGAAGGTCGCTACAACACCCTCGCGATGCTCACAGGGGTGAAAGTGGTGCACATCTCCGAGCGCGACACCCAGATCACCAAGGAGCCCAAGCGCGTCGACGAGTTCGTCAACACGTGGTCGATCGAGGGCTTCTACGAAGAGGGCGTGGCGCCGGCCGAACTCGGCTGGGGAACACATGAACGCTGGCTGCCGCACAACGCCCACGTCCACGACGACGACGGTCCGTGCAACCAGATCGCCATCGCCCAGCCAGGCATGGAGACCTGGGTGCGCTCGTGGGTGCCGGCCGGCGAGATCCTCGGCATGATCATCCGCCACGGCGAGGCCTACACGATGAGCGACCACCTCACGGTGTGGAACGACGACGGAACGGCCAAGTACCGCCCGACGGTGCACTACGCGTACTGCCCCACCGACGCCGCGATCATGAGCGTGCACGAGTTGCGGGCACGCAACTGGAAGATGCAGTCGCAGCAGCGTCTGCTCACCGACGAAATCGTCTCGGGTCGCGACGAACTCGGCGTGCTCGTCATGGGTCACGACTACAAGTCGTGGTGGACGGGTTCGCTGCTGAGCATCGACGAATCGCGCGCACTCCTGCCCGGCCAGAATGCGACCACTTTGCAGGTGGCGTGCTCGGTGCTTGCCGCGACGGCGTGGATGATCGAGAACCCGAACGCCGGCGTATGCGTGCCCGACGACCTGCCGTGGTCGTACGTGCTCGACGTCGCCTACCCGTACCTCGGCACGTTCCACTCCGGACCCGTCGACTGGGATCCGCTCGCCCACCGCAACGATCTCTTCCCCGGGTTCGGCAACGGACCGCTGCGCATCGACCCGAGCGATCCGTGGCAGTTCGCCAACTTCATCATCCCGTCGCCGCGCGCGGTGTAACCCCCGCGACGTTTACTTGCCGGCGGCAGGTGCCGGTGCGACGTGCGTGCCCTCGACGTCGATGCGCGGGAGCACCTTTTGCAGCCAGCGCGGCAGCCACCAGTTACGCGCGCCGAGCAACTGCATCGTCGCCGGCACGAGGAGCATGCGCACCACGGAGGCATCGAGGAACACCGCGACGGCGAGACCGAAGCCGAACATCTTGATGCTGCGGTTGCCGTCGAGCACGAAGCTGCCGAAGACGAAGACCATGATCGCCGCCGCGGCGGTGATGACGCGCGCGGTGTGGGCGAGACCGTCGGCGACGGCCGCTTCGTTGTCGCCGTCGCGGTCGTACTCTTCCTTCACGCGCGACAAGAGGAACACCTCGTAGTCCATCGACAACCCGAAGACGATGGCGAACATCATCACCGGCAGCCACGGATCGATCGGCGCGTCGGTGCCGAGACCGAGCAGACCCGCTCCCCAACCCCACTGGAACACCGCCACGACGCAGCCGTACGCCGAACCGATCGACAACAGGTTCATGAGAACGGCCTTCAGCGGCACGAGCAACGAGCGGAACACGAGCATGAGCAGGATGAACGACAGCGCAAGTACCGCGCCGAAGAACACCGGCAGGCGTGCAGCGAGGTAAGCGGAGAAATCGACATTGACCGGCACGGTTCCCGTGACGAGTACGTCGAGTGCAGAGCCCTGCGTCGCCGCGGGCAAGACGTCGTCACGAAGCGCGGTGACGAGATCGGCCGCTTCCTGTGACTGCGGGGCGCTCGCCGGGAAGATGCGCCACAACACCGCAGTCGGTGCGGTCGGATCATTCGGGACCGCCGGCGTCACCTGGGCGATTCCCGGCGTTGCCGCGAGAGCCTGCGACACCTGCTCGACGACGGGGAGATCGGCGGGCGTCACGCGTGTGACGACCGTGAGCGGCCCGTTGAACCCGGGTCCGAAGCCCTCAGCGAGCAGGTCGTAGGCACGGCGCGTCGTCGTGTCGGTCGGATAGTTGCCTTCGTCGGCGAATCCGAGTCGCAAACCGAGCACCGGTAGCGCGAGGACGATGAGCACGCCCGTGCCGACGACGAGCGAGATGCCCGGATGACGCTGCACCCAACGACTCCACCGGAACGGAACGGTGTCGCGCATCGGCTTGACCCGCCGCGGCGGCAACTCGCGGTGAAGGAACGGCACGAATCGACCGACGAGCAGGACGGCAACGGCGAGCGCGGCTGCCCATGCAATTTCGAAACGCTTCAGGCCGAGCCCGACGAGCGCGATGGCAACGAGCGCAGCGGCGACGATGCCCCGCACGCGGGTGCGCTCGATGCGATCACCGGCAAAGCCGAGGAACGCCGGCAACAGCGTCACCGATGCGGCCATTGTCGTGAGCACGGTGAGTGACGCGCCGATGCCGAGACCCGTCATGAACCCGACGCCCATGAGCAACATGCCGAGCAGGGAGATGACGACCGTCGTGCCGGCGAACAACACGGCACGACCGGCGGTGTTGATTGCCTCGGCAGCGGCCGCAGCGCCGTCAGCACCGCGACGCAGCACCTCGCGGTAACGGGTGACGATGAACAGCGCGTAATCGATCCCGACGCCGAGACCGATCATGATGCCGAGCGTCGTCGACAAATCGGGCATCGTCACGAGGTTCGATGTGAGCAAGATGACGAGAACGCCGGCACCGATGCCACCGAATGCGGTTCCGATGGGCAAACCCATCGCGAGCACCGAACCGAAGGCGGCGATGAGGATGATGACCGCGAAGGCGAGACCGAGGATCTCCGACGACGGTGCCTCGAACTCGGCGAACACTTCGCCTCCGTACTCGATCTGCACACCATCGATGACGGGGGCGATCGCCGTCATTTCCTTGAAGATTGCGATGAACTCTTCCTGGGTCTCGATGGTCGCATCGAGATTCACCGTCGCAAAGGCGATGATTCCGTCACGTGAGATCTGGTTCAGCGCCGTCGGATCGAAGGGACTGGTGACGGCGAGGTCGTCGCGCGCGTCGAGTTCGGCGAAGAACGCACTCAGCGGCTGCACCACCTCGGGGCGATTGACACCACCATCGGTTCGCACGACGATTGAGCCGGTGCGACCGCTCGACTCGTCACCGAAGGTATCGGTGAGCACGTCGATACCGCGGGCGCTCTCGACGTCGGGCAGGTTGAACTGCAGCGAAAAATTCGTTCCGATCCGGCTTGCCGCTCCGCCAAGGATGGCAAGGGTCGCGACCCAGAGAACAACGACGAGACGACGGCGCCGGTAACACGACGCTCCGAGGCGAGACAGCACGACTGCTCCTGAACTGACGGGGGATGGGGGGGATATTGCGCGAGTCACCCCGGGCAACGGGTCATCACGCTAGGTGACCCGCCCGTCGCGAGCGTGGCACAACTAGGGTCGGACCTATGAAAGTGCGTGTGAATTTTGACGTGTGCGCCTCGACCGGGGCGTGTGCGCAGGTGGCCCCCGAAGTGTTCGAGTTGCGCAACGACGGCTACCTGTACATCCTCGCCGAACGGCCGCGACCCGAGCTCTACGACGTCGTCACGCAGGCCGCCGAATTGTGCCCGACCGGCGCGATCATTCTCGAGGACTGAACCCCGTCGCAATGTTCCTCGGTCGACTTGCCGACGCCTGGCGTCGGCAAGATTCTCTGTTGTGCGTCGGACTCGACCCCGATCCCGCCCGCTTCCCGCATGGTGTCCCGCATGACGTGCACGGACTCGAGGCTTTCTGCCGCGAGATCATCGACCTCACCGCACCTTACGTGTGCGCCTTCAAACCGCAGATCGCCTACTTCGCGGCAATCGGCGCCGAAGGTGTGCTTGAGCGTCTCTGCGCGACGATTCGGCGCGATCATCCGCACGTCGTACTCATTCTTGACGCAAAGCGCGGCGACATCGGCGACACCGCGCGACGGTACGCCGTCGAGGCGTACGAGCGGTACGGTGCCGATGCAGTGACGGTGAATCCGTGGCTCGGCACCGACTCTCTCGAGCCGTTCTTCGCGTACGCCGATCGCGGCACGTTCGTGTTGTGTCGCACGTCGAATCCGGGCAGCGACGAATTCCAGGCGCGAGTCATCGACGGCGAGCCGTTGTACGTGCACATTGCGAGAACCGCGGTGTCGACATGGTCACGACGCGCCGGGGTCGGCCTCGTCGTCGGCGCGACACGACCCGCCGAGTTGCGCGAGGTGCGCAACGTCGTCGGTGACATGCCGCTGCTCGTGCCCGGTGTTGGCGCTCAAGGCGGCGATGCAGCGAGTGTCGTTGCCCATGGCGCGACGGCCGACGGCACGGGGCTCGTCGTCAACTCGTCGCGCGCAGTCCTCTACGCGTCGGGTGGTGACGACTGGCGCGATGCGGCGCGTGCGGCGGCCGAACGCACCCGAAATGAACTCAACGCCGCTCGGCGCGAGGTCACGAACCGATCGCGATGACTTCGGTGACGCCGGGAACCGCCCGCAGCGTCGCCATGACCTCGGCGGGTACGGACCCGGCGGTGGCGATGACCATCATCGCGCTGCCTGCCCGCGGCGTTTTGCCCACGTCCATGTTGTCGATGTTCACTGCGGCATCACCGAGGACCATGCCGACTCGTCCGATCATTCCCGGACGATCGTCGTTGCGCACGATGAGCATGTGTCGCGATGGCGGAACGTCGGTGAGGTGGTCGTCGATCGTGACGATGCGTGCCTCGCGGCGCCGACCGGTGAGGCGGCCCGCGATGTTGTGCTTGTCGGTGCGCAACGTGATGAGGTTGATGTAGTCCTGGTGTTCGGCTTCTTCGCGGCGCGCATCGCGCACCTCGATGTTGCGTGCCTGTGCCAGTGACGGAGCATTCACGTACGTGACGCTCTCGCCGGTGAGTCGCGACAGGAAACCCTTCATCGCCGACAGCGTGAGGATCCGTGTGTCGTAGGCGGCGATCTCGCCCGAGGCTTCGACTTCGATCCATGCCGGCGCACCGCCTGCGACGTCGGCAAAGAGAACTCCGAGCCGCTCGGCGAGCGGGAGGAACGGTCGGAGGGTTTCGTTGGCCTCCGATGCATCGACGTTGACGGCGTACGGAACGAAGTCGCCGGCGAGCGCAAGCTGCACCATGTCGGCGATCGACTCGCCGGCTTTGTCCTGCGCCTCGCGCGTGCTTGCGCCGAGGTGGGGGGTGACGACGACGTTGGGCAGAGCAAACATCGGCGACTCGGTGATCGGCTCCTTGGTGAACACGTCGAGTGCCGCACCGGCGACGATGCCGTCGCGCAACGCCTCGGCGAGATCGGCTTCGGCAATGATGCCACCACGCGCGACGTTGATGACCCGCAGGCTCGGCTTCGCTTTCAGCAGCATGTCGCGGTTGATGAGACCAGTCGTTTCCTTGTTCTTCGGCAGGTGCACGGTGAGGAAGTCGCTCGTGGCGACGAGCTGATCGAGCGGGAGGATGTCGACGTTGAGTTGCCGGGCTCGCTCGGGAGAGATGTACGGGTCGTAGCCGACGAGCCGCATGCCGAAGCCAAGGGCGCGTTGCGCGACGAGTTTGCCGATTCGTCCGAGTCCGACGATGCCGAGCGTCTTGCCGGAGAGTTCGACTCCCTCCCACTTCGAGCGCTCCCATCGGCCGGCGACGAGCGCGGCGTGGGCCTGCGGAACGTTGCGGGCCATGGCGAGCAACAGCGCCATCGTGTGCTCGGCCGCCGACACCACGTTCGACTCGGGGGCGTTTGCGACCATGACGCCGGCCCGGGTGGCCGCCTCGACATCGACGTTGTCGAGGCCGACACCGGCACGACCGACGACGATGAGATCCTTCGCATCGACGAGAACGTCGGCGGTGACGTTGGTGGCGCTGCGCACGATGAGCGCATGCGCACCGACGAGAGCGCGGCGCAGGTCGTCACCGTTGAGACCGAGCTGCACGTCGACGACGTGTCCGGCGGCGCGGAGGCGGTCGAGCCCGGAGTCGGCGATTTCTTCGGTGACGAGGATGCGGGACATCTCTTCCATCGTGGCCGCTCGCGGGGTGAACGCCAACCATCGGAGACCGATGCGGGGTCGTTTGCCCGCGCACCGCGCACCGGCACCGTTATCGTGAGGGCCGTCGTTGACATTTCGTACACGATCCGTACACGTTGCGCGAAGGACTCCCCCGGCATGAGCCACCCGTTTCTCTCCCCCGACTGGATCGAGGCGATGCGCGAACTACGCGCCCGGTACACCGCGGTGGACCCGGTCGTCTCCATCGTGGTGCGCTGCAATCTCGTGGTCACCGACGTGCCCTTCGGTGACGGAACCGTGCACAGCCACCTCGACACGTCGACCGGGGCAGTCGTCATGGAACTCGGTCACATCGAGGCGCCCGACGTGACGGTGACGACCGACTACGCGACGGCGCGCACCTTGTTCATCGAACGCGATCCGCAAAAGGCCATGGAGGCGCTCTTCCAGGGTCGCGTGCGCGTGGAGGGCGAGGTCATCAAGCTCATGGCGTTGCAGACGATGACACCACCACCGGGCGCCGAGTCGATCGCCGACGAGATCCGCGCACTCACGAACTGATGCGACGGGGCGTCGGACGCACGTCGCCGGCGAACAATCCGGCAAAGACGCACGCGACCGCGGCAACGACGAACGACACCGAGAAACTCTCGAGAACGCCGCGCGAGAGGAAGTTCTCGTGCACGCTGATCATGACGGCGGCACCGAGCAGCGCTCCCATTTGGGTCATGAGTTGGGTGAGCGCACTGACCACGCCGAGTTCCTCCTCGGGCACGGAGTTGGCGACGACGGCCGAGAGCGCGGGAGCCGAGATTCCGAGTCCCACACCCGACAATGCGAGCGCAACGACGATGATCCACACGGGGGTGCGTACTTCGACGACGGAGAGCAGGATCATCGACGTGAACACGGTCATCGAACCGGCCATTCCGGCGAGCCGCTCCCCCGTGCGCATCGTCACCCGCGGTGCACCGGCGGCACACAGCGCAAAGGCGAGCGGCCGGGCGATGATCACCCATCCGACCTCGGCGACAGTCATGCCGCGACCGTCCTGCAGCATTTGTGGCGCGACCATGAACCCGCCCATGTAGGCGAAGTTCGCCAGCGACTTGCTCAGCACCGCTGCCGTGACGTTCGAGTTGCGCAACAAGGCGGGAGGCACCATCGGCTCGGCGACGCGCCGCTCGACGCGGGCGAACTCGACGAGCGCAGCGAGACCCGCGACGGCCACCGCGATCGTGAACGGCGATGTCCACCCCCAGTTGTTGCCGCGGTTGATGACGAGCAGGAGCAACACCGATGCGACACCGAGCGTGACGGCACCGCGAACGTCAAAGCGCACACCCTCCCGACGTTGCGTGTCGCTGAGCAGCCACCAGGCGAGCAATGCACCGAGCACCGACAGCGGCGCTTGCACGAGGAAGATGACGCGCCAGCCGAGCCACTCGACGAGCGGAACGCCGGCAACCACACCGATGACGGGAGCGCCCGACGTCGTGAAGCTCCACCAGCCGAGCGGCCGCACCCGCTCGTGGGGGGCGAACATGCGGTTGACGAACGCCATTGCCGCAGGTCCCGTCGCCGATCCCGCGGCGGCGGCGAGCGTGCGCGATGCAATGAGCACGGCGGCGTTCGGGGCAAAACCGGCAACGATCGACATCATCCCGGCGAGGAGTAGTCCGCCGACGAAGATCCGCTTGTGGCCGATGAGATCGCCGAGTTTGCCGAACGCCGGACCGACGACACCGAAAGCGAGCATCGGACCGGTAATCGCCCAGCTCACGACCCCCACGCTGGTGTTCAACTCGCGGGCGAGCGACGGCAGCGACACGACGAGCAACGTGATCGTGAAGCTCACCGTGAACGTGCCCGCGAGCAACACGAGCAGCGTGGCCCGACGTCGCGACACGGATGCGCGCTGGGCGATCCGTTCGCGCATCGCACTGCGCCACGTCGGGTCAGTGACCTCGTTGATTCCCGTCGTCACGGGAACACCACGTCGATCGCCGAGCCCTTCGGCACGAGGTCACCGCCGTTCACCGCCGACCCTGCGAGCGTGGCCGAGCGGATCTTGCCGGTCGAGCGTCCCGTCGTCGTACCAATGACGAGTCCTGCATCCTTCAGAACGCGCTCGGCATCGAGGATCCCGAGACCGACGATGCGCGGCAACGCCACGAGCTCGGGACCTTTCGAGACGTTGTACGTCACCGCCGCTGCGCGATCGAATGTGGCGCCGGCGGGCGGATCCGTGGCCGCGATCGAACCGACGGGAACGGTCGGCGAAAACACGTCCTCGCCGCGCGTCGTCGTCACCTCGAGGCTGGCGAAGATGGCGAGGGCATCGGCTTCGGTGCGTGTAACGACATCGGGCATCGTGCGCACCGCGGGACCGCTCGATACGTTGATCTGCACGACGGTGCCCTTCAGCACCTCGCGACCCGCCACGAGCGACGGCTCTTCGGTGACGATCCACGACACGACGAGACCGACCGCAACGCCGTCGCTCGGCTCGTCGACTTGTTCGACCACGAGACCGGCATCGCGCAATGCAGCCAGTGCATCCTCTCGCGCCATTCCCGTCACTTCGGGCAAGACGGCAAGTCGCGGACCGGACGAAATGACGAGAACGAACTCTCCACCCGACCGCACGTCGGCTCCTGCCGCCGGCACCGTGCGGATGACGCGACCCACGTCGACGTCGTCGGATCGCTCCGCCTGCACGACGACACGCCAGCCGAACTGCGAGATCGCGTTGCGTGCCTCTCCCTCAGCGAGTGCCACGAGGTCCGGCACCTCGTGCACCGCACGAAACACCACGCGCGCAGCACCGATCATCACGACGACGGCGACGATGCAGGCAACGACGACGAAACGGCGGCGACGGGATCGCGACCCGGCGGATGCGGCGGAATCGGCGGCATCCGCAGGCGACGTAGCGGCTGCACCCGGCTGCAGCGTCGCCGACGGTGCGGTACCGACCGTGACGTGATCGCTTGCATCCGCGGACGTGCCGGTGAGCACCGGGCGCGGAATGGGCGACGTAATTCCCTGCATCTGTCGGGTGACGACGTCGCGGAAACGTTCGGTGACGACACCTTCGACGGGTTCGGGTGGCGGCACTTTGCCGGCGACGGCGGCAAGTGCGCGTCCGAAGTCGAGCGCCGTCGAACGCTCGTCGGTGTCGGGACGTGCCGCACGTTCGAGCGGGGCGGCAAGTGCACCGACGTCGGCCGACACGGGAAGCAACCGTCCGATTCGATTCGCCAGTGCGACGGTGACGGAGTCGGCGGCGAACGGAACGTCACCGGTCACCATCTCGAGCAGCATCAGCGACAGCGAGTAAACGTCGCTGGCGGGTTCGTGCGGGCGACCGGCGGCGATCTCGGGTGATGCGTAGCGCGACTGCTCGAGACCCATCGTCTCCGCCGACGTCGGACGCTTCGTGCCGATACCGGTGAGACGTGCCCGGGCATCGGCACCGACGAACACGTGTGCCGGCCTGATGTCGCCGTGCACGATTCCGGCGGCGTGAAGATGATGCAGCGCCCGGCACACGTCGAGACCGACGACGACTGTCTGCGACACGCTGAACCGCCGACCACGGTCGAGTAGTTCGCGCACCGAGGCGCCGGCGAGCCGCTCTGTGACGACGAACACCCATGACTCGTCGCCCTCGACGTGTTCGCCCCAGTCGAGCGGCGACACGAGCACGGGGTGCGACAGACCCCCGACGGCGAGCATCCGACGCTGGAATTCGTCGACGGCCGCCGGACGGTCGACGACACCGGACCCGAGGTCGATGAGCGATGCCGTGCGCGTGAGGCGAACGATCACCGTGGTGCCGCCCCGCTCGTCGGCAGCACTACACACGACGGTGTTCACCGAACTCCCGGGCAGGACGTCGTCGACGAGATAGCGCCGCGCGATGCGTCGGCCGACGAACGCGGCTTCGTTGTCCATCGGAGTTCTCAACCTAGTGCGCATGCCCGCCGGGTCGAGCAACACCGCAGCGACTTCGGCGAGAATGGAGACGTGGCGCGTCGACCCGACATCAAACGCCTCGTGCTGAGCCTCGGCATCTCCGCAGGTCTCGCACTCATCGTCGTCGGATTGCTCACCGCCCGCACGGGACGCGACGCATCGAGTTTGCCCGTGGCCATCGAACGCATGTCGCCCGCCGACGGTGACCGTGTGCTGCGACAGTCACAAATCGTCGTCGACTTCATCGAGGGCTACGAAGCCGAACTCACGATCGACGGAGTCCTGCTCCCCACCACACGACTCGACGAACTCACGAGCAGCGGACGCGCACCGACTCCCGGTGCGCAGGTCGAATTGCCGCCGACGGCGGTGTACGACCCGGGCAACTTCGTCATCAGTTTCCAACCACAGCCCGGTGCGCCGATCGCGGCGTTCGCCCAGGGTGAACACGAGGCATCGGTGCGCTACTGGCGCACTGCGGACGGTCCGGCGAAATCCCGCTCGTACATGTGGCGGTTCACGACCGACTGATTCGGCGCTGCTTCGCCGCGACGTCAGCCCGGCAACTCACCGGTGTCGAGGAGTTTCCGGAATCCCGCTTCGTCGAGCATCGGGATGCCGAGTTCCCGCGCTTTCGTCACCTTGCTCGCTCCCGGCTCGTCGCCGACGACGAGCGCGAACGTCTTCCTGCTCACGCTGCCGGGGCTCTTTCCGCCGCGTGACGTGATCGCCCGTTCGGCTTCTTCGCGCCCGAATTCCCGCAGGGTTCCGGTGACGACGACGTTGCGTCCGGCGAGCGTCGGAGCGAGGGTGCTCGTCACGACGTTGTCGAAGCGCACTCCACCGCGACGCAACTTCCCGACAATCGCCCGGTGCTCGTCGCGATCGAACCAATCGCGAATCGACCGGGCGATCACTTCGCCCACTCCGTCGACGGCAGACAGATCGTCCTCCGTTGCATCGACGAGTGCATCGAGCGAACCGAAACGCTGCGCGAGCACCTCGGCGACTGCCGGACCCAAGTGCTTGATACCGAGCGCGACGAGCAGCTTCGGCAGCGGTCGGGTACGAGACGCATCGAGTGCGCGCAGAAGGTTGGCTGCGCTCACCTCACCGAAGAAGCGTTTGCCGTCGGCCCCTTGCACCGCGAGCAGCTGCTCGAGCGTCAGCGAGTACACATCCCCCGCATCGGCGACGAGCCCGGCGTCGGAGAGGGCAAAGACCGTCTTGTCGCCGAGACCCTCGATGTCCATCGCCTGACGTGATGCGAAGTGGATGATGCGCTGGTCACGCTGGTGGGGGCACTCGGGTTCGATGCAACGGGTATCGGCCTCGCCCTGCTGTTGCACCAGCGGTGCGCGCAGATCGCACGGACACACCTCGGGAAACGTCCACGGGCTGCTCGTCGCCGGCCGGCGCGAGAGCACGGGTCCGACGACTTCGGGGATGACGTCTCCGGCCTTGCGTACGATGACCGTGTCGCCCGGTCGGACGTCCTTCTTGCGCACCTGTTCGCGATTGTGCAGCGTGGCGAGTGACACCGTGCTGCCGCTGACGACGACGGGATCGAGAACGGCAAAGGGTGTCGCGCGACCGGTGCGGCCGATCGACACCATGATGTCGCGCAGCAGCGTCGTGCGTTCCTCGGGGGGAAACTTCACCGCAATCGCCCACCGCGGCGCCTTCGACGTGACCCCGAGCGTGTCGCGTGCCGCGAGATCGTCGACCTTCACGACGACTCCGTCGATATCGAAGCCGAACGAGTGACGGCGCGACTCGCAGTCGGTGCAGTACGCGCGTACAGCGGCGATGTCGTCGACGCGTGCGATCGCCGGATTCACCGGAAAACCGAGCTTCTTCAGGTAGTCGAGCGTGTCGACGTGCGAACCGAACTGCGGCACGCCACTCACGTCACCGAGCTGGTACGCCCAGAAACTGAGTTCACGACTTGCCGTGATCTCGGGATTCTTTTGGCGCAAACTGCCGGCTCCGGCGTTGCGCGGATTCGCGGGGACCGGTTCGGGTTTGCGACCGGCGGCAATGCGCACCTCGTTGTCACGCAACTTCTCGTCGCGCAGCTTCTCGAAAGCCGCATGCGACATGTACACCTCGCCGCGCACCTCGAGCACGTCGGGCAACGTGACCCCGCGTGCGGCACGTAAATTGCGGGGCACGGAGCCGATGGTTGCAACGTTGGCCGTCACGTTCTCGCCGACGCGACCGTCGCCGCGAGTCGCCGCCTCGACGAGAACTCCTTTCTCATAGCGCAGGCTCACCGCCAAACCGTCGATCTTCGGCTCGCACACGAACTTCGCCGCGGCTCCGTCGAGTCCCTTCGCCACCCGCTCACCCCACGCGCGCAACTCGTCGTCGTCCATTGCGTTGTCGAGGCTCATCATCGGAATGCGGTGCTCGACGGGGGCGAACGTCGTGGCTGCAGCGGCGCCGGGCGAGCGCAACGGCGACTCGTCGTCGGCGAGTCCCGGGTACTTCGTCTCGAGATCGGCGAGTTCTCGGACGAGTTCGTCGTATTCGGCATCGGAGATTTCGGGGTCGTCGTGCCCGTAGTACCGCTCGTCGTGGTGGACGACGAGGGCGCGAAGTTCACGCGCCCTGCGCACGATTGCGGCGGACGGTGCCGGCTCCGCGACCATTGCACCGACTGTACTGGCGGGGCATGCGCAGTTGACGTCGCAACTTGCGTCTCGTGCGCACGGCAATTCGTAGCATCGAGGTTCGTGAACGTTGCAGCAAAGGGATCACGCGCGGCGACGCGCCTCGACCGCATCGCCTCGTGGTCGGTTCGCGTGGCGTGGCTCGTGGCCGCGCTCGCCGCGAGCGGGACCTCGCCGGCGTGGTGGGTGGGATGGAGCATCGTTGCGGCTGCGACGATCGTCCTTCACCCGGTGTCGCTGTCCATCGTGCGCATCGTTGCACCGCTCGTCGCTCTCGAGACTGCCGCCGACGCGACGGGTGACGCCAGATTCGTCGTCATTGCCGCGGCGGTCGCGACCGGCGTCATCGTGTCGTTCGGCGCCGAGTACGGTCGCAGCCACGTCCAAGCGGCGGCGTACGGAGCCGAATACCGGCACCTGCTGCGCCCACCCGTGTCGGCACTGCTCGTGTCGATCGTTGCATGGCTCGTCGTTGCCGCATCGGTCGTCGTGCGACGCGTCGTTGCCGGTGATTCGCTCACGACCGTTCGCGCGGCATCGGTGTTCGCCCTCTCCGTTCTGCTCGGCGCCGCACTCGCCTATCGCGCCGCGACCCTTGCGCGGCGGTGGTTCGTCGTCGTTCCCGCCGGGCTCGTCATTCACGATCCGCTGCTGCTCACCGACAGCATCATGATCCCGCGCGGTGACGTCACGTCACTCGACACGGACACGTCGGCACCGGTCGGCGCCCTCGACGTCACGGGCACGACGTGGGGCGCCGCTCTCGTCGTCTCCGCCCGTGAAGCCTGTGACGTGGCACTCACCGACTTCGGTGCACGCCTCACCGGATCGGGAACGCGGCTGCACGCCGGCGCCGTCCGCTTCGCGCCGAGCAGACCCGGTGCCGCGCTCACCGACGCAACGCGTTGAATCAACGACGTCGCGTTACCACCGCGACACCGTATTGA
>Ga0169931_10004281_pt1 | contig 22294 bp, 17 predicted proteins | sample Kivu_15m_20L_FD_129675 | JGI IMG/M metagenome (GOLD analysis project Ga0169931, IMG submission 129675) | Freshwater microbial communities from Lake Kivu, Western Province, Rwanda to study Microbial Dark Matter (Phase II) - Kivu_15m_20L... | ecosystem: Environmental > Aquatic > Freshwater > Lake...
CGTCCGGAGTACTACACCACCAGCCATCAGGTGCCGTACACCACGTGCCATCCGGTGTACGAGCAGCATGTGCGGAACATCCCGTACACGGTGGCCCGTCCGGAGTACTACTACACCGAGCATCAGGTTCCTTACACGACCTGCCACCCTGTGTACGAGCAGCATGTGCGGAACGAGTACTACACCACCTGCAAACCGGTTTACGAGACCTACCAGGTTCCCGTGACCCGGACCTTTTGCGAGCCGGTGTACGAGCAGCACAAGGTGATGGTGCCTTACACGGTGCAGAAGCCGGTCCACTGGCAAACCACCGAAGAGGTTCGCACCACCGTGATGCGGCCCGTCTACGAACAGCATGTCCGTAAGGTGCAGGAAATCCGCTACCACCAGGTGGCCGAGAAGAAGCAAATGGAGGTCCGCAGCACGGTGATGGAGCCCGTGCGGACCGTGCGCACCGAGAAGGTTTGCACCGGTTCCTGGCGGACGGAGCAGGAATTCGTGGAAGGCCCCGTGGTGACCCGCAAGGTGCGCACCCCCGGCCGCTGCGTGTTCGATCCTTGCTCCTGCCGGACGATCTACATCCCCGGCGAGTGCGTGTGCGAGCAGGTCCAGCTTCCGGGCCGGACCGTCTGCCGCAAGGTGTGGGAACCCCGCGAGGAGGAGCGGGAGGTTGTGGAGTGCCGCTTGGTGCCCCGCGAGGTCAGCAAGGTGGTCGAATACACCACCTGCAAGCTGGTTCCCGAGTGCGTGGAGAAGGAGATCCCCTACACCGTCTGCAAGATGGTTCCCGAGGAGAAGGTGGAGCATGTGGTCCGCAACCACTGCCGCATGGAGACCGAGTGCCACCAGCGCGAGGTTTGCTACACCACCTGCAAGATGGTGCCCCGTCAGGAGACCCACATGGTCAACTGCACGAAGGTGCGCATGGAGACCGAGCAGCACTGCCGCCAGGTCCCCTACACCACTTGCCGGATGATCCAGCAGCAGCACTTCCGCACGGTTCGCCAGCAGCATTGCAAGATGCGCTACGAGCAGCACTGCCGCCAGGAGACCTACACCACCTGCAAGATGGTTTCCCAGCAGCACTTCCGCATCGTGACGCAGCAGCACTGCCGCATGCGTTACGAGCAGCACTGCCGCCAGGAGGCCTACACCACCTGCAAGATGGTTTCCCAGCAGCACTTCCGCACCGTGACGCAGCAGCACTGCCGCATGCGTTACGAGCAGCATTGCCGCCAGGAGAACTACACCACCTGCAAGATGGTGCAGCAGCAGCATGTGCGCGTGGTGAAGCAGCAGCACTGCCGCATGCGTTACGAGCAGTACTGCCGCCAGGAGAACTACACCACCTGCAAGATGGTGCCCCGCCAGGAAACCCACATGGTCACCTGCCAGAAGACCGTGATGGTTCCTGAGCAGCGGGTAGTCTCCGAGCCCTACACCGTCTGCAAGATGGTGTCGGAGGAGCAGTGCTACACCGTGAAGAAGCCCGTGTGCCGGATGGTTTGCGAGGAGAAGGTGTGCCAGGTTCCCCACACCACCTGCAAGATGGTGGCCGAGGAATGCGTGCGCCAGGTTCCCGTGACCACCTGCCGCATGGAAGCCTGCCAAAGCACCCGGACCTGCTGCCGGGTGGAGAAGTTCCTCGAGCCGGTTTGCTGCGAACCCGTGGAATGCGAAATTCCCTGCGTTCCGGTGAGCCGTCATCACCTGGGCGATTGTCTGAGCATCTGGCGTCGCTGCAAGTGACCTGAACCCGCCGCAAGGCGGCCCCACGCCACCACGGGTTCCGGGACTTTCCCGGGACCCGTGGTGTGTTTTTGGGATGTGTTTTCCTGAGCGAAGGCCCGGTTGCTTTACAGGGCCACCGTGCCGGGTTAGCATAAGAAAGTGGCCCCTGATTCATTTCTGCGGGGCGCGCCCTTCCACCGGTTGGAAATAGCATGCGAACCCTTTGGATGCCCCTCACCGCCGCGGTCTTCTTGTCGGCTGGTGGAACCTGCGCCGCCGGCCAGCCTGGCGAGACGCTCGGCTGGGTTCCTCCCGACGCGCCGCTGGTCGCCCGGGTTGATTTCAAAACCTTGTGGCGCGGGCCGCTCTTTGCCGACTACCGCCGGGCGGTTCTCAGGGGCGGGGCGGCCTACTCCCTGTTGCAACTGCGAATGAATCCGCGGTTGGAGGACCTGGAAGAAATCTCGGGCGGATTCTGGATGGGGCCGGATGGAACTCCCGAGTTTTTGGTGGTGGTGTCCTCTGCTTCCCCTATCCAAACCGAAAAAGCGGCCCGTATGTTTTTGGGCAAGGGGGCCGCGGAATACGATTCCAAGTCCGGATTGTGGTGGGCCGGAGAAACAGGGCTGGTGATGGCCCGGGTGGAACCCAATACCCTGCTGTTTGGCTTTGAGAAGCAGGTCAAGGACGCCATTGCCCGGAAGAAGAGGTCGGTCCCGCCCGAAAGGATGCTTTCTGGTCAGGTGGCAGTGCGGGTGGAGAAAAACTCGCTGACCGATGGCTTGGGGGCTGCGATTCCCGAGGAGTTTGCCGCGTTGGCCAAGGCCACCAGCACCTCGGTCAGCTTGGATTCGGTGGGTACCGGGCTGGCCTTGTCCGCAACCATGCGGTTTGCCACCGAGGACGATTCCAAGGCGGCGGTCAGGGCGCTGGATAACGCCCGCAAAATGGGGCAGGGGGCCATTGAGCAGGGAAGGCAACAGGTTCGCTCGGAGTTGAAAAAGGATGGCAAATCCCTGGCCGAGCATGGGGCCCTGGTTTTTGGGCTGGGTGGTTTGAACCTGCTGGTCAAGGACCTGGACAAGGTACCTCTGGTTCGGGAGGGAACATCCGTCTCCACCAAGGTGGTGGTAGATGCAGGACAAGTCGGCCTGATGGGACCGCTGGTGGCACTGGGTATGTATGGCTGGATGGCCGAGCGCCAGATGGATTTGAAACCTCCCCCTGCTCAAGAGAGGGCGATTCCGGCACGTCCTGAACCTGCAGAGATGGAACGGGAGCCTGAGGCACCCAAGCCAGCCAATCCCCGTGAGGCGGCTACCTCTGCCCGAAGCCAAAATAACCTGAAGCAGATCGGACTCGCATTGCACAATCATGAGGCAGCCTACGGCTACCTGCCACCTGCGGCGGTGGTGGGCCAGGATGGTAAACCACTGTATTCGTGGCGGGTCCTGCTTTTGCCCTTCATGGAACAGGATGCCTTGTACAAGAAATGGAAACTGGATGAACCATGGGACAGCCCGAACAATAAACCGTTGAGCGAGACGGTGGTCAAGGTGTTCGCCGACCCGGAAAAACCGTCGAACAAAACGCATTACCGTGTTTTTGTGGGTGAGAAGGCCGGGTGGGTGAACAGCCCCCGGGGCTGGAAGCCTGACCAACCCATGTGGAAAGGATTGCTGAAATTTGCGGCATTCACTGATGGCCCTTCCAACACCTTGGCGGTGATCGAGACCCGGGACGCGGTGAATTGGGCCGCGCCCGATGACTTGCCTTATGACGGAATGAAACCGCTGCCTGCCATCGGGGTGGGAGAGAGGAAATTTGCGAATGCAGTTTTCTTTGACGGGGCAACCCGGAGGATCGCACCCAACACATCGGAATTGTCATTGCGGGTTTTGATTGAGCGCGCCGATGGCGGGGCCCCCCTGGGTGTGCCAAAACCACAGCCGGAACGGTGACAGTCCAAGATCACAGTCAATACTCGGATGAGAGTTGGGGAAAATCATGCGCAACTTGTGTTTGGCAATCTTGGGCGGGTTTTTGTGGGCAGGTTCTGGGACAGCTCAGGAAGCCCATTTTCCCAAGGGGACTATGGCCTGGTTTCAGGTGAAGGTGCCGGAACTGGGTGCTTCGCCGTTATTGGAACCGTTTCGTCTGGCGTGGGAAGCTGCCGGGAAGGAGGCGGTGGACGGTTTTTTGAAGCGATTACCAGTGCAGCCTGCGGAGTTGAGGCATCTCTCGGGGGTGTTGTTTTTGCCGGAAAGGGCGAAGGAGCCGCAGGGGATGCTTCTGGTGGGTTTCGCCTCGGAAGTTAAAGCGGGCGAATTATTGCGGAAGAGCGGCCTTGCCCAAGGCTTGAAGGAAACCGATGGTTTCCTGGTGCTGCCGGAAGGAGACATCGGCGTGATTCAGGTGGATCCGAAAACCATCGGCTTTGGTCCGCCGGTCTCGCTGGCCTCCTTCAAGAAATTACCCAAGGATGACCGGCCGGTGTGGGAGAAGGTGCGGAAAGCTGGTGAATCCGAGACGGTTTCGGCTTGGATCACGACGGATTTGACCGCCTATCCCAAGCAGTTTGCCGAGGAATTTAAACAATCGATTGGGGTGGCCCTGGACAGCCTGAAAGGGTCGGAAGCGGTAGGCCTTGGGATTCGCTTTGCGGGCCAGGGAGCCACCGCCCGGGGGATGGTACTGTACCGCGATGAGAAACTGGCCGAGGGCAGTCTGGAAAGCTGGAAATTGGAGACGGAATTGGTGAAGGGTGTGGCCCAGGCTGGATCGGCCTTGGCCGGAGTGGCTCCCTTGGCCGGGCTTTTTGGTGAAACCCCGGGCCTGAAGGAGATGCTCGGTTCGCTGGGCAACCCGCTCACGGAGGAGGCCAACGGCGCGCTTGGTGCCATGGCTTTCGCCTATTACGCCGGAACCTTTTCAGAATTGGCCGAAAAATTTGGTAAGGTGGAATTTAAAAGGAAGGGCCACGCTGTCTCAGTGGAGGGGGAGATTCCACCTGAGAACCTGCAGGTAGGGGCGGCCCAGGCTGCCATTGTTGTCGGCTTGCTGGTGCCGGCGATTCAGAAGGTGCGTGAAGCTGCCAGCCGAACCAGCTCTATGAACAATATGAAAATGCTTGGGCTGGCCCTCCACAGTTACCACGATGCAAACGGTAGGTTCCCGCCCGCCTTCGTGGTGGACAGGACTGGAAAGCCCCTGTACTCCTGGCGTGTGCTGATCCTACCCTACATCGAGCAGGATGGCATCTACAAGAAATGGAAGCTGGACGAGGCATGGGACAGCCCCAACAACAAACCGCTTTCCGATTTGGCCATCCAGGTGTTCAATGATCCGGCGCGGGAGGCTTCCAACAAAACACCTTACCGGGTGTTTTATGGCAACGGGGCGATGTTCGATGCCGGCAAGCCTGGCCCTCAGGCAAACGGAACCCGTTTGCAGGATGTGACCGATGGCACCTCCAATACCTTCATGGTGGTGGATGCCCGGGAGGAGGTGCCGTGGGCGGCTCCCCAGGAATTGCCATTTGACCCCAAGAAACCACTGCCTCCGCTAGGGGCCCCGGGAAGGGGGTTGTTCTTGGCATTGATGGGTGACGGAAGCGTTCGGGCGGTTGCCCTTGGAATAGCCGAAGAAACCTTGAAGGCCTATATCACCCGCAACGGCGGGGAAGTGATCCAGCCGGACCAGCCCTGATACCGACCTTCGGGCCACACGGATACCCTTCGGAGCGCTGCCGGTTGGTTGCGCTCTATTTTTTTGAAATCGCCGCGATGGCTGGCGCGAATACTGGGGTGTAGGCTGGAAAGAGGATGGCGAGAAGGCTTGGTGCTAAATGAATACCCGTAAATTGAACGAGGCCGGAGTGCCGCCTTGGGCGATGGGTATCGCCATGCAGGCGGTCCAGGGCCTGGCCCGGCACAATGGTGCAATCGCCAAGGGAGAACGCATCGATATCCGTGAGCGGATCGCCGCTTGCGTGGCCGATCCCGCTACTTTTGCCTCCGACCCTTTTGTGGGAAAACTCGCCGAGGCGATGTTGGAGGAAAAGCAGGAACCCACTAGCCGGACCCCGGTGACCTACCGCACCTGGGGACCCGAAAGCATTGAGGATGCCTGCCACGAGCAGATGCGCCAGGCCTGCAAACTGCCAGGTGCTGTTGGGGCGGCCCTCATGGCGGATGCCCATGTGGGATATGGTTTGCCGATTGGCGGCGTTTTGGCATTGGAAAACGCGGTGTGCCCTTACGCGGTGGGAGTGGACATTGCCTGCCGGATGAAACTGACCGTTTATGACATCATGCCGGAAGAGTTCACCCGCCAGACTGACCTGTTCCGCAGGGCCTTGCAGGGCGGCACGGTGTTTGGTGTGGGCAAAGAACGCAAGCAGCGGGTGGACCATGCGGTGATGGACCTGGATTGGACGGTCAGCCGCATCACCCGTGAAAAGAAGGACGTGGCCTGGGGTCAGTTGGGCACCTCGGGCAGCGGCAACCATTTCGTGGAGTGGGGTGTGCTCACCCTGGAGGAACCGGACCTTGGTCTGGAAGCCCGGCAGTACATTGCCCTATTGAGCCATTCGGGCAGCCGGGGCACCGGGGCGGCGGTTTGTTCCACCTATAGCGACATGGCCCGGGCCCAGCTTCCGAAAAAGTTCGGCGATGTGGGTCGGCTGGCCTGGCTGGGGATGGATTCGGAAGCCGGGCAGGAATACTTCGCGGCGATGAACCTGATGGGCGACTATGCGGCGGCGAACCACGATGTGATCCACAAGCTGGTGGCCCGCATCGTGGGGGAAAAACCGATCGCGGGCGTGGAGAACCACCACAACTTCTGTTGGCTGGAGGAACATGGCGGCAAGCAGGTCTATGTCCACCGCAAGGGCGCCACGCCCGCCGGCAAGGGTGTGTTGGGGGTGATTCCCGGTTCGATGGGATCACCGGCCTTCGTGGTGCGTGGGCTGGGCAACCCGGAAAGCCTCGACAGCGCCTCCCACGGCGCCGGCCGTTTGATGAGCCGCACAGAGGCGAAACGCCATTTCAACCTGAACAAAGTGCGCCGGGAACTGGCCCATATCGGTATCGAAGTCATTGCCGCCGGATGTGACGAGGTGCCAGGGGTGTACAAGAACATCCATCAGGTGATGGCCAGCCAGCGCGACTTGGTGGAACCGGTCGCTCGTTTCGATCCGAAAATGGTGCTGATGTGCGGGGACGGGAGCCGGGCAGAGGATTGAGTGGGGGCCTGTCGAGTAGGGAAGGTGGTACAAGTCAGGTATAATCATTAAGACTGGTGGAATGCCTTGGAAAGGTGCGGCCAATGCAAGAAGACCTTTTAAACCGTATCACCATGAATCCGGATATTTGTTTTGGCAAGCCATGCATTCGCGGCCATCGAATCTGGGTCACCTTGATTCTGGATTTACTCGCGGACGGTCGATCTTTTGATCAAATTAAGGGTGATTATCCAGGCATCACAGACTTGGATATAAGAGCGTGCATTGCTTACGGTTCCAAAATGGCCCGAGATCCTTTTGTTGAACTGTCGGTCGGGAGTTCCCGTTGAAAATCAAGTTGGACGAAAACCTGGGTAATCGCGGGGCGGATTGGTTCAGGGCTGCCGGTCATGATGTGGCAACCGTTTTTGAGCAGGGGTTATGTTCGGCTGGGGATCATCAGGTGATTGAGGTTTGCCACGCGGAAGAGCGTTGCTTGGTCACCTTGGATTTGGATTTCGGAAATCCGTTCCGCTTCCCTCCGAAAGAGTATTCGGGCATTGCTGTGCTGAGATTACCCAGCCGAATCAGTGAGACGGATTTGCTGGATGTATGCAAAACCTTGATGGATGGATTACAACGCGAATCGATAGTCGGTAAATTATGGGTTGTTTCCAAGGGCTTGATCCGCCAATACCAGCCGGAAGGCTGACCCACTCTTTGGCCTTCTCATGACTACCCTTTTGAATCGTGAAGAATGGGTCGAACAGGCGTACTTTTTCCGCACACTGCGGGAACGGTTGGCCCAGAATCTGCCCGCCCAAGAGGTTTTGCAGCGCATCGACATGGAACTGCTCGCATCCACCCGGATGCCCATGGCGGCCCAGTTTCTTGCCGCCGAGATGAAACACTCCGGGAATTTGGCATCGGGTTTTTTGAGGCTTTCGCACTACTTCACACCGTTTCAGGGGTTTGTGGTCTCCAACGCCGAGGCGGAGAACTTGCGGTTCGCCACCGAGACCGCCCTGACCATCCTGGAGAAGGAGGCGCTTTACAAAGCTTCCGGAGCCAGCGCCTCCGGCTTGTTCGTGTTTCAGTTCGAATGCATCTCGCGCCACCGTCTTGGTTATGACGGTGGTCTGCCCTCCATGGCCGGCGACCCGCTTTACGATGAGGTGTGGCGGCAGTTCCTGCAGGATCTGCGGTACCAGGTCGGCCTGATAGACTTCGCTGATTTGCTGTACTTGCGGTCCGAGGCGTATCTGTTCGACCAGCGGAGGTCGGATCCTGATTACGAACCGCCTTTGCCGGCCTTGCTCTCGGAAAAGGAGGGACGGATCGCCGGTGCCAACCGGGGCAGGGACCCGCTGTACCTGTTTGCCGCCTTGCAGCGGCAACTGGGTTACCCGGAAGTGCCTAGGGCCAAGCAGGAAGATACCATCAGCAACGCCATCGTGACGCTGAAGGCCCGTCAAAAGGATCTGGAGGCGAGGATCAAGCTGTTGGAAACCGAGGTAAGGGGCACCTTGGACCTGAAAACCCTGAAGGATTTGGGCCGTCCTGAAATGCTGAAGCCCCCCGAGGATGTTCCCTGACGGGGGGCTTGGCGTCGTTTTCGAGAGGGATTCAGGCCCCTGGCCGGCGGGCGCGGAAAGCCTGTAGGATTTCGTGCAGGTCGGCGGTGATCACCACCTCATCATCCATGAAGTCCTGGAGCCAGGCGTAATTGCCACGGCTAGCCAGTGCCACCAAAGGCAACAGGTCACCCAGTTGCACTTTTACCGTGGCCTCGGGCAGCACCTCATCGGGCAATTCCGGGGGGGTGGTGTAGAGGCGCAGCAGGTGGTTGTTCATGGCAGTCAACCTTTCCGGTAGGCAGGGGCTAGCCCGACAGGCGGGCAAGGCCTCCTCCCAGGTGGGAAGCCGGCCATTCCTGAGAATGGTGGCTTGGGGAGGAGTACCCTGTAAGGCATCGGCAGGTGCAGGGGCCTACCTTTGGTGATTTTGCCGCGGAACGCGATATTTTTTCGCAAACAGCCTGAATCATTGGACTTAAGGTGCCTTTAAGGCCGGGCCAAAGGTTTTGCTTTGGGTCAATCAGGGATGCCGGGGGCGGGCATGGCGCAAGTTGTCACCATTCTGGGGGACGGGGCATGGGGGACAGCCATGGCCTGGGTGTTGGCCCAGAGGACGGGCCGCCGGGTCCGAATTCTCGGCACACGGCCTGAGACCACCCTCCAGTTTCAAAAAACCAGGGAAAATGTCCGCCTGCTTCCCGGTATCAAGCTTCCGGATGCGGTCAGCATCCTGGTGGATCCTGGGGAGGCTTTTGTCGGGACTGAGGCGGTTTTTGTGGCGGTGCCTACCCAGTACGCGCGCTCCGCCTTGCGGCAGTTTCGATCCCATCTGCCGGAGGGGGTGCCGGTCATCAGTCTGGTGAAGGGTATCGAAATCGGGACCTTTCTCCGACCTAGCCAAATTATCCGACAGGAATGGGGTGAGGCTGTTCCTGTCGCGATATTAAGTGGTCCCAGCCATGCGGAGGAAGTGGCCCGGGGGTTGCCGGCGGGCGTGGTGGTGGCTTCTGATCAGCCTGGTTTGGCGGTTTGGGTTCAACAGGTGGTGGGGACCGAGCGGTTTCGCGTTTACACAAACGATGACCCGGTGGGGGTGGAGCTGGGAGGAGCGCTGAAGAATGTGCTGGGAATTGCTGCCGGCATGGCGGACGGTTTGCGTTTGGGAGACAACGCGAAATCCGCGCTGATCACCCGGGGTTTGGCTGAAATGAGCCGTTGTGGTGTGGCCTTGGGAGCAAAAGCCGCCACTTTTGCCGGCCTGGCTGGCATGGGAGACCTGCTCACGACCTGTTTCAGCCCCCATGGCCGCAATCGTCAGGTGGGAGATTGGTTGGCCCAAGGAGAAACATTGGAAACCATTCGGGCCAAAACTCCCAAGGTGGCTGAAGGGGTGACCACGGCCCAGGCGTTGATCCCTTGCCTCGAACCCATCGGCGTGGAGATGCCCATTGCCAGGGGTGTGTATTCGGTCTTGTTTGAGGGGATGGCACCTCGCGAGGCTGCCATGGGTTTGCTGCTGCGCCAGCAACGACCGGAGGATTGCTGATGCAATCTTCAGGAAGCACAAATCTTGCCCTGAAAGAGTGGAGTGGGGTGATCCAGGCGCTTCTGGAAGGGAGGCCAACCCTGTTGTTGCGCAAAGGAGGGATTGCAGAAAAGGGTTTTGAGGTTCACAAGGACCCCTTCTGGCTTTTCCCCACCTGGAGCCACCAGCAGGAGCAGGGGCTGCGGGAAGAGGCCAAGCCGTTTATTCACTCCAATCCGGGCCCTGCCACCATTCGTTTACAGGGGTGGGCCTGCGTGAAAGGGGGCTGGACGGTAACCGACCCTTTCCTTTTGGCAAAACTGCAGCCTTGGCATTTTCTGAAACCAGAATCCGTTCAAAAACGCTTTGAGTACAGGTATCCCGGGCTGACCGTATTGGCGTTGCAGGTTTTTCGGTTGCCGGTTGCGAAAGAGGTGGGGGCCAATCCGGCTTGGGAAGGATGCCATAGTTGGCTTCGTTTGGATTCTCCGCTCGAACTTTCAGCCGGAAAATCTTGCCTGGATTCCGCAGAATGCAATGGCATGATGCGGGGGGTGGAGGGTATTCTTGGCAAATCCGTGGTTTGACCTCAGGGAAGAGGCCCTTGCCCGGTGATTCCAAGGATGGAGTCCGTCCATGTCGTTCCTGCCTCTGCTTTCCGTGGTCTTGGCCCTTGCCTGGGATCAGGAACCAATGGTCGGGGAAGCCAAAGGCGGCAAGGGTGGCAAATCCTCCCAGCAAACCCCTCCCAGCAACCCGGCGGATTGGCTTCGGGTTCTCAACACCGGCAGCACCTACTCCAGCTTGGGCCAGTATCTGGGGGGGAAACGTTTCGGATACGAGATCGAGACTGAAGGACCGGTGCTTTGGAACGGCAAACTGGCCTGGCGTATCTTCGAGGAAACCGCGCGCGAGGAATTGGCGGACGGCAAGCCTGTGCATGAGGTCTCCCAGACCACCAGCATCCACGCGCTGGAAGGCGAAGGTCCGCTGATCTATTTCCACCAGATTGTTGAAGAAAACAGCAAACGCACCGAGCGTGTCGCAAGCCCCACGGGCAAAGCGGCTGGTTTGAAGCTGGTGGTCAATCGCGACGGCCGTCAGGAAACCCGCGAGGTGGAACGACCCAAGGCAAGCCTTTCCCACACGGTGCGGATGAACGCCTGGCTTTCCTCCAACCCCGAACCGGGCACCCGCATGACTTCCTGGGAGACCGAGTGGGATGATGAAAACCCCAATCGTCCCACCGTGTACACCTTCATCGGGAAGGAAGAGGTGGAGGGACTTCGTGTCAATCGAGTGCGCTGCGAGATGGACGGGGCGCGCATGGATTGCCTGGTGACCGATCAGGGCAAAACCTTGTCGGTTCGGGTGGGGCCCCTGCAACTGAAGCAAGAACCTGAAATCCAGGCCAGGAAACTTCAGGCCGGCGGGGTGGACCTTGCCGAGGCGCTGTCCATACCTCTGGATGGATTGAAGGATCCCAAGCTGGCACCCCGAGTCACCAAGGCAGTTTGGTCGATGCGGGGATTGGAGGATACCGGGTTCCGGTTTCCGGAGGACCAGCGCCAGAAACTGATCAACCAGGCCAATGACCCCAAGGGGGCGGTTCATCTGGTTACCCAAGGGGCTCCGTTGTCGGGAAAGGCGGAACCCTTGGGTGAGGCGGAAAAAAAAACAATGCTGGCCGCCACTCCAACCCTGCAATCGGAGGATCCCAGGCTGAAAGCCTGGGCCCAAAAGCAGGTGGGGGTGGCTCAGTCTGTGCAGGATAGGGCGGCGTTGCTGGTAGGTGCGGTCAACAGGCACCTGGCCAAAACCATGGCTGCCAACGCCGAGGATGCTCTCAGTGTCCTGGATCAGGCCCGTGGTGATTGCACCGAGCACACGCTGCTGTTTGTCGCGGCCGCCAGGTCCTGTGGCATCCCGGCCCGGGAAGTCACCGGATTGGTCCCCGGGGAGATGATGGGCAAATCGGGAACCCGTTTGGCCATGGTTTGGCACGCTTGGGCCGAGTACCACGATGGCACCGTATGGAAAGCTGTTGACCCCACCTGGAACCAGGCCAGCGGGGTAGATGCCACCCATGTCAAATTGGCGACCGGTCCCACCGACTGGAGCTGGATGAATTTGCTCGGTGTTCTCCGGGTGAATCTGGAACAGGCCGAATTCAGCCGCTGACTCCCTTCCAACCAACGATTTTGGGCCGACAGGTGTTCAACCCGGGCAGGAACCAGGCTTGGATTAGCCTTTTGGTGGCCCAGAAAGCCGAAAAATCGGTTCGGGAGACTGGCTGTCCTGGCAAACCCTGCTTGCGGACGGGGTGAAATCCGGGGATGATTCAAGCAAGGGTAAAGCGACCGTTCATTCGCCCGAATGCGATACCAGCCTTGGAGATGGGGAAAGCTTCCATGTCCGGGTGGAGAGGGCGAATAAAAACAAATCCGCTTCGAGGGGGTGCCTAGGCGATGCGTGGCAAAACCAAACAAGCCAACGGGAATTCCAGCCGATCCGGTTCCTTCCGACGGTGGGTGGCTACCTGTTTCGGAACCACCTTGGTGGGGTTGGTTTCCATGGCCCCTGCGCGTGCGGAATATATCTTCGTGGTCATTGATTTGAACAAGCCCTACTCGCCCCTGATGGCGGCCCAGCAGAGCGGAGGAATGGGCATGCCCGGTAGCGGCGGTGGCCTCGGAGGCGGTGGTGGCCTTGGTGGTGGAGGCATGGGAAAACTTGGTGGTGGAGGCGGTGCCGGCGGTGCCGGCATGGGCATGCCTGGTGGTGGCGGTGGCATGGGTATGCCGGGCGGAGGCGATGGCATTGGCAGTGGCGGCTTTGGCGGTGGCATGGGGATGCCTGGTGGCCTTGGCGGCGGCGGTATGGGGATGCCTGGATCCGGTGGTATGGGAATGCCAGGCGGCATGGGCATGCCTGGTGCTGGTGGTATGGGTATGCCGGGTTTGGGTGGCATGGGAATGGCAAGCGGCGCTATGGGCATGATGCCCGAAGTTTCTGTACCGGACCTGCTGTTCGCAGTTGTCGAGATCGGTGATCCCAAACGAGACAATAAATTGCTCAATGTTCCCTTGGCGGGAATGAATGTCCGACGATTGACCACCAATCGGGGCGAGGCGGTTGTCATTCAGTCGCCTAACAACCCGGTCGCTTTCGAGCGGTTGGTGGATGATTCCCTGAAATCGATGCCGTCGGTTGCCCAGCGGCTGATCAATTTCAAGACGACCATCAATAATCGTCCACGGGTGGAACAAGTCTTGGAGGGTGCGCGTTGGGCTGTGGAACACGGCCTGTACGAGGAATTCCTCAAGCTGATTAGCGACAGTGATCCCAAGGTGGTTGCCTTGCCGCAGGCCCAAGCATGGAAAAAAGTGGAGGCGGCCCTGAAGGTCGCCCCTCCTACATCCAGCCAGACCGAGGAAATCAAGGCTCGCTTCCCATCCGCGCGCCAGCGGGTTGATGGTGAATTTTGCACGATTCTCACCGAGGTCGACCCGCAAAGCCTGGCCCCGGTCCAGGACGCAGCCGCCATGGTGGACAAGCAGGTGCGCCTGCTTTACGCCTGGTTCGCTCTTCAAGGGCAGGCCTTGCCGGCCATGCAGCACAAGCTGATTCTGGTTATTTTAGACAAGACTGACCTTCCAAGTCTTGAGAACCGGTTTGATGATGTTCACGGTTACACCTCGCCGCAGATGGGCGGTTACTCGGTGATGTCACTCCGGGATGTGGATCCCAAGTTGCGCCAGTTGTCGTCGCGCCTCGATCAGTATGCCCGGACCGGCTGGGACTTGAGGGGCCTGCGCAAGTTGGCTGACAAATCGTATCCAAACTTCATGGAAAACGGTCAGGTTAACGCCGGGAAGCTGGGCGAAGTCGCCTATGTTTCCTCCATGAACCTGCTGCGTGAGGCTCTGCAGCAGGAGGAGCGGCGGGCGGCTGCCGGATTTATTGTCACCACCCAGGCCCTGCCCCGTCTGCTCGGCCTTGCCCCCTCGGTGCGGCCGCCCGCTTGGGTGGAATACGGCTTGGGTTCCGAGTTCTCCACTTCGTCTGGCACCCCGTGGATGGTATTGGGGGGTGTGAACACCCTGCATTTGCCGGTTTTCAAGGAACTGGTCAAATCCAAAAAGCTGGATGCCCCGGAGGTGACCCTGAAGTCAGTGGTCACAGACACCTATTTCCGCAGGGCCGCCGAGTTTCACCATGACAAGAATCTCCACAGCAAGGCACGCGCCACCGCTTGGGGGGTGACCCATTTCCTCCTCCACAAGTATTCCGCTGATTTCGCCAAATACATGGGCGAATTGAACAAAATGCCCCGGGACATCGAATTGACCGAGGAGCAGCTCTGGGGCTGTTTCCTGCGGGCCTTCCTGCTGAACAAAGGCAAGACGGAAGCCCTCGCCCTGAAGGACTTGGCCGCAGAATGCGATGTTTACCTGCGGCAGGCCAAGGTGGAAGGCGAGCGCATCTTCACCATGCTCCGTCTGAGTCAGGAGGAACTGGGACTTGAAAAGTCCGATTCCAAAGATGCCAGGGCCAACGCCATGCGCGAGGCAAACGGCACCCTGTTTAGCAGCAGCGCCCTGATTCAAGAGGCTCAGAAGGCCGCCGCTGGCATTGGTTCAGGCGGTGCAGGCGGCCCAGCCGGAGGTATGCCAGGGATGGGTGGTATGCCCGGCATGGGAGGTGGCATGCCAGGCCTCGGTGGAATGCCAGGTGCACCTGGCGGTCTCGGGGGCGGCGCTCCCGGACTGGGTGGGGGTGGTACTGGCGGCGGGGACAAGTAACCTCAACTTTTCCCCATGTCCAATCCATTTCTGGCGAGACGCCGTGTTGAATTCTCTGATACCGACATGGCCGGCATTGCCCATTTCTCACGCTTTTTCCTGTGGATGGAGCAGGCGGAGCATGATTTTTTGGAAAGCCTTGGCCTCCGAGTGGTCTTTGAGGATCAGGGGCAGCGGCATGGTTTTCCCAGGGTCAGCGCGACCTGCGATTACCAAAGGCCTGTTCGTTACCGGGATTGGCTGAATATCGGTGTCACCCTGGAAAAAACCGGGCGCACCTCCTTGCAATACCGGTTTGATTTCACCGTCGAAGGTGACCCTGCTCCCGTGGCGACCGGTCGCCTTTCCACCTGCCTCTGCCAACTGGTGGACGGAGGGATGCGTTCGGTGCCCCTGCCCGACTGGATCCGCGCGCGTCTGGAATCTTCGGTCGGAAAGGCGGATTGACCTATGAGCCAGGCCGGCTACCTGTTCCGTCTGAATGCGGAACTGGGCAAGCGGTTGGGCCGGTTGAAAAACCGCTCAGGGAATATCGGCATCCCTCGGCTCGACAAGCATGCCGAGTATTTGTTCACCCGCCAGTTGGCCAGCGGCGGCTTCCCTGATCGCGAGGGGGAGCCCGATCTGTACTACACCGCATTCGGTTTGCGTGGCATGGCTCTACTAGGGGTTCTGGACCCGGAGCGAGCCATTCGGGCGGGTGGTTGGCTTGCGGGGCATTTGAATTCCCAGGCCACCGTGGTCGACCTCCACGCCCTGGTTGAATCCTGCTTGCTGGTCAGCCTGGCCGGGGCGCCCGATCCCCTTTCCTCCGCCTCGCCGGATTGGCAGAATCGGCTGGCAGACCTATTGCAAACCTTTCGCACTCCAGACGGTGGATACGGTAAGGTCCCCTGGGCCACCTCGGGCAGCACCTACCATAGTTTCTTGGTGGCGTTGACCCATCCGCTGATGGGCCGTCAGATTCCCGATGTCCCTGGCCTGCTGGCGTTTCTCGCGGGCCGCGAAAGGGCTGATGGGGGTTGGGTTGAAGCCCCTGCCATGCGGAAAAGTGGTGCCAATCCCACAGCCGCCGCTCTCGGATTGCGTCAGATGCTGGATTCGCCCCTGGACCCGGGCAGGTTGGATCAGACGGCGGTTTTCCTCGATAGCCTGGCTGGAACCGATGGCGGATACCGGGCCAATAGTTCGATCCCGTTGTCCGACACCCTGTCCAGTTTCACCGTGGCCTGGAGCCTGGACCAACACGGGTTGGCCGACCGCATCCGAACAACCACCCTTGCCAAGTACCTCGAAATGGTCGCCCTTCCGGAGGGAGGATTTCGGGCCGGGGTTTGGGACGCCGGGGAAGATGTGGAATACACCTTTTATGGTTTGGGCCTGTCGGCCCTGGTTCATGGGACCGAAGGCGCATGAGCACTGAAGGCCTGGTGGCACGCGATGTTTGCCGGACATTCCCCGGGCCCGAGGGGGGCTTGGCGGTCCTCCGGTGTGCGGCCATCGAATTGGTTCCCGGGGAGGCAGCCGCCATCATCGGCCCTTCCGGGTCTGGCAAAAGCACCTTCCTGCATGTGTTGGGCGCCTTGGACAAGCCGGATTCGGGCACCATCCGGTTGGATGGCGTGAATCCCCTGGAACTGGACGCCAACGGCCTGGCTGATTACCGGAACAGGCAGGTGGGTTTTGTGTTCCAGGATCACCATCTGTTGCCCCAGCTCACAGTCCTGGAAAATGTGCTGGCCCCGGCCTGGGCCAACGGGGGCAGGGCGACACCCGAGGTGGCTGCCCGCGCTAGGCATCTCTTGGATCGGGTGGGGCTTACAGGCCGGCTGGACCATTTTCCCGCACAGCTTTCCGGCGGGGAACGCCAGCGTGCTGCGGTGGCGCGGTCCCTGGTGTTGGCACCCCGGCTCCTGTTGGCGGATGAGCCAACGGGTAACCTGGACGCCCGAACGGCCTCCGAGGTGGGGGCCCTCCTTCTGGAATTGGCCACCGAAAAACCTTGTCGGCTGTTGGTGGTCACCCACAGCCTGGAACTCGCATCGCGTTTCCCCCAGGTTTACCGGATGACGGAAGGGAAGCTGGTCCCTGCCGGGGACGGGGTTTCACCATGAATCCGGTACCCGATCCCTTGGAGCAGGCAGGTGGCGGGTTGCGCAGGATTGCCCTCCGGGGAATGAGTTACCACCTGGGCGCGCATGTCGCCACCGCGTTGGGAATCGCGGTTGCTGCCATGGTTTTGGCCGGTGCCCTGCTGGTGGGAGACGCCTTGCGGGCTGGTCTGAGGGAACGCGCCCTGGGCCGACTCGGATGGGTGGACGCCGCGCTTTCCACCGTGAAACCCTTCGGGCAGGACCTGGCCAACGCCCTGCTGCCCGGGGCCCAGGCAGCCCCCGCCATGGCCCTTGCCGCAAACCTGCAATGGGTGGATGGAGCTGGTCTCTCGCAGGCATTGGGCCATGTGACAGTCATGGGGGTGGAGGACGGGTTTTTTGGTGGAGAAATTCCAAGCGGATGGCCTGAGGAGGGCGTCTGGTTGGGATCCGACCTGGGAGACCTTGCGACCAATTTGAATCCGGGTACCCGGGTGACCCTGCGGGTGGCCAAGCCCGGGGGAGGACCACCCCGCGAATCCCTTTTGGGCCAACAGGCGGCGGAGCAGGCCGTACTGGATTGGGAATTTACGGTCCAGGGACTGATTGGCGGATCCATGGATCGTTTTTCTCCCAAAAGTTCGCTGGCCCCTTCAAGGCTGGTGGTGGTGCCTTTGGAGCGCCTGCAAGCCCGGCTGAATCTCAGGGGCAAGGCCAACACCCTGCTGGCCCGGGGAGTTTCCGACGAACTGAACCGGCAAATCACGCCCTTTTTGCGTCCGGAAGATTTCGGGCTGGTCATACGCGGGCCCCGTGAGCGGGCGCGGGATCAGGTTTCCCAGGCGCGGGCGTCTCGTAATCCGCTCGTCCGGGCGTTGCCACGCGCCATCGCCAGCCAGGCGCTTTCTGGCCCGGAGGGAGACAGCGAGAAAAAACTGGCGGCCTGGTACGAAACCAACCGGCCCTACCTTCTGGTGGAGAGTAGCGGTCTTTACCTGAGCCAGCAGGAGGAGGGCGCGGTGATGCACGCCGCGGTATCCATGGGGTTGGAAACGGCCCGTGTGCTGGTGCATCTGGCCAATCGGGTGGAATCAGGCAACCGCAAGGTCCCCTACTCCGTGGTAGCGGCTGTGGAGGGCCCTTCAACCCTGTTGCCGGAGATGCCTTCCCTGGGGGAAGACGGGATCGCCCTGGTCGACTACAAGGGGGCTCCCTGGCAAGGGATGAAGGTTGCTGATCCAGTCAGACTGAACTACTACCCGGTGGAGGACACCACGCCGCCCCGGGAGGCTCCGCCGGCCACTTTTCGTTTCGCAGGGTTGGTCCGCCAGCAAGGCATGGCAAACGATGCGGAACTCTCGCCGGCTTTTCCGGGAATCACGGACAAGCTCGACATGGCCAGTTGGCAGGCGCCCTTTCCGATCGATCTGAAGGCCATTTCTCAAACGGATGAGAACTACTGGCGCGACCATCGAGGGGCTCCCAAGGCATATATCTCCCTCGAAAAAGGCAAGGAATTGTGGGGTGGCCGTTTTGGTGTGCTCACTTCCATCCGTTTGCGCGATCCCAAAGGCCGCCCTGTGGACCAATGGTTGGGAGAATTCCGCAAATCTGTACGCGCCCTGCTTAATCCGGAGCCTGCCAGACTGGTTTTCCGTCCGGTCCGCGACCAGGCAATCACGGCGAGCGCCGGGAGCAGTGATTTTGGTGGACTCTTTCTCGGCTTTTCATCGTTTTTGCTGGTATCCGGTTTGTTGCTGGCCTGGCTGCTGATGGGTTTGGGCCTGGAGCGCCGCCGCAGGGAATTCGGTGTGCTGGCCGCAACCGGATGGCGTCCTTCACGCATCACCCGGTTGTTGTTGTGGGAGCTGGGGCTGGTCGGTCTGGCCGGTGCGATTGTGGGTGCCCTTGCGGGAGCCTGGCTTGCCCCGCGGATGATTTCCATCCTGCTGGCGGCGTGGCCCGATCCGGAACTGGCACGCACCCTGCGCCCGGTGGTGAATCCCGCCAGTTTGCTTGCGGGAGGAATCACGGCTTGGCTGGCGGGACTGGCGGCCGCATGGTTTTCGGCACGACGGATGGCCCGGGAAACGCCCTTGTCCCTTTTGCAGGGGGATGGTTCATCTGACATCAGCGCCGGGTGGGGAAGTGGAAGCGCCTTTCCTTGGGTGTCAGTCGCCCTACTTGTGTTGGGTGCGGCTTTGTTGGCGGTTTCACCATGGCTTCCGCCGGGCGAGCCCCAGGCGGGCGGTTTTTTCACAGCGGGGCTTGCCATCCTTTCTGGTGGCCTGGGGGTGGCGCGACATTTCCTGGTTCGGGCCAGGCGGTGGCCGGTGCAAACTCCACGGGGAGGGTCTTTGTCCCGCATGGCATTGCGGAACGCCTCGCGCAACACCGGCCGCAGCATGCTCACGCTGGGGTTGCTTGCCTTTGCATCCTTCCTGCTCGTGGCGGTGGAGGTGTTCCGCCGCCAGCCTCCCGGGGCTGGAAAAGATCAAATCAATCCCAAAAGTCCTCTGGGTGGTTGCGCGCTGTGGGTGGAACTTGATTTGCCACTCTTTGAAAAGCCGGATGAGCCGGCCGGTCGTCAAGGGTGGCTGGATGCCATTGAACGGCGTTTTGGTGCCGATCCCGCCCGTGCCCGGGCTGAAAGGGCAAAAGCCGAGGCCCTCCTGGCCGACTGTGCCTTTTTCCCCTTCCGTCTATCCGGGGATGACGATGCGGGGTGCCTGAACCTGTACCGGCCCGGCCAACCCAGGGTCTTGGGGGCACCGGAAAACCTGCTGCGCGAGGATGGTTTTCATTTCGCCAAAAGCCTTCAGCCGGCAAATTCCTGGGCTCCACTGGAGAATGATACCCTCCCGGTTCCGGCGGTGGTGGGCGAAGCCTCGGCGCTTCAATGGATTCTGAAGGCATCCCTTGGGGGCGAGGTGGGGTTGGGTCAGGGGCGCAAGGCTTTCGTTACCGGCATGCTGCATGACAGCCCCTTCCAATCAGAATTGGTGATGGGAGATGCCGCCTTCCGCAAACTGTTTCCGGACCAGGAGGGTTGGCGAGTCCTTTTGGTACGTTGTCCAGATGGGGAAAAACAGGGGGTGGCCGAAACGCTGCGGTTGGCGTTGGGCGGGCAAGGGGCCGAGGTGGTGGATACGCGGCTGCGGGTCGCCAGGGCCCTGGGGGTGGAAAATACATACTTGACGGTGTTTCAGGCCCTGGGGGGGTTGGGGCTGGTTTTGGGCACGGTGGGATTGGGCGTGGTGTTGCTGCGCGGGGTTTGGGAAAGGCGCAAGGAACTGGCCCTGCTGGGGGCAATCGGATACCGGCTCGGCGATGTGGGCCGCCTAATACTGATTGAAACTCTGGTCCTGTTGCTGGGTGGGATTGGTTTGGGTGTGGCCAGCGCGCTGGTCGCTGTGGCCCCCTATGCATCCAATCTGGCCGGTAATTGGTGGGGATTGCTTCTACAGGTACTGGCCTGTCTGGTTACCGGTTTGGTGGCAGGGGCTTTCGCCTGCAGGGCAGCCATGAAGGTGCCGCTGTTAGCCGGGTTGCGTTCTGAATAGAACAAGGGTTGGAAAAGAAAAGATCTCAAGCGAGTCGAGGCGAAGATGGCTGATCAGGCGGGCGGCTCACGGAATTACACCTGGCTGGGAATCGTTGCCCTGGCTGGTTTGGCGTGGGGGACCTATGTCCCGGTCATTTTTTACGGTGGCAAGGAACTGGGTGGGACCGAGGGAGCCCGCCTCACCTCCATCCTGTGCGTAGGTCTGGCGTACTTTGTTTTGGCGGTGCTCATCCCTCTGGGTCTGTTCCTCAGCAGGAGGCACGCATGGCCTACACTGAAAACCACCGGATTGGTGTTCAGCGGCTTGGCGGGCGTGATGGGCGCGGTGGGTGCCATCTGTGTGATCTTTGCCTCCAAGGCGGCGGTCAATGCGGCCAAATCCGCTGGATTGCAGCCGGACAGTTATCGTATGCTGATAGCCCCGTTGATTTTCGGCCTGGCTCCGGTCATCAACACCCTGGTCAGCCTGGTCTGGCATCCCAAGCCTGGAAACCCCTGGCATTTCGGACTGGAAAAACTGCCCGGGGCAAAATTGGTCGCTGGAATCGCCTTGGTGGGTCTGGGTTCGGCTTTGGTTCTTTATTCCAAGGAAACCGAAGAAAAACGCGAACGCGCGGAAATGGCCGCCATAGCCAAGGCGGAGGGGAAGAATGAGAGCGCCCAAACGGCACAAAAGGACGAGGTCCAATACCCCGCATGGGAATGGCTGGTTTTCACCGCGTGTGCAGGCCTCGCCTGGGGTACCTACGTGCCCATCATTTTCTACGGTGGCCAGGAACTGACTTCAAAACCCGGGGAACTGGGTGGCCGGTTGATGTCGATCCTGTGCGTTGGCCTGGCCTACTTTTTGCTGGCTGTACTGATTCCCGTGACCCTGATGGGTGGCGGTTTGTTTCAATGGCCCGAGATCAAGGGATCATCGGGGTTGCTGTTTTCCAGCCTGGCGGGAGTGGCCGGCGCGGTGGGTGCCATCTGTGTGATCTTCGCCTCCAAGGCAGCGGTGGATGCAGCCAAGGCCGAAGGGAAGAATCCGGCAACTTACCGGATTTACATCGCCCCCATCATTTTCGGTGTGGCCCCCGTGATCAACACCCTGGTGAGCCTGTTCTGGCACCCGGTGGCAGGGGATCCCCTCCATTTCGGCATCCGCCATTTGCCGGGCTGGATGTTGTGGGTTGGTATCCTGTCTGTGGGAGCGGGTGCCTTTCTGGTTCTGTTGGCCAAGGAGCAGGGTGAGGCGGCCCACGCCGCCCCCAAGCCGCAGCCAGCCGGAAAATAAAACCATGGCGGAGATGCTCCAGCCCGTGGAGGCGGTCGCCGAAATCGAGCCGCTTCTTGCGCATCTGTGGATGGTACGCACCTTTTTGAAGCACGCCGAGGAGATCCAGGACAGCCTCGAGATGCTGGAAATCCCCCGCAACCTGTTTGATGTGATTCGCGCCACCGAACCGGCCCTTCAGGCGGGTGACCATGCGCGCTACATCCACAAGTTGCGCGGGAAGATGAACCGTCTGCGCGAGGCCCGCGATTATCTGGTGGCCCAGTACAGCGTCTACTCCGACCACACCAACTATCAGATGGCTGCCCGTTCGCTGGACGCCGCAACCCGGGCGATAGAGGCCGTTCTGAACCGGTGCCCTTAGACTGGTTAGTCGTCCCTGAAAAACACCGATTTCAGCCGAACTGCCTTCCAAGTCATTCCCACGATTTACGCGGCTACCATTTTTGGCAGGAACCAGTCGAACCAACCGTGGATCATTCTCCCGGTTAG
>Ga0169931_10004282_pt1 | contig 22293 bp, 17 predicted proteins | sample Kivu_15m_20L_FD_129675 | JGI IMG/M metagenome (GOLD analysis project Ga0169931, IMG submission 129675) | Freshwater microbial communities from Lake Kivu, Western Province, Rwanda to study Microbial Dark Matter (Phase II) - Kivu_15m_20L... | ecosystem: Environmental > Aquatic > Freshwater > Lake...
GCCAAAATTACTTCAACAGGAGCATTTGATGCTACTGCAATTACAGTAAATGGAAGTCCTATATCTGCAAGTGGAGGCGGATTAACTTCGTTTACTATTTCTTCTAATACGTCGTTGTCTTCTGATTCTAAGTATTTTGTAGATACATCGGCTGCAAGAACTTTGACTCTTCCCGCCTCTCCATCGGTGGGCGATGAAATTCAAATATTTGATGCATCTGGGACGGCGGCAACAAATAACATTACAATATTAAGAAACGGCAACAAGATTAACGGATTAACAGAAGATGCTATAATTGACGTAGATAAATCAGCGGCGGTATTAATATATACTGGTTCGACTCTTGGATGGAGACTAGGATGACAATTAAATTTTCAGATATTACTGGTGGAGGAATTCCATATGGTAATAATGCTGGTCGTCCCGCAAATCCTGGTATTGGAAAGTTGTATTCAAATGGTGAAGAAAAACGTTTAGAGCTTTATACATCTACAGGATGGCAGAATATTGTTTCAGAAACCCCTGGAGTAGTATCTGTATCTGGTAGTTATCTTGAATCTGTTGGATCTGCCACATTAGAAATCACAGGAACAAATTTTACATCTGGAGCAATAGCTTCTGTTATTGGAACAAATGGTGTTGAGATAACTGCTAATTCAACAACAGTAAACTCTATTGTTTCTGTTTCAGCTGTATTTTCAGGACTTGTAGCAGCCAACGAACCATATGACATTAAAGTAACAAATACATCAAATCTTTTCGGTCTTTTGCCAGATGCAGTATATGTAAACAATACACCAGTTTGGCAAACATCTGCTGGATCTCTTGGAACATTTGGAGAGAATGTAAGCATTTCTGTTTCTGCTATCGCTACAGATGATTCTACTATTACATACTCATTGGCTTCTGGCTCATCATTGCCATCTGGACTAACATTAAATTCAACAACAGGAACAATATCTGGAACTCTACCAGATATAGCGTCTGATACAACTTATACATTTACAATTAATGCATCTGACGGAGCAAATCCAGTTGTGCCAAGAACATTTAGTATAGCATCTAATGCGGCTCCCACATGGGTAACTGCAGCTGGAAGCCTAGGAGAATTTGCTGAACAAAGTTCTATATCTGTGACACTTTTAGCAACAGATGGACAAACTGTTACATATTCACTTGCTTCAGGATCATCTTTACCAACAGGAATTACTTTAAATTCTTCGTCTGGAGTTGTTTCTGGAACATTGCCAGATATTTCAGTAAATACAACATATACATTTACAATTAATGCCTCTGACGGAATTAATACAGTTCCAAGAACATTTAGTATTCTTTCAAGGGTAGTTTTCCCTATAGAATATTTAATAGTAGGCGGCGGCGGTGCTGGCGGTGATTATTTTCAAGGAGGTGGGTATAACGCTGCAGGTGCAGGAGGAGGTGCAGGAGGATACCTTTATTCAGGATCAGCTACCTCATTCCTCAATGCAGCTTCAATAATTGTAGGTGCAGCTGGAGTTTCTACTGCAACATCTAATACAAGCGGAGGGTTTGCTTCTAACGGAGGCAACTCCACTTTTGAAGCACTTACTGCAATTGGAGGGGGTAGAGGTGGAGCAGGAAACTCTAGCGTAAGTGGAAATGCTTATACTGCTAGTTCTGGAGGCTCAGGAGGCGGAGGAGTAAGACCAGATGGAGGAGGAGCATTTGCTAATGCAGGAACTAATACTGCTGGACAAGGAAATGCGGGAGGATATTATGTATCAGGTGATGGAGATGGCGGTGGCGGAGGTGGAGCAACTGCAGCTGGAACATCTGGAGGACAAGGTTCTCAAGGAGGCGCAGGCTATACTTCTAGCATAACTGGAACATCTGTTGTTTATGCTGCAGGTGGAGGAGGAGGAAAAGGTAGTAGCTCTCAAGGCGGATATTCATGGAGTGGTTCTGGTGGCTCTGGAGTTGGAGGAAATGGCGGACCCAAGCAAGCAAACTCTACTGGATCAAATGCTTCGTCTACTTCATATGGAAGCGGTGGCGGTGGTGCTGGCTCAGGCGCAAACGATACTAGCGTATTTTCAAAAGGTGGAAATGGAGCAGGTGGTGTTGTAATTATTGCATATCCAAATACATTCCCAGCTGCTACAATTTCTGCTGGATTAACATACGATCTGCCAACACGTTCAGGATACAGAGTTTATAGATTTACAGCTGGAACAGGAACAATTACAATCTAGCCTTTAGCATTTAAAATTGGTATAATTAAATCATAGTAGAAAAGAGTTATAATGCCTTCATATCAGTATGAATGTAAAGAATGCAATGTGCAATATACTCATTTTAGAAGTATAACTGAAAATGATCCAGGATATAAGTGTGATACTTGCGGTTCCGCCCTTGTAAGATGGTTTGGAATATCTGGAACAAGAACACAAAAGCGGCTACCAGAAGGAGACGACTTTATCTCCAGTCAAATGGATTTTTATGGAACGGATACCTGGAAAGAACATTATGAAACATGGGATGTTCGTCCAGACGGAGCAAGAAGTCCTAGAGAATGAAAATAGCAGTATATACAATTGCCAAGAATGAAGAGCAATTTGTAGAACGCTGGTATAACTCTGCTAAAGATGCAGATTATTTACTAATTGTAGATACTGGCTCTACCGATAATACTATTCAATTAGCAAAAGATTTAGGGATAAATGTTTTTGCTATATCTGTAGATCCATTTAGATTTGATGATGCTAGAAATGCTGCGCTTGCTTTGATTCCCGCCGACATAGATTATTGTATATCAGTAGACATGGATGAAATATTATCGGACGGGTGGAGAAAAGAATTTGAGTCTATGCCATTTAATACAACTAGACCAATGGTGAGACAAATAACACATATAAACAAAGACGGAAATCCAGGAATGAAATTTAAGTCTATACGTGCACATGCACGTAAGGGCTATCGCTGGAAATATCCAGTACATGAGGCATGCGTATCATATATGCCAAATGGTATTGAGGCAAGGTATGATTTAAACGTAGACATAATCCACATGCCAGATAACAATAAAACAAGAGGTCAATATTTGCCAATGCTTCAAATGGCAACACAAGAATCTCCACAAGATGAAAGAATGGCATACTACTATGCCAGAGAATTATATTTTTATAAAAAAAATGAAGAGTCTATAAAAGAGTTTGAGCGATATCTTAATTTGCCGACGGCGGACTGGAAACCAGAAAGAGCCTATGCTATGAGATATATTGCTAAATGTGACGCTAGCAAAAGAGAAGAATGGTTAAAAAAGGCATACGAAGAAAACCCAGAATCTAGAGATGCAATTGTTGATCTTGCAGAACATTATTATATGGAAAGAGATTGGGTTAACTGTTTAGATGCCGCCGAGAAAACATTATCTATTAAAGAAAAGACTCTTAACTATTTTACAGAAGAATACGCTTGGTCGGATATGCCATATGACCTTGCAGCGCTATCATGCTACAATCTAGGCATGTACGAAAAGGCGGTGGAGTACGGAGAAAAGGCTATAGAGTATAGCCCAAATGATGAAAGGCTGAAGGCTAATTTAGAGTTTTACAAACAATCTCATAACCCTCAGAATGGTATAATTTAAGAATGCCAACAACGCCAAATAATAAGAACTGGAGATTCCCAGCTTATACAGATCAACCAGATGTTCCCAAAGACCTTTCGTTTTTGGCCGCAGATATTTCTGACTACATAGATTTACATCCTGGACCAACAGGCGCAACAGGTGCAACAGGCGCAACAGGTGCAACAGGCGCAACAGGTACCACTGGTACCACAGGTACTACAGGAGCCACAGGTTCTACTGGTGCTACTGGTTCAACTGGTGCTACGGGTGCAACGGGCGCTACTGGCGCAACGGGCGCTACTGGCGCAGACAGCACAGTAGTAGGTCCTACGGGTGCAACAGGTGCAACAGGAGCGACGGGAAGTACAGGAGCACAAGGTACTGGCGTTACAATTCTTGGTTCTTATGCATCGTTAGCAGCATTACAATCAGCACATCCTACAGGAAATTCTGGAGACGCATATTTAATTAGCGGAGATCTTTATGTTTGGGATAATGTTAACTCAGAGTGGGACAATGTTGGAACAATTCAAGGTCCTGCAGGCGCTGCAGGTATTGCAGGTGCAACAGGCCCAACAGGTCCTACAGGACCAACTGGCGCTACTGGTGCAGACAGCACAGTAGCAGGTCCTACTGGATCAACTGGTGCAACAGGCACAACAGGTCCTACAGGACCAACTGGAGCAACAGGGCCAACTGGTTCACAAGGCCCAACTGGCGTAATTGGTCCAACAGGCGCAGACAGCACGGTTGCTGGTCCTACAGGCCCAACTGGCCTTACTGGAGCAACAGGACCTACAGGCTCAACTGGCCTTACAGGTGCAACAGGATCTACAGGTTTATCTGGCGGTATAACCTTAACGGTAACTAATTCTGGTTCTGGTTCATATGTTATTAATGGATCAAATAATCCAACATTATCTTTTATTAGAGGTCATCGTTATGTAATCAATGTAAGTGCATCAGGACATCCATTCTGGATTCAGACAGTTCCTGGAGCTTATAGTTCTGGAAATATTTATACTACTGGAATAACAAACGGAGGAACAGATAATGGAACAATTATTTTTGAAGTTCCTTTTGATGCCCCTCAACTTTATTATGCATGTCAATATCATTCATCAATGGCTGGATCCATCACAGTTTCAAGCCTAGGACCTACAGGACCTACAGGACCTACTGGCGCAACAGGCGCAACAGGCGCAAACAGCACGGTTGCTGGACCTACAGGACCTACAGGACCTACAGGACCTACTGGTGCTACTGGCGCAACAGGCGCAGACAGCACGGTTGCTGGTCCTACAGGACCTACGGGACCTACAGGACCTACTGGTGCTACTGGCGCAACAGGCGCAAACAGCACGGTTGCTGGTCCTACAGGACCTACGGGATTTACTGGAGCACAAGGCCCGCAAGGCCCGCAAGGCCCACAAGGCCCAGCAGGATCAACTGGATCACAAGGCCCGCAAGGAATTCAAGGTGCAACTGGAGCAGCAGGATCAAATGGAGCACAAGGCCCGCAAGGCTCGCAAGGCCCACAAGGCCCAGCAGGATCACAAGGCCCGCAAGGCCCGCAAGGCCCAGCAGGAACCATTCCTAATCCTATTTATTCACCGACATTAGAATCAGCAACACTAGCTGGATTTACTGCTATGGGTTCTGCGGCAACTTCAGGTTGCGGAAACTGGTTCCCCTACTCAGATACTTCATACAATTTAGGATCTTCTACTTATAAATGGAATAATATTTATAACCGTGTTTCTACAATTAATACTTCGGATCAAAGAGAAAAAAAGGATATTGTAAACTCAGATCTTGGACTAGCTTTCATAAATGATTTAAATCCAGTATCTTATAGGTTTATTGTAGGTCAAAACAAAGAAGTTGTTGATGAAAATGGAAATAGAGTGTTAGATGAAAACGGCAATCCAACCTTTATTGCAGAGCCAGGGATTAGATATCATTATGGATTAGTTTCTCAAGAGGTAAAACAAGCTGTAGATAATAATACCGATAAGGACTTTGCTGGCTGGATCTTAATGGATCCCTTGAATCCAAATTCTGAACAAGGATTAAGATATGGAGAATTTATAGCTCCATTAATTAAGGCGGTACAAGAACTATCTTCTCAAGTACAATCTTTACAAGAAGAAGTAAATCAGTTAAAAAATACATAGGTAAAAATGTCATATAGAGATACAGTTATTGCAAACTATCCAATAACATATTTAAGAGCTAATAGCGTTACAGCTACAGGAGTTGCTACATATCAGGCTCTGCTAGATAATTATGATGACTACGCAGACTTAATAGCGGCAGGTCCAGAGGAATATTCAAGTTTAGTTGGCAGTGCAATTATCGATGAGTCTCCATGTGCAAATGATGCATCATACCTTGGAGACATACAGACTAATTTAATGCCTATCATTCCTGGAGAAACCTATGGAATGAAGGTAGACGTAGACAGTTATATTATTTTGGGTATTGTAAATGATTATCAAGGCACACTGGTAAATGGTAGTGCTTTTGGTACCGTCTACAATTCCGACAATGACTTCACATTATCATTATGGGTTAGACCAAAGATAACAAGCACTGGTTTAATACCACTTCTTGCCGACCCTATAAACGGGATAGGCTTGTATTATCAAAAGGGAAATATTGTATTCAAACTACAAAATGAAATAATTGAATATACATTGCCTTATCTTGATAGATCTTTTTATGTGGCGGCAACCTATACTGGATCTTATATGAATCTATATATAGACGGAGACCTAAAGTCTTATAAAGAATTAAACGCATTTTCATTTACAAATACAGCAGTAAATTTACAATCTGGCCCTACAGATTCTGGGGAATATTTTTTAACTAACGGTATTGCGGTTTACAGATATGCCCTAAGCGCACCAGAACTTCAAAACCACATGTCTGAAGCAATTGGAGTTCCGCCCATACAAATAGTGGCGGTAGAAAGTGGAAGACTATTTGAATTACAAGATACAAATGCAAGCTCCACATTCCAATTCTCATACCCAGCAAATAAAAACTGGTCATTCTTAACGGTAGATGGGGTAGCTCATGATACCGTTTTGAATAATTTGTATATGACTAAAACAGATACGGCGGTAGGCAAAACAGTAGAAGTTTACGATTATGTAATGATCCCATCGACAGACAATATGGATTCATCTAAAATTGAATGGTCTGGAGATAACGGGGTATCCGTTTATTCCAGCCTAGATGGAACTAATTATACTCAGTGTACAAATGGTGGAGTTATCCCAGGTTATTCTTTATCTTCATTTAGCTCAACAAGAAATTTATATTTAAAGTTTATTTTTACCTCTACCGACGCAAGCAGATATTTGCCTAAATTAGAATATTTAATTATAAAGATTTATAATAACCACCAAGAATATGCTACAAATTCTGCTGAATATTTTTCTACCCTTGAAGGGCTGTCTGGCGTTTCTAGCTATGACGCTACAATAGGCAATAGTATATTTCCAGCCCTGATTAGAGACGGTAGAAACGGAGTTAGGACCTTCTCTGGGTCTGGCTTCTACATAACGCCTGTATCAGGCGTCAGAGCCCTTGAATTCTTTTATACGCCATCGGCATTAACAGCAGGCGGGTTATTTACAGGCCCAGCCTCGTATACTTGGAACGGATCTGGGATTTTATCCTCATCTGGAATTAACTGGATATATGTAAATGGGGTAGACAAAACTACCGCTACAAATGTATCTCAATTATTTGAGGCGGGAGAAACCTACCATGTAGTAATAGGCCTTACATCTACAATAACAGACCCAATTAAATTTAACCACACATCCGCAGGCTCAGTTCCAGCCAGATATCAAAACATAGCCCTATTTGAATCTATCTTGCTTCAATCAAAAGCCTTAGAACATTATAATTTATATATTGGCAATAATGCGGTTTTAGTAAACGCTGGGTCATTCTCAATGACAGAATCATCTGCTGAATATTATAATATTGACTGGACCGTGGTCGAAAACTCATAATTTTGTCAAATAGGTTGACAAAAAGCTGGACTTAAACATCTTATGGTGGTAAAATAAACACAATGAACAATATTAGGGCAAAGACTTTAGACGAAGAGACCCGCCTAGGAATATATGTCTGGGAAATGCCAGACGGCAGATGGATAGGTGATGATGACGGAAACTTCCTATCTATTACATCCACAAAAGGAAATAAGTCTAAAATTGACGCTCTTGCTAAAGAGGTTCGCTCATTCGGTATATACGAGGGGCAGCCAAAATTCTTGTCAGGGCGGCGTAAGATTGATGACGAAGAGTTCGAACATCAGAAACAAAGATTAGAGTGGGGCCTAGTGCCAGATCCTTTAGATGTCGGAAACTATAAGGATGAGATGAAGAAATTTGGGGGACAAAATGGAACACCTGGAAGATGACGATTCTCAAGATGTAGGTATTTCTAACTATGCAGATTGGACTTTGCCTTCTGTAAAAGAAATCAAATCTTTAGATCCATTTACTGTTGAAGGAGACGACCTTCTTAAAGTCAGTGGGGTTAGCCCAGCACTTCGTCGTAAAATGCACAGAACTCTTGAAAAAAGATTTAGCGGTCAAGATGGAGTAGAAACACAACAGATTCTGTTGGCGCAGGCGGTAACTGGATATGCCATGTTTGATCTTATCGAACCTCCATATAACTTAGATTACCTATCTAGAATATACGAATTATCTCCATATAACTATGCAGCAATTAATGCTAAGGTTGCAAATATTGTTGGCCTTGGATATTCTTTTGTTGAAACAAAGAAAACAAATGATGCCCTAGATTCAATTAATGATGACAAGCAATTGGAGCGGGCACGTAGAAAGCTTAATAAACTTCGTCAAGATTTGCAAGAGTGGTTAGACGAAACAAATCAAGAAGACACATTTACAGAAACATTGATTAAAGCCTACACAGATCTTGAAACTACTGGTAACGGTTATTTAGAAATAGCAAGAACTACAAGCGGAAATATCGGATATATCGGACATATTCCTGCAAAGACAATGCGTGTAAGACGCATGCGTGATGGCTATGTTCAATTGCTTTATGGCAAGGTAGTCTTCTTTAGAAACTTTGGCGACACAGAAATGCCAAACCCAATTGCAGGCGGAAGTGATAGACCAAACGAAGTTATTCATTTGAAGAAATACACTCCAATGAATAATTACTACGGCCTTCCAGACATTGTGGCAGCATCTAATGCTATGGCAGGAAATGAGTTTGCTGGTAAATATAACTTAGATTATTTTGAAAACAAGGCAGTTCCTAGATATATTATTACAGTTAAGGGAGCAAAGCTGTCTACAGAGTCAGAGCGTAAGCTACTTGAATTTTTCCAGGTCGGGCTAAAGGGTAAGAATCATAGGTCCCTATATATCCCGCTACCACCAGATAGCGCAGATTCCAAAACTGAATTTAAGATGGAGCCGATTGAGGCTAACCCACAAGAGTCTTCATTTAATACATATCGCAAGATGAACCGTGATGAAATTTTGCTTTCACATAGAACTCCAATAAATAAGATCGGAACTCCTGAAGGAGTTAATTTGGCGGTAGCCAGAGATGCCGACAAGACATTTAAGGAGCAGGTATGTCGTCCAGCTCAAATAAATTTAGAAAAGAAATTAAATAGAATATTTGCAGAAAAGACAGATGCCCTGCAAATTAAATTCAACGAATTGACCTTGACAGACGAAGATACTCAGTCTAAGATTGACGAAAGATATTTAAGAATGCAAGTAATTACTCCAAATGAAGTACGTATTCGTAAGGGTATGGTTCCTCTAGATGGTGGAGACGAAGTTGTGCAATTAAAGCCACAGCAACAGGCGGATATTAGGGCAAATGCTGGAAATACCAGAGCCAGGTCCCAAGAAAGACAAAATACCCAGCCAGATATTTCAGGAGAAGGCAGAAACGCAAAAGGCGACGGCAGACAAGTTGAGTAGTCCTACTCAACTGATTATTTGCCTTTTTACGTATAAATAAATATAATTGAGCATATGAATATTGAGAAATCTCTATGGTCTTCTAACGGAAATGACATTACCCTGTCTGTACCTTTTACTAAGGTTAACCGTGAAAAGCGTACCGTATCTGGATTTGCAACACTAGACAATCTAGATCAAACAGGCGACGTTGTTACGCAAGAAGCAAGCGTGAAAGCATTCGAATCTTTCCGTGGAAACATTCGTGAAATGCATGGACCAAATGCTGTAGGCAAGATGATCTCATTCAAGCCAGAATCCTTTTATGATCCAAAGAATGGCGAATTTTATAATGGCGTTTATGTAGACGCATATATTTCAAAAGGTGCACAAGATACATGGGAAAAGATTCTTGACGGCACACTACAAGGTTTTTCAATTGGCGGAAAGATTATAGAGTCCGATAACGAAGTAAATAAAGCAACAGGACAAACAGTAAGATTTATTAAAGACTACGCTCTCATGGAGTTATCAGTAGTCGATTCACCAGCAAATGAACTATGCAATATTCTATCCATTCAGAAAATGAATGGTCATCTTGTATTTAAGGGCATTGCTGCAGATGTTAAAACAGAGAACATTTTTTATTGCGAAGATAGCGACTCGGTATTTATGTCTACCGACGCAACATACACATCTCCAGTTTCTGGCAAGCTAGCAACATTAATCGGATGGGTTGAAAGTAATGACGTAAACAAGTCAAAGGAAATCGATAAGATTCTTGATTCATTTAAGAAATCAAGAAATACGTTGCCTGATACAAATACAATTGCAAAACAGGCAAACGCAGAAGGAGGTAATGAAGTGTCAGAAAACACAGAAACAACCGCAGCTGTCGAAGAGACTCCTGCTGCTGTAGAAGAAACACCAGCCGCTGCTCCTGCAGAGGAAGCACCTGCTGCTGAAGCAACAGAAGTTGCTGCAGACGCTTCTGCCGAAACTCTGGAAAAAGCAGCCGACGTATCAGAAGTTGAGGTTGATGAACCTGATTTTGCAAAGATGCTTGGCGACTTAAAAGGCTTTTTTTCAGATACTCTAAATAAGGCATCCGAAGCTAATGCCGCTCAAGTTTCAGATATTAAAGAAACTGTAGAGACATTTAGCAAGAGTGTAGATACCAGAATTTCAGAGTTGGCAGAACAGCATGCTGTACTAAGCAAGGCTGTAGAAGATATAAAGGGCACCATCGACAATGTCGAAAAGCGTGTCGACGCAGTTGAATCAGAGACTGCAATTAAGAAGTCCTCAGACCTTGGCGGGTCTCAGGAAGTTACACTCAAAAAATCCAAATGGAACGGTTCTTTCCTTGGTTCCGTAAACGAACTTTTTAACTAAAGGAGGGTAGAAAAATAAATGAGCAATGAAACATTAGCAAAAGCAGTTGAAGCCAACACAACCGTAACAACGACTATGGTTGGTTCTGCATTCTCAGACACAGGAATCCATCGTGCAAACGAGGGTAAGGGTGGTCTTTTGAATCCAGAGCAATCTGCTCGCTTCCTAGATTATGTGTTCGATGCAACCGTAATTGGTAAAGTAGCACGTACAGTTCGCATGCGAGCTGACGTAACTGAGATTGATCGTATTGGCGTGGGTGAGAAACTTATGAAACTCGCCACTGAAGCTGATTATACTGCCGCAAACGCAGCTGTCACCTTCTCCAAGATTTCTCTTACAACAAAGAAGCTCCGTCTAGATTGGGAGCTCTCAACTGAGTCTCTAGAAGACAATATTGAGGGTGCTGATCTAGAGGATCATATTGCACGTTTGATGGCAACACAAGCAGGTAACGACATTGAAGACGTAGTCCTCAATGGAAATTCTGCAAATACAGGAGATGCACTTTATAAGGCATTCGATGGTGTTGTCAAACTTTCAAAGGCAAATGGCCGTGTAGTTGATGGTGGAGGAAATGAAATTTCCCGTGAAATCTTCAACAAAGCACTTAAGGCTATGCCACGTAAGTACAAGCAACGTCGCAACGATCTTCGTTTCCTATCAGGTTCAAACTTGATTCAGGATTACCTATACAGCACATCGCAAAACATTCAAAATGTTAACCCACAGGATATCGCCGCAAGCATTATCCGTGGAGATCAGCCAGGCCTTGGTGGCCCAGCAGGTTTCGTAGCGCCTTTCGCATTCGGTATTCCGATTGTTGAAGTTCCGCTACTTCCAGAAACCCAGACTGGTGACTATTCAGGTGCAACTGGTTCACATGGTGACGTCCACTTGACATTCCCAAATAACGTTGTTATTGGTATCAAGCGTGATGTAACCGTCTATCGTTTCTTCTGGCCACGTAAGGACTCCATTGAGTATACAATGTATACTCGTGTTGGCGTCCAAATCGAACAAGCTGATGCTTGGGTCGTAGTCAAGAACGTTAAGATCGCTTCCTAATTAAATAGGATTTAGGTCTGCAAGAAAATACCCCCAAAATTTATTTTTTGGGGGGTTTTCATTTTAATTTACTAATGCTATAATTGATTTACCGAGAATAAGGAGATATATATGTCATTTGACACACTCAAGGTATCAGAACTAAGAAAGATTGCAGAAGATTTCGCAGTCGAAACAGAAGGATTAAAGACAAAGGCAGATGTTGTTGCGGCCTTGGCAGATGAAGGAGTTACCTGGTCCGTATACCAGAACACCCTAGATAAGATTGCAGACTCCGCAGAAGAAGCAGAAGAAGTATTACCAAGATTTGATGCAAAGGCGGGGCAACCAGAAAACACAGTTCTTGTTAGAATGACTAGAGCAAATTATCGATATGATATCGGTGGCTTTACATTCACAAAGGAGCATCCATTTGTAGCCATGGCTTCAGAAGACGCTCAGAAAATTTTTGATAAGGAGGAGGGCTTTAGACTAGCAACTCCAACAGAAGTTCAGGAGTACTATAACTAAGCCTAACAAATGGCAGAGGTTTATGTAAATAGCACAACCCCCATAAAGATTAAAACATTTTATGGAGGGGAAGTAGTAGATATCGATGGATCAGTTCTAGTAGATATATACGATATTACCCTAGATCCACTGGTTGACCCAGCGTTAAATCCAGATGTGCCAATTGCTCAAAATCTTGTTGCTCAAAAATTAGAAACCGATCCTGGATCGTATTCCATAAATATTCCTTACTCAATATCGGTAAGACCAAGAACACTAAAGCTTCATTGGAAATACAATATAAATTCAAGCAGCCATGCTCAATTTACTACAGTAAATGTAGTAACGCCTTATTGCAATTTAAATGAAGCTATAGAAAGTTTAAATATAAGCACAGACTCAAGTGATCCTAATTATAAATCGTATCATGAATTACAAATGGCTGAAAAATATGCTCGTAAACTTGTAGATGATTTTACTGGACAAGAGTTTTTCTTATTTGACGATACGATTGTTGCGTATGGAGATGGCTCTGATATATTAACTTTGCCAACAAGAATTGATACTATATATCAAATTTATGCAAATGATACACTTCTTGTCGATAATATAGAAAACATAAACAACTGGGGTATGGCTCCAATAATTTCAGAAACAAATTTTGCTATAAGAATAAATAGAGCAGCGTTAGTAGATAATACCGTCTATGTGGCAAATGGAATGGTTCCTCCATCAATATCTGATGTAAATTTAGGAGATATATTTCAAAAGAATGTTAGGTATAAAATTGTTGGTAAATTTGGCTGGAGTGTAGTTCCAGACGAAGTTGAGCAAGCAACTATTCAGTTAATGGGACATTATTTTGCAAAAGACAGAATGTGGGCAGACAGATATCTAAAGAATATATCTACATTTGACTGGGATTTTGAGTATTCAGATGAAGCATATAAAGGAACTGGAAGCGCTTATGCAGATAAGCTTTTGACAGAGTACACACTATCCAGTATGTTATTGATATAATGTTTAGCATAATCGATTCCGTCCTATCTATGAAGATGGATGTCTTCCGACAGGTCGATTCCCAAGATGAAGAAACTGGCGCAATTAGAAAGTATTGGCAGTATTACAAAACTTTAGATTGCCACGCCAAAGGCGTAATTAGCAATTCTGCTACAACGAGAACTAGCGACAAACAGATATTTAATAATCGATATACAAATGATCAGATTATTCAAGTAAGAACAGATGTCAAATTAAGCCTTAGAGAAAAGGTTGCAAATATTAGAACATCTGACGGCACAGTAATATGGCAAGAACTTGATTATCCTAACGAGACCCCCACAGTATTTGAAGTTATGGGAACTACTCCAATCACCGATCCGTTTGGAGATATTATAGGATACAACTCTTCGCTAAAGAGGTCGGAGGTACAAAGACTTGAGCTCTAATGCATTAGTGGTACAAGCAGCAAGCGGACTTGAAAGAGTTATGGCTGGAAACAGGTATGCCAATCTACAAGACAGCACAGTAGCACAGGTTTCGGCCATGATTTATTATAAGACTCATGTCCTTGCTAAATTAACTACAAGCAAAGCATTTAATAGTAAGTTTACAAAAACTTTATTTGATCAAATAGATAAAGACTTTGGCGAGTATATTGATGCAAAAGCAAGAGCGAATCCTAAGACTTTGCACCATGTTTATGAGTGGAAGAAGGTTGGAAATCCAACATCTCGCTTATTTAAAATTAAGATAGTTAGCTCACAAGGAACCTCCTTTAGCATAGGTTCAGAATTTAAATTGTCTACAAGCATGGTCCCAACCAAGAAGGGCAAGCATAGACACGTATTTGCAAACAAAGCATTTATTATGGAGCAGGGGCAGCCAGTTGTAATTAAACCAAGAAGCGCAGAAAGATTAGTATTTGATGTTAGTGGATATACTGTATACATGCCAAAAGGTGCATCTGTAACAGTTAGAAAACCTGGCGGGATTTCAGCAAAACAATCATTTGAATCAGCAAAGAGACATTTCTTTACTACCGACCTTGTAAGTCAATCAATTAAAAGATCTGGATTTCAGCAATTGTTTTCTAACGCCATGTCCAAGGCTTTAAGAACTCCAGCAAATGTACGCAAAGTTCAGTATTCTTTTTCTCCAAACACATTAAGAGCAATGGCAGACAATGCAGTTGAATCAGCATTTGCGACGGTGACAGCATGACAGTAAATTATAAATTAGATGCTATGATTGAGGTTCGTAAATATCTATGGGATAAATTGGTGGCGGCAGGACTATTTAATCCAGATAGTTACTATAGCGAGAATATAGCAGAGACAATAGTTCCTATCATTCCAGTACAGCAAGCCCCAGAAATGAATCAATTTCTAAATGGCAAAAAGCATATTGTCTATGACAAGGTTGGAATGTCATATGAGAATCTATGGGCTATATGCTGTGAACAGATATTATTTACAATATATACCCCAAGCGTATCCGACATAAATGAGATTAGAAACTTTATGACTGACGAATTTAGACGAATGGACGAAACGGCAAGAGACGTAAATTACTCATCGGTCACATCCGACAAATTCAAATTTTATAGCATATTCATAGCGGACATTTCCCCAACCTCCCCTTCGGAGGAATTGCAGGGAATGTTCTCAACAGACATCATATTGGAGATTAAATACTCCAGAGCCGCAGACAGAAAAGGTAGATTTATATAGTTTGCCTTTTGACCCTTTATAGAATAGAATTATACCAAGAGGAAAGAGCCTAGCCAGCCAATAATTTCGAAATTAGGAGGTTAAAACTTAAATGGCAAGAGAATCATTCAATTCAGCCAAGAACATCATTGTTGGTGCATCACCGCTTTTTATCAGCAAGTCTACAGCAGGCTTGTCAAAGCTTGATCCAACACAGGGAGAAGAGAAAGTTGATTTCGCAACAGGAACATCTTATATCGATACTCTGAATGGAACAACTGGTGCATCTAAGTGGAGAAACGTTGGTTTTACTAACAACGGTCTTCAAATTACATACAACCCATCATACGGTTCAGTAACAGTAGATCAGCTTCTTGATACCGCAAAACTATTCAAAGAATCAATGGAAGTTATGTTGATGACAGAAATGGCAGAAGGTACACTTGAGAACCTTGTTGTAGTATTTGGACAACCAGACACTGCAGGTAGCAATACCATCAGTTCTTCAAATACACTTCAATCAACAGATCCAGCAACCGCAACAGCAACTAAGGCCCTCGGCCTTGCTGCAGGTGCTCTATTGCAGTCCCCTGTAGAGCGTCAGCTCTGTGCAGTTGGACCAGCAGTAGATTATTCTGGTTCCACAGCAATAGAAGGTTACACACGTAACGAACGTGTTTATTATGCACGTCGTGTTCTATCTGTTCAGCAATCACAGTTCTCATTGGCACGTAATACTCCTACCACATTCCCTGTTACTTTCCGTCTTCTTCCTGAAGACAAGTACGCAGGTCAAGAATATGGTAAGATCATTGACCGTGTATTCTAATTAAATTTAAATTTAATTAATTCGGAGGTCCCCCTAGAAATAGGGGGATTTTCGCTATTATAGGCTTGTATTAATAATGCCCTTTTGTTATAATGTTTGTAACTATCCGAAGGAGGATACATTGGCTACTAAAGTATACGACGTAGAAGAAATAGAGCTCCAAAATGGAGATAAGGCTAAACTAAAGCCATTAACAATCAAAGAACTTCGTAAGTTCATGGCGGCAATTCAAAAGACTGCCGACGCAAAAACAGAGGATGAGACTCTGACAATTCTCATCGAAGCATGTGCAGTTGCACTTGAGAAACAACTTCCTGATCTTGTAAAAGATAAGGACAAGTTAGAAGATGCTTTGGACGTACCAACAATCAATCGCATTCTAGAAATCTGCGGTGGAATTAAGATGGACGACCCAAACCTTCTAGCGGCAGCGGTTCTGGCTGGGCAGAACTAGATTTAGCCGCTTTACTTGGAGAGGTATTCCTTCTTGGTAATTGGAAAAATTACGAGGAGTTGGAAGATAACCTCTCAATGCCAGAACTAATCCAGACGTTTAAGGCAATGCAGAAGACGGAAGAGGAAAAAAGAAAATTCCTAGCAGGTCTTCAAGGTATTAACTTAGATGACGAACTACAAAACGAAGGTCCTACCTTTGAAGATGTTCAAAGAAAAGCCTTGGGAATAAAAGCAAAAGGAGATGATGTGGTATCACTACAAGGTCCTTTCGCCGCTCAAGCAGGCTTTGGTATCGGAATGGGGTTGGGATATGAGCAGGGGTAACACACAGATAAATGGCTGACGAGCAAATTGTAACTAATATAGTTGCTAATGCCGACTTTTCTAATCTCATTGGAGATTTAAATAAAGTAACGGCAGCGCTTAGTCGTATGCAGGCAGGACTCAAGTCTACAGACAGAGCTCTTGCAAACCAGATCCGTGCAATCAATACCCAGTTCGGTGACACTTTACGCAGTACAGGTCAGTTCACATCCCATTTCGTAACCATCTCTTCAGATGTAGAAAAGTTTGGTAAGAGTCTAGATTCAGGAAGGATGAAGCTTGGCCAATACTTTAAAGTATGGCAAGATCATAACAGAACCGCAGGCGGATTAATTAGAGACCTTGCTAAACAGCAAGTACAAATGCAGAATGCGGTACTTCAGCCTTTAGGTAAAAATGCAGAAGGAATGATGCGCTTTGCAGTGCATGTTCCCCGTGGTTTAGATGAAATAAGAAATAAGACATCCTTAACTCGTCAAGAGTTAGCTATTATGAATAAAGTTGTTCAAGATGGGGCACAACAACTTATTAACTGGGGTAAGAATACTCAGTGGGCTGGTCGTCAGCTGACAGTAGGACTTACAATACCGCTTGTAGCCTTTGGTAAGGCTTCAGCAGATGCATTTAAAGCAGCAGATGAACAGTTAGTTCGTTTAACTAAGGTTTATGGAGATTTAGGCGGAGCCTCAGCAGAAACCCTTGCTAGGGTAAGAAAAGATGTATCAGAGACAGCAAGACAATTGTCTAATACAATGGGTGTTAGTTTTAAAGATACAATTGCTCTTGCCGCTGATATTGCAGCAACTGGTAAAACTGGAAACGAATTACTATCATCAATTTCAGAAACAACTCGTCTTTCAGTACTTGGTGAAGTAGATAGACAAGAAGCAATGAAGGCAACACTTGCCATTCAGTCAACATTTAAACAAAATACAGACGAACTTGCAAATTCAATTAACTTCCTTAACGCAGTTGAAAACCAAACATCTACAACTCTTAATGATTTAGTAGAAGCTATTCCTAGAGCTGGTACTGTTGTTAAAGGTATGGGCGGAAGCGTACAAGATCTTGCTTTATATCTTACAGCTATGCGTGAAGGTGGAGTAAACGCCGCAGAAGGTGCTAACGCAATTAAGTCATCCCTTGCATCTTTAATTAACCCAACAAAAGTTGCAACAGCAATGTTTGAAGGTTTTGGAATTGATTTAAAGGGAATTGTAACAGAAAATGCTGGTAATCTAACAAAGACAATTCTATCCTTACAATCAGCATTAGAAAAACTTGATCCTCTACAAAAACAACAGGCACTAGAACAGTTGTTCGGTAAATTCCAGTTTGCTCGTTTAAATGCATTGTTTTCAAACTTAGGAAAACAAGGAAGCCAGACCCTACAGATATTAGACTTAATGAAAGCAAGCAGCGAAGAGTTGGCTGATATTGCTGGCCGAGAGTTGTCACAAGTAACAGAATCAGCTTCAGGTAAATATAAGAGAGCAATAGAAACATTAAAAGCAGATTTAGCTAAAACTGGTGAGCAGTTCTTGGGAATTGCAACAAAGGTTGTAAATGCCCTAGATAGAATAATTAATTTTATAAACGATTTACCAGAGCCTATTAAAAAGATATTTGGATTGGCTGGCGCATTTACTGCAGTGGTAGGTCCAGTAATTATGCTTACTGGTGTTCTTGGAAACTTTTTTGGATATATAGTAAAGGGTATATATCATTTCAAGGCGCTGTTTAAAGGAGCAGAAGGCTGGAAGTTATTAACGCCAGAGATTATGGCGGCAAACAATGCTGGTACATTAATAGAAAAAACATTCTACTCAGATGCTCAAGCAGCAGGAGTTTTACATAAAGCAATTCTTGATTTGACAGCACAGTATGAAGCACTTGGAGCTGCAGCAAACAAGGCGGCGGTAGGAACTGGCGCAGTAAGTACAGTTTCTGGAAATTATATAGTAGGCGGCAGCGGAATTCCAAGAGAGGTAGATCCTAAACACCCATTAGCTGGACCATATCAATCTAGAGCCTTTGCTCATATGGTTCCTAGAAAAGTAGATCAGCCAGGAACAATATTTGGAGTAACTCAATCATCTGGTCCCGTAAATTCATTGCTTGGCGAAAACCCAATGATATATGCAACTGGGGACATGCCAATAATTCCTGGACTAACTTCAGTACAAAGAACCATAAAGACCCCTACAGGAAGAGCACCAATTACAGTTTCAACTGGAGTTGTAGCAGACGAAGTAGCAAAGAATCATGCCATGATGGCAACTCTTGCAATGCAGTCAAAAGATGAATTAAGAATACTACAAGATACTCTTGATAATACAGGAGCATTAACATCAGACTTTATGGGAACTTTTGACGACATTCTTCCTATTACAACTAGGTTAGCTCAAAAAGCTGCTAATAAATCTGCAGAAATTGTAGCACAAGTTCAAGCTGGCAAAATGAGCATTGCTGCTGCTAGAGATAGAATCATACAATTAAACATTCTAATTGAACAGGAAATGGCAAGAGATGTATCAGCATTGGCGGCAGGCCGAGGAATTGCATTTGATCCATATACGGTTCCAACATCTACACAGCCAGCAGTAGATCCAATAACTGGTAAAACAAATATGAAAGAGCTTTTCCATAAGACAGAAAAAAGAAGTTTCTTAACAAGAATTGCAGATCGTTTAAGAGTAAGAACATCTGGTGCTGGATACAATATAGCAACAACAAGGCCAATTAAAAGACAGGCTGGAGGTATTATTCCTTACACTCTTAATGACGGTCCAATTATCCCAGGCCCATCTTCCGATACAACAGATACTCAATTTGGAATGCTTCCTGCGGGAACGTTTATTGTAAACAAAGACGCTACAGCAAATAATATTGATTTTCTTAGCTCGTTAGTTGGAGTTGGAAGGCCTATGAAAGATGGCGGAAAATTGCAGCCAGTAATGCTTACCCCAGAAGAATTTGCGGTTGATCCAGAAATTGTAAATCAAGGAAATAATCTTCAAACACTTGAAGACATAAATTCTGGAAGAATAATTCTTAGAAAGATTGGTGGGCTAATTCCTAGAATTCAACGTAAACAAGGTGGTGGAGACATAGAAGACTTCTTTGCAACCGCAAGAAGGAATTCAAATCTTTCTGCTAGCGATCTTAAAATGCTAGAGTCTTTAGAAAGATCTCACATTAGCTCAAATCTTAGCGGACATGTTTTGCTCCTTCCTGCTGCAGTAAATAAAGCAACTAGGAAAAATGATAGAGGAATGAGGGGCGGAGAAATAGCAAGAATTATTAGGCTAATGCTTGATAATGATATGAATCCCAATTCATTAATGATAGAGGCAGGAGCAACACTAGGAGCAGATAGAACTCAATCTTCAAGAAGAATGGGAAATGCTCTTATGCAATTGGTTGATTTGCTAGAAAGTGATAACTATAAAGAAAAGCTTATTGGTGGAAAACAAAATCCAATGGAATTTGAAACCATTGCTCATAAAGTATATAAAGACGCTTTGCGTGGAATTAGAATAGATCCTTCACGTTCTGGTGGAAGTTATAATTTATACTCTGCATTATCTCAAATCCTTACAAAAAGAGCAGAAGGCCGTATAACTTTAGATAAAGCAATAGATTTAAATTTAGTAGAAGGAAAAGAAAAAGATGGATCAAGTAAATTAGGTCAAATAATTGAAAGAACAGATGGAAGAAAAACTTGGGCTAGTAAAGGATATACTGTTGGAGCAGATCTACCATCATGGGCTCCAAAAGGAAAAACAAATTTAGCATCCCTGTTAACTAATTCTAATGGAGTTAAAAATGCTATAGAAATTTTAACTAAAGTTAAACGAAGAAATCTTGGAGGCAAAATTCCAGGATTTGTTAAAGGCGGACACTTCCTTGGAAAGATTAGATCTTTTGCAGGATATAGAAGAGATGAACAAATTCTTAGAGAAGTAAGTGCAAGAGTAGACTCTGGAAGATATAGGCATGTTGTTCCAATTGACCCAGGACATTTAGTTGCAAAATCTACAGGACATAGTTTCCCAGTAAAAGGAATTGGCGGAGTTTATAGAATGCCAGACGGAAGTCTAGTATTCCGTAAACCAGTATTTGATGATGCAAATGCCCTAGCTGAAATTAGAGCTTTAGAATTATTAAGAGACGGACATGGAATAAATGCCCCTAGAGGAAGAGTAAGAGTAATAAAAGACCCTACAGATTTTTCTGGGAAGAGAAAGATTTTAACAGTAGAATCTCCATATGATCCAGCATTTGCAAAGGGTGGACAGCCATTTACACAAGATGAAATGGTTAGACAATTTGTTGCATCTCTAATTCGTGGAGACAAAGATCTTTCCCCAGACAACGTGTCTGGTAATAATGTTGCTGATGCAGGAACTCTTGGAATTTATACAACGGCTTCTGGCAAGAGAACTCTTGGAAGAAGGCTAAAGCCTGTATCTGAACAAGCAGATATTAACCTGTTGCATGTAAAAGGCGGAGCAAGAAAATGGTTTGCTAAGAGTACTTCTGGAGTAGCCGCTTCAATGTCTCCAGCAGGGTACGGCTCAGCAGTTCACGCAGAATTTGCAAGAGTTATACCAAGACTAAAAGGCATTATTTCTAAATGGGATTTAAGTCCTGTTGAGAAAAGAGCTTATGAGGACATGATCAGAAGAGCCGAAGATGGGCTCGGAGTTGATTGGTCAACCTATCATGCAAAGCATGTTGCAGCACAAAATAAAAAATCTGGCGGAAGAGTTCGTGGATATAATACTGGCGGCTTGGTTGGCGGTAAAAAAATTCCAGGAATGCAATATAAGAGGACTGGTGGAGTTCTTAAGAGAGTGTTTGAAGCAATTCTACGATCACTTAGAGGAAGGTCTAATGCTGTTCCTCAAGCTAGGTTCGTGGGAGATGCAACAGGAGGAGTAAGAGACACACTAGGTGGAGTAAGAGATATTCCATTCCAGGCTGCAGGAGAAGGTTTACCAACAGCCCCTCCACCCTTTGCTCCAGCAACAGCAGGGGCAATGGATGATCCAATGAGAATGAATTTTGGATTTAAAGGTCAAATGATGGGAATGGCAGGTAGCGTAGGCGGAAGCATGCTTGGACAAAAGTATGGCGGAATGCTTGGAATGATGATTGGTAGCCAGGTTGGATACATGGCTATGTTTTTACCACAACTTATAAAATCAGCAAGAGTTGCAGGCGGACTTGCAAGTATTTTAAGAAAAATAACAATACCAGGAATAGTTATAACTGCTCTTATAGCAATAGGAAAACTCCTTTTAGACGCTAAAAAGAGAGCGGAAGATTTAGGAAAAGCAAATAGATTAGCATTTGGCGGGACAAAAGAATCATTTACTTCTGTAGGAATAAAGTCCTATACAAGCATGAGAGATAGAATAAAAA
>Ga0169931_10004285_pt1 | contig 22275 bp, 20 predicted proteins | sample Kivu_15m_20L_FD_129675 | JGI IMG/M metagenome (GOLD analysis project Ga0169931, IMG submission 129675) | Freshwater microbial communities from Lake Kivu, Western Province, Rwanda to study Microbial Dark Matter (Phase II) - Kivu_15m_20L... | ecosystem: Environmental > Aquatic > Freshwater > Lake...
CGGCAGTAGTGGTTCGATCTGCTCCCACAGTTCATCCGAGACTAGCTCCGCCATGCGTAGGCCTCCTTGCTGTACGCGACGGCGAGATACTACTGAATCAAGTCAGGTTTTGAAATAGCTTCTAAGTGAAGCGAGAGGCGAACTTTCACAGACTTGCATGGCATATTTGTCTGTGGGATAGTGACGGTTGCGACACCTCTCGCGGCGGGCACTTCAGACTTTCATTTCAGGCGTGGCATGCAGATCTGGCCAGCAATCGACCTGCGCGATGGTAAATGCGTTCGCCTGCAGCAAGGCGACTACGGGCGCGAAACCGTGTTTGGCGACGATCCCGCCGAGATGGCCAAGCACTGGGTCGACGAAGGCGGCCAGTCCCTGCATCTGGTGGATCTCGATGGCGCTCGGGCCGGCAGCGTGGCGAACTGGAAGAGCCTGGAGCGCATTCGCGGCGCGGTAAATGTTCCCTGTGAAGTCGGTGGCGGCGTCCGCGACGAAGCTGCGATCTCCCGGCTGCTCGAGCTGGGCATCGATCGCGTCGTGATTGGCACCCTCGCGATCAAGCAGCCCGACTGGTTTCGCCAGATGTGCGCGCTCTTTCCCGGCAAGCTTGTGCTGGGCATCGACGCGCGTGGGGGACTTGTGGCGACTGAAGGCTGGCTGGAGACCAGCCACGTGAAAGCCGTGGATCTGGCGCAGAGTTTTGCCCGCGAGCGGCTCGCGGCCATCATCTATACGGACATCGAAACCGACGGCATGTTGAGCGGGCCGAATCTCGGCGCGCTCGACGAGATGGCCAAGGCCGTCGACCTACCCGTGATCGCTTCCGGCGGAGTGGCCACCGCCGAGGACGTGGCTCAGTTGTCCAAGTTGCCCGTGGCAGGTTGCATCATCGGGCGCGCACTTTACGAAGGCACCTTGAAACTAGCCGACGCGCTAGAACGAGCGCGTTGACTGGCTTTCCTTACATGAAAGGGAAACTAGCATGGCGCAGGTCCAGGTCCAAAATATCCGCAACATTGTGTTCGGCGGCCACGGGTTGGCCGGAAAAACGTCTCTGTGCGACAAGACTTTGAACGTCACCGGCGCCGTCAAACGCCCCGCCAGCGTCGACGATGGCACCAGTATTTGCGATTTTGACGAAGAAGAAAAACATCATCACCACTCGGTCGAATCGGCGCTCATCCATTTCGAGCACGGTGGCAAACGCTTCAACGTCCTCGACACGCCGGGCTACCCGGACCTCATCGGCCAGGTGCTCGGCGCGCTGAATGCCGTGGAAACGGCCGTCATCGTCATCGACGCCCACAGCGGCATCGGCGTCAATACGCGCCGCGTGTTCAATGAAGCCGGCGCGCGGGGCCTTGGCCGGATCATCGTCATTAACAAGATGGATGCCGAGAACGTCGACTATCCCGGCCTCATCCATTCGATCCAGGAACTGTTCGGACACAACTGCATCCCGTTCGACGTTCCAGTCGGGCACGGCCACGACTTCAAAGGCGTGGTGCCCGTGCTCAGCGGCGAATCGACGCCCGGAGCGCTCATGGATCCGGCTGCCTTGCGCGAATCGCTCATCGAGGCGATCATCGAAGTCGACGAGGCGGCGACCGAGCGCTACTTCGAAGGCACGTTGCCCTCGGACGACGAGATCCAGCGACTGCTGGTCGAATCCGTCGCCGCGGGAACCCTGATTCCTATCGTGGCCTGCTCGGCCAAGAGCGGCATCGGACTCACGGAAATGCTCGACACGCTGGCAACGTGCGCGCTGCCGCCAGATCGTGTCGAACGACATGGCAAGGAGCACACCAACGGCGAGGCGATCATCTCGGCCGATCCCGCCAAGCCGCTCGTGGCACAAGTCTTCAAGACGCGCATCGATCCCTTCGTCCATAAATTGAGCTTCATTCGCATCTTCTCCGGTTCGCTCAAAAAGGACGACAGCGTCCACATCTCGGGCGTCAAGAAGAACGTCAAACTCCATCAACTACTAGACGTGCAAGGGGGCGAAACGCATCCACTCGACGAGGCCTCGGCCGGAGAAATCGTCGCCGTGGCCAAAGTCGACGAGTTGCACACCGGCTGCTCGCTGGGTGAAGTCGAGCTTCCGCAGCTCAAGTTCCCCACGCCCATGGTCGGCCTGGCCGTCACTCCCAAAAGCCGCGGGGACGAAACCAAGCTCTCCGGCGCGCTGCATAAAATTGTCGAAGAGGATCCGACGATCCAGCTCCATCGTGACGCGCAAACGCACGAGCTGGTGATGAATGGCATGAGCGAACTGCATTTGCAGATGATCCAGGAGCGGCTCAAGCGACGAGACAAAGTCGAGGTCGACACCAAGGAGCCGAAGATCCCGTATCGTGAAACGATCCAGTCCCAGGCCGAAGGGAGCTATCGCCATAAGAAGCAAAGTGGCGGCCGCGGACAATTCGGCGAAGTGCATATTCGGCTGCATCCGTTTCCCGCCGGCACGGATCCGGCCAAGTTCTGTTCCAAGGAACGCTTCCCCAGCATGCGCGAGTTTCATTACGACCCGGCGCATAACTTTCTCTGGGTCGATTCGATCGTCGGCGGCTCGATTCCCAACAACTTCCTGCCGGCGGTGGAAAAAGGCTTCAAGGAACGCATCGCCCGCGGCGTGATCGCCGGCTATCAGATCGAAAACGTGTGTGTCGAAGTTTACTTCGGCAAGCATCACCCGGTGGATAGCTCGGAAGCCGCATTCAAGACGGCCGGCTCAATGGCCTTCCGCAACGTGTTCCAGGACGCCAAGCCCGGTCTGCTCGAACCGATTGTCACGCTGCACGTCACGGTGCCGAACAGCAAGCTTGGCGACATCAACAGCGATATGTCCGGCCGCCGTGGCCGCGTGCTGGGCATGGATTCCGCCGGCGGTGATCTGCAAACGGTCACGGCCGAGGTCCCGCTCTCGGAGGTGACGACATATGCCCGCAGCTTGTCGAGCATCACGGGCGGGCAGGGGAGCTACACGATGGAATTCAACCGCTACGAGCTGGTGCCCGGCAACGTGCAGAAAGAGATCGTCGATAAGGCGGTGCTCAAGGAGGAAGAAGAAGAGTAGCCAGACACCACCGGTGCTGTCAGAACGGTGATAGCCCCCGCAGCGCAACGGCATTTGTGCTGCGGGGGCATTTTTGCGCGCCGCCGCTAAACTCTGCTGCCAGAGCGGTCCGAAGACAAAAGCGTGGAAGCTTGATTTCGCCATTCCCGGCGCCTACGATTAGCCGACATGGCGCCAAAACTGCTAGCACGCCCCGAGCGCGTGTGGCTGGCGACGTCTGCCAGACAGGAGTGCTCCAATCACCATGACCCCGACCATGATTCCGTTGGCTCGCGGTTGTCGCTGCTCTTGTACCAAGTAGCCCGCTGGTGGCTACCAATTCTCCGCGTTCGCACTCTTCTCTTTTCTTCTGGCTGGCCCCGCACGGGGGGCATACAACATTCGCGCAAGATCGTCGTACGACGCGCGCGAACCTGGAGTTTGAACAACCATGGCCTCGGACCTTCGTCGCAAAGAACAATTGCCGGAACTCACCGCCCGGATCGTCGAAACCTATAACGAACTGCCTTCGATCAGCCACCTGGGGCACTGCCCGCTGCCGAATTACAAGGTGGTGATCAGCGCGATCGAGGACATTAAAGAAATCCTCTATCCCGGCTACCGGCGGCGCGAAGGCCTGCACATCGGCAACGTCACCTATCACGTGGGCGACCTGATCGACGGCCTGCACGACAAACTCACCACGCAAATCGCCCGGGCCATGCGGCACGACGCGGGCTACTCGGATAGCTGCGATTCGACGGACGTCGACTTCGAAGCCCTTGGCCAGGCCAAGGCGATCCTGTTTCTCGAGGAGTTGCCCGAGCTGCGCAAGACTCTGGCGATGGACGTGCAAGCCGCCCACGATGGCGACCCGGCCGTTAAGACGCTCGACGAAATCATCTTCTGCTACCCGGGCCTGGAAGCGGTCACGGTCTATCGCGTCGCGCACCTGTTGCATCAACTCAACGTGCCGCTGATTCCGCGCATGATGACCGAGTGGGCCCATTCGAAGACCGGCATCGACATTCACCCCGGCGCCACGATCGGCAATCACTTTTTCATCGATCACGGAACCGGTGTAGTCATCGGCGAAACCTGCGAGATCGGCAACCACGTGAAGCTCTACCAGGGCGTCACGCTCGGCGCGCTGTCGTTTGCCATCGATGGCGAGGGCAACCTGGTGCGCGGCACCAAACGTCACCCGACGATCGAAGACCATGTCGTGATCTATGCCAATGCCACGGTGCTCGGCGGAGCCACCGTGATCGGCCATCACTCGGTCATTGGATCCAGCGTCTGGCTCACGCGCACTCTCGAGCCGCATACGACCGTCGTGCTCGAGAAACCCAAGCTGAAAATGCGGGCCGACATCGCCGAGATGCACCCCGAGATGAACTTCCAGATCTGACGCGGGGAAGTCCCAAGCCGACCTCGCTATCCGACCGTTTGCGGCCTGGCAGGCCTCTGCCCCCGCCCGCGCGCCAAGAGCACAATCCCCACGCCCGCGCACGTCATCCCGCTCACGATCGCGCCCGCATAAAAACTCTTGGGCCGATATCGATAAACCAGCCGATGCTCGCCCGGCGGCAGCACGACGCCGCGCATGACGCGATTCGTCCGCAATACCGGCTGATTCCGCGGCCGGCCGTCGGTCTCCACGGCCAATTCCCAGCCAGGAAAAAACTGATCGGCGAGCACCACCAGCCCCGGCGCGGTGAGCCGGGCCCGGATCTCCACCACCAGCGGCTCGTCGCGCTCGATCGTACACGTTTCGCCCGGGGCGGCCGTGACAACCTCGGTCGCGGGCAGACTCACTGCCTCTGCGGTCTCCACCACGGCGATCTTTCGCCATTCGCGCGGCTGGTTGTCGGGGAACAACAACTCGCGTGTGTATTCGCGCGTCGCCCGTTCCAATCGACTTTCGAATGGCGGACGCACGTCGACCTGGTGCACGATCCACGCCCGGGGCAGGGCGCTTGATCGCTCGCCCAGATAGACTCCCTCGGCAATTTGCCGAGGCTCAGCGAGCAAGTCGCGATCCTGTTCGCCCAGGATGGCCACCTGCACGTTGAGCATGTCGAGCACGGACGCCTCGGGTACATTGTGCCGAGTCATCCGCCGCGAGTAGAGCCGCGCCGCGTCGATCAGTTGATTGAAATCCTCTCCAGCCACGCTCTGCGCCGCAGGCATCGCGCGAATGTGCAGTGGCAGCGGGTATTTTGGCGAGAGCGTCTCACGCTCCAGCGTGATCGCCTCGGCGTAGCGATGCTCGGAACGCGTTTTCTGAAACGATGGCGGGATCAATGACGTTTGCCGATAGACGCGGCCCGCAAAATCGCGATGCTGCTCCGTAAACTCGATCGGATTCGACCATAGCGCGGCTGGTGCAAAGTCGAGTAGATGCTGCTGCGCCGCCGCCAGATCGATTGCAGTGATTGCCAGCGCTGCCATCTGCAGCACGCGGCGATCGCGCGGGCTTCGGCGCGCGCCCCACAGCAATCCGATCAGGACAATCGCTAGCCCGCTGGCATGGATCAGCCCGTCGAACGCATCGCTCCAGGCCCCGTCCCAATCAAACGGGCCTTGATAGTTGGCCTGCGCCCGGCCGACCAACTCCCCCTGGAAGTAAACCCAGGCGACCGACAGTGAAATCGCGGCAATCAAGCTCAAGACCGGCACGGCCGCCAGCAGATACAGCACGGTTCTGCTCGAGGTCCAGGCCGTTCGCCAGCCGCGCGCCGCAAGCATGCTCAGCGCCAGGCTCGTGAGCACGAACAATTTGACGGGATAGCGAAACTGAACGTATCCCGGCAGCAGTGTCACGAACCACCAGTAAACCCCGCCGGCTTCGTCGCCAACGGCAAGCTCATCGATGCCGAGGATCGAACGCAGCAGGTACCCAACGCCGTAAGAGCCAAAGCTGGCCAGCGCTGCCAGGAGGGCCAGCCACGACAGGCCGCGAATTTCGACCGGAGCACGTCGCCTGAGGCTGAAGCCGCCAATCGCCAGCACCAGCGGCAACAGCCCAAAGTACAGTGAAGGCAGCCACAAAGTATCCTCGACGCCGAAGGCGAGTAACCACCGCCGGTGCGTCGGAAACAACCGGCCCGTCACGTTCGGCCAGATCATTTCAATCGCTCGCCAAGGGGCCAGGCTGAATGCATACACGTGCGCGTGATGCCCGAGCGACGGCACCTTCAGCATTCGTTCGTAGGACACGCTGTCGGCGCTCGTCGCCTGTTGATAGGCATATTCGTAAACGGTCCGCGGCGCGTCGTAGTGAGACCGTTCGCCATAGGGCGATGCCTCGAGCGAGGGCAGCACTTGCACCGCCGCGATCAGTCCCGCAAGGAGCGTTCCGATCGCCAGGTAAACCAGCCGCCAGGGTACGCTCCGTGGCATCCGGTGTCCCGGGACTTCGACGCTGCCGCCCGCAGACCACTGTTCTCGGCGCGTGCGCCGTTCGTTCCACCACAGCAGCAGCGTGTAGCCCGCAGAAACCAGGCCGATGTTGTAAGCCAGGTGCGGATCGCCCCCCAACACGATCAAAGCGACCACGACACCGAAACCGAGCGCGGCCCACGGTTGCCGGAACCGCAGCATCCGATCGGCATACAAGAGCGCCAGCGGCAGCCACGCCGCGCCAACCAGAAAGATGACGTTGCAATATTGAAACAGTACCGTGCCACTGAACGCATAGGACAGCGCACCGACGGTCGAACCAAGCGTGCTCGCCCGCAGATGTCGGGCCAGCCGGTAGCTCGTGGCCGCGGCCAGCGCCACATGCCCCACGATGTACAGGTTGTAAAGCCACGTGTAGTCCAGCGGCAGGGCGAACAACAGCTTGCCGGGATAGAACACGCTCGAGGTATTCTCGGCGACCAGCGGCACGCCGAGGTTCTCGTAAGGGTTCCACAGCGGCACGCGTCCCGCACCCCACTCGCCGCGAATGTATTCGAATAGCGGATGATAGAAATGTGCGGCGTCACGGAACGCAAAGCTGGAACCGCCCGTGAGTGCCGGCGCGAATAGCCAACCAACCGGCGCGGCCATGATCGCGAGCAGTAACAGCCAGGCTTTGCGCACAGGAGGTGAACCGGTTCCGCGGGAGCGTGTCCGAGATTGAGACCAACTGGGCTCAATCGTAACACATCGGCCCGCGGCAGGGGACGCCGCCGGCAGAGCTCGCCCTCGCGACGCAACAGCCCGGTCTTTTACCCCGCGTAGAGCCTTAGCGGCGCCGCCGGGCGAAACTTTTCGACGTCGCGCAGCAGCCGCTCGAGCGCCGCGTCGTCCTCGATCGCGCCGGGCGTTTGAAATTCCTCCGGGCTCTTCGCTGTTTGTCGCGCGGAGGCCCACTCGATACCTACGCGAAACTCGAACGGTCCCAAACGCAGCCGGTCGCCGTGTTCCAGCGCGGCCACGCTCGCCACTTCATCGCCCACGCACAGATCCGGCCCGACCCCCAGCCGCCGAATCGTCACCCGATCGGGACGCAGCATCACGTAGCTATACAGTTCATCGAAGCGAGCATCGCCGAGCACCAGGTCGCTGTCCGGCGCCGAACCGATCAGGAACGCGCGGCTGCGAACTTCGCGCTTCCGCTCCCGCGCTCGACCGCGTGTGATTTCGAGGGCAACCTGTGGAAGCGAGGTGCCATGGATTGAGCCGCTGCTTGTCGAATCCTGGGAGTGCATCCTGTCGTCGATCCGCCTGAGGTGCATGAATGATTCTTAAAGGACCGCAGCTGTTCGCTTCGCGGCTCGTGACCCTCATCTGGCAAGGGCCATGACAGCAGTCTTCGGCAGCATGCCCGGCTGGCGGTGAACCAGACCGCGCGCCCCGCAGTCGTTTTGCCCAGGCGCCGGGTGCGGTGGGTCGACATGGTGAAGCTGCGCCGCCTCCCGGGTGACAAACTCAAGAGTGCCCAACGAGAAACTCACTAAGTTTGCCGCCGCCGCTACTTCGAAGAACGGCCGGGGCGTGACATTCTGCCCAAGATTAAGCCTGAATCATCAGTGCCGAATATTCCCAATTGCCGATACCCGTGTTACACTAACGCGCAAAACACTTCCCGCGTCCCCATCGCCCGTTCCCGGAGCTACCGCATGAAGCCGCTGTTAGCCATCCTGATCGGTCTTGCGCTCCAGGTAGCCGCCGCGGCGGACGACAATTGCACTCCTGACGAATTGCAGCCGGCTGTAAATCGTTTTAGCGGAGTTGGTTACGATTTCTTGACCAAGTTCTCAACGATGCCTCCCGATTGGGATCAGGAGGTGTTCGATAACCTCTGGCAAGTCTGGGAGGAGCCAGCCCGCAGCCAGGCCGCCGACGCCTCACCCGAAGTGCGGCGGCAGATGGCGTTCTCTCGATACGGCCTGACCAGCGAACCGGGCGACACCTCTGGTAAGCCTCAGCAGTATGTAGTCGACGCCCAAGGGGGCTGGACGATGAACTGCCTATCTTGCCATCAGGGAAAGGTTGCGGGGCAGGTCATTCCCGGGTTGCCAAACGCCCATTTCGCCCTCCAGTCGTTGATGGAAGACGTTCGCAACACAAAGCGCAAACTGGGCAAAAAGATGGTCCGCATGGACATGGCCTCCGCCATCTTCCCGCTGGGCACAACCAACGGTTCGACCAATGCGGTCATGTTTGGCATGGCCCTGATGGCAAACCGTGACCCGCAGCTCAATGTGCGACCAGGCTTGCCACCGCCGATGACCCACCACGATCACGATGCCCCGGCCTGGTGGAACTTCAAAAAGAAGACGCGTCTGTACAGCGATGGCTTCTCGGCCAAGGGGCACCGTCCGCTGATGCAGTTCATGCTCGTGCCTGAGAATGGACCCGAAGTATTTGCCGATCGCGAGGACGAGTTCCAGGCGGTCTATGCCTGGCTGGAATCGCTCGAAGCTCCCAAATATCCGTTCGCGATCGATCACGAACTGGCCGCCAAGGGCGAAGTGGTCTTCAGCAATCACTGTGCTGACTGTCACGGCACCTACGGCAAGGACGAGACCTATCCCAACAAGATCGTGTCGATCGACGTGGTCGGCACCGATCCGGTCCGGCTCGGCGCGCTATCACCCGAGCATCGCCATGCCTACGGCCAGAGTTGGTTCGCCCACTTTGGCGAACATCCCACAATTGACGATCCGGGCGGATACGTCGCTCCGCCGCTCGACGGCATCTGGGCCTCGGCACCGTACTTCCACAATGGCTCGGTTCCCACGCTGTGGCACGTCATGAACAGCAGCGAGCGGCCTGGCATCTGGCGCCGCACGGAAGACGGCTACGATCAGGACAAGGTCGGACTGGAAATCACCACGTACGATGAAGTGCCGGCCGAGGCCGCAAAGACGGGCCGTGAGCGCCGCAAGTACTTCGACACGTCAAAGAATGGCAAGAGCGCCGCGGGGCACACATTCCCCGACGCCCTCGACGAAGCCGAGAAGCACGCGGTGATCGAGTACCTCAAGACGCTCTAGTGCAGGGTCCCGGAAAGCAGGCCCCCCATGTAGCCCCCGGCTTTGCCGGAGGCTGAACCGTACTATTCGCTCTTCTTGTGCACGACCAGCACGACGCCAGAGTCCGCCTTGCTCTCGAACGCGGTTGGCCGCGCGTCCCCCTCGAGCGCATACGCCAGCTTGAGCGTCGTCCCATCGACCTCATAAATCCCGCGCAGCGTCCGATCCGCCAGCATCAGATCGATCTGCTTGGGCGTCTGGGTGGCATCGATCCTGGCCGTGCCGCTGAAGGTTTGCCCGCTCTTGGGCGTCAGCGTGTACTGGTCCCCCTTGAACTCGCGCACGGCGGCAATCATCTCGGTCACCGCCTGGCCGTTGAACTCGAAGGATTCGACGGTCCACTTGCCAGTGAGCTTGGTGAGCTCCTCGTCGGCCTGTGCCGCGTTTGCGAAGATCGAAGCCGCAACCGAAAACGCTACGAGCAATGCAGTTCTCATGACAGCATCCCTCTGCCAATGGCAGCAGTCCTGGAATGGCGTGCGTACCCCTCACTGGCCCAGCGCGACAGAATATAGCACGCCCCCGTGGCAGTTGCATCAGGAGTTGTACGGGTTCTTTGGGGGCAGGAAAAAGTTTGGCTCCCAATCCCATTCGCTTTACAATCGGCGCGGATTCGCTTGCAGCGTCCCGCGGCATCGCGTCGCAGCGGTGCTCAATTCCTCATCCGCCTGATGGAGTTCAGCGACATGGCCCGGCAACCCGCGCAGTCTGCTCGTCGTGACTTCTTGAAGTCCAGTGCTCTCGCCGCCGCGGGCACGACGCTCCTGGGCGGCGCTGCCATCGCCGCGGCTCCCGAGGCCCCTGCGCTCAGTCCCGATGGCCTGCCGCTGCGCCCGTTCGGCAAGACCGGGCACACGCTGCCGGTCCTCGGCCTGGGCGGCTCCGCCTTCGTGCAGCTCTTTAACGCCAGCTACGGCGTGCCGCTGTTGAGCGAAGACGAACGCGTGGCAATCGTCCGCCGCGGATACGACGCCGGCATTCGCTACTTCGACACGGCCCGGGTCTACGGCGAAAGTGAGCGGATCATGGGGCGCGGGCTGAAGGGCGTCCGCGACAACTGTTACGTAGCCACCAAAGTTCATGTGCCCGACCCCAAGCGGGTGCGCGAAAGCGTGGAGCGTTCGCTCAAGGAACTCGACATGGATCACGTCGACTGCGTGCAGATTCACAGCCCCGCGATCGAGGCCATTGGCTTCGACGGCGCGATGAAGATGCACGCCGAGCTGCTGAAGCTTCGCGACGAGAAGCTGCTGCGGTTCATTGGCCTCACCACGCACATCGCCTTTGAGACCGTCCACAAGATGATCGAGACCGGCGGTTTCGACCAGGTGCTCCTGGCCTACGGCTATGTGCGGCGCGGCATGAACACGATTCTCTCCAACGGAAATGTCGAGTTCCGCAACATGTGCCTGGCGGCCGCCCACGAACGGGGCATGGCCATCGTCGCCATGAAAGTAATGGGCGCGAACATGCTCAACCACAACTCGGGCAAAATGGTTGCCGACTTCCCGGACGCGCGGCGTGCGAAACTGCCCGCCGCGGCCATTCGCTGGGTGCTCCAGGATGAGCGTGTGTCGATGCTCAATATCGGGGTCTCGGTCCCGAGCGACGTCGATCAGAACATCGCCACCTTGCGAGGCGAAACTCGCTACACGCCGGCCGACGCCCGGCTGCTCGCCGACTTTAGCGCCAAGCTCTACGACGCCGAGCTGGTCAAAGCCATGCCGGTGAGCTAGCTCGTTCCCTGGCCAATGCGTCTCTCGCTACGGCGCAACCTCCCGCGCCGCTTGCATTTGACATTCGTCCCCCGACCGATACGATGGCATTCGGTACGGGCTACGGATAAATGCGCTCGTGCCCGGCTAGTTCGCCGTTGACCTCACAGCTCTGCGAACCATCTCCAGGAGGCGTCTCGTCGACCATGACTCAGATCCAAGAGGCTCGTGCCGGACATATTACGCCCGAGATGGAATTCGTCGCCAATCGCGAGGGGCTGACGCCTGAACTGATTCGCGACGAAGTGGCCCGCGGCCGAATGGTCATTCCCGCGAACAAGGTCCACCTCACCAAGCGCCTCGAGCCGATGTGCATCGGCGTGGCCTCGAAGACCAAGATCAACGCCAACATCGGCAATTCGGCCGTCACCAGCGACATCCAGGGCGAGCTCGAAAAACTCCACACCTCGGTCCACTTCGGCGCCGATACGGTCATGGATCTCTCGACCGGTCGCGACATCGACTCCATCCGCCGGGCGATCATCGACGCTTCGCCAGTGCCGATCGGCACGGTGCCCATCTATCAGATGGTTCAGCAGATGGACGACATCTGTGACATGCGCCCGCAGGATTTCCTCGACATGGTCGAGCACCAGGCCAAGCAGGGGGTCGACTACATGACGATCCATGCCGGCGTGCTGCTCGAGCACCTGCACCTGACGACCAAGCGTGTGACGGGCATCGTCAGCCGCGGCGGTTCGCTGATCGCCAAGTGGATGATGCACCACCGCCAGCAAAATCCACTTTACACGCACTTCGAAGACCTGTGCGACATCATGCACGAGTATGACGTCACCTGGAGCCTGGGTGACGGACTGCGTCCCGGTTCCATCGCCGATGCCAGCGACGAAGCTCAGTTCGCCGAGCTCGACGCCTTGGGCGAGCTCACCAAGCGCGCCTGGGCCAAGAACACGCAGGTCATGGTCGAAGGTCCCGGCCACGTGCCGATGGACCAGATCGACATGAACATCAAGCGTCAGATGAAGGTTTGCCACGAAGCGCCATTCTATGTGCTCGGCCCGCTGGTGACCGACATCGCGCCGGGCTACGACCACATCACGAGCGCGATCGGCGCGGCGCTGGCCGGCTGGAGCGGCGCGGCGATGCTCTGCTATGTCACGCCGAAAGAGCATCTGGGCCTGCCCGAGAACGACGACGTCAAGCAGGGCGTGATCGCCTACAAGATCGCGGCCCACGCCGCCGATCTGGCTCGCCATCGCCCCGGTGCCCGCCAGCGCGACGACGCCCTGAGCAAGGCCCGATTCGAGTTCAACTGGAACGAGCAGTTCCGACTTGCGCTCGATCCAGAAACCGCCCGCCGAATGCACGACGAAACGTTGCCGCAAGAGACCTTCAAGAGCGCTCACTTTTGCAGCATGTGCGGCCCCAAGTTCTGCTCGATGAAAATCACCGAGGAGATTCGGGCGATGGAAAACGAGCGGCAACTCGTCGATATCGCCAAGCAGTAGTCGCGCCCGCGTTACCGCAGCACGTAAGCGAACCACGCCACGAGCGCGATCCCACCGCCGGTGATGACCACCAGCACGGCGATCGATCGTGCGTTCAATTGCTCGGCCAAAATCGTTTGCATCGAGGTCGTCGTGCCCGCCGCGCGAACGGGCAGCTCATAGCCGTCGGCAAAGCGATGACCGCACCATTCGCAGCGGGCCGGATGCCTTGGCACGAACACCTCGTCGCACGTTGGACAGATCACCATCAACGATCTTTCGCCCTCGGCGGGCAGTTCGTTCTCTGGCAGAAATGCGCCGGCAAAGTCCGTCCCCGAGGTCTTACACACGGGGCAGGTCGCCAGCCGCGGTCGAGCGCAGTGCGGACACAAGGGCCACGATTCTTCGCCGTTCTCCGATTCCAGCGCCACCAATTCCGGCGCCGGCTCTCCGTGCAGGATCAGCTTCTCGGCGGCCAGCAGGATCTCGCGAGCTTCGTCGGCGTCGTTCTCATGGACGACCAGTTTTGGCGCGGTGGGCAGAAATCCCGGCCCGCCGGCCGCCCGCACCAGCCAGTCGGCATTGGCAAAGTGGACTGAGTTCAGCGTTTCATTGCTCACAAACGAACTGATGCCCGCCTCTTCGAGCAGATTCCGCAGCAAATGGGCCTGATGGGGGTCGGTGGCGATGTAAACCACGACGTGCCGATCGCTCACGATTCTCCTCCTCGGACCAGGAAAGGGCAGCTCGCCTGCGATACTTTTCGGCCGCAGATTGTCGGAGCACGCTGGAATTCGACTCGCCGGACGCCTATTCTAACGGTTACCTGCCAAAAATCGCCCCGCCTCGGCATCCGCCCGAGCCGCCAGTAACCCACCTAACTTCGCACTCCTATGACGCAACATCGTAGTCTTGCTCCGTGGTTGTTCGCCGGCTTCCTGCTCGCCTTGAGCTTTACCGAGGCGGCGGCGCAAAGCCCGCGGGCATTGCCTGAGGGGCAGTCGCCCAAAGATGTTCGACTTGGTCCGCTCAAGGATCTCAGCGGCTACTTCCCGTTCACTCCGGCCAAGTCGAACGAAGAATGGGCTCCGCGCGCGGCCGAAGCACGCCGCCGCATCCTGGTAGCGAACGGGCTGTGGCCGATGCCCGACCGCACGCCGCCCAGCGCGGTCGTCCACGGCAAGGTCGATCGTGACACCTACACGATCGAGCGAGTGTATCTCGAAAGTTATCCCGGCCATTTCGTGACGGGCAGTTTGTATCGACCGAAGGGCAAGGAAGGCAAGCTTCCCGCGGTGCTCAGCCCGCACGGCCATTGGGCGAACGGCCGGTTCTACGATGCCGGCGTCGATCAGGCGCGCAAGGACATCGTCAATGGCGCGGAGCGTTTCGAGAACGGCGGTCGCTCGCCGCTGCAAGCGCGTTGCGTGCAACTCGCCCGGATGGGCTGCGTCGTGTTTCACTACGACATGGTCGGCCGCGCGGACAGTCAGCAGCTCACGGAAGAAATCGCCCACGGCTTTGCCAAGCAGCGACCGGAGTTCGACGGCCGCGACAATTGGGGTTTCTATAGCACTCAGGCCGAATTGCGATTGCAGAGCATCATGGGCCTGCACACTTACAACAGCATCCGCGCACTCGACTGGCTGAGCGAGCTGCCCGACGTCGATCCGGCCCGCATCGGCGTGACCGGCGCCAGCGGCGGCGGCACACAGACATTCATACTTTCCGCGATCGACGAACGGCCCGCCGTGGCTTTCCCGGCGGTAATGGTTTCCACCGCCATGCAAGGCGGCTGCACTTGCGAGAACTGCAGCCTGCTCCGCGTCGGCACTGGCAACATCGAGTTCGCCGCACTCACCGCGCCTCGCCCTCTGGGCATGACCGGCGCCGACGACTGGACCCGCGAGCTCGACACCAAGGGTTTTCCCGAGCTCAAGCAACATTATGCCAACCTGGGTGTGCCCGACCTGGTCATGGCCAAAGTGCTGCCGCAGTTTGGCCACAACTACAACTTCGTTTCCCGCGAAGTGATGTATCACTTCTTCAATAAACACCTCGGTCTCAACCTGCCCGAGCCGATTATTGAAGAGGACTTCCAGCTCTCCACGATTCCAGAGATGACCGTCTGGGACGACGCCCATCCGCGACCGCCCAGCGGACCGGACTACGAGCGCTCCTTGCTCAAGCAGATGACCGAAGCGTCCGATCGCCAGATCGCGGCCCTGACCCCCAGCGACGCGGCCTCCTTCGCGAAGTTTCGCGAGGTGGTTGGCGGCGCAGTCGACGTGCTGATCGGTCGCAAGCTGCCTCCGGCCGATTCGCTCGAATATGAAGCCACCACCGCCGATGACAAGCCCGAGTACAAGCTGCAGAACGCCCTGCTCCGCAACAAAGCGGCCGGCGAAGAACTGCCCGTCGTAATCCTGCATCCGCCCACCTGGAACAAGCGGGTCGTCGTCTGGGTTCACGAGAACGGTAAAAACGGTCTGTTCGCTTCGGACGGCAGCCTCGCGCCGGAAACCAAGGCGCTGCTGGCCTCGGGTTCGGCCGTGATTGGCGCCGATCTCATTTACCAGGGCGAGTTCCTCACGGGCAGCCAGCCGCTCACGGAAACGCGGCGCGTCGAGAATCCCCGTGAGTTCGCCGGCTACACGCTGGGCTATAACCCCGCACTGTTCGCTCAACGCGTACATGACGTGCTCACGCTCGTCAGCTTTGCGAGTACTTATGCCGGCGATACGCCCGCCGTTGACCTCCTGGGCCTCGGTCCGATGGCTGGTCCCTGGGTGGCCGCCGCTCGTGCACAAGCAGGTGAAACCGTCTCTCGCGCGGCGATCGACACCGGTGGATTTCGCTTCGCCACGAGCGTCAACGGAATTCGAGACCTGCAGTTCCTGCCGGGCGCGGCCAAATACGGCGACTTGCCCGGCATTCTTGCGCTGAGCGCACCGGGTACGCTGTGGCTGGCCGATCAGGGACCGATGGCGCCGGGCCTGGTGAGCGCCGCCTTCACGGCTGCCGGGGCAGGGGGAAAGCTCCACACCGCTGACGGCCCGCCTGCCGAACGTGCCGCCGCCGCCATTGGCTGGCTGGCAAAGCCGTAGCAGGGTGAGGCAGGTCGCGCTCGACTCGGAGTTTCGGCCCGACACCAAACAGAAACGGACGGCAAATTGCCGTCCGTTTTCCTTGATCGGGTTATTGAGTGCCGGCTTAGCGGCTTAGCGAGCTGCGTTTGGAAGGCCGCTGCGAATTGGGGGCGGCCGTATGAATCCACTCGGCAACCAGCAACTCAAGCTGCTCGTCCATCCACTGGTCGAATACGGCCAGGGAATCCAAGCTTTCGCGAACCTGGTCCGCGGTGGGAAGTTTGTTTTCTGACGTCGGCGTGGGTAGCGATTCGTGCATCATGGCTCTCGTCCGCCTTTCTTCCTCTGTCCGAAGGTCGCGATGGTAGTTCGCGTTTCGGGGGTTGCCCTATTCCAATTGCGTCCCTTTTTCCGCCCTTCTTCGAGCCTCGCCTCGGCGGCGTCCAACCGCTCGTCGGGGCGTTAATGCAACTTGCGGTCCAAATCACGCCAATTGCACTGCCGCCTCCTCACACTATTACGGACATCAGGACTGCCTGTTCGGGTTCGCGCGATGGAATCGGCTTTTATTTCTCGATGTTTTCCCAGAAATTCCCGTCCGCAAACACTGTGTCCTCCCCACCAGAAATTTCTTCGCCCACCCTCCCCGGAACTTGGCTGAACACCGTTTCCGCTGCCATTTCGGCTGCTTGCTTCGTCGCGAATTGCCAACAACCTGAGCATCTCTGTGGCATTACCGCAGCAATTGTGAGGTCCGTAACAATGTTGCGCCCACAGACCCCGGGCGGGCCAAACTGGTCAAAACGAAACCACTTGAGAATTGCCATCGGGTGAAACGCACGGCGGAATTCGTCCGCCCGCAAGTTTCCGAGCCGAGCAATTTCGCTCACCGCGGCCTACCGCATGCCGCCGCGATACAAATGCGGCAGTTGCCGGTCCGTGAGCCGTGTCTGGCTCTTGCGGCCCAGAAAGAAAAAGCCCGAGGCCGCATCGTACGCGCCCGGATGATGGGCCAGGAAGCGGTCAAAGTACTTCAGCCAGAAGGCCGATCCTCGGGCAGCGGCCGAGGCAAGCGTCCGTGTGGCCGGTCGGCGGGCGAATGAGAGCAGGAAGTAACGCCAGGCCCAGGCCAGGGCCATGCCCGGCCCGCAGGCCACGCCGCTGGCCAGCTCGTCAAAGTCGCGCCACAGCCGGCGATGCCCCAGGTGCGTGAAACGCGTGAAGTCGTACGCCCCCTCGTGCACCTGCTGCATGAAGGGAGTCTCGGCATAGACCACGCCCCGCGGTCTGAGCACCCGGCGAATTTCCGCCGCGCAGCGCGCCGGGTCGACCACGTGCTCGAGCACCGCCTGCACGATCACATCGTCGAACGTTTCGTCTTCAAAAGGAATGTCGTGCGCGTCGAACACCACGGCCGGCCGTGGCCCGATCTCGACATCGCTTTACACCAGTTCGATGTCATCTCGATCGGCCAGCACCTCCATGCCGCTGCCGGAAACGCGCGAGCCGATCACCAGCACCCGCGCCGGTGCACTTAGCTCCAGCACCGCGCGGGCGAAAGCTTCGTAGTTCTCTCTGCCCACCAGGTTCGAGCTCAGCGTCGGCGCCATCGCCGAGAGTATTTGCCGCAGCGGCTTCTGCTCCTCGGGAAAGGCCTTTTCCGAGCCGGCCAGCACGCCCGCGATTGAAAACAGGCTATTCGATTCGTTGATCAGCACGGGCACTTGCCGCCTCACCGGATAGCTCGCCCCACAGCCGGGATGCGTGCAGTCGCACTCGGTGCGCTGCATCTCCAGCCGGCATTTGCAGCGGGGACAAACCAGCCGTGTTTCAAGGTCCGAGGGTAGTCGGGTGAAGAATCCGGTGACTTCGGCGATACTCACGTGCTTTCTCCATACGCGCTTGGGGGCAGGTCCACCCGGGGGCGGACCGTATCCAGCAACTCTAGCTCGATTGCCCGACGAATGAGCGGTTTTCGCCCGAAGCCGTGGGCCCGACCCGTTGCGATCCATCCGCTTGCTATAGCCGGAACGATTGGCACCACAGGCGCAAAAAAACAGGCATCGAGCCAGGGGGGTGGCACTCGATGCCTGTCAGTTCGAACGCTCGAGATCCTGACGAGCAGGACACAAACATTCGACGGGGGCCGAGAGTTTTGTGGTGCAGGCAATTGCCTTGCGTCTGGTGGTTACTCCTGAGCTGGCTCGGGCTTCTTGCCATCCTGCTTCTTGTTTTTCGCGCCGGCAGACTTTTTGCCTTTGGCCGGCTTTGCACCGCGGGCGATCTCTTTCGCCGTGACGCTGCCGTCGCCGTTCTTATCCAACGACTTGATCGCGTCCGACGCGCCGCTGATTTCATCGCCGCTCAGCGTGCCGTCGCGATCCTTATCCACGGCGCGGAACAGGCTCGCCGGCATCGTTTGCACCTGGCCAGGCTTGTTCTTTTTCTTCCCCGTAGCGGCCGCAGCGGCGGGTTTCTTGCCGGGTTCTGCGCCGGGTTTCTCGGTGCGCATCTTCACGGCTTCAGCCCGCTGCTTGGCGACGGCCGCGAACTCCGCTTGCGACAGCGCACCATCGCCGTCCTTATCGGCGCGGCGAATCATGCGGGCCACCTGCTCGCGCCGCTCCTCGGGCACCTCGTCGGCCGTCACCTTACCGTCACCGTTGGCGTCCATCCGCTTGAACATGGCTGCGGCGGCCTGGGCTCCGTCGCGCTGCAGGCTGGCTGGCTGGGCCGGGCCGCCTGTGGGCATCTCGGCTTTTGATAGCGCGCCGTCACCGTCCTTATCGAGCCGCGCAACAAGTCTCAGGAAGTTTTCGCGGCGCTCTTCGGGCACTTCGTCCGGCGAAATCTTGCCGTCGCCGTTCTTGTCCAGCTGGGCCAGGAAACGTCCCGGCACCGGACGCGCCGCCTTGCCGGGGCGTCCGGGCCGGGCCTTGGCCGGCTTCGACTTGGCGTCGCCTGCATCCGCGGGAGCGGCAGTCTTCGATTCGCCACCCGCCAGGCCCACGGCAAATTCGTCGGCCGAGAGTTTGCCATCCGCGTTGCCATCGCCAAGCCGAACCAACCGATCGAACAAAGACTTCTTATCGTCGGGGACTTCGTCCGCGCCGAGCGTGCCGTCGCCATTGGCATCGAGCTGGACGAACAACGCTTTGGCGTCCACGGCCGGTGGAACTTCGGCACCCCGAGCTACGCCCGAGCTTGCCAAGCAACACAGACCGGCCAGAATCATCCACCGCGATTGGGTCAGCACCGTAAGTTCCTCGTGTGTTTTGCAGGCCAATTGAACGGTCGCCGTCCCCCAGTATCTTCGGGGGTGGCGTGCCTAAGGAATTGAACCACGCTGGTGGGAGGGGGTTTCGCGCCGGGGGCAGAATAAGTTCCGCAAGCTACCGAACCGCTGCGCAAGTGCGAAATGCTAGCGGCGCCAGCCGCGATTTGCCGTCGGTTATCCAGCCGCCTTTCGCTCTTGTGACCCCGCGCGGCCGTTCCTATAATCCGCCGCCCAAGAGTGCCGGGTGCGATCCGCAGAGTCGTTGGTGACATAGCTCTGCGGCCAATCCGCGGTACTGGCGTTAAGTTGCATCCACACAAGTAGTTGGAGGACTGACGGTTTTCCGTTAATGGCCGTATTGCCGGTATGCCGATACCAAGGGTGCTCACTCACGCGCTCGCGAAGTCGCTCCCAGACATGGATTGCGGCGCCGGTAAGCGATAGTTCCAGCAGCGTACTGACTCGACAGGACGTGTTCGATTTCCAAGAGGTTTGTCGGACCAAATCACCCATTCGCAGGCTCTTTCGAGCCCTCGGGTCCCGACGAACAGGCGAATCGAATCTGTCAGGTAAGGCGCTTTCCGCTGGAGAAATCACCGGCCATTTCACAGTAATCCATAGTACGTTTGGCTCGCTCTCCACTGCCGTGTGGTCTTGTATGACGACCGCGATTGGCAGTAGCGTAAGCTTGCCAAAGGGAGAATCACCATGCAGATCTACGGTCCTTCGCAGCTTCACGGCGCTCAATCGATTCACGGTGCTCACGCCGCTCGCCCGTCTGAAGCCGCGCCCCAAACCGGCACCGCTCAGCCCCTGGCCGATCGGCTCGAAATCTCCGAGGCCGGCCGCATCGCCAGCCAACTCGCCGAGATTCCGGACGTCCGCTGGGAACGCGTCGAATCGCTGCGTGCAGCCATCGCCGGCGGCGCTTACGAAACCGACGACAAGCTGAACGTCGCCCTCGAACGCCTGCTCGACGAAATCGCGTAAGCGGCGAACGGCAAGCGTTTTTCAAGCGAGTTCAGTGATACGGACATCGCCCCAGGGACGGGGCTGGTCATACCAACCATGCGCGTGCTCTGGGAGAGCATCACGATGGCGAAAGCGCATTTCTTGCTCGCTCTCTGCCTGTGCGCGGTTCCGCTGACCACGGCCGGCTGCATGATGGTCGACAAGGTCTCCGACCCCGCAGGCTTCGAGACCGGCACCTATAAGCCTATCTTCCCTTGGTATCCCGAGTATCTCTTCGACCGCGATGCGCGCGAGTACGGGCGCTGGTGGCGTGAGAATCCCGCGGCGATGGAGAAGATGCGCGACCCGGCCGCGGCTCATTCCGCCAATTGTGCCTGTTGCTCGCCAACGGCCCTGAAATGAAAAAGGGTCCTGGTGCCTTTTTCAGCGGACACGCGCGACTCGTCCAGTTGGTGCTTTTGCCACGATCCCACACGGCTTGATTTCGCCGCCAATCCCCCTAAAATCGATAATGATTCTTGATTTGGGGTCAGCTAAACTTTCCTTGGCTGCTTCCCGCCGATTTGGTGTTTGGGCTCCTCTGGTCACCCGTCATGTCGCAAGACTTCTCCCTCGGCACTGTGAACGTCGCTCTCTCGCCGCGCGAGCGGTTCGAGGAGTTCCTGCAGAGCAAAGGGAAGCGGATCACCCAGCAGCGACTCGGGATCGTCGAAGAGGTCTTCCGCCGGCACGATCACTTCGATGCCGAAGACCTGATCCTGCACCTTTCGAAGGTGGCCGAGGGGCAGCGCGTCAGCCGGCCGACCGTGTACCGCACCCTCAGCGAACTGGTCGACTCGGGACTGCTGCGGAGCATGAACCTCAGCGGCCGCACGGTCTACGAGCACGATTACGGCTATCCGCAGCACGATCACCTGCACTGTGAGAAGTGCAACAAGCTGATCGAGTTCCACAGCGACGAACTGGCCGCGATCGGCGAAGCGCTTGAGCGGCAGTACCAGTTTCGCGTCACCGGCCACCGGCTGATCTTCACCGGTCTCTGTTCCGACTGCCGCGTGCAGAAGCGCCCGGCCCGGAAGCTGGATCTGGTCTGAGCGCTCCCAAGTGGTTCGCCGCATGTGTAGGCGAATGCACGTCCTAGCGCGTCACGGAGACGGCCAAGCTTCGCGTTCCTGAGCCGAATAGATATACGCTGGCTAACCCGACCCAATTGCCAACCAGGCCACATCATGGAACGCGAGATCATCGAGTTCACCGCGGACGAGCAGCCGGTGAAGGTCTATGAAGCCGGTAGCGGGATCGAGGCGCAGTTTTTGGTCGATTGGCTGCGAGGCGCCGGCATCGAAGCCCGCATCGCCAGCACGGCAATCGAACCGCTGGCGGGCAAGGTGCCGTTTCAGATCGCAACCTGCCCGGTGCTCGTGGCGCAGCGAGATGAAGAACGCGCGCTGGCGGAATTGCCGGGGTTTGAAGCCAAGCTGGCCGAGCGCGGTGGCGAGGCGGCATTTTGCTACCACTGCGGTGGCGCACTCGACACCCGGCCCGCGACCTGCCCTGCCTGTGGCGGCGCGCTGGATTGGTCGTAAGCTTTTCCGGTGAATCTCCGCAGCCGCTTACACGCTTTCGGAGCCTCCCTTGGCTTCAATGGCTGCCGCATGTTCCAACTTGCGCGCGCGTCCTTCGAACACCCGCACGACGACCAGCGCCATCAGCGTCACGATGAAGAATACGAGCAGCACCCAGGCCAGACCCTGCAGCGTTTCGATCACCGTGCGATAGATTTCCAGAATCCACCGCTCGCTGGTCAATTCGACGACCTCGGCGCCTTCAAACTGCGGCCGGGTGATGTACTTCTCGAGCTCCCACACCCGCACGCCGCTCGAGATGCCCACCACGAACAGGGCGAACATCAGATAGCGATGCCACTCGCGCCCCAGCCCCTCGGGAATGATCCGGTCCAGGATCCGCTGCACGGGCTTGTTAAACACCACGGCCACCAGGGCCGAGACCAGCGCTGCGACCGAAAACGTCACGATCAGTAGCGTGAGAAACATGAGGGGCTCCTTGGCGGAAGTTACCAGGGAACACGATCCCCCGGCCGTCCGTTTGTTGCCGACCGTCCAAAG
>Ga0169931_10004286_pt1 | contig 22272 bp, 19 predicted proteins | sample Kivu_15m_20L_FD_129675 | JGI IMG/M metagenome (GOLD analysis project Ga0169931, IMG submission 129675) | Freshwater microbial communities from Lake Kivu, Western Province, Rwanda to study Microbial Dark Matter (Phase II) - Kivu_15m_20L... | ecosystem: Environmental > Aquatic > Freshwater > Lake...
ATTTGATGAATCAAATCAAGATTATGCTTGAGCATATATGACCCTGGGTTAAAGACAAGTTTATTAAAAGAGTTATTCATTAATTGTTTGAAAAAGTCCTCACTACCTTTACTAAGAGATGTAATATATGTCCATTCAGTCTCTGGCAAGCTCAAATTATTATAATCTTTATCTTTATGGTAAGAGAAAACTAGTCTTTCTCCATTTATTGATAAAATTGTAGATTGATTAATTCCAGATTTCTCACTTGATACTATATGTTTTGTATTGAGATTTGCTTCTCTCAAGGCCTCTAGAACATACTGAGATATATCATCTAAACCCACAGATGATACCAAAGCTGTATTAGTACCGAGTAAACTCAAGCCATAAGTCATATTATAGGCATTCCCCCCAATATATTCATGCATTTCTGAGACTGGGATTTTATGTCCAATTTCTAAATTTACGACAAAATTACCAGGATTAATGTCGGAGGGCAATATATCTAGATTAGATAATAATAAAAATCTATCTAAAGCTATATCCCCAATTACAGTACATTGATAAGCCATATTGATTAAGGGTTAATATTAATATTTCTCTCATTTGCATTAGTAACCTCGAAGTTTATCTTGGTATGAGGTATATTCTCCCATAATTTGGGAGTTTTGCTAGCCCATTCGATTAGCATAATATTATTGGGGTTAGAAATCAAATCCATAATACCCAAATCCAACACTTCCCATTCTTGATTCAGTCTATATAAGTCTAGATGATACACTTTATATTCTGATGAGGGTATAGAATAAGACTTCATAATCACAAAGGTAGGGCTGGTCACGGCTTGAGTTACTCCTAGACTAGATAAAAAACCTTGGCTAAAAGTTGTTTTACCTCCTCCCAATTCTCCTTCTAATAGAACAACATTAGCTCTCTGGTTAGCTACGATTTCTTGAGCAATATTCTTAGCTATTGCTTGAGTTTCTACACTAGATTTTGAAATTATCTGCTCCATAAGATTATAATACTTTGATTCCCAATACTCTTTCCAATTCGGCAAAGTCAGTATTATGGTCTAATACTTTTAGAATACCAGAAACTTCCAAGGTTGACATTCCCTCTTCAATAGCAAGTTTTTTGATATTAGCTGTTGAGGCCTGATTGATAATAGTCTCTTTTACCTTAGGGGTCAATACCAAAACTTCAAAAATAGCTGTGATGCCATAATATCCATTTGGATGATCGGGGCTAGTATTAGCCTCTAGAATAGTATCGGGAATTAGACTATGATATCTATCTGGTAATTTAGATTTAATAATATCTTTTTGTTCTTGCGACAAGGTGATTGTAGCAGCATTTTCAGGGTCAATTTTCCTTACAATTCTCTGGGCTATAGTCACATTCACAAAAGTAGCTATCTCGGATAATCCAATACCCAAATCATATAATCTCAAAATAGCAGAGGCGGCATCATTGGTATGTAGAGTGGATAACAAAAGATGTCCTGTAGCTGCTGTTTGCATAGCAACTTTGGCAGTTTCAGTATCTCTTATCTCTCCGATTAAGACAATATTAGGATTTTGTCTAAGTAGGGCTCTAATAGCATTAGGAAAACTATATCCAGTCTCTTCATTAATGCTAGTTTGTAAAATACCAGATAATTTGTATTCTATCGGATCCTCAATAGTAATAATCTTTACCCCAGGCTGATTGAGAGTATTAAGAGTAGCATATAGAGTAGTAGATTTCCCAGCACTAGTAGGTCCTGTAACCAAAATAAGTCCGGTAGTAGCTTGTAATTGCTCTTGTAGAAGATTAATATTATATTCATCCATACCTAAGTCTTGCAATTTGAGCTTAGCAATATCTGACCTTAGTATTCTAAGTACGATGGTTTGCCCATAACCTCCGGGAATAATAGAGACTCTCACATCAAAGTTTTTATCAGCAAAAATAGTAAATCTTCCTTCTTGAATTTTATTAGCAATATCAAGAGGTAGTCCTGTGAAAATTTTAATTTGAGTTAAAATTTGAGGGTATATGGATTTTGGGACACGAGCTTCCTCATACAAGACACCATCAATTCTAAATCTGATAATCAAATCAGACATATCAGGTTCAAGGTGAATATCTGTAGCTCTTTTTAATAATGCAGTATTAGTAATAGCTGTTATTTGGTCAATAATAGGCATCGCCTCCGAGATATGCTTAAGCTCGGCCAGGGGAGTATTAGATTTTTTGATATGAATTCCACGAGACAGAGAAGAATTCAAAGTAGATTCATAAATTTCATCTACATAAGATATGTCTCCCGCTACAGATAAGACCTCAGCAATTGAAGTCTCCCCATCAATCGCATGCAAAACTCCGTCTTGAAATAAAGTTACCATCCCATTCTCAACCGCTTTACGGAATATTTTGAATTCCGGGATATTATTTACAATCAAATCTTTGATATTGTCACGAGTTTCAAATAGTTCATATAAAACAAATCTACCCTTATATCCAATTCCATAACATTTAGCACAACCCTTAGGCCGATATAGTCTTTTGACTTCTTGTGGTATAGTAAGCCCAGATTTGGGAGATATTATGGCCAAGGCTTTTTTGATAGAATCCAGCTCTTGCTCTTCTGGGATATACTCTTCTTTACAATCACATAGTTTTCTAACCAATCTCTGAGCTACAAAAAGATTCATAGCAGAGATAATAAGTTGAGTACTAGTACCGAATTCTTTGAGACGAGTTACTATCCCAACCGAATCATTGGTGTGAATAGTGGAGAACACAAGATGTCCAGTAATTGCAGCATTGACAGATATATTCGCAGTATCATTATCTCTAATCTCTCCAACCATAATAACATCAGGATCCTGTCTAACAATAGCTCTAAGAGCATTGGCAAAAGTATAGCCCTTTTTATTATCTACCTGAGTTTGATTGATATTTTGTAATCTATATTCAATTGGATCCTCAATAGTGATGATATTAGTCTCAGATCGATTAACATAATTTAGGAATGAATAAAGGCTAGTTGTTTTACCAGAACCAGTGGGGCCGGATAGCATAATCATACCTTGTGGCTTTTCCAAATTTCTAACCATAATATCCAAAAAAGCTTCTCTAATCCCAAAACTATAAATATCTAAATTATTAATTTCAGAATTCAATAATCTCATTACAATAATCTCTCCAGTTTTACTTGGAAGTATAGAGACTCTCACATCAATAGATTTTTTAACCTTTCCATTTTCCTCTTGTATAACAATACTAAATCTACCATCCTGTGATGTGCTTTTGATATTCAAAACTAGAGAAGCTAAATTTTTTATTCTAGATATTAATAGCTTATAAAATTCATTATCAAAATTAAGAATATCTTGCAGAACTCCATCCATACGATATCTAAGACGAGTTATATCACCTTTAGGCTCTATATGAATATCACTAGCAAAAGAGGTAATAGCCCCAGCACAAATTATTTGAATTAATTCAGAAGTATCAACAGAGTGAATTTTATTAGCAAAATCATCCAAAGCTACTACTCCCTGCCTCATATCCTCCAACATTATAGAAGGAATTACTAGCTTATCCTTGACCACCTCACTTCTTTCCTGCAAAAATTCATAAGCATTATAACCCTTTTCCAAACTGTACTTTGATACTAAATATATATCCAATTCATATTTACTTTGATATAATTTTTGTAAAATAGTCTTAGCAAAAGCATTAGACATATCCTGTACAGCTATTTTAAGATGCGGCCCAGATCTTTGAAAAATAATCATTTGAGCTTTTTGAGCTTGTTCTTTGGTCAATATTTTTAAAGCATCGGGATTGATAGGAATAAATTGTAAATTTAGATAAGCCATACCAAGATTGTCAGCCAATCTTTGAGTATTAATTTCTTCTTCTTTTTTGTGAATTACAGCTAAATTAAGGTCAACTGCATTGTCAGAATGCAATTTGTCTCTAAAGCTTTGACGATTAGATTTTTTTTGTTTTAATACTGAACTCATAAATATAAAAGTATATATTATTATTATAGCATAAAATACCAAAAATAGCAAATTTTGTAGTAGAGGGCGGGCTAGAATTAAGAATTAGTAATTAAAAGTTAAGAATTATAAATGGTAAGTTATGAAATATCGTAGCGGAGGCTTTTAGTCCATCCCAAACAAGGTATGGGATGGACTAAAAGCCTCCGCTACGAAGGGATGATATAATTTATAATTCACAATTTATTGAGTTTATGATATAATATTTTTATATGAGATATATAAAAGATTATACAACCTTATTAGCAGGGAAGCGAGTTCTGCTCAGAATTGATGTCAATGAACCGGTGGATGAGAGAGGATTCCCACAAGACACCTTTCGTATAGCTAAGGCTTTACGGACTATTAATTTTTTAAGGCAATCTGGGGCTAAAATTGTACTCATAGCTCACTTGGGGGATCCACAAAAGGAGGGTAGAGCTGGTTTGTCCCTTAGGCTAATTGTGGAGAAGTTAGCTGAGTTGGGTGGATTTGGTATTAAATTTATTGCGGGGGATATCGCTAAAGTTAATCCCGATATTAGTTATCAGATTCTTGATGGAGAAGTTATCTGTTTAGAGAATCTAAGATTTGATACCAGAGAGGAGGAGAATAGTAAGGAATTTGCTAAAATGCTCGCTCAATTTGGGGATTTATATGTGAGTGATGCTTTCTCAGTTATGCATCGTCAACATAGCTCAGTTGATGCTATTACCAATATTTTACCTAGTTTTGGCGGGTTTGTTTTAGGTCAAGAATTAGAGGCTTTAAATAATATATTACATAATCCTGCCAAACCAGCAGTGGCTATCATAGGCGGGGCTAAAATATCTACTAAATTACCAGTTATTAAGGCTTTAGAATTTAGCTTTGATTATATTTTGGTGGGTGGAAAAATTGCTAATGAGTATATAGATGAGTATAACATAGCTCAAAGTGAGAAAATTATTTTGCCAGTAGATTTTGTTGAGACCGATAGATATGATATTGGTCCTAAGACCAGAAAATTATTTGCTGATTATATTACCAAAGCTTCTACAATTATCTGGAATGGTCCTATGGGTTGGTTTGAACAGAAGCCTTATGATGAGGGGACTAAATCAATAGCTCAAGCCATTGCCAAGAATGAATCTAGTTATTCTGTAATTGGTGGTGGAGAGACTATAGATGAGGTCCATAATCTCAAACAAGAGTCTAAAATAGATTTTATCTCGACAGGTGGAGGGGCGATGCTTGAATATATTGTGAGGCAAGGTGATTTACCTGGAATTATTGCACTTGAAAATAGTAATTTAGATATATGAGAATAGCTGTACATGGTTCACATTTGTGTCAAGAGCGTGAGGATGGGAATCAGACTTATATCCTGAATTTATTCCGAGCCATTGGTGAGATTGATAGAGTTAATCAATATACTTTTTATTATAATAGACCTAGTCACAAGAAGGTTGAAGCTCCAAACTTTTCTCATAAAGTACAGCAAGCTCCTTTTATGTGGACTCAGCGGGTATTCCCATTCCTATTAAGGCGAGACAGGCCAGATGTATTATTTATGCCAATTCAAATGCTTCCATTCCTGAAGGCAAAAAATCAAAAGTCTGTTGTCACTATTCATGATTTAGCTTTTCTTTTATATCCTGAAACTTTTCCTGCTAAGGATGCTTTTTTACATAAACTTTATGTAAGAGAATCAATTACTAAAGCTGACCACTTAATTGCCATTACTGAGGCTACCAAGCATGATATTATTAAATTTTATAATATTAATCCCGCTAAAATTAGCGTGGTCTATCATGGGGTAGATAAGGATAGATTCCGGCTAATGAAAAAAGGTGAAGAGCATTTAATAGCAGAAGTTAAAACTAAATATAATATTACCAAACCGTATATTCTGTATATTGGGAATGTGCAACCCCGTAAAAATATTCAGGGGCTAATTAAGGCTTATCAGAAGCTCAGAAAAACTACAGGTCATAATTATCAGCTAGTCATTGCAGGAGCTAAGGCTTGGTTGGTAGATGAGGTGATGAAGGAAATAGGGGACTCTTATAGAGATGATATAATTTTTACTGGTAGATTTGAGGATGCTGAATTAACTCCACTTTTATGGGGAGCGGATTTATTTGTATTGCCAAGTTTTTATGAAGGTTTTGGTTTGCCAATTTTGGAAGCAATGGCTTGTGGGGTGCCGACAGTAGTAGCTGATACTCCTAGTTTGGTAGAGGTTGGGGGAGAGGCAAGTCTCTCGTTTGACCCACATAATATTGACGATATGGCAAAAGTATTAGACAATATATTAAGTGATGATAAATTGAGAGAAAAACTGCGAAAGCTAGGATTAAATCGAGTGGCAGAATTTTCTTGGGATCGCTGTGCTAAAGAGACTATTAAAATTATTGAAAAAGTAAATTTATTATAAAATTATGCAAAAAATTATCCCTAATGATAAAAAATCTCAGAAAAAAAAGATGAAGGCTTGGAAGAAGAAGCTTTTGATTATTTTTGGGATTTTACTTTTGATAGCGGGCTCAGCTTTTGGATATTTTGCCTATAAAGCTAATAAATCTATCAACAATATCACAGGAGAGAATAAATCTATTTTTGATACAGCAAAATCTCTTTTAGTAGGTTCTGCCAATAAAGAATTAAAATCAGATAATGGACGAACTAATATAGTGCTCTTGGGTATGCGAGGAGAAAATGATCCAAATGGGGGATTATTGTCTGACTCTATAATGATTATTTCAATCCAAAAAGAAAGTAAAAAAATAGCTATGGTCTCAATCCCAAGAGATTTGAGAGTTCAAGTTCCCAATACTAAAGGCTATAATAAATTAAATGCAGCTCATGCCATTGGATCTCAGCAAAAACCTCCACAAGGTTTACAATATACGATGAAAGTTTTAGAAGAGGTGACGGGTATGCCGATGCATTATGGAGCTAGTGTAGATTTTATAGCTTTCAAAGGGATTATTGATGCTCTTGATGGTATTACTGTGGATGCGGCTAGTGACTTTTATGACCCTAATTATGAAGGAGGGATTAGAGTTAAAAAAGGACTGAATGATTTGGATAGTGATAGGGCTCTTAAATATGTTTGGGCTAGATTGACCACTAATGATTTTGACCGATCTCGTCGCCAAAGAGAAGTACTTACAGCTATCAAAGATAAAGCTGAGAAAACAGGAGCCCTCAAAAATCCAGTCTTTATGATTAATTTATTAGATAATTTAGGTAGTCATGTCAAAACTACTATGACAGTAGAGGAATTAAAGCTAGCTCTTGAAACTATCAATACCCTAGATATGAATAATATGATTCAAAAAGGGTATGATACATCTGATGACAGTCCATTTACTTCCCAAAATGACCCAGTTATTGGGTATGTGATTATCCCTAGAAGTGGTAATTTTACTACTTTTCAAAAAGATATACAAGGGATATTCGATATTAAAACTACAGAACCTCAACAATAGATATATAGATATGCAGAAATATAAAGTAGCTATAACAGTTGTAAATTATAATACTAAGGACTTACTTTTATATTGTCTTAAAAAAATTTATCAAGCAAATATTACTATTCCTTTTCAGGTTATAGTATTAGATAATGCTTCCAAGGATACAGATGAAGTAGAAGAAGAGGTAAAAGATCAATATCCTTTAGTTGAGTTTTTAAAACAATCAAAAAATTATGGCTATACTAAGGGAGTTAATATTTGTGCCAAATATGCCCAAGCTGATTATATTTTTAATATAAATACGGATGCTTTTTTGGAAGTAAATATGGTTGAAAAAATGGTGAGTTATCTAGAAAAAAATCCATCAGTGGGACTTATTGGCCCTCAATTACTAAATTTTGATGGCTCTATACAAGAGTCTACTTACAAATTCCTAACTCCATTATTAGCATTATACCGCCGAACACCAATAGGATTACTCCCTTTTGCAAAGAGAGAAGTAGATAAATTTAAGATGGCAGATTGGGACCATAATTCTATTAAAGAAGTCGATTGGATTCTAGGAGCAGCCTATATGTTCCCTAAAAATATAATAGAAAAAATTAATTATCTTGATGAAGATTTATTTTTATATTTATCAGATACTTATTTTGCTTGGCAGGTATGGTCAGCAGGATATAAAGTTATTTATTACCCTAAGGTAAAAATGTATCATTATCATCGTAAATCTAGTCAAAGTGGATTTATTTTAACTTCAATATTAAAAAAAATTTATTGGGTACATATTCAAGATGGGACCAAGTTTTTTATGAAAACTTGGGGTAAGGCTAACCCACATAAACAATTAACTTAAAATATATACTATGAAACTCTCTCGCTTTTTATTTACAGCTATTCTTTTAATCATATCCTTTGTTTTAGGAGGATTTTTCTTTCAAGATTATGTTTACAGCTTTATTTCATCTAATACAAAGCTATCTAATAATTTGGAAACTACAGCTCTACAAAAAGTATATAATTTTTTGGATAAAGAATATCTATATTCTGACAAGATTAAAGATAAATCTTCAGTTGAGGTAGGAGCAGTAAAAGGTCTAGTAGATTCCTTGGATGATCCATATACCGTGTATTTTTCCAAAGATGAGTATAAAGATTTTTCAGAAAGTCTGGAAGGTAAATTTCAGGGTATTGGAGCAGAAATTGGACTCAAAGAAAGTCAGTTGATTATAGTTACTCCTATTGCTGGTACCCCAGCTAGTCAAGCTGGTTTATTGGCTGGAGACACTATTCTTACCATTGATGGGGAGAGTACATTTGGCCTTAGTATAGAAAAAGCAGTAACTAAAATCAGAGGAGAAAAGGGGACTGAAGTCAAATTAGGTATTGCAAGAGAAGGTCAGACCGGAATTAAAGAAGTAGCTATTATTAGAGATATTATAGATGTTCCTAATATAAAGGTCAAAGAAAAAGATGGAGTTGGAATTATTTCTTTAGTACAATTTCAAGTTGAAACAGCTAATGAATTAGACTTAGAGATAATAAAATTAAAAGAAAAAGGAGTCAATGATATAATCTTAGATTTGAGAAATAATCCAGGGGGATATTTACAGTCAGCTGTAGAAGTAGTGGAGTTATTTACGCCAAAAGGTTCCATCGCGGTGATAGAACAGGGTAAAGAATCTGATATGAAGAAAGAATTAAAAACTAAAAAGAATCCTAAATATGAGAATATAAAATTAACAGTATTAGTGAATCAAGGTTCAGCCAGTGCTTCTGAAATAGTAGCTGGAGCATTAAGAGATTTAAAAGATGTAAAGTTAGTAGGACAACAAACTTTTGGTAAAGGACTAGTGCAAAGTACCAAAGAATTTGCTGATGGATCAGTCTTAAAATATACTATTGCGGAATGGTTTACCCCATCCGGACTAGCTATTAATAAAGAAGGTATTAAGCCAGATTTTGAAATAAAATTAAACCCTGAGGATATTCAAGCAGATAAAGACCCACAATTAGATAAGGCAATAGAGATTATTAAATCTAATTAAACTATATAATCTAAGATATTTTATAATTCTTCAAATGGAATTATTTGTCCATCAATCTCAACTCCATTTTGAGCCAAAGTTTTGGAGCTAATAATTATTCTCTTTGTAATTCCGATTAAATCAGCTTCAGCAAACTTTATACCAGGTCTTTCATTTCTATTATCAAATAAAACAGTTTGTCCTTTTTCCTGTAATTTGGTATATAATTCCTCTGACTTTTTGATAACCTCCTCAGAATTGGTATTGATAGCTGTTAAATGTATATCAAAGGGTGTGACAGAAGCTGGCCATAACATTTTGGATTCATTCTGGGCAAAGACTTCTACCAAAGTCCCCATCAATCTAGATATTCCAATTCCATAACATCCCATAATAACGGGCTTATTAACACCATTCTCATCAGTAAACTCCAAATTAAAAGCTTCAGAATATTTGGTCTGTAATTTGAAAATATTTCCAACTTCAATAGACTGTTTTTGAATTAAATTAGAATTTCCACATTCTGGGCAAGTATTTTGTTCCTCAATAATCTCTTTATTGACTGCAATATTACATTTCTCGCATACAAAAATCGTATCCTCTCCAATATCTGATATAGTCTGAAACTCGTGAGAATATTTACTAAAACTACCACCAGAAGCATATGTCTTCAGAGTAATATCTCCAATACCCAGTCTTTTATAGATATTAGTGTAGGCTTGGGTTACTAATTCATAATATTTATCTAAATCATCAGCTGAACTATGAAAGGAGTATAAATCTTTCATAATAAATTCTCTACCTCTCAAAATTCCAGACTTTGCTCTTTTTTCATCTCTAAATTTAGTCTGAATTTGATAAGCCGCGAAAGGTAGGTCTTGATATGATTGAATAAAGTTTTTAGCAATAGGAGTGATAATTTCCTCATGAGTAGAACCTAGAGCAAGTTCAGTAGCAGTATAATATGATTTGAATCTATAAAGTACATCTAAATTATCCCATCTTCCAGTTTTCTCCCAATAAGATTTTGGATGCAAGGCTGGTAATAAAAGCTCCTGAGCTGATATGTTATTAAGCTCTTCTCTAACTATTTGCTCAATGTTTTTTAAGACTCGATACCCTAGAGGTAAATAAGCATATACTCCAGCCATGACCTGTTCTATGAATCCAGCTTTGATTAGTATCTTTGCATTCAAAGATTCCTCACTCTGGGTAATTTGTTTTCTGGTTTTAGAAATTAAATCAGATTGATACATATACTAAGTTTTAATTAATTCAGTTATTTTTTCTGGAGAGAAATATTTCATGACAATATGCCAGACCGGTTTACGATATTCGTGTAAGAATTTTTCAATTTGTGCTTGTGATACCCATAAAAATCCACCTAATTCACGTCGATCTACTCTGATTGACTGAGTTCCTCCATTGAATCTTAATAATATGATAGTTTGTTCTTGTCCTAAATTCTCATCACGAATTAGTATTTTGGGGAAATAGAAAGTATGTTTTTCGGGACATTGGTCTAAAATTGTAAAGTCTGTAGTATTTAGTTCTTCTCCTAATTCTCTAATAATAGCATTTTCATTAGTCTCATTTTCATTTACCCCACCTTGGGGGAATTGCCAATGTAGAGGATCACTTGCTCTAGAAACTATTAATACATTCTCATCTTTATCGAATATGATTGCTAGTACATTTTTCCTTAGTTTACCATAGGACATATATTTTATAATTAAATTAATATCATTATTATATATATTATAACTTATATTTTGTGTTTTGTATATACAATAGATTTTTTACTAGACAAAAAATTTAAGATATGATATAATATATTTATAATAATTAATACATTATAAATATGAGCAAAAAACTATTAGACAAGCACCCAAACCACAAAGAATTTATTTATAAGACTGAAATTATAACCCGCTATGTATTAAAAGCAGGGGTAATTTTGGTTGCAATTACTTTAGTTCTATATCAAGTTCTATTCGCATTGTCATATTTTGGATTTACTTCATATCAGGACTATAAACAAGAGCAACAGCAAAAGAAGCAACAAGAAGAGCTTCAAAAATTACAGAACGATAAGAAATAGTAAAATTTGTTTTAGTTTTATTACAATAAAAACCGGTATACCCGGTTTTTATTGTAGATATTACAAATATAGTATAAAATAAATAAAACTTGATAAATTATACCATTAGTTGAATATGAATATAGTTGAATTTAAGACTGCATTTCAGTCTGTATTAGCAGAAGCTATTAAATCTAAATTTGAAGAATATGCTAAATATACTAAAGATACAGAAATTTTAGAAATTATCAATTATGCTGAATCCATAATAGGAGGAGGTAAATGTATTCGTCCATATATGGCATATACTTTATATGAAACTTTATGTCGTGATAATAAAGAGACTATAATGGACTTATTAGTTTCTTTGGAAATTTTTCATGCTTTTGCCTTGATACATGATGATGTAATTGATGAGGGTAAAATGAGGCATCGAGTAGATACTGTACATATATTTGTATCTAAAGGGATACATGATAATCATAGAAGTGTTACTAATAGAGTGCATTATGGTCATTCACAAGCTATATTAGTAGGAGACCTACTATTCTCATGGGCTATTGGTAGATTCCATCAATTTAATCATTTGCCAAATTATGCTGAGGCTTGGAAGATTTTTTATCAAATGATAGACGAAGTGGCTATAGGTCAAATGATAGATGTGAGTGTGATGACTAGAGATTCAATTGACTCAGAGTTAATTGAATCTAAAATGAGGCTCAAAACAGCTGGGTATACTTTTGTAAGACCAATGCAAATAGGGGTGGCTTTAGCAGGAAAGCAAAAAGAATTACAACAATTCTGTATAGATTTTGGCACAGCACTAGGGCTTGCTTTCCAAACCCAAGATGATATTTTGGACATTATTGCTGATCCTAAAGTTATCAAAAAATCAATTCTTTCAGATATAAGAGAGCATCAACATACTTTTTTGACTCAATATATACTAGAGAATGGTACAAAAGATGATATTTTGGAATTAGAAAGTTATTGGGGCAACTCTGAAATTAGTGATATTGATCAGATAAATATTATTAATTTATTTGAGAAAACAGGAGCCTTAAATTATGCTCGTGCAAAGATAAAAGAATACTTAACCCAAACTAAAAAAATTTTATTGGAAGAGACAAATATCACAGCTGAGACTATGTCAGCATTAAATCAATTAATCCAATATATTGAAGATAGGGGATACTGATCATATGGATAAATATACTAATGCAGTAGAATCTATAACAAAAAAATTTGGAACAAGTTACTATTTTGCTACTAGATTTTTACCTAATAATTTGAGACAAGCAACCTATGCTTTATACAGTTTTTTTCGTATTCCAGATGAAATTGTAGATAATGCCATTAACCAAAATTCAGAAGCTATATTGTCAGAATTAGAGGATTGGGAATCAATGTGGAATCAAGCCTATACAGGGGATAATACAAAATATCCAGTTTTGAATATTACGGCTGAGGTTTTTAGGGAATATGAGATTCCTTATCAGTATAGTCTGGATTTTCTTGCAGCTATGAAGCAGGATGTATATACGAATAGATATCAAACTTATACTGACTTGCGAGCATATATGTATGGCTCAGCCTCGGTGGTAGGATTGATAATGAGCTATTTAATTGGTTTTAATAATGATAAAGCTTTACAATATGCTCCATATTTGGGAGAGGCTATGCAATTAACTAATTTTATTCGAGATATTGGAGAAGATTATAAAGAAAGAAGTAGAATTTATCTACCACAAGAGGATATGGATAAATACAATGTGCAAGATATAGATATTAGAGATAATAAAATCACTCCAGAGTTTATTGAGTTAATTAAATTTGAAATAAAAAGAGCAAGAAGTTTGTATAGAAAATCAGATCAGGGGTTAGAATATCTAAATAAAAGAGGTATATTTGCCGTAATAATGGCAAGCCGTATGTATGAGGCTATTTTGGATAAGGTTGAACAAAATAATTATGATGTTTTGAATAAAAGAGCCAGGACCTCTAAGAGAGAAAAAATTTATATTTTAGGTAAAGCAGTCTTAGAATATGGATTTCAAAATTAAAATAATAAATTTGAATACTTATAAATTTTATGATATAATCGATTTAATATTAAATAATATATAATATGGCAAAGAATAAATCTAAATCTACAGAGAATATAAGTAAAAGTGAAAAAATTCAATCAGTTTTGGAAGATATCAAAAGTAAATTCGGAGATGAGTCAATGATGAAGTTAGGTGATGTCAAAAAAGTTGATATCAAAGCTTATTCTACAGGATCTATTTCTCTTGATAGAGCTCTTGGAATTGGAGGAATTCCTCAAGGTAGAATTGTTGAAATTTATGGGCCAGAATCTAGTGGTAAGACTACAATTTGTTTGCAGGTAATTGCGAATGCTCAAAAAGAAGGAGGAGTAGCTGCTTTTATTGATACTGAGCATGCGCTAGACCCTGAATATGCCAAAAAGCTTAAAGTAAATACTGATGATTTATTGATCTCTCAGCCTAATACTGGAGAAGAAGCTCTATCTATTGTAGAGGCTTTAGTACAATCAGGGAATGTGGATATTATTGTATTAGACTCTGTAGCTGCTATAGTGCCAAAAGCTGAAATTGAAGGTGAAATGGGAGATTCTCATGTAGCTATTCAAGCTAGACTTATGTCTCAAGCACTTCGCAAATTGACAGCTATATCAGCTAAAGCTAATACTACTATTGTCTTTACCAATCAGACTCGTATGAAAATTGGAGCTATGGGCTATGGCAGTCCAGTTGAGACTCCGGGAGGTAAGGCTTTGAAATTTTATGCCTCTGTTAGAATTGAAATCAAACGAGTTGCTCAGATCAAAAAAGGGGAAGAAGTAATTGGAGCTAGAACCAAAGCTAAAATTGTGAAAAACAAAGTTGCTGCTCCATTTAAGGTAGCTGAATTTGATATTATGTATAATGAGGGAGTTTCTCTAGAGACAGATTTGATTAACTTAGCTCTTAAAGTTGGAATTTTGAAGAAAAAAGGCACCTATATTCAAGATTTAGAAGGCAATACTCTTGGACAAGGATTAGAGTCTGCTCGTAAATCCCTTAGAGATAATCCAGAGACATTAGATAAACTATACACAGAAGTATTAGCCAAAGAAGATGCCAGCATAGCTACTGAAGATGGTGAAGATGATTTAGTAGCAAATACAGTTGAAGAATAAATATGGCTTATAAATTAGTTTTGATGAGGCATGGAGAAAGTGTCTGGAATCAACTAGATAAGTTTACTGGTTGGACTGATGTAGAATTGTCTGTGACTGGTATTCAAGAAGCTAAGGCAGCTGGAGTAGCCTTAGCTCAACATGGTTTTGAGTTTGATATAGCCTACACCTCTATGTTAGATAGAGCTATCAATACTTTACAATATACACTAGAGGCAACTCATATGACTTGGATCCCAGTTGTCAAAGACTGGCATCTCAATGAAAGGCATTATGGGGCGTTGCAAGGTAAAAATAAGTTCGAATCAGTAGAAATATTTGGTGAATATCAAGTAAAAGTTTGGAGAAGATCTTTTTCAATAAAACCACCTTTATTATCTGAGTATGACTCTAGATATCCTGCCAATGATGAGAGATATCATAATGTCCCCGTAGAGCAATTACCAATCGGAGAGTCTCTTAAGGATACTCTAGATAGGGTCACAGTATATTGGGAGAATGAATTGAAACCAGCTACTTTATCAGGCAAAAGATTAATTATCTCAGCTCATGGTAATAGTTTGAGGGCTTTAATTAAGTCTCTAGAGAATATTTCAGATGATAAAATTATTGATATAGAAATTCCCACCGGTAATCCACTAATATATGAATTAGAAGAAAATACTTTGAAAGTCTTGAATAAATATTATCTTATAGGTGGTACCGATAAAAAAGTTACCTTTTTAGAGAAAATAAAGTCTTTTTTTAAGCTAAAATAAATTATGTCAAAAATTATCTTAGTAAGACATGGAGATAGTCAATGGGATAAAGAAGGTCGCTTTATAGGTTGGGTTGATGTACCCTTACTAGAGCAAAGAGATTTATTAAAGTCTATTGGAAATGTATTAATAAATAATGATACAAATATAGATGTAGTTATAACCTCAGTTTTAGAGAGATCAGTTGTCAGTGCTTGGACTATAATGAATAGTATGTATCATTCTTGGATTAAAGAAATTCATGATTGGAGATTAAACCCAAGACATTATGGTGTAGTACAGGGTTTAACTTATCAAGAGGCTTTATTGAAATGTCCTAATATTAATGAGATTAATTCTAGCTGGGACAAAACAGTTAAGCCAATTGAAATAGATCATAAATATCATCCCAGTCAAGATAGAAGATATGTCAATATAGGTCCAGAGAATTTACCATCAGTAGAAAGCTTAAAAAATGTCTGCGATAGAGTAGAAAGTTATATTGTAGATACTTTATTACCAATTTTAGAGAAAAATGAAAATGTCTTGATTGTAGCTCATCATGATAGCATTAGGGCTATTTTAAAGCATTTCCAAAAACTATCTATTGAGGATACTATAAACTTTGATATTAGGCCATCACAATCTATAGTTTTAGAATATGAACATAGTACGGGAATGTCTACCAAATCCACATTGGGTTAATTTCAATCTTCTTGAAAATATGTTATAATATCGTAAATTAAAGTCTTTTTATAATATGTATAATCATAGAATTATTGAACAGAAATGGATTCAGAAATGGGCAGAAGGTTTTGTAAACTATCAGGTTAATAGCGAATTAGAAGCTATTAAAAAATATATTTTAGTTGAGTTTCCATTCCCCTCAGGAGCCGGCTTGCATGTAGGGCATATTAGAAGTTATGTAGCTCAGGATATCAAGGCTCGTATGTACCGTATGCAAGGGCAACAAGTATTATACCCAATTGGATGGGATGCTTTTGGTTTGCCAACTGAGAATTATGCTATTCAGAATAATATTGACCCAGCTGTAGCCACAGAGAAAAATATTGCTAATTTCAAAAAACAATTAGCAGGTTTGGGACTTTCCTTTGATTGGAGTCGAGAGATTAATACTACAGATCCTAAATATTATAAATGGACACAATGGATTTGGCTGCAGATGTTCAAGGCAGGAGTTGCTTATCAGGACACAACTCAAGTTTGGTGGTGTGAAGAATTAAAAACCGTACTTGCTAATGAAGAAGTCATAGACGGTAAATCCGAGCGAGGAGGACATCCTTGTATTAGAGTCCCACTAAGACAATGGATGTTAGCAATTACCAAATATGCTGATAGATTAGACCAAGACTTAGATACAATAGACTATTTACCAGTGATCAAAACTCAACAGCGAAATTGGATAGGACGAAGTGAGGGAGTGCAATTAAAGTTTCAAATTACTAATTCAACTGAATTTATAGAAGTCTTTACCACCAGAATAGATACTTTATTTGGAGTCACATTCTTAGTACTCGCTCCTGAACATCCACTTTTGGATCAAATTACCACGGCAGCATATCAGACACAAGTACAACAATATCAGGAGCAGACTAAATCCAAAAGCGACTTAGATCGTCAGCAGGAAAAAGATAAGACGGGAGTATTCACAGGAGCCTATACCACACATCCACTTACCGGCAAACAAATCCCAATTTGGACAGCTGATTATGTCTTGATGAATTATGGAACAGGAGCCGTGATGGCGGTACCAGCTCATGATGAGCGAGACAGAGAATTTGCCGAGAAATATAATTTAGAAATTATTAATGTCATTACAGAACAAAATATCCTAGAGAACTCAGATTCATATAATGGCTTATCTACAACCGAAGCCAAGCTACAATTAATACAAGCATTAGTAAATCAGAATCTAGGTCAGCAAAAAGTTCAATATAAACTCCGAGATTGGGTATTCTCTAGACAAAGATATTGGGGCGAACCATTCCCAATAATATGGATTAGTGAGCATGATTATAAGAAATTGGTAGGTGATATTATAGAATTTTTACCAAGTACTCCAATCACTAGAGAAGTAGATGGAATATTACAATATGCAGTACCACTTGCCATCTCAGAATTACCATTAGAATTACCAGAAATTGAGTCATATATTCCACAAGGTTTGGGAGATGGTCCCTTAGCTCAAGCTAAAGATTGGGTGGAAGTTTGGTATAATACTATTACAGGACAGGCAATCTCAAGACAGAATCCAAGACCAGACATTAATTGGGTAGAGGGAATGCGAGAGACAGATACTATGCCAAATTGGGCAGGCAGTTCTTGGTATTATCTTAGGTATATTGACCCTAATAATGACGAGGTCTTAGCAAATAAAAATTTATTACAAGAATGGCTACCAGTAGATTTATATAATGGGGGAATGGAGCATGTGACGGTACATCTCTTGTATTCAAGGTTTTGGCATAAATTTTTATATGATATCGGAGTAGTCCCGACAAAGGAGCCCTATCAGACCAGAATCAAACATGGTATGATTTTAGCCGAAGGAGGAGTCAAAATGTCAAAATCCAAAGGTAATACTGTTGATCCAATTGAAATGGTAGAGTCATTTGGAGCCGACTCCTTACGAGTTTATGAAATGTTTATGGGGCCTTATGATGAGGCTATTGCTTGGGATACCAAGGGCTTAATAGGTTGTAGTAGATTTTTAAAGAGAGTATATCAATGGCTAGAAGATATAAAAAGTAAAGATTTAGAATTAGTGGGTGATATCTCTCAATTAGATTATAATACTCACTCCTTAATCAAGAAAATCACTCAAAATATAGACAATCAAAAGTACAATACTTGTATTAGTAGTTTGATGGAATATCTTAATTCATATAATACCAAGGATATAGGAATAGAGAATATTAAAATATATATTCAATTATTAGCCCCATTTGCCCCACATTTGACAGAAGAACTATGGGAAAGATTAGGAGAAACAAGCAGTATACATCAATCAAAGTGGCCTCAATATGATGAGACAAAACTAGTGCAGAGCAAAATAGATTATCAAATTCATATTAATGGTAAAATGCGAGATATAATCACAGTATCAGCCGATGAAGCTGACCAGGATATTCAAGACAAAGCCCTAAATTCACCCAAAGTACAACAAATACTAAACTCCCATATCCCTAAAAAAATCATAGTCAATCAAGCCAAAAAAATTATTATAATTATGGTTTAAATTTTTATTTAAGTATTACTCTTACAAAATTTCTTTTTCCTTTTTGTAAGACAAAGCCTTTTTTAGTAATAGTAATTTCTTGATTAGAATTTACTATTTCCCCATCAATTTTAATTCCATTTTGTTCAATAACTCTTTTAGCTTCACTTTTACTCTCAGACAGACTAGTTTCCAATAAAAGCATAACTAAATCAAAACTTTTTTTATACGTCTTAAATTCTTGTATATCAGTGGGGAGATCTTTATTTTGAAAGGTATTGATAAAATACTCTTCAGCTTTTTTAGCTAATTCTCCAGTATGATAAATTTTAGTTATTTCAAAAGCTAATTTCATTTTTAAGTCTTTGGGGTTTACTAAATTTAGCTCCAAATCTTTTTGCATTTTCTCAATATTCTCTAAACTCTCAAAAGTACAATCTATAAAAAGCTGGTATATATTCTCATCAGGTTGAGCCATTATTTTGCCATACATATCAATAGGAGTCATATCTAGAAAAACTCCAGTTCCAAGACTTTTTGACATCATTTTATCTTTGGTGATAGGATTTTCTAAAAGAGTTGTAATTATAACAAATTTTTCTTTTTTCTTATACTTTTGCAAAAGGGTTCTTCCACAAAGGGCATTAAATTTTTGGTCATTTCCACAGATTTCAGCATCTACTTCAAGTTGAACACTATCATAGCCTTGCATTAGAGGATAAAAGAACTCATGTACATAAATTGGCTTTTCTTCTTTTAGCCTTTTTTCAAACATATCTCTTTCAAGCATTCTTTGTACTGTAAAATTAGAAGCTAAGTCAATCACATCTTCAAAACTCATTTTAGATAACCAATCGTGATTATATACAATCTCAACGGGATTATCTTTATCATTAAAAGAAATTATGGGACTTAATTGTTGAATCCAAGTCTTAGTATTTTTAATTACTTGTTCACGAGTTAACTGAATTCGAGCAGCTGTTTTGTCGGTAGGATCTCCAATTCTAGCTGTAAAGTCTCCAATTAAGAGTATAATTTTATGTCCTAATTTGCGAATTTTTTCTAATAATATGTAGTTGGTGGCATGCCCAATATGTAAAGCTGGTCCAGTAGCATCAGCTCCTATATATAGTCTTAGCTGTCTACCAGACATTAATTCTTTTTTGAAAGATTCTTTGGATGGGAGTATTTCAGCAATACTACGAGATAGAATATCATCTATAATTTTTTCATTTATGATAATTGTATTCATATACCAAGGTATGTTTAAATAATCTATACATATATATTAACTTATTTTTAGAGTTTATACTAGTTTTATCTTAAATTTATTGTTCAAGATGAAATATTTATGTCTCCTAGATTATTTATCTCTAGTAATATATATGATCTTAATGTTATACTTTCTTTATGGCTTATTGAATATTTATCTGTTCGTCCTCATACTTCTCTTAACTATCTTACTTCTCTTCAATTCCTTGACTCCTTATATCCTAATTTGTCTACGATTACCTCATCTCGTACAACCCATTCCTAATTATCTAAAATTATGATATACTATATTTATTAATAAAAATACTCATGATTGCTAGTCTAGCTGGTACAATTCAATATAAAAAAAATAATAATCTGATTATTGATGTTAATGGAGTTGGATATAGTGTTCTGGTCAATACTATTACTTATAATTCTATCGGAGCAATTGGGGAGGAATTGTCTTTGGTCACCTATCTTGATGTGAAAGAGGATAGTCTGACTCTTTTTGGATTTTTGGATATGTTATCTTTTGAATTATTCAAGTATCTTATCTCGGTAAATGGAGTGGGGGCTAAAAGTGCTCTTGCAATTTTAGATTTAGACCAACCAGAAGCTTTGATGCAAGCTGTTCAACAAGAGAAAGTTAATATTCTGAATCAGGCCTCTGGTATTGGGAAAAAAACTGCTGAGCGAATTATATTAGAGCTTCGGGATAAGTTAGGACATCTATATACCTTGGAGATGGGTGATAATACTACTGTTGCAGCTAAAAGTACTCAAATGTCTCAGGATGTATGGGATGCTTTGGAATCTCTAGGGTATAAGCCATCTCAAATTCAGCGAATTATATCTGAAATTGACTATAATATAGAAGTGTCAGAGCAGATTCGTACGGCTCTTAAATTATTACAAAAATAATATCAAATATATGGCGATAAAAACTATTTATATTGGATCAGATCATAGAGGTTTTGAATTAAAAAAACAAATTATAAATTTTCTCAATACTCAAAATTTGGAAGTGATAGATTGCGGGAATATAGTCTATAATCCTGATGATGATTATCCTGATTATGCTTCAGAGGTTGCAAGGAGAGTGGTTGAGGATGAAAACTCTTTGGGGATTGTAATATGTGGGACTGGAGTAGGGGTTAGTATTGTAGCTAATAAAATCCCAGGAGCAAGGGCAGCTTTGTTGGAGACAATAGAGACTACTGCTATTGCAAGAGCTCATAATCATATTAATATTTTAGCTTTATCATCAGCATTGCCTGTGGAGACTATTCCTGATATAGTGGGAACTTTTGTTGAGACCGAGCCTTCTTATCAGGAGAGGCATATCAGAAGAGTGTCCAAAATTACAGAATTAGAGAATAATAATCCAGAATATGAAATATACAATTAGTCAATTAGAACAAATATCCAATTTAGTTAGATATTGGATTTTATACTCTACTAGTCAGGCAGGGTCTGGACATCCAAGCTCATCTCTCTCTGGAGTGGAATTGGGGGTAGGTTTATTTTTTGGTGGAGAATTTAGATATGATATTGATAATTCTAGGGAGGTGAATAATGATAGATTTATTTTATCTAAAGGTCATTCAGCTCCACTTTTATACAGTCTCTGGTTATTGGCAGGAGTTATTACCCCAGAGGAAATTCAGGGATTGAGACAATTAAATAGTGTCCTAGAGGGGCATCCGAGCAGGAGATTTATGTTTGCAGATGCAGCTACGGGTTCTCTTGGTCAAGGCTTGGGTATTGGGATTGGTTATGCTATGAATGCTAAAAAGTTTGACCAAATTGACTCCTACACTTATGTTATGCTAGGAGACAGTGAATTGGCAGAAGGCTCAGTTTGGGAGGCAGCTGCTAATGCCTCTTATTATGGGCTAAATAATTTAATAGCAATAGTAGATGTGAATCGACTAGGGCAGCGAGGAGAGACTATGGAGGGGCATAATTTGGAAATTCATCAAAAAAGATTTGAGGCTTTTGGGTGGAATACCATTGTAATAGATGGGCATAACTTAGAACAAGTATTAGATGCTCTAGATAAAGCTAAAAATTCAGATAAGCCTACTGTAATCTTAGCTAAAACTATTAAGGGTAAGGGTATATCTCTTATCGAGGATAAGGATAATTGGCATGGTAAGGCTTTGACTCTAGAGCAATTTGAAGTTTATATTGAGGAGTTGGGGGATTTGGATTTGGATTTTCGAGCTGAGCTTGAGGCACCTATGAAATTAACTCC
>Ga0169931_10004287_pt1 | contig 22266 bp, 22 predicted proteins | sample Kivu_15m_20L_FD_129675 | JGI IMG/M metagenome (GOLD analysis project Ga0169931, IMG submission 129675) | Freshwater microbial communities from Lake Kivu, Western Province, Rwanda to study Microbial Dark Matter (Phase II) - Kivu_15m_20L... | ecosystem: Environmental > Aquatic > Freshwater > Lake...
CGGTTTGAAGGCGAAGGCCGTCTTGTTCTTGCGATGGTAGAGCTGCGACACGTTGTGGAAGAGCTCGGACAGAGTCTCGAAGTTCGTGACGATCGGCATGGCGATAGACGCTTGGTTGAGTGGATAGACCGTTGGTCAGGCAAGATAGTGAAAAACCCAAATGCCGTATATTGGGCCATGGCATCACCCGCCCATAAGGAGACGATCCAGGAGGTGAAGGAGATCTTCACGACCTACCTGAAATCCCACCAGCACCGCCTCACCCCCGAGCGTTTCATGGTGCTGGAGCAGATCTATACGGCTGACGGCCATGTGGACGCCGACGACATGTACCTGCGCATGAAGAACACCGGTTCACGCGTCTCCCGCGCCACGGTATATAACACGCTGGACCTCCTCGTGGAATGCGGCCTGGTGCAGCGCCATCAGTTCGGGCAGAACCAGAGCTATTACGAGCGCGCGCACGGCTACCGCCAGCACGACCACATCATCTGCCAGCAGTGCGGGGCGGTGGTCGAGTTCTGCGATCCGCGCATCCAGGAGATCAAGACCCTGATGCAGCGCATCTACGGATTCGAGATCGATGCGCATAATCTGCAGTTCTATGGCAAATGCCTCAACCCGGAGACGTGCACACGCAAGCCGGAGTTGAAGAAGTAGGCGGTTGGCTGTTGGCAGTTGGCAGTTGGCAGAAGAATACTACCTACTACCTACTGTAACATTCTTAATGAACGTCCGTGCGGCCCAGCGGGAGCCGAAGTAGCCCATGAAGAGGGCCAGGCCGGACATGCCGCCGACCAGATAATACCAGCGGCCCATGGGCCAGGCCAGCACCATGTCGATATAGGTCGGCACCACGCGGTCGAACAGCAGCCACACGCCCAGGATGGCCAGCGCCGCCGCGATCACGCCCTGCAGCATGCCTTCCACCAGGAAGGGACTGCGGATGAAGCCGTTGGTGGCCCCCACCAGTTTCATGGCGCGGATGATGCCCTGTTTGGCGTAGATGGTGAGGCGGATGGTGTTGAACACCAGCACCAGGGCCACGAGCAGGATCAATCCGCCGATGCCGGCGCCGGTCGTGGCCAGATTGTCCAACACCGCCTCGATTCGCATCAGCAAGGCCATGTTCATGCTCACGTCCGCCACTCCGGGAATCTCGCGTATGGCCGGCAGCAAACCGGCCACCGAATCGGATCGCACATCGGATTTGATGGTCAGGCGATAGGATGCCGGGAGGAAATCGAGTTCGGCCAAGGGTGCCCCTTCCGCACCGAACTCACGCCTGAAGATGGCTGCCGCGCTGTCTTTGCTCACATAGCTCACACTGGCGGTGATGGGTAGCAATCGCAACCGGCTTTCGACGATTCGATGCGCCTGCGTGCTCCCATCGGCCAGAAACACCTCCATCTGGATCTGGGTGCGGATGGATTCGCCCACCACGTAGGCGTTCCATCCGAAACGGACCAAGGCGCCGACCAGGAAGACGGCCAGCGTGAGGGCGGTGATGGACGTGAAGGAGGCCAAGCGGGCGCGTCGCATGCCGGAGACGCCTTCGCGCAGGATGTACAGGAGGCTCATGACCGAAAAGTACGGGTAAAGGTGCGTACTTTTCGAGCCCTATGCCCAAACCGCCTCTGATCCGCACCATCGACGAGCATTTCGAGATTCCGCAGCTCATCAAGACCCGTCGCATCACGGCCCTTCTGCCCGCCGATTACGACCGAACCGACCGCCGCTACCCGGTATTGTACCTGCAGGACGGCCAGAACCTCTTCGACGACCATGCGCCCTTCGGGAGCTGGGAAGTGGACAAGCACCTGGCCCGCATGTCCGACGAGGGCACCGGCGACCTCATCGTCATCGCCATCGACCATGCCCATGAGGAGCGGATCGCCGAATACACGCCCTCCGTGAAGACGCGCCTCGGCAAGGGCGACGGCCTGCAGTACGCCGACTTCCTCGCCCATACCCTGAAACCCTATGTGGATGCGCACTTCCGCACCTTGCCCGACCGCGCCAACACCGGCATCGGGGGCAGCTCCATGGGCGGCCTGATATCGTTATATGCCGCCTTGCGCCACCCGGACGTGTACAGCCGCCTGCTGATCTTCTCGCCCTCGCTCTGGGTCTCCCCGAAACTGCCGTATGAGTTCCTGAACGACGCCCTGACCTTCCACGGCCGCATCTATCTGTATGGCGGCGCCCGCGAAGGCTCCGACATGGTGCGCCATCTGCGTCAGTTCGAGGACTGGACCCGGCCCCATGCGCATCGCATCGCCCTGAAAACCCATATCCGCGATGACGGCGAACACAACGAATTCAACTGGGGGCGCGTGTTCCCGGAGGCGGTTGACTATCTCTACTCGAGGCAACACTAAGTTCCCCTAATTTTAAATGATCAATTTTTAAAATTGATCCAGTCGAAATGAGCTTACAAGTGGCGTTGGGGACGTACCCATCATTTAAAATTGTCCATTTATAATTCACCCTGGTATGAACATCACCACCGTCTCCCAACTCGCGGAAGACATCGCCCTCCTCACCTTCACCCCCTCCCTCCCATCCGGCGAAGTGCGCATCACGCGGTATGAGGCTCCGAAGCGGGTGCTGGTGGGCACGGGCGAGAATCCGACACCGGCGGCCTTGTATAGGCTGGCGCGGACCGTCGCCGCGAAACAGGCCGCGCATCTGGCTTCCGAGCAGGGGATCATCGGCGAGGGTTTCGATGCCGTGCGGATAGAAGCCATCGTGAACGGGCTCATCGTCGGGGCGAATCCGACAGCCTTGTACAAGACCGCCGACCTGAAAGCGCATCCCTTCAATGCGGAGGGCGCCGGTTTTCACATCCAGGGCTCCGTCACGCCCGAATTCCGCGCCGCCCTCGAACGCGGCCGCATCCTGGCCGAGGCCCAGCGCCGGACCATGGCGCTCATCAACACGCCCAGCAACCGGAAATCGGCGGTCACGGTGGCCGAGGCCGTGGCCGAAAGCGGCAAACGTCACGGCTATGCGGTCGAGGTCTTCGATGAAAACCGCCTTCAGGACGAAGGCTTCCACGCCCTGCTCGCCGTGAACCGGGGCAGCGAGAACCCGGCGCGATTTCTGCTGCTGACCTATGAAAGTCCGGGTGCCGGTCGCCATATCGCCCTGGTGGGCAAGGGCGTGACCTACGATTCGGGTGGCTATTCCATCAAGCCGACCGATTCCATGCAGCACATGCGCAGCGACATGGCCGGCGCGGCGACCGTGATCGGCGCCTTCGAGGCCGCGGCCGACCTGAAACTACCGATCAAGCTTACCGGCGCCATCCCGCTTACCGACAACATGGTGGATGGCCGCTCCTACAAGCCCGGCGACGTGATCGGCAGTTACAGCGGCAAGACCATCGAGGTGATCGACACCGACGCCGAAGGGCGCATCATCCTGGCGGATGCGCTCACCTATGTGGTGCGGCACCGGAAACCCGATGTGATGGTGGATCTGGCCACGCTGACCGGCGCGGCGGTGCGCGCCATCGGCAGCGCCGCATCGGCCCTGTTCACGAACAATGACGCGCTGGCGGCGGCGTTGAGCCAGGCCGGTGATGCCACCGGCGAGCGCCTCTGGCGCCTTCCACTGTGGGACGAGTATAAAGACGACATCGCATCCGACATCGCCGACGTGAAAAATCTCGGTAAGGTCACGGCCGGGGCCATCAGCGCGGCCAAGTTTCTGGAGATCTTCACAGAAGGGCATCCGGCCTGGGCCCATATCGACGTGGCCGGAACGGTCTATGGCGACAACGAGTTCGGCAAGGCCAAAAGCGCGACCGGGTATGGGGTGAGGATGCTCGTGAATTGGCTTGAAAACCAATTTTAAATGGACAATTTTAAATGATAGGTTCGCACTTGTCATTTAGAATTGTCCATTGATCGTTTAGAATTGCCGTACATGGTCACCGTCCTCTGTGTCACCTTCTATTTCAAAGGTCAGGATTTCCTGAAGGCCGCCAAGGCGAACGGCTGCCGCGTCTTCCTGCTCACGCATGAGAGCCACAAGCACAAGGCCTGGCCTTGGGAGGCGATCGACGAGATCTTCACCATGCCGGACGACCGCAACGACGCGTCGAACACCGAAAACATGGTGAAGGGCCTGGCCTGGCTGATGCGCGAGAAGTCGGTGGACATGATCGTGGCCCTGGATGATTTCGACGTCGAGAAGGCGGCCGCCTTCCGCGAGGAATTCCGCATCCCGGGCATGGGACAGACCACCGCGCGGTATTTCCGCGACAAGCTGGCCATGCGGATGCGCGCGGCCGACGCCGGCATCCCGGTCCCGGCCTTCACCTCCCTCTTCCACAACGACGCCATCCATCGTTTCGCCGACACCATCCCCACACCCTGGCTCCTGAAACCGCGTTCGGAAGCCTCGGCCATGGGCATCCGGAAGATCCATTCCAAAGACGAACTCTGGCATCATGTGAACGGGCTCGGCGACCGGCGCCACGCCTTCCTGGTGGAGCAATTCCGTCCGGGCGACGTGTACCATGTGGACGCCCTCACCTACGAAAGCGAGGTGCGCTTCCACAGTGTCGCCAAATACATGGCCACGCCCTTCGATGTGATGCACGGTGCGGGCATCTTCCGCACCATGACCTGCGACCCGAAAACGGAGGAGCACGACACCCTGACGCGTCTGAACGCCGAGGTCATGAAGGCCTTCGGCATGCGCCACAGCGCCTCGCACACCGAGTTCATCCGATGCCACGACGACGGCTCCTACGTGTTCCTTGAAACGTCCTCGCGCGTCGGCGGCGCGCACATCAACGAGATGGTCGAGGTTTCGACGGGCATCAACCTGTGGTCGGAATGGGCGCACATCGAGCTGGCCGCCTACCACAAGCAGGCCTACAAGGTACCGAAGTCGACCTATGCGCCGGCGGGGCTCGTCATTTCCCTATCGCGGTTCGAGAAGCCCGACACCACACCCTTCAACGATCCGGAGATCGCCTGGCGCATGGACGAGCCCAGCCACGTGGGCTTCATCCTGAAATCGAAGGACCGGGAACGCCTGCTGTCGCTGATGGACGGCTATGCGGAGCGCATCCGCCGGGATTACCATGGTTCGGCGCCCGTGCCGGATAAGCCGAGTCATTAATTCCGGAGAACGACCTTCATCCCGAAGCGCAGATGCCGGCCCGGCATCGGATACAGGGCCGTTTCCTGATAGCCGAACTGTCCGGCGTTCTGGTTCAGGTGCTCATAACGCATGTACACGAAGAGATTCCGCACACGGGCCGTCAGATCATAATCGATGCGGTAGAAGGGGTCGATGAGCGTCGTGAACGATCCCGCTTCCTGCCATCGGTCCTCAAACGGACGGTAAGCCGGCGTGTGGTATCCCAAGGGCACGAGCGTGGCATGGACGCCGGTCTTCACATAGGTGGCGCGGTCGAACAGGAAGCCGCTCCAATAGATCCAGGACCGGTTCCAGAAGCGGGATCCATGCATGGGATCGCCCAGGTTCTGTCCGGTCACGGATGCGCCGATATCCCAACGCGGGGTCAGGAACCGGTATTCGAGCGACATCCCCGGCTGGGGGTCGTCGCTGGCCAGGTAGGCGTGCAAGGCGAAGCCCCATCGGCGCAGGCCGGCATCCACCCGCTGATAGCCGTCCGCGGCGGATACGGTCGCATACAGCCAACCGGCATCCGCGCCGACGTAGGCGCCCGGCTCGAAGCCCCGATCGGTGCGATGCGCGAGCACCGTGCCGGCGATGATGGGGCCCCAACGGGCATCGAGCTCGGCCTCGGTGCGAAGCCAGGTTCCGGCCGAATCGGCGCGGAAGGCGGTCGCTCGAAGGCCCGCATCCGTCCGGACGCCCCCCAGGTCCAGGTGGCGGATGCCATAGGCGCCAAGGCTGCGGACCTTGTGATAGGAGCTGTCCGCCGGGCCGTGGTAAAAGCGCCGGTACGATCCCGCATGGACGCCGGCCATGCCGTCGGACCGATGTTTTGCGAACAGATTCACAGTCAGATCCCGCACGGACGCGTCGCCACGGTTCAAGGGGGATGTGCCCTGGGGGATGTAATTGAAGATGGAATAGCCGTCGGGCTCGGAGGTCTGCAGGCCCTGATACCGCACCTGACCCACCCATTTCCAGACCGAATCGGGGTGGTGATACACGCGGGCCGACATCAGCCTACCGCTGCTGGGCGAGCCCAGGTATTCGCCGTCATCGTTCTTTCCCCAGAACCGCACTGCGAAACCGGTGCGGGTGCTGCGGTTGGCGGCGAACACGACATCCGTGCTGCGGCGGTTGAAGGCACCCTGTTCGTAATCGACGGTGGTGATGGGCTTGGCCACGTAGAAATCACGTTCTTCGAGGCGGGTCCGATGGGTTGGGCCTCGAAGGCTTTCTTCCCAAAGGGCCAGGTTCTGATGCGGGATGCGGTGCGGATTCACGAGGCCGGTGATCGGGTCGGCCAGGTCCACACCGTCGATCCGCACCCGTTGCCGCATCGGACCGAAACCCTGGATCAGGCTCGCATCATGCCGCAGGAAGCCGGTCAGGCGCGCGCTGACCACCCCCGCCTCGCGGCTGCGCCGCTCGGATGGCGACCACCACCGCTCCCATCGCAGGGTGCTGTCCGTGCCCACCGTCGTGAAGCCGACGGATCGGACCGGTTCCTGCGGCACCACACGGACGAGGGGCAGGGTATCGGCGACCGCGGTCGTGGACACGCCCGCCGGAAGCTGGGGTGTCAGTTGGAACCAGAGCAGAAAAAGCAACGCCGTCATGTCTCCGGTTCCAGATCATATGGCAGACTCCGGATGCCGGCCAGTTGCCGGCGGATGATCTCCAATGCCATGACCGCCGAGCGCTCCTTGTTGAGGATGCGGTCGCGGAAGAACCGAGCCTTCACCGCGAAATGGCGCTCTGCGGACCAATACCCGATCCAGACCAACCCAACGGGTTTGTCAGGAGTGCCACCATCGGGCCCGGCGATTCCCGTTGTGGAGATCCCGATATCCGCACCGAACCGGCTCGCGGCCATGCGGGCCATCATCAGGGCCACGGGCTTGCTGACGGCGCCATGCTGGGCCAGCATCGCCTCCGGAACATCCAGAAGGCCGGACTTGACGGCATTGTCGTAGGCCACGATGCCACCCGTGAACACCGCACTGCTTCCCGGAACATTCGTCACAAGGTTGGATATCCATCCCCCGGTGCAGCTTTCGGCCGTGGCCAGGCGGATGGCGTGCGATCGAAGCGACTCCACAACGGTCCGTTCCAGGCTGGCATCGACACCCTCACCCACAATGTGGTCATGCGCCGCCGAGCGGATATGTGTCAGCAGGCGTGCCGCCGCCGATCCGCCGACCGCACCATGGCTGACGCGCAGCGTGATGCCATGCGTATGTGGCAGATAGGCCAATTGAACGCCATCCGTCAGAAAGCGGGCCACATCACCGATCACCAGGTCGCTCAAGGTGCTCTCGCCGATGCCGGCCACCTGGATATGATGCCGGATCAAGGGTTCCGCGCCGGAAAGGGCGGCCACGCGCGGGGTCAGCTCCTCCGAGAAGATCGCCATCATCTCCCGGGGAACGCCCGGCATCACGGCCAGTGCCGCCCCCTTGTGCCGGATCAGGAAACCCGGCGCCGTGCCTTGGGAGTTGGGCAGAGCCTCGGCGTTGGCGGGCAGGTCGGCCTGCGTCTCATTGGACACGCTGAACGGGATGCCACGGGCTTGGAACAGTCGCCGGATGCGCTGATGACTGGGTTCATGGCGCACCAGACCGACGTCGAAATAGGCCGCGATGGTGGTCTTGGTGACGTCGTCGTGCGTGGGTCCGAGTCCGCCGGTCAACACCACCAGTTGGCTGTCGCCGAATGCGAGATCGAGCGCGCTCCGGATGGCGTTCGGATCATCCCCGATTGTGAGTACGCGATGGCAGGGGATGCCGAGTTCGGTGAGTCGGGAGCCGATCCAGACGGCGTTCGTATTGACCGTTTCGCCGATCAGCAGTTCGTTGCCGACCGAGATTTGAGTGGCGCGCATGCCTGAAAATACTCCCTTTTCGTATCTTGGATCGCATGCGTCATCACGTGCCGAACATCCTCTCTGCGAGTCGGATCTTTCTGACACCGGTCTTTTTCATCCTGTACATGATGAACGACCCGTGGCTTCGCGCCTTGAGCCTGGCGGTCTATACCGCGGCGGCGCTGACCGATTATTTCGACGGACATTACGCGCGCAAGTACGGTGTGGAAACCTCATTGGGTTCCTTCATCGATCCCTTGGCGGACAAGATCCTCACCTTCGCGGCGTTTTTCGCCTTGCCCACCATCAATTCACACCTGTTCCCCTGGTGGCCGGTTGTGCTCATCGTGGCCCGCGACATCTTCGTGACCTGGATGCGCGTGCACGCCACCCAACGCGGTGTGGACATGAGGACCCGCTACTCGGCCAAGGTCAAGACCTTCATCCAGATGGGGTACCTGTATGTGGCCTTGGTGTTCGGCCTCATCCTGTCCATGTACAACTTCTACGGCAACATGGCCCGCCAACTCGCCTACCGGACGGAGTTCCTGGAATGGGGCCTGTACCTTGTGGCGGCTGTCACCCTGTACACCGGCATCGAATATGCCGTCGTGAACCGGAACCTGTTCCGCCGTGCGCACACATCGACCACCTGAGATCCTGATCGGATCGGCCTTCGGCATCGGGTTCGTGCCGATCGCTCCCGGAACCGTGGCTTCCGCCGCCGTGATCCCTTTGGCCTTCGGCATGTGGACCTGGATGGGGGGCATCGGGCCATGGGTGTTGCTGGCGGCCTGCGTCGGTGCCTGCATCTGGTCTGCCGACCGGTATGAAGCATCGTATGGCAAAGATCCGGCGAGTTTCGTCATGGATGAATGGGCCGGCCAGACCCTACCCTTCGCCATACTGTCCGTATGGACCAACCCCTTCGTTCCCGAGATGGCCATCGCCTGCTTCGTCCTGTTCCGGATCTTCGACATCTGGAAGCCGGGACCCATCGGAACAATCCAGAACCGACCGGGTGTAATCGGTCTGGCGGGAGACGACATCTTGGCGGGATTGGTATCAACCACCGCCGGTTTCGTGGTTATATTTGCCTAATCTAGCCTATTTATCCTCTCTGACAGGCGGAAACCACCGCCAGTCATACCCATCCGACCTATGCTCATCCATCGCTCCTTCGCCGATGAATTGGCCCACGAGCTTCTGAACATCCACGCCGTCGTCCTGCGTCCAAACGAACCCTTCGTGTGGTCGTCGGGATGGAATTCACCCATCTACTGCGACAATCGCCTGACCATGCTCTACCCGGCATTGCGCGGGCGGATCGCAGACCACGTGGCCTCGCACATCCGCTCCACCTACCCCGACGTGGATGTGGTCACGGGAACCGCCACCGCCGGCATCCCCCATGCCGCCTGGGTCGCAGAACGCCTCAACCTGCCGATGGCCTATGTGCGGAGCAAGGCCAAATCCTACGGCCTCGGCAATCAGATCGAAGGCGGGGTGCGCAAAGGACAGAAGACGGTCGTGATCGAGGATCTCGTATCCACGGGTGGCTCCAGCCAATCGGTCATCGAAGCCTTGCAGTTCGTCGGAGCCGATGTGCTGGGATGCGTGTCCTTGTTCACCTACCAGTTCGACGTGGCCCATATGGCGTTCGATCGGATGCGCATCCGGTTCGATTGGCTGACCGACTACACCACGCTCATCGACGTGGCCCTGCGCGAGGGTCATATCCGTTCGGATGATCTGGACCTGCTGAACCGTTGGCGGCAGGAACCTTCCACATGGCCTCGGTAACATCACCTGTTCACCCACACATATACATGAGACGCACACCACACCTGGGCGCGGTCGCGATTGCGGCTTTCGCCTTCCTCTCGCAATGCGAGATGCCCTCCGAACCCGCGTTCAAGACGCAGCAGTCCGTGGAGGTCCCCATCTTGAAATCCGCCAATTTCACCTTCCTCGGTGGCAAGGGCGCCTTGATCGACACCACCAAGGGGGATATCGGCGACTTGCTCACCACCGATCCCAACGGACTGGTGATCTTGTCGAAGGAGACCGAATTCGAGTTCGGCGACCTGAACGACGCCATTCCGGTGGTGTCGGTCGACCCGACGGATGTGAACGCGCAAGTCGGCGATCTGAATCTGGGCAGCTTCTCCTCCAACAACGCCGACGGCTTGGGGCGGGCCAATTTCCAACAGCTCACGACCTTGAACCCGGCGCTGTTCTCACCCGGCACGCCGCTCCCCGGGGGTAGCTCCCCGTTTCCGGTGAACATCGACGTATCCACGGATTACTTCGTGTCCGCCACCATCCGGAACGGCGCCCTCTCCATCACGCTCCGCAACACGCTCGGGTTCAATCTGAGTTCATTGACCATGCAGCTGCGCAGCGGCAACACGGTGATCGGCACCTTCAATTTCACGAATCTGACCCATAACGGCCAACGCACGGAAACCCTGCCGTTGGCTCAGGGGACGCTGCTGGCCGACATCAACATGAATGTGAGCATCGCGTGGTCGGGTCAGCAGATGCAAGCCACCCCGCAGGATCTGATTGTGCAGGATGTGGCCGGAGTCGGTTTGACGGCCTCCCAGGTGGTTGCGGTATTGCCTGGCCAGAGCTTCGACACACGCGGCCATTTCAGCGTGGATCCCGACCAGTTCATCTTCGGAAACCTGAATGATTTCATCGAGATGTCGGGGGGCGCTCTGACGATCGCCTCCTTGGACAACAACATGGACATCACCATCGCGGATTTCATCCTGTCGTTTCCCACCATCCGGCGGCCGCCATACAGCCCCGCCGATTCGCTGGTGATCCGGTTCACGGGTCCCACCCGTATCAACGCGCGCTCCTCCATCACCAATTTCGTGATCCCGATGGCGAACGTGCGCCTCTACGCGCCGAACAACGAGGTGCGTTACAACCTGGCCGCCGTGACCTTGAACAACCAACAAGGCGTCGGCTCCACGCCGAGCACGGTCAACAGCTCCGACAACGTGTCGGCTCGGATCCGGATCGAGAACCTGGCCATCCGCCAGGCCTTCGGCACCATCAAACGGCGGGATGTGGACCTGAACGAGAACGATCCCAGCAACGGTGCCAATATCGATCTGTTCAACGATAACGAGGCCAATCTCATCGAGATCGACGGCATCCGCGATTTGTCGGACAAGGTCGGCGGACTCGAGTTCACCGACGCCCGGTTCCTGATCAGCTACACCACCAACATCGGCATCGGCGCGAAAGTGGTCGGGGCCTTCGTCGGTGTGGATTCCAAGGGCGAGCGCGTGTATCTGACCGGCAAACCGGGATCAGCCTTCGCCGTGAACACGAATCCGTTCTCCAATCTGACCTCCAACGGAACGACCTTGGCCGCATCCCAGATGATCCAGTTCCAACTGGCCACCTCGCCCGACGGATCCCTGGTTCCCGGCGTGATCGAGTTCAACAAGAACAACTCCACGATCATCGACTTCCTGAACACCCTCCCCACCGAGATCCGGTTCGTCGGCAAAGCCATCATCAACGAGAACGAGACCCGCGGCCAGATCCAATCGCCGGTCCGTTTCGAGCCGGTCATCCTGGTCGACATACCGCTGGCCATCAAAACCGTGACGGCCGCCTCGTATGAAGACACCCTGAAAGCGGACATGGGCAGCCTGCCGGGTCCGCAAGATGACAACCGACTGAACAGCGGCACCCTGGAGATCACCTACGCCAACCGCCTGCCCTTGCAGATCGGGATGGAGCTGGTGTTCCTGGATGCGAATTTCCAACCGGTGACGCGCACCCCGCTCACCGGTGCCCAAGCCCATACGATCCAGGCCGCACCGGTCGGGTCGAACGGATTCGTGTCGGGGCCCCGCAACGGAACCCTGACCATCACGCTGAACCAATCGCAGTTGGATGTGATCAACCGGGCGCGGCATGTGGCCCTGAGCGCCAGCCTGCTGACCACCAACAGCGGGGAGGTCCGGCTTCGCAACGCCGACGGATTCTCTTTCGGGGTAAAGGCCCGATTCACCCTCACCTCGTCTTTCGATTAATCCGCAGGAGAACCCGACCATGAAACGCATCCTTCTATTCGTTCTGATCGCCGCAACCGTTCCTGCGGCCTTTGCCCAATCCCGCCACCAGACGCCCGCCAACCTCGGGTTGGGCGGAGGCGGAACAGCATACATGGACAGTTACGACGCCAATTTCCTGAATCCGGCCAACCTCATGTTGCGCAACGATCGCAAGACCCGCGTGAGCATCGGTCTGGGCGGCCTCAGCGTAGGAGTGGGTGGGCCATTGGCCGACATCACCACCTACAACGAATACCTGACCAAGGACCTCACCCTGACCAGCCAACTCACTGCGACCATGCTGAACGACTGGTTCGGCACGGATCCGGATCTCAGAGCCGACCTCGGCTACGAGATCGGTGTCACGGTTTTCGGGCTTTCCATTCACAATCCGAACTGGAGCGCCTCCCTGGTGACCCGCTCCCGGGTGGTCGGCGATGTCGGCACCAACCGGGGGCTCATGGAAGCCTTCTTCCACGGCCTGGATCCGGCGATGTTCGGTACGGGGCGTCCGGTGAATTTCGCGACCGATGTGATGGCCTTCAGCGAAGTCTCGATCGGATTCGCCATGCCTGTTTTCAAGGGCGACGGCATGACCCTGCACGTCGGTGTGGCCCCGAAATTCCTGTTGACGCATTCCGTGCAACGGGTGGATTTCACCAGCACCCTCACCACCACCGGCAGCCAACTTCGGCATGCCTTCGATTACACCATCCGCACGCACGGGAATCTGGCCGACGATCTGGCGCGTTACGCCGACGATTATGCCGCCGCGCCGACCGACAAGAAACCCGATCTCAGCGAGTATGTGGAGCCGGCCGCCGATGATGTGGCGGGTCTCCAATCCACAGGAATCGGGTTCGACCTTGGCGCCACGCTCGTCATGGATGCCGATTTCGTACCCATTCCGAACTGGGGACCCTTCCGCGGGCCGCGCACCTTCAGTGTGGGATTGTCGGTCACCGACATCGGCAAACTGGCTGTATCGGATGGTACCCGCTTCCGCAGCAGCGGCACGATCACCTTCAATGGCTTCTCGTACGATGCCGCGATGATCGATGATCTCTTCGATGGCGACTTCGGCAAATACACCGAATCCGTTATCCGCGATTCGATCGGAACCGACAAATACCTCGGTTTCGCACCGGAGGGATCCGAAACGATCAACCGCGGACTGCCGACGACCGTGAATCTGGGCACCCACTTGCGTATGGGTCGCTTCGGTCTGATGATGGACATCGGCAAAGGCCTCAACGACCGGGGCATCAACAGCACGAACCTGTATACGGCCTTGGGCATGGAATACCGCCTCTTCGGTTTCTGGCCCTGGCGGGTGGGCATGCGCACCGGTGGATACTCCGAGACGACCTACCATTTCGGGACCGGTCTGGAATTCCGGAATTTGGAATTCAGCCTGGGTGCGGCCTCTTCGGCCAGCTCCAAGGAGAACGGCGCCGGTTTGAGCACGGCCTTCACGGGCCTGGTGCTGCATTTCTGAGGCCTTCGCGCTTCGGCCTCCAAAGCCTCCGGTTATACACCGGGGGCTTTTTTTTTACCCACCCACCACCTACCAAAACCCACATCTGCCATTTCGTCATCAAAGCGGTATCTTAGGCCCGTATGCGATCCTTCTACATCGAGACCTACGGATGCCAGATGAACGTCTCCGATTCGGAGATCGTCAACGCCATCCTGGTTGGTGAAGGCCTGACCCCGGTGCGTGATGCCGAATCGGCGGATGTGATCCTGCTCAACACCTGCGCCATCCGCGACAACGCCGAGCGCAAGGTCTGGGAACGCCTCAAATCGCTGCGGTCCTTGCGCCGCGGGCAATCCGACCGGGTGCTGGGTGTTCTCGGCTGCATGGCCGAGCGCATCCGCGAGCAGGTGATGGAGAAGGAGAAGCTGGTGGACCTGGTGGTGGGTCCCGACGCCTACCGCGACATCCCCGCCCTGCTCCGCGAGGTGGACGACGGCCGCAAGGCTGTGAACGTGATCCTTTCGTTGGAAGAGACCTATGCCGACATCACCCCCGTGCGCACGTCAGGCAACGGCGTCTCGGCCTTCGTGTCGGTGATGCGCGGCTGCGACAACATGTGTTCGTTCTGCGTGGTGCCCTTCACCCGCGGCCGTGAGCGGTCGCGTCCCATCGCTTCCGTGCTGGACGAGGTGAAGCAACTGGCGGAAGCCGGCTACAAGGAGGTCACGCTGCTCGGACAGAATGTGAACTCCTACAACGACAACGGCCTGCGGTTCGCCGAGCTGATGTACCGCGTGAGCCAGGTGGATCCGGAGATGCGCGTCCGTTTCTCGACCTCGCATCCCAAGGATTTTCCCGATGAGCTGCTCCATGTGATCGCCGAGCGGCCCAATGTGTGCAATTCCATCCACATCCCGGCGCAGTCGGGCAGCGACTCGGTGCTCCAACGCATGCGCCGGCCGTACACGCGCGCCGAATACCTGGCCCTCATCGGGCGGATGCGGGAGCTGATTCCGGGTCTCTCGCTCAGCACCGACATCATCACCGGCTTCTGCGGCGAAACCGAGGCCGAGCATGCCGAGACCGTCTCGCTCATGGCCGAGGTGCGGTTCGACCTGGCCTATCTCTTCGCCTACTCGGAGCGCGAACGCACCCTGGCCCACCGCAAATATGCCGATGATGTGCCATCCGATGTGAAACAGCGCCGCCTCCAGGAGATCATCGACACGCACCGCAAGGGCTCGGAAAGGCTGAACCTCGCCGAGATCGGCACAACCCATCTCGTGCTCGTCGAGAATGTGAGCAGGCGCCGCGAAGACCAACTATCGGGTCGCACCGACACCAACAAGGTCGTCATCTTCGACCGGACGGACGTCGGCATCGGCGATTACGTGGAGGTGGCCGTGACCGGCGCCACCTCCGCCACCCTGTTCGCCGATCCCATCCGCAAATCCTCCATCGCCGAATTCAATGCCGTCTATGGATAGGAAGAAAATCCAACAGCAGTTCGGGCTCATCGGCGAATCGGCCGGCATGGTCCAGTTGGTCGACAAGGTGATGCAAGTGGCGCCAACCGGCATCACCGTACTCCTGCAGGGGGAAAGCGGTGTCGGCAAAGACGTGACCGCCCGCGCCCTGCACGGCCTCAGCAAACGCAAAGACCGCAATCTGGTGATCGTGAACTGCGGCGCCATTCCCGAGGGCATCATCGAAAGCGAGCTGTTCGGCCATGAGCGGGGCTCCTTCACCGGTGCGGAGGTCTCCCGGCAAGGGTATTTCGAGAAGGCCAACGGCGGCACCATCTTCCTGGACGAGATCGGCGACACGCCGAAATCGGTGCAGGTGAAACTGCTGCGCATCCTGGAGAACGGCGAATACTTCCGGGTCGGCTCGGCCGACATCCGCAAGACCGATGTGCGCATCATCGCGGCCACCAACCGCGACCTGTGGAAGGATGTGGAGAACGGCACCTTCCGCGAAGACCTCTTCTACCGCTTGAATACGGTGACCATCCGTATCCCGTCCTTGCGGGAACGACCGGAAGACATCCTGCCCATTTTCCGGCAGTTCGTGCTCGACTACTCGACCAAGTACGATTCCATCTTCCAGGGTTTTTCGGACGACGCACGGCAGCTCCTGGCGGCCTACCGATGGCCTGGCAACGTCCGAGAGTTGCGCAATGTGGCCGAACAGCTGGTGGTGTTGGAGAAATCGCAATTCATCACGGCCGACAACCTTCAGAAGTACCTCAAAGGACGGCAACACATGGGGGCGACCGACCATCTGCCGATACGGCAACACACCGATACCCGCCACACGGGTCATGAGGATGCCTTGACCCTGGTCTACCGTACGCTCGTCGAGTTGCGAACCGATATGGCCGACCTGAAGAAGATGATCGGTGGCGTGATGTACGGGCAGGTCGCTACTGTGGATGTCAGCCGCATGCTCCCTCCAGCCGTCACCTCAGGCTCGCCGAACGTGGATCTGGGAGCGCGCCATCACCTGGCCTTGGAAGTGCGTGTTCCCGATGCGGTCGACCCCTTCGATGGCAAGGACCTCCCCACCCTGGAAGAGGCTGAGAAACTGCTCATCAGCAAGGCTTTGGACCGTTTCGAGGGGAATCGACGCAAATCGGCGGATGCCTTGGGTATCAGCGAGCGTACCTTGTACCGGAAGATCGACCAATACGACCTGGACGCATGAGACAAACCCTCCTTTTTCTGGGGATCCTCCTCCTGGGCGGCTCCTGCCTGCGATACAGTTTCACGGGTGCCGCCATACCGGCGGAGGTCCGAACGATCCACATTCCCTTGTTCCCCGACCAGAGCGGCAGCGGTCTGACCGATCTGTCCAATCAATTGAACGCCGCCTTGGTGGATCGATTCGTGAACCAGACCCGGCTGCGGCTCATCAATGATCCGTCGGCGGCCGATATCGTGATCGAAGGCGCGATCACCGGGTATCGGAACATGCCGTTCGTGATCGCCGGAAACCAGCAGACCAGCCTCAACCGGATCACGGTCACGGTGCGGGCATCCATCCGGTATCGGACTGAAGATCGGGAGCGATGGAACAAAGGCTTCATCGGTACCGGCGATTTCGATCCGACCAGCGATCCCATCCGGGGGGAAGAGAACGCTGCGACCGAATCGATGGATAAAATCGCCCAGAACATGTTCAACGACTCGATCGGACGCTGGTAGGTCCGTACTTTGCACCGATGCAGGCGTCCCTCCCATTCACCGCCACTCCCTCGTTGGAATCGATCATCCGCTCCTATGCGGATGACCCGGAGGGGGCCGTCCGGAAGCTGGAGGCGCGGCGGGAGAAACACCGAACCGATCCGGTGGTCCACATCTGGTTGTGCTGGGCCTATGCGGGCATGGGCGAGCAGCGCCTCGCACTGAAGGCGGCCGTCCGCGCCCAAGTTCAGGCGCCCGGGAGTCCGCTCACCACCCAACTGCGCTATCTGTGCCTGCATCCGGCAGGATTCGCCGCGTTCGACCGGTCATGGGCGGTCGCCATCGACCCGAAACCCGCGCCGGTGGATCTTTCCTCACATCTCGACCTGGATGGCCTCATCCACAAACTGACCCATGCCGGAACGTCGAGGATGCAGCCGGACCCCGACGCGCCCATGGTCGATATGGCCGACGAAAGTGCCAGAAATGGCGACATCCGTACCGCCACGATGGCGGCCGTCCATGAACGTCAGGGGCGTCTGGAGGAAGCCCTGGCCATTTACGAGTATCTGAGCAGCGTCAAACCCGACGCGGCGGCCACCTACGAACCCCATATCCGACGGATCAGGGCCGCGCGCTCACAAACGGATTGAACTCCCGCTCATGCCCGATGGTCGTTTCAGGGCCGTGCCCGGGCAACACACGCGTGGTTGGCGGCAAGGTGTACAAGCGTTCGCGGATGGAGCGTGCCAGAAGGGTGATATCGCCACCCGGCAGGTCGGTGCGGCCGATGCTCTCCTGAAACAAGGCGTCGCCGGCGAAGACCACCCCGGCCTCCGGCCAATACAGGGAGACATGGCCTGGGCAGTGGCCCGGTGTGAACCGGGCTTCCAAAGGCAGGATCAGACCATCGAGCAGCCCTGCCTCGGGCAAGGGAGCCGTTTCGAAGGAGGTATCCGGTGTGGGGAGTCCGAACAGGGAGGCCATGTCCGCGGCGCGGTCCAGAATGGGCCTCGATTCGGAATGCATATGGACCGGAACCTCGTTCTCGGCCAGCAAAACCGGCACACCGAGGATGTGATCGATGTGCCCGTGTGTGATCAGGATGGCGGTCAGCCGGCGCCCGTCCAGAACGGACGAATGCCGCTTCCACTCAGACGTGGTCGAATAGCCGGGATCGATGACCAGGGCATCATCTCCGCGGAATACCCAATAGGTGTTCTCTGCGAAGGGTCCGACCGTGTGGACGACGATGCCTATTTGCGTCCGTATTTCTTGTTGAACTTGTCGACGCGACCGTCGGACTGGATCATCCGTTCGGAACCGATGTAGAACGGATGGTTGCGGGAATCCACTTCCGCGCGATAGATGCCGTCTTTCGTCTTCATGGTGCTGCGGGTCACGATGGACGTGCCGTCGCTGAGTTGGACGGTGATCTCTTTGTAATCGGGATGGATGCCGGGTTTCATGGGCGGAAAATCATGTCGTGGTGTGTAGCCAGCAAAGATAGCGGTTTTCAAGGCAGTATTTCAAGCCCGATCAGATCGGCCAGCACACGGGCCTTCACCAGGGTTTCCTCCCATTCCAGACCCGGATCCGAATCGGCGGTGATGGCTCCCCCCACTCCATATACCAGAGTGTCGCCACGGATGAGGGCGGAACGGATGACGACATTGAACTGGGCGTCTCCATCGGGTGAGATCATCCCGATCGTTCCGGAATACACACCACGTCGCCACGACTCCAGTGCGTCGATCCGCTTCATGGCGGCGATCTTGGGCGCACCCGTCATCGATCCCATCGGGAAGCAGGCCGATACGGCATCCAGCGCATCAAGGCCGTCTGCCAGGCGTCCTTCCACCGCGGAGACCATCTGATGGACGGTAGGGAAGGTCTGTATGCCGAACAGATCCCGCACCACCACGCTTCCAGGCATGCAGACGCGGCTCATGTCGTGGCGGACGAGGTCCACGATCATGAGGTTCTCGGCGCGGTTCTTGGCGCTGTCGGCCAGGGCCTCTTTCAGACGCCGGTCTTCGTCGGGATCGGCGCCACGCGGTTCGGTTCCTTTGATGGGATCGGACCGGAGGATGCGGTCCTGAACGCGCAGAAACCGTTCCGGAGACGCACATGCCACTGCGAAATCACCCTCCTGGAGGAACGCTCCGAAAGGCACGCGCGCATGCTCACGCAGATGCCGGTATAGGCCGTAGGGATCTCCGTCGAATGATGCGCACAGCGGATGGGAGAGGTTCACCTCGTACAGGTCGCCCTCGCGGATATGCCGTTTGGCTTCGATCACAGCCGCCTCGTAATCGCGACGGCGGACCCGGTTCCGAAGGGGTCCGCATCGGTACGCGGACGCCCGCCAATCCGGAACACGACCGGATTCGATCGCCGACACCCGGCGGAAACGCGCGAACAGCAGATCGGGCGCACCGATGAGGTCCGGATTCCGGGAATCAAGCGTCTCGTTTGCATTCTTCACATCGTATCCGATGTACCCGCCCCACCAACCCGGATACCTCGCTCGCAGATCCTTGAGCATCTTCCACGGAGACCCAACCACAGCTTGGGTCTGTCCACCGGTCGTCACATGGCCCACGCCATCGCGCCACCGACACAGGATATCGGCATCCTCCGCCACCCACGACGCGTCGGAGGCCGGATGAGCCGGATCGGCGGAGTCAAGCCAGAGCCTCATCCGTAGGCCGTCCGTTCGAATTCCACTTGGAAGGCGGTGAACGCCGGTGATGGGGCCGCCCATTCGCGCCCGCCGACCCGCCGGATCCAGACCAATCCGCGGACGGCATTGGACCCGAACACACACACCGCGGTCTCCAGCTCTTCCAAGGTGAAGAGGCCCGCCCGGACCGGCCAAGGCGACCCGTCCATCACCCGGGATCGGGCCACGCCATGAAGCGGGGTGCAGGCGTCATCGGGTGTATGCAGAATGCCGTCTTTTAGCCAGAAGATGGACATACGGGTGGTCTCGGAGACGAAACCCTCCGGCGTCCGCAAGAGCACATCGTGCGTGCCGGGTGCTCGCGACGAAAACAGGGCTTCATAGGCATCGCGGTCGCGCCATTTCACGAGCGGGGTGGCATTCACATACGGTTCATCCGCCACATCCAGGATCAGTCCATGCCAAGGCTCGCCAAGCTCCTCCCATGAGACGCTCCAGCCCTTGGCCTCGACATCCACCCGCACACGCAGCCTCCCCATGGGCAACGCGGCGGCCAGGTCGGCCTCATCCGGGATGGCGGTCAGTCCGGCGCGCATCAGGCGCTCGCGATGCCAGGGCCACAAGGGGATCCGCCGGTCGATGGCCCGCACCGTCTCGATGGCGGCGCGATTCATGGCTGCCCTACCACGACCTCGATCAATCGGCCATCCGCACCATACCGGACCCGTGTGGGTACGCCGGGGGTCTTCAAGGATTGGAAAACGGCCGTTCCGTTCATCAGGCGCAGATGTTCAGAGGTTGACACATCCACGGCTTGCGACACCGAGGTGCTGTCATCCCGCACATAGGCGGCGATCAGCACATGGGCGGTGTCGCGGGAGAGTTCCTGCAGAAGCGCCACGGATGGCGCCGACCAGCTCGCCCAGAACAGGACCGTGACCGGGCGTGAATCGGGCATGACGGCAAGGGAATCCAGCAAGGCCCGGCCATCACCGAGATTGGCGCGGAACCCGCGCTCCTGATCGCCCGAATGTCGGAATCCGAAACCGACGATGGCGACCATGCTGACAGCGGCGGCGATGATCAGGAACCGGTTGAACAAGCGGGGATGCAGGCGCATCGCGGAAGTTACGGAACCAGCGTGAGACCCTGCAGGGCCTCGATGCGGATCCGGCGGCCGGCCACCGTCAGCTCGGCGGGAACGTCACCCCGGTTGATGGCGACCATCACGGAACCCGAATCCGACCGGCGTTCAAAGACCAGAACATCCCCTTCCGCATGCAGAACGGTGAACCCGCCGGTGCGCAGCGGTTCCAGCCGTTTCCGCATCGCGGCCATGTCGGCATACCAGGCGAACAGTTCGCCATCGAAGGCGACCGTGTCGCGCGGGCGCGGGTGGCCGAAGGGGTGCGTGGTCTCATCGGCATAGGTGCGGTCGGGCCAGACCATGGGCTTGCGGTCGTCGGGGTCGTCGGCGCCCCACATGCCCGCCTCCGTTCCATAATAGACCATGGGCGCGCCGGGCGCCGTGAACTGCCAGAAGGCCATCAGACGCTGGATGGCGCGTTCGCGGTCGTCCGGTTTACGGACCTGGTACCGGTTCTCCGCGTCCCGGATCTTGCTTTCCTCCTTGTAGCCGCGGTCGGCATTCACGATCATCGAGGCCAGGCGTTCGGTATCGTGCGAGTCATATAGGTTCTGCATGGACAGGTTCACCGCCATGGGGAAATCCGTGAGCAGGGAGTCGATCCGTGCACCGAATGAGGTGGCATCGCGCCGGCGCGTGATGAAGAAATCGTGCGAGGCGTATGCGAAGCGGTAGTTCATGACCACATCGAAGAGGTCGGGTGCGATGAGTTCGCGGGCCTTGTCGGTCCAGGTCTCCCCGATGGTGAGCGCGTCCGGGTTGATGGAGCGGACATGCGCATGCCACTCGCGCCAGAACGGAATACCCACATCTTCGGCCACATCCAGACGCCAGCCGGCGATGCCGTCGGAGGGGTCGCCGTCACCGTCGGGGTCCATCCAACGCCGGGTGATGGCGAAGATGTGTTGGCGGATGGGCGGTATCAGGTTGCCATCCTCCTCCTTCAGCTCCGGGAGACCCTTATAACCCCACCAGCCCTTGTAATCGAACCCATCCCGCAAGGAGGGATCGAAGACGACGCCTTCGTACCAGTCCTTGAATCGGGATTGTTGGCGGTGTGTGAGCAGATCCCGGAAGGCCCAGAAATCGCGGCCGGTATGGTTGAAGACGCCGTCGATCACCACGCGGATGCCCCGTTCCCGTGCCTGCTTCAAGAGGTCGAGAAACAGGAGGTCGGCAGACGTCCATCGCCAGGTGCTTGGATCGAGCGGGTCTTCGGCCTCCATGATGGCCACATCCCCGACGGGGTCGGGACCGAAATGCCGGTCGATGTGATGGAAGGAGCTCGCATCATACTTGTGCATGGACACGGCATCGAAGATCGGATTGAAATAGATGACCGTGACACCCAGGTCGCGCAGGTAATCGAGGCGGTCGATCACGCCCTGCAGATCACCGCCATAGCGGCGAACGGTGATGGAATGGCCTTTCTCCCAGTCGGCGCGCGCGTACCAATCGCTCGTCCAGGACGTGATCTCCCACCCCGGCGGACCTCCGATACGCTCACGGGTCGGATCATTGCCCGGATCGCCGTTCTCGAAGCGTTCCGGGAAGATCTGATACCAGATGGCGTGTCGGGCCCACTCCGGCGGCGACAGAAGCATCCATGCGAGCAAAATCACGGTCATTGGTCTACGGTCTACGGTCCACGGTC
>Ga0169931_10004288_pt1 | contig 22264 bp, 21 predicted proteins | sample Kivu_15m_20L_FD_129675 | JGI IMG/M metagenome (GOLD analysis project Ga0169931, IMG submission 129675) | Freshwater microbial communities from Lake Kivu, Western Province, Rwanda to study Microbial Dark Matter (Phase II) - Kivu_15m_20L... | ecosystem: Environmental > Aquatic > Freshwater > Lake...
AACGCGCCAGTCTCCCCATCTCGGTTGCGTTCACCCCCTCGCTGCTCACAAAATCATCCGGGCGATGGCAGTATGGCGCTGTTTAGCGGTATCCGACAGGAGTGGTGAGAAATTCGGGCTAAAGCAGCAAGTTTTGAATTTTGAACTTGAATTTCTACTTCTAAACTTCCCATCCTCAGCCTTCAAAACCCTCCCCACCGCCGCCCTTACCGTCCCCCCACCCCTAGCTCCGGCGACGGCGTCAGCCCACTGACGGTGAGGGTGTAGTTAATAGCGCTCACCCCAATGCCCTGCCAGCCGGTAATAAAACCCCCTTGATCCAGTACCGGGCGGTGCTGGGGGGTAGTGACGGCGGCGTAGTAGACCCCGGTGGCGGGCAACGGGACGCCCGCGAGGCGAGGCGGCCCTGCCTCTGTCGTTTGGGCTTCGGCCAGGAGACGGCCTTCGGCATCAAATAAAAATAGGAGGGAATTGTCATCGCTGTAGAGCAGGCCCTGGCGCTGTTGGGTCACCCTCACCTCGAGATTGGCGGTGTCTCCCTGGGCTCCCAAAAAGGCGTACAGGTCAATGCGGCGGCTCACGGCGCCGGTCGAGATGCCGCTGCCGGCGCTCGTGTTAATGCGCTGGGCCTCGGCCAGGGGGCCGAGGGTGGTGTCAGCGGTAATGCCAAGCCCCGCCTGCCAGAGGGCTTCTTGCTGGCGCAGCACCTGATCCGGCGTGAGAATCGGCTCGCTTAAGCCCGCGCTGGCCAGGGCTCGCGCCACCTCTAAGGGTCGCCCCGTATAGCCCGGCAGGCCAAACCCCGCCAGCACCGACTCACAGCCAGAGATCGGGCTTACCACGGTTTGATTTTGCTGATAAATCTGCATTTGGCGACCCAGCAGCACCAGCTCAACCCGTGTCTTGACGGGTAAACCGGGTACCGTCTCGAGCTGACTGGCCCGCAGAATGCCCCCCTCCCAATTATTCAGACAGACCGCCAGCTGTAGCGCGTCTTGCAGGGTCGCGGTAGATTGCCCTGAAGCTGGGGCCGCCACGGCCCAGGTCGCTAGCAGGGCGATCGCAGACAGGGGCAACCATGACCTTACTCTCATCGCCACTGGTATCGCTACTGTCATCGCCACTGTCTCCATAGGGTACGGCCGGATCCGCTGGTATCACTGTACCCATAAGTCTACCGGGGCTCGCCCATAGTGGGCCAAAAAGTCTGGGCAGCCAGTTTCCTGCCGCCGGAGCCAGGCCCAAAGCTGATCGCCGAGGGAAAAATGCCACCACTCATTGGGATGGCGGCGAAACCCCGCCGACTCCATCACCTGGTTCAGCAGCGTGCGGTGGGCGTGGAACCGCTGCTCGCAGGGTATGGCACTGGCAGCAAAGTGGTTGGGGTGCGATCGCAACGACACCTCATCGATGGGCGATCCCATCTCCACCGGGTCCCCCGTCGCGGTCACCAACGTAATATCCACAGCGGCTCCGGTGCTATGGGGGGGCGGCGTGGCCGGGTCATCGCTGGGCACAGCCCAAAACTGCACCACCTCCGCCATCACTGCCTGCCGCTGAGCCTCGGTCAAGGCCTGGGCCACCCATCCCCGCGCCTGCACCTGCGCTAAAAAGGTGTGTTCTACCATAAACCGCTGCACCGCCAGGGGGCGAAAGGCATCAAAGATTTGAATCCGCCAGCCGGGCTGCTGCTGCTGGAGCTTGTCCTGAGCCTGGTTCAAGGCGGCTAGCACCACCGCCCGCAGATAGTAGGGCGACTGGTTACCGTAGGGTGCCCCGAGCGCCTCGTAGGGGTGAGGCTGCACCACCGCAAAGCGATCGCTGGCAATCGGCACCAGCGGGTCGCCATCCTCACAAATCGGAATCGTCTGGTACGGTTTCATGGCACGTTTACCCCGCTGAGCGGGTTTATACATATTTGTTCTATTGCATCAGCAAACGCGTCGATAGTGAGCATCCATTTATGGGCATATTCAACGTTAGTTGTGATCCAGGCAAACTACCGAATGGATATCAGCACGATTCTGACCGTAGGCTGGCGGCTGGCCGCCCTGGTATTGGGGATAGGGCACTGGGGCTGGTGGCTAGCGGCGCTGGTGGCGCCAAAATCCGCTGTCCTGGTGGCTGGGCTACTGGTGGTCTACGGGCTGGGGGTGGGGTGGGGTAGCGTGGTGCCCGCCAGCGGGGTGATCGCCATGGCGATCACCCTGGTGGTTGCCTTCGATATCTTCCCGCCCTTTTGGGCCGACAACCTTCATTACAAGTATTGGGCCTACACCGTGCTGCTGCTGTGGGCTACCAGTATCGCCGTGGTGTGTCTGCTGGCGGCGGTAGGGCAAGATCTGGGTCAGATAAAGCGGCCCTATCGCCTAGTCAGTCGCCTGGCCATGGTGGGCAGCCTGCTGCTCATTCTGCGGGCGGGGGCGGTGCTCTACCAGGCCCATTGGCCAGGCTGGATACCCTGGGGAAACCTCTGACCGAATGGGGCGATCGGACTCAGGGCAAGACCGTATCGATAGGTAAAGGACACTGAATGAAACCTTATTTTCAAAACCTTCATCGGCTAACGATCTCTGGTACAACAGCCTCAGAACCTAGACGACCGGTACCCACCGCCGCCACCTACCTGGCCCAACTGGCACCGGAAATCCAAGCCAGCCTGACCGTCCAACAACGGTCAGAGGTAGAACGGGTGATTGACCTGGCTATCCCTAAACCGGCTCCTAAGGTGGTTGACCTCAGGTTTAATATCGACCTATTGATCAGTCGATATTTCATCGTGCTCATGGTGGGCAAAGATCGTCGCCGTACGTCCCGTTCTCGTCCCGTCTCTCGGCTTAACCAGTTCGGCAATTGGGTAGCGGCGGTGGTGCTACTGCTGGGGTTTAATTTAGCTCTCAGCACCAGTGTGCTGATGCTGGCCTACCTGGTCAAATCAGCCCTGGGCATCAATCTGATGCCGGGGCACTTTGGAGGATTTGCCAATTAAGGCACGTCCAGGTCATTAACCATTCCACCCCAAACGGCAAGGAAGATCCTACCTAGGGGCTCTGACATTTTGAGGTAATTTAGATTTTGAACGTAGGGGCGAACCAGTGTGTTCGCCCCCATCCCCGCGTGGAAAAATTTGCGTTGAGCAGCAGGTCTAATGCCGAGGTTAGGGCAGACACATCGGTCTGCCCCTACGGGGTTTTAAGGTTCTACCTGGATGGAGGTGCTGGCCTTTGGGGACTAAATTTTGAACGTTCCTTAGTATTGCCGAATATCGAGGTGCGGAACCGAGTTCCGATATAGTGACCTCAGCCTTTTTTGCTTAGCCATGTCTCAGCCACCAGACCCAGCCGCTCCCGACCTAGAGCCCCCCCAGGCCAGCCGATCGGCTCGGCTCAAAGAGCTGGCCCAACTCTTTCTAAAACTGGGGGCGATCGGGTTTGGTGGCCCCCAGGCCCACATCGCCATGATCCATGACGAGGCGGTGGCACGGCGCGGCTGGTTAACCGAAGACCAGTTTTTGGAAGGGGTAGCGATCTGCGAAATGTTGCCCGGCCCGGCCTCAACCCAAACGGGGATCTACACCGGCTATCTGCGGGCCGGGCAGCTCGGGGCACTAGTTGCGGGCATTTGCTTCATTCTGCCTGCATTTCTGATTGTGCTGGCCCTGTCCTGGGCCTACTTCAAGTTTCAGGGGATGCCCCAGGTCGAGCACCTGTTCCTGGGCATCTCTCCGGTGGTGATCGCCATCATTTTTGGCTTCTGCTGGAAGCTGGGCAAAAAGGCGATCAAAGACTGGCCGGGGGTCGCGATCGCCCTGATCGCTCTGCTCCTCTCCCTGCTGTTTCGCGTCAATGTACCGCTGTTGTTTTTGCTGGCCGGGCTCGTCGGACTAGGGGTCTACAGACCCACCTCCCCCCCGACCCCAGGGCCATCGCGGCACACCAGCGCCGGGCTGGCACCCCTGCTGCCCCTGACCCAGGGCTGGCCCAGGGTAGGGGCCAACGTCTTGGCCAACCTCCCCGCCGAACCCATTGCCGCCGCCAGCTTTTGGGGCCTCGATCGCATTCAGACCTACGCCGTGCCCCTGGCCACCTTTTTCCTCAAGGTGGGCACCTTTATCTTTGGCGGTGGCCTAGTGATCATTCCGCTGCTCGAAACCGCCGTGGTCAACGACTTTCAATGGATGACCCACAGCCAGTTTCTCGACGGGGTCGCCCTGGGATCGATCACCCCCGGCCCCGTGGTGATTACGGCGGCCTTTGTCGGCTACAAGGTGGCCGGAGCCCTGGGAGCCCTGGTCGCCACCGTGGCGATTTTTGCCCCGTCGTTTTTGTTCATTATGCTGGCTTCCCCCTTTCTGCTGCGGCTGCGGCAAAACCCGTGGGTCAAAAGCTTTCTCAAGGGGGTGATGCCAGCGGCCTTGGGGGCGATCGCCGCCGCCGCCATTCCCCTCGCCGCCGCGGCCCTGCTCCAGGACACCGTGCCCCGTACAGTCGTTGCGATCGCCATAGGATTAGCGGCCTTGATCGCCCTGGTGCGCTTTCAACGCCCCACCTGGCAACTGGTACTCGCGGGGGCGTTGATTGGGTTAATCGCAGGAAGTGGGGTTTGATTTTAGATTTTGGATTTTAGATGGTTGGGCCTTTTGGTCAGCTGGAAACGAGGACACATCGAATCAGCTCCATGCCAAAATCACCCATCCAAAATCCAAAATTTCCCTAGGTTGTCACCATGCCATGTTCTAGGGCAAAACGCACCAGCTCCGTCCGGCTGTTGGTGCCGGTTTTGCTAAACAGGCGGCTGACGTATTTCTCGACGTTGCGCACGCTGGTCTCTAGGCGGCTGGCAATTTCTTTATTCATCAGGCCTTCGGCCACCAGATCGAGCACGCTCTGCTCTCGGGGGGTGAGGTCAATGCGAATATCGGAGGTCACCTTGGCGATGCCGCCCTTTTGGGTCAGCATGGCTTTGATTTCTTCGATCTGGCGGGCCATGACGGCAATGTCGGGGATATCGCCCGCATCGATGGTTTGGGCGGCGCGGCGGCCCATCAGGTTGGTGATCACCGCCACCAGTTCTTCGGGGTCAAAGGGTTTAGACAGGTAGGCGTCGCAGCCTGCGTTGTAGCCCTGGATGCGATCGCTAGTCATGCCCCGCGCCGTCAAAAACAGCACCGGCAGTCCCTTAAAGCGAATGTCGTCGCGCACCTGGGCCAAGAAGGCATAGCCATCGACCTGGGGCATCATCACATCCGAAACCAGCACATCTGGGGTTTCCTGTTGCAGCAGCTCCCACCCTTCCTTGGCGTTGCTGGCCGGTCGCACCTTAAAGCCGCTGTCTTCTAGATAGGCTTGCACCGCCTCGCGCAGACCTGGCTCATCGTCTACCAGTAGAATACTTCCGGCTTGCTCAGACATAACATTGCCCTAGATGACCTATTCAATGCCCACTTTAACCCGGATTGGGAAACTGGTCGCAGGATTGCTGTGGCTGACCACCAGCGAAGCCCCATGGGTGCGGCAGGGGTCGCGCCTGACCGTCGCGACGTTTCTCGTCATCCATGCCGGGCTGCACAAACGCCTCGACCATCACCCCTTCTACACCTTAGACTCCGACCTTTCCCTAGGGCTCATCTACGGCGGTGGTGTGCTGGGGCTACTGTACCTGGGAGCGGTCTTTGTCGCTAGCCGACAGAACCCGGCTGGGGCCGCTCAGGAAAAATAGATGCTTTATTTATGCCTCACGTACTAGCCCTCTAGTTTTCAGGATCGGGGCTGGCCTCGGTGGCTGGGGCACCCGAGGGCGTATCGAGGTCTATCGTGTTGGACTGGGGGGGGCTGTCGTCAGTCAAGATCTCTTCTTCCAACTCCCGCAGAATGGGGGCAGAGGCCGTTGGTTTTTCTAAAAAGATCGCCGATAGCACGGCTTCCAAGGTGGGGGCCATGGCAATACGGTTTTTGTAAACCATAATCACCCGAGCGAGTGTGGGCAGTTGGTTTTGTTCGGCCACTAGATACAAGGGCTCGACGTAAATCAGCGACTGCTCAATGGGAATCACCAACAGGTTGCCCTGCTGGGCCTTCGAACCCTGGGTATCCCATAGGGAGATGCGCTGGGAGATCTCAGGGTCTTGGTTAATGCGGGCCTCAATCTGCTCAGGGCCAAACACCAGCTCTTGCTTGGGAAACCGGTAAAGCAGCCGCAGCCCGTAGCGATCGCCGTCCGATCTGGCCGCCAGCCAGGCAATCAGATTGTTGCGCTGGGCTGGGGTAAACAGTCGTAGCAGCACAAACTCCTCGGCCTCTTCCTGAGGCAGCTTCATGATCAGGTAGTAGGGTTCTACCTGCTGAGACTCACTGGCATAAATCTCGTTGGGGGCACGCCACTGATCTTCCCGGTTGTAGAATACCTGGGGGTCGGTCATGTGGTAAGTCATCAGCGAGTCGGCCTGCACCGAAAACAGATCTTTTGGGTAGCGGATGTGGTTGCGCAGATTGGTCGGCATGGCCTCTAGTGGCTCAAACATGCCCGGCAATAACCGGGTCCAGGTTTGAATAATGGGGTCCTTAGGCTCGGAGACAAAAAAGCTCATCGATCCGTTGAAGGCGTCTACTACGACCTTGACCGAGTTGCGGATGTAGTTGAAGTCGTTTCCGCCTGGGTCAGAGTAGGGATAGCGCCCGCTGACGGTATAGGCATCGATCACCCAATAGAGGTAGTTGTCGCCGGTTTGGGTATTGAAATTCTCGAAGCTAATGTTGGGGTTACGCTCGAGAAAGTCTTCAAAGCTGGTGCTGGCCGGGGGGCGACTGCCGTGGGCCGGGCCGGTACCCCACTGGCGAGAGGCATCGCCAATGTCGGTGGTGACCAGGTAGGGGTCGGTGTCAAAGCGCAGGAAGGGGGCGATCGCCTGCACGCGATCGGTAATGTTGCGGCGAAACAGCAGCCGTGTATCGTCGGTAAAGTCTTTGGTAAACAGCATGCGCCAGTCGAGCAGGTAGCGGGCAAACAGTAGCCGCCGCCAGGCGCTCTTCAGGCTGATGCCGCCCCGCCCTAGGTAAGTGGTGTGGACAATGTCGTTGCCGCTGGGGTAGTCGAGCTCCAGCACCTGGGTGTTGGTCATGATGTAGGTGTTGGTCAGCTCCCCAAAGTACAGCCGTGGGTCGCCGATGGGAATGCTCTGGCGCACTTCTTCACTACTGGGGCGGTTGTCGATGCCGCGCACAAAGTAGGTGGGCAGGCCATCGGGGCCAGCGGTATTGACTGGGCTGAGGGTAAAGCCAAAGCCGTGGGTGTAAACCAGGTGCTCATTGACCCAGGTTTGGGCAATGGCAGGCACCTGCTCGAAGTTCAGTTCTCGGGCCGAGATCATCACCTGACGCCGTTCCGAGCGCCGCTGCTGGTTAAAAATGTTGTAGCGATCAAAGTCGGCGTCTTTGAACTCGTAGTACAGCCGAATCTGCTGCAGTTGGCGGTTGCTGTCGAGCAGCGGGCGCGGATCCCACAGGCGAATGTTTTCCAGGGTCAGGTCGTTGTTCTCCAGGTCTTCAGCGGTGAGATCGCCCGTGGGGTCAAAGGATTCTGACTCAATGGCCTCCAGGTCAAAGGCTGCTCGGGTCAGAGCAATGGAATTGGTAATGAAGGGGCGTTCTCTCTGGAGCTCATTGGGCTGTACCACCAACCACTGCACCACCAGGGGGAGCAGCACCAAACCCAGCAGGGTGAGCAGCAGGTAGCCGCCAATGCCGTTGACGAGCAGGCTGGTGCGGCCCAGCCCCGTCCACTGGCCCCTAGCCGCTTGGGTCTGGGCTGATGGGCGGATTGGGTTGATCGGGGCCGGTACCCACACCAGCCCTCGGGTCAAAAAGACTAGGCCTAGCCCCAGGGTCAAACCCGCTAGAGCCCAATGGGCCGGCAGCACCACATGCACATGGGTATAGCCCGCACCGTACACGACCCCTTCTTGGGAGTAGAGAATTTCGTAGCGCCCCAGCCAGTGGCTAAAGCTGGTGGACAGAAAGAGCAACCCGGCCAGGGTGTAGAGATGCCGTCGCTGCGGCGGTGAAAAGCCGTAGAAGCGGCCCTGGCTGAGGGTACTGTCGGTGAGAAAATAGACCAGGTAGACCGTCACCAGGGTAAAAAATAGGGTGCCAACCACCCAAAACTCTAGCAGCCGCAGGACGGGCAGGCTAAAGATATAAAAGGCAATATCCCTCTTAAAAATGGGGTCAACCTGGTCGTAGGGCACCGGGTTGAGGGCCAGCAGCACCATGGGCCATTGGTTGGCCAAAATTAACCCGTAGCCCAGGCTCATCAACGCCGCCGCCAGCCGCCCTAGCTGCCGGGGATACAGCAAAAACGCTACGGTGCTAATGCCCAGGGCTATGAGCAGCCAGGGCTGGGTGATCAGCATTTGCCCCAGGACCGTAAACAATTGCAGCTTAGGCCACAGGGGCAAGGGCGTGCTGACGTCGTAGAGGGTGGTGGTTTGACGCCAGAAGCCAGCGGCGGTTTGCCCTTGATAAATCAGCTGTACCCCCACCAAGAAACCCAGGGTGCTGCCGATCAGCAACAGGCCAACGAGTCCTAGACTCCGGGCTCGGGCGGTGCGATCGCTGGGCCGGTCAACGGGCTGGACTCGGTCGGCCAGGGTGAGGTTGCCCCAGGTAAACAGCAGGGTCAGAACAATGGGAATGATGCCGAGGGTGAGCTGCGATCGCAGCCGCAGCCAAAACACCTCCAGGTAGTTCACCTCTTGAAACCAAAGCCGCTCGGCCTGAAGCGTGATGAATCCATTCAACAAGAGCAGGGTCAGCAGCAGTAGCCCTAACCCCAACCAACCCCGTTTGGGCAGGCCCTTTGCAAATGCCTTACTTACCATCGACCCTACAAATAGACACTTACCCCAGCAATGCCTAGATTGTAGCGCTGCAAGGTGGAGCGCCTGGGTTTGGTTGTTAACTAAAGTCGGGAGCCCGGAGTCAGGAGTCAGGAGTCAGGAGCAAAAAAATCTGGGAAAGAAAATACCCCCGGTAGGGGCGCAGACCTTGAGCCCTTAGGGGGAAGCAAAAATCTTGGGTATTTTTGTTGCCAGAATTATCCCTAGAAGCCAGGGGTCGGGGAAATGCTGGCTCCCGACTCCTGACTTCCATCGAATCAACGTCTCTTGCCTTGGGCCAGTCCCTTGGATTAGCAGGTTTTCTTCACAAAATCGCACTGAAAAATAGCGGGCTCCTGCCAATGCAGCGGAATTTCGAGCAGATCGCGCACGCCGGTAATGCCCTGGCTGATAAACAGCAGTACCGCCACGGTGTTCAGGGTGGCGTGGACTAGCCGCCAGCGCTTAGATTTATAAATTTCAGGTAGGGTGGCCAGGGCAAAAATCATCAGCATCGCCGCCGTCATACCGATGTAAAAGTGCGACAACTGCCACTCATAGCCCCGCCGAAAGACCCCCGGCTGCATCCCCAGCAGCCACAGACCCGTGCCGGTGAGCGTGGCCATGATCCCGCGCCACAGGGGCGTTCTGGATCGATACAAAAACACCAGGGCCGCGATGGTCAGAGCGTACATGGCCACCACAAAAATCACCCGAAACGGATCTTCAGACCAGGCGTTGTCGCGCCCAATGGTCTTAAAAATAGGATGGGCCAGTCCTAGTAACACCAACGCTACCACCGTACCAGATAGCCACTGTCCAACCCGCACATGCTCTTTGCCCACCACTGGGGCAATGGAGGTTTTGGTCTTATTAACAACGGCCAAACGTCGCTGGCGAGTCTGTACGGCAAAGTAAACGGCGACACCAATCAGCGGCATCACTATGGTGACGGCCATAAAGGGGTGTAACAATCGCAGCAAATCGGGGGTATCTAGCATGGAGGGCCTCAGGGCAAAGTGTGCTTTAGAGGGTGTTTGAAAAGTTGGCGAGAGTCTTAGGTTATACCTATAAAAGAGGCTATAGCTGTTTCAGAGCAAGTGACCTCACAGCCTTCTGACCTCGAATTGCACCTAGCGTTGCCCTTTTCAAACACCCTCTTAGGATGATGCTCTCCAATGTAGGCTAACGGCTAGGGGTAACGCCGTGATCCTCTTAACCATTAGGTCAGTAGCCAGGGGGGCGTCTCTAGAGTGGTCGGCGAGGGACGTTGGCTCTACTGTAGCGATCGCCCTAAACCCAAAGATTAAAGCGAGATAAGTGTTGTTCTAGGGCCTTGGGCAACTGCTTGGCCATGTCGGCCTTGGTCTTAAAGGTCAGGCGGTTTTGGGCCGGCAGGTCAAAGGGGTACTGCCCGATCAGGTCGGCTCGCTCCATTTGGGCCAGCAAAATCTGCTCAGCGGGTTTGGCCTGAAGGGCATAACCCATCTCCACGCACACGTGGGGGCTGGGTACGAGTAGGGTGGTATGGCCCTCCACCGCCACAATCGGGGTGCCATCGGCCACAAACAACAGCGATTTACGAATTTTGCGGGCTAGGGCGCTGTTGAGTCGGGCCGGGCCGTCGCTGAGGCGGTGGGATACCTCCAAGGTCAGGGCTACGCGAGACCGTTTGTTTAGGGTCTCCACGGTCTCGGTGAGGGCCTGGTGCAGGGCCTCCGCTGACGGGCTGTACTCCTGCTGGTAGCAGAAGTAGATGATCGGCTCTAGGTGGGCCATCACCTCTAGCTTGGTGAAGTAAATCTCGTGGCTGATCAGGTCGATGTTGGCGATGCCATAGCCACCACTGCCTTCGATGTAAAACTCTACGGTTTCACCATCCATGTAGCGTTGGAACCAGGTCGACTGGCGCACCTCGGCACTGTCGTCTAAAAAATCGGCCCGCAGTGCCGACTTCAACAGACTATTTTTACTCAGCCGCAGGTCGTGGGGGCGCTTTTCTAGCTCTCTGACTGGTTCGTAGGCTTCGAGATACCAGGCTTTGAGGGCAATAATGGCCATAGGGAGTGATCCTCTGGGGCGGTGCGTGGGCCCCTGGGGGCCGGTCTGTTCGGGCGCGAGTTCGGGCGCGAGTCAGAAATTATCGCTTGATTCTAAGGCCAGATGGAGACTCACACCGGAACAAAATCGAAAGAAATGTTGCGCCGCTGTCAGGAGATCTGGGGAAATCGAAAGCGCCCGCGTTGAAAACCTCAGTTCGCCTCTATTTCAGTGTATCGGGGTCGATCCCCAGTTCCCGCAGTTTGGCCGCCATTACATCCACCCTGTACTCAGCGTAGGTGGCTTTTTGCTCGGCGGTTCTGGCGGATTCCTCTGGGGTCGGAATGAGCTCACCGGCTGGGGAAAAGTAACGCAGCTGGCGATCGTGAACCCCTAAAAACAGGTTGAGTTGGCTGCTCCACAGGAGTCCTGACGCCTGGGGTGCGATGGGCTGGTAAAGACCTTCTAGCAGCCCGTAGCCCTCAAACTCCAGCGTGTCGGGGCTGAACCAGAAGTACTCTAGGGTGCGGAAGGTGTCTTGGTAGAGCTGCTTTTTGGCCACCCGGTCAACATTGGCCGTAGAGTCTGACAGCAGCTCAATGATCAGGTTAGGATATTTGCCACCTTCTTCCCACACCGTCCAGCTTTTGCGGGGGCGCTGCTCGGTGCCCAGCACAACAAAGAAATCTGGGCCTTTAAAGTCACGGGTTTTGATCTTTTGACTGCTGTAGTAGATGGTTAGATTGCCTGCAGCAAAGTAATCATCGCGGTCTTGCCATAGCCAATCGAGGCACTTCATCAACAGTAACAACTGTTGCAGATGTAGGTAACTTTCCAAGGGGGGTTCGTCGCTGTAGAAGTCGCAGGGCGGCATCGCTGGCAGCTCAGCGTCATCTACGTCTTGCTGGTTAGGATTTTGGGCCAGTACCATCGCATCTCTCTGACTCACTGCTTTAAGTGTAGCGCCTGCCATGGCTATATAGTACATAAGATCTATTTGTGCCGCCAGTCACGCCACAAGAGAAGTAGACTCGGCTAGGCTATTTGGGTCTGCTTCCATGCCCTGCCCCCTAGAATGCTTGCCATGATCGACCTGTACTACTGGACGACCCCCAACGGTCACAAAATTACCCTTTTTCTCGAAGAAGCCGACCTGGATTACACCATCAAGCCCATCAACATTGGCAAGGGCGACCAGTTTGCCCCCGACTTTCTCGCCATTGCCCCCAACAACCGCATTCCTGCCATCGTCGACCACGAGCCTGACGATGGTGGCGAACCGCTGGCTCTATTTGAGTCGGGGGCAATTTTGCAGTACCTGGCGGAGAAAACCGGGCAGTTTTTGCCCCAGAACCGGCGCGATCGCACCACCGTGATGCAGTGGCTGTTCTGGCAGATGGGTGGCCTGGGACCGATGCTGGGCCAAAATCACCACTTCGGTACCTATGCCCCCGAAAAAATCCCCTATGCCATCAACCGCTACGTCAAAGAAACTGAGCGTCTCTACGGTGTTCTAGATACCCAACTGAAAGACCATGAGTATATTGCCGGCGACTACTCCATCGCCGACATGGCCTGCTATCCCTGGATTGTGCCCTACAAAACCCAGCAGCAAAATCTGTCGGATTTCCCCTACCTCAAGCGCTGGTTTGAGGTGATCCAGGTCCGCCCAGCGGTGGAGAGAGCCTATGCGATCGCTGAGTCTATGCGCACCGAGCCCACCATGACCGACGAGGCCAAGGCGATTTTGTTTGGCCAAGGAAGACAGTAGAGAATTTTAGATTTTAGATTGGGTCGATCCCTGGCCAAAATCCAAAATCACCCATCCAAAATTCCCTAGGCCAACACCCCATTCAAGAAAATATCCGTCAGGCACTCCGCCAGATCCTTCATGGCCTGGGGCGAGGCGGCTTCGTCGCCGAGGGTGTCTTGGCTAAAGCCAGCGACGGTGAACATGCCCAAAAATACCCGCGCTACCATGCGGGCATTCATGGGCCGGTAGACGCCCCGATCCATGGCGGTTTGAAAGAAGGCCTCGGCAACGTCGATCATTTTGCCGATCACCTCGTTTTGAATCTGGTCCCGCAACTCAGGGTGAAACTGGGCTTCCATAAAGCACACCCGCATCAGGGCCGAGTTTTTTTGCAGATTCAGCATGCGCCGCTGCATGACCTGGCCGATCGCCTTGTAGCTGGCCATTTCGCTCAGTTCAGTCAGCAGATCGGTCAAAATCTCGACCCAGCCCTGGCTGGCCACCGCTACCAGAATGGCTTTTTTATTCTCAAAGTGGCGGAATAGGGTGCCTTCGGCTACCCCTGCCGCCTGGGCCAGTTCGCGGGTGGTGGTGCCCCCGTACCCCCGCTGGGCAAACAGCTTCAGGGCGGCCTTTAAAATCTTTGCCTCTGTATCGGTTTCCTCAGGGGCGGTTTTAAAGAAAGGCACCATCGCAAAAAAACCTCAGGAGAAGGCCACGGGCGGGCTCCTGAGGCCCATTGTGACCCCACCTTCCCAGGCTCGGGGGGCGGGTTTACATAACCTCACAAAACCTGAGATAACTACTCTTAATGAGTCAGTCAGTTACCTAGGACAACTCTGGCCACGAAAATACCCCAAAATTTTGTTTCCTCTCCAGGGCGCAGGCCCTGCGCCCCTACGGGGATATCTTCTTTTCCAGAAATTTCCTAAGATTCTGGCTCTGGCTCTGGCTTGGTCAGGGTTTGCTTCACAATCGCCTCGCTGATCTGGCGCTGGAGTTCGGTGTCGTCGGCCGCCTGCTCCAGCAGGGTGTTGAAGGCATCGATAGACAGCCCTTCGGCCTCAATGGCTAGCTCCATTTCGTTCTCGGTGGCCTGGCGAATGGCAATGATGTGGTCTACGGCGGTTTTGAACTGCTTATTTTCTTGCTTAGAAAACTTGGCCCTTTGAGCTATTTTGGCCATGTCGTCGGGGCTTTGGGCCGCGCCATCGATCTGGGTTTCGGCGATCGCATTAAACCGATCAATGCTCAGCCCCTCGGCTTCCACCGCTTTGACCATGTCATTCTCGGCCTTCATGCGCAGGGTTTGCACCGCCTGATAGGCTTTGGCAAAGGTCGGGATGTCGGTTGCCGTCACGGCGGCGGGGGCCTGAGCGAGCAGGGGTGGTCTGGAGGCCGCTAAGGCCGACCCTGGAGTCAGCCATGCCAGCACTACGAGTAGAGCCGCAACACAAAATCTCACCATAGCCAGGTCTCCTATCCTTATTACACGATCTTAATTACACGGCCTAATAGTAGCTCACCGTGCCACCAAAGCAGATGACGCTCACCCCCCAGCCTTTGTGGCAGCATTCTAGGGCCTGGCGCATGAGATTCACATTGCCCGCTCTAGAGCCCTCGAGTTGCTTAGTTTCTACGGTGAGGGGTTGACCAGGGGCCACGGCAACGGCAGCTCTAACATCCATGGGAAAAATCTCCTTGGGGCAACGGTGATCAGGGGGGATAGATAGAGAGTAAAGGGTAGAGAGGATTGGCTCAAGCCTGGGCCTCTGAGGGCGCACGCGCGCGGGCCAGACGCAGAGGTGAGGGGGCGGTACTCCTGTCAGTTTACTGACTGTGCCGTCTTTAGGTCATCCAGTCCCAGACCGTCCCCCTCGGCAAAATGGCGGAGGAATAGCCAGGGGCTATCACTATCCCTGGGCCGAGGGGCAACTTAACCCCAGCAGGACTTGTGCATCGACCATGAATCACTTTTTTCGGCGGCGGCTGGGGCCAATTTATGGTTTTAGGCAAACCGCTGGGTTTACCCTGGCTGAAGGATTAATTGTAGTGGGTCTGATTGGGGTACTGGCGGCGATCGCCACCCCGTCCCTAATGGGTTTTTTGAACCAGCGAAAAATCAATATGACCCGAGACATGGTCTACCAGGCTCTGCGGGCTACCCAGGCCGACGCCATGCAGCACCGCCACGATCGCCGCTTTAGCCTGCGCCAGCGCGATGGGCGCATCGAGTGGGCCAGCCACTCTGACAGAACCTTGGCTAGCCAAGTCGTGGTCTGGCAACCCCTGGTCGATGGTGTAGTATTCGCCCCCATCGACAACACGATGCTCAAGTCAGGGGATATTTACTATGTCAAGTTTGATATGCACGGCAACGTCAAGGCCCGGTTGAGCACGGTTACCGTTGCCATGGCTGGAGACAAGCGCACCCACCGCTGTGTGGTGGTCTCGACCCTGATTGGCGCCATGCGCAAAGGTGAGGGCCAAGCGCAGGCCAACAGCAATGGTCGCTCCTGCTATTGATGTTGACGACCCATCCGACCACTGTGGCCGCCATTCGGAGGAAAATCGAGTTTAATAGATCAGAACTATGAGTGGTTTAAGGAAGCGTCGCGATGCCGGAACGGAACGAAGGTTGGTATGTGATTCAAAGCGATGCCGAGAGCTGCGAGGTACTTTCGGCAGAAAGCGTTAGCCGCGAACAGCTTCAAGATCGCCGCCCCATGTGGGGGCCCTACGCTACCCAGGCTGAAGCGATCGCCCGTCGGGTGGGCCTGATTCGCAGCGGTAAATGCAACCCCGTCTAACACCGCTCGGGTATCAGGCGGACTCGCGCCCCCGCAAAGCATCGTAGCTTTGCAAGAACCAGGAGTAGGTCTTCTCAATGCCCGTCTTGAGATCGGTTTTGGCCTGCCAACCAGCGGCCGTGAGCCGTGACACATCGAGCAGCTTGCGGGGGGTGCCATCGGGCTTGGTGCTGTCGAACACCAACTCACCCTCGTAGCCCACGACAGCTTTGAGCGTGAGTGCTAGCTCCTTGATCGACACCTCTTGCCCGGTGCCGACGTTGACGAAATCGATAGCGTTGTAGGTGTTCATCAAAAACACCAGGGCGTCGGCTAAATCATCCACGTACAAGAACTCGCGCAGGGGCGTGCCGGTGCCCCATACGGTGACGGTGGGGTCGCCGTCGACCTTGGCTTCGTGCAACTTGCGCATCAGCGCTGGCAGTACGTGGGAGTTGGCCAGATCAAAATTATCGTTGATGCCGTAGAGGTTGGTGGGCATCGCTGAAATAAAGCTCACCCCGTACTGACGACAGTAGTTTTCGCAGAGTTTGAGGCCCGCAATTTTGGCGATCGCATAGGGCTCATTGGTCTGCTCCAGGACCCCTGTCAGTAGGTAGTCTTCTTTCATGGGCTGGGGGCAAAGCTTGGGGTAAATGCATGACGACCCCAAAAACAGCAGCTTTTGCACCCCGTGGCGGTAGGCACTGTGGATGATGTTGGCCTCAATCATCAAATTGTCGTAGAGAAACTCGGCTCGGTAAGTGTTATTGGCCTGGATGCCACCCACTCTCGCGGCCCCCAGAAACACATACTCGGGCTTTTCTAGGGCAAAGAAAGCTTCCACCGACGCCTGGTTCCGCAGGTCGAGTTCCTGGCTCGACCGCAGGACTAAATTGTTGTAGCCCTGGGCTTGCAGGGTTCTGACCAGGGCACTGCCGACCAGGCCCCGAGATCCCGCCACGTAAATCTTAGCTTGAGTATCCATAGGGGTTTAGGTTAAGGGGTTGACGTAAGCGATCGCCGTTAGAGCCATCCTACCAGGGGCTAAGGTCGTTCGAAGCAGGCTCAGAAACGACCCTAGGTTCCATCCCCATACTGTGCACCCAAGGGTGGGCAAGGGACGCTCTAGGCTCTAATTCACCCTGAGCTTGCCATGGGGGGTGAACCAGCGGCAAGGGAGACACCCCAGGGTTTAGGTGTAGTTCACAATGGCGCCATGGCCTAGGGTGGTTTTTATCATGTATAGATCGGTCAGGGATCTTTCAGCAGCGATAACAGCCGCTGGAGCGTGGCAGAATCGCTATCGCACCGCCAAACCGCTAGCAGCTGTCGCACGAGATCAAGCCCTGAAATTTCCCGATAGACGACTCCATCTGTTCCAGGGCCTGGTGCGATCGCTCCCAAAACACCTGACCGGCGGGCGTGAGGCTCAGGGGTCGCCGCCGCCGATCAAACAGATCGACCTTCAGGTGTTTCTCTAGGGCCCGAATGCGCTGACTCAGGGGTGGCCGTTCAATGGGAAGCTGCTCAGCGGCCCGGCTAAAGCTGTTGTCACACTTAACCACCATCAAGAAGTAGCAAATCTGACGAATCTCTAACGTGCTCAAGCTCAGCAGATCCATAGTTCAACCGCCTGGCCAACAACGCTAGGGTATCTTCAGCGATATCTTACTTTAAGCAAGTGACTCTTGAAGCTACCAGAGTGAGCTTCTACATTAAATGGCAGCTCATTCACCCAGAGGACAGCCCGTGGTCAAACTAGCGCTTCAAGCCCCCGATCGCCGCCCTGCGCAATGGCAGTTTTGGATTGATCGCGGCGGCACCTTTACCGACATTGTGGCCCGTCGCCCTGATGGGCAGATTGTGGTCCATAAGCTCTTGTCTGAAAACCCCGATCGCTACGCCGATGCCCCGATCCAGGGCATTCGCGATCTGCTGGGGCTGGGGGCGAATGAGGCGATTCCCGCCGCGGCCATTGAGGTGGTGAAGATGGGGACGACCGTAGCGACCAATGCTCTGTTGGAGCGGAAGGGCGATCGCACCCTGCTGCTGATCACCCAGGGCTTTGGCGATGCCCTGCGGATTGGCTACCAAAACCGGCCCAACATCTTTGCCCGCCACATTGAGCTACCGGACATGCTCTACGAGCAGGTGATTGAGGTCAACGAGCGCCTCAGTGCCCAGGGCGAGGTTTTGATTCCCCTCACGGCGGCAGAGAGCGATCGCCTGGGAGGAGAGCTGCAGCGAGCCTACGATGCTGGCATTCGCGCCTGTGCGATCGCGCTCATGCATGGCTATCGCTACCCTGACCACGAGCGACGCCTGGGGGTTCTGGCCCGCCAGATGGGCTTTACCCAGGTCTCTATTTCCCACCAGGTGAGCCCTCTGATTAAACTGATCAGCCGGGGCGACACCACGGTGGTGGATGCCTATCTGTCGCCGATCCTGCGGCGCTATGTGGATCGGGTGGCGGGGCAGCTGGGTGGGGAAGAGGGGAGTCAGGGGTCAGGAGTCAGGAGTCAGGGGTCAGGAGTTAGGAGTCAGGGGTCAGGAGTTAGGAGTCAGGGGTCAGGAGTTAGGAGTCAGGGGTCAGGAGTCAGGAGTCAGGGGTCAGGGGTCAGGAGCCAGGGGCCAGAAGGTAATCCTCCAAAATCCAAACTTCAAACCCCTCGCCTCATGTTTATGCAATCCAACGGCGGCCTCACCGACGCGGCACTGTTTCAAGGTAAAGACAGCATTCTCTCGGGGCCTGCCGGGGGGGGGGTGGGGGCGGTGCAGACCAGCCGCCAGGCCGGGTACGATCGCGTGATCGGCTTTGACATGGGCGGCACCTCTACGGATGTCTCCCACTACCGGGGCGAGTACGAGCGCACCTTTGAAACCGAGGTGGCCGGGGTGCGGTTGCGGGCCCCGATGATGGCGATCCACACCGTGGCGGCGGGGGGCGGTTCGGTGGTGGGCTTTGACGGCAGCCGCTACCGGGTAGGCCCAGAGTCGGCGGGGGCCTATCCGGGGCCGGCCTGCTATCGCCACGGCGGGCCGCTGGCGGTGACCGACTGCAATGTCATGGTGGGCAAACTCCAGCCTGAGTTCTTTCCCCACGTCTTTGGGTCAGGGGGAGATTTACCCCTGGATGGGGAGATCGTACGGCAGCAGTTCATGGCCCTGGCGGCGGAAATGTACAGGGCCACTGGAGATCTTCGCCGCCCTGAGCAGGTGGCCGCCGGGTTTCTGGCCATTGCGGTGGAAAAGATGGCCAACGCCATTAAAAAAATCTCGGTCCAGCGCGGCTACGACGTCGCCGAGTACGTGCTCTGCTGCTTTGGTGGAGCCGGTGGCCAGCACGCTTGCCTGATTGCCGATGCCCTGGGCATGACCGAGATATTTTTGCATCCCTACGCGGGGGTGCTGTCGGCCTACGGCATGGGCCTGGCAGATGTGCGATCGCTCAATGAACAATCCGTTGAACTGCCCCTGGGCGAGGCCACGCTGTCCGCAATTCAGCAGGTTGTCGACTCCCTGACGGAAAAAGGGCTGGAGGAACTGCGGCAGCAGGGGTTTGAAATTCAAAATTCAAAATTCAAAGTTCAAAATTCACCATTACCCCAGATCTTGCCCCGGCTGTTGCTCAAGTACGAGGGCACCGACTCGACCCTGGCGGTGGATTTTGCGGGGGTGGAGGCGATGCGATCGCAGTTCACCACGCTGCACCGCCAGCGCTACGGCTTTGCCCAGGAGACCAAGGCGTTGATGGTCGATACTGCCTCAGTGGAAGCGATCGCCCAGACCCACAGCCCCGACGAACCGGAGATCCACAAACCCCGCACGACCCCGCTGATGCCAAAAACCACGGTCCCGGTTTATACCGCCGAGGCTTGGCACGATGCGCCGGTTTACCACCGCGATGATCTCTGTCCGGGGGATCGTATCCCAGGCCCAGCCCTGATCATTGAGCCCACGGGGACCAATGTGGTGGAGCCGGGGTGGGGGGCAACGTTGACGACCAAAGGGCATTTAATTTTGAGGAAGGAGGCTTCACGGACAAGTTCCGTGGGTCAATCCACAGGGGCCGTTGGAGATAGCGAGGTGGGGCAGAATAGGAATTCAAAATTCAAAATTCAAAATTCAAAATCGCCCGATCCGGTGTTGCTTGAAATCTTCAACAATCTCTTCCGCGCTGTGGCCGAGGAAATGGGGATCACGCTGCAAAATACGAGCTACTCCGTCAATATCAAAGAGCGGCTGGATTTTTCCTGTGCGGTGTTCGACCAGCAGGGGCAACTGGTGGCCAATGCGCCGCATATTCCGGTTCACCTGGGGTCGATGGGTGAAAGCGTGCGCAGTTTGATCGAGGCCAAGGGCGATCGCGTCTACCCCGGCGATGTCTACCTACAAAACGATCCCTACAACGGCGGCACCCACCTGCCAGATATTACCGTCATCACCCCCGTCTTTTTAGAAGAAACCCACCCCTATCCCTCCCGGTCAGGGACAGATGGAACTCCAAAAGCCAAAATCCCAAAGCCAAAATTCTACGTGGCCTCCCGCGGTCACCACGCCGATATCGGCGGCATTACCCCAGGCTCTATGCCGCCCCACAGCACCTCGATCGAAGAGGAGGGTGTCCTGCTCGACAACGTGCAGCTGGTGGATCGAGGGCATTTTTTAGAGGCTGAGCTGCTCGACATTCTGACCACGGCTCCCTACCCGGTGCGCAACCCGACCCAGAACATCGCTGACCTGCGGGCCCAGATTGCCGCCAACGAAAAGGGTGCCCAAGAGCTCCAAAAGCTGGGGAATCACTACGGATTGGAGCTGGTGCAGGCCTATATGCAGCACGTCCAAGACAACGCCGAAGACTGTGTGCGACGGGTGATTGGGCAGCTGCAGGACGGGCAGTTTACCTATGCCATGGATGACGGCAGCCAGATCACTGTACAGGTGACGGTGAACGCTGCCCAGCGCAGCGCCCGCATCGACTTTACGGGTACCTCGACCCAACGGCCTAACAACTTCAACGCTCCGGCGGCGGTGGGCAAGGCGGCGGTGCTCTACGTGTTTAGAACCCTGGTGGATGACGACATTCCCCTCAATGCGGGCTGTCTGAAACCCCTAGAGATCGTGCTCCCTGCCGGTTCGATGCTGAACCCGAGCTACCCGGCGGCGGTGGTGGCGGGCAATGTGGAGACCTCCCAGGCGGTGACGGATGCGCTCTATGGGGCTCTGGGCGCGATCGCGGCCTCCCAGGGCACCATGAACAATTTCACCTTTGGCAACGATCGCCACCAGTACTACGAGACCATCTGCGGCGGTTCGGGGGCTGGCCCCGGCTTCCCCGGCACCGATGCGGTACAGACCCACATGACCAACTCGCGCCTCACCGACCCCGAGGTGCTGGAGTGGCGTTTTCCGGTGCTGCTGAGGAATTTCTCCATTCGCCGGGGCAGTGGCGGTGCCGGGCAGTATCGTGGCGGCAATGGCATCGTTCGCACGATTGAATTTCGCGAACCCATGACGGCGGCGATCCTCTCGAACCATCGTCAGGTGGCTCCCTTTGGGTTGCAGGGAGGCCAGCCGGGGCAGGTGGGTGAGAATGCTGTGATTCGCGCCGATGGCCAGGTGGAGGTGCTGCCAGGGCTGGCGACGGTGGCAATGAAGGGGGGCGATCGCATCCAGATTGCCACACCGGGGGGCGGGGGGTATGGCGGTGGCGGCCCGGCTAAGGCAATGGTCTAGAACCAAGATGAATTAGAAGCCGTCGCCCAGTCTGACCGCTAAAAGCGATCGGACTGGGCGACGGAACCAGGGTTGAATGTACCGCCTGAAGACTTTGATCACCCACCTAGCGGGCCCAGTAAATCACCTTTTTCTCTAGGTAGATAAAGAAGCTGTAGAGAATAACACCCATAATGGCCAGGACGATGAGTGCGGCAAAGGCCAAGGGGATATTAAAGTCTGATGTGGCCTGCACAATCAGATACCCTAGCCCGGCATTGGACGCCACCGACTCCGAAATCACGGTACCAATGAAGGCAAAGGAAGCTGCAATCTTGAGGGACGCAAAAATGTAGGGTAAGGTATGGGGCCAACCCACTTTTTGGAACGTTTCAACCTGAGAAGCCCCCAGCGATTGCAGCACATCCTTCATTTCAGGTTCAACGGTCTCTAACCCTAGGGCAACGTTAACGGCGATCGGGAAAAATGCCAGCAAAAATGCCGTCAGTGTTGCCGGAATTGCATTGGCCCCAAACCAGATCGCAAATAGCGGCACAATCGCTGCCTTCGGAATAGTGTTGAAAGCCACCAGTAGCGGATACAGCGTCAGGTAGGCAAATTTGGAGTAGCCAATAAAGAAACCTAGAATAACCCCGACAATAACGGCCAGGAAAAAGCCCAGTAACGTTGTCCATAGCGTACGGATAGAATTGGCCAGCAGCTGGGGCGCAAATTCTATGCCAGCCTTGAGGATATTGGTTGGTGATGGCAGGTTGAACTCAGGAATTTTGAAGATAATGACAGCCAATTCCCACAGTGCAAAAAGCAGAATAGTGGCAATCAGGGGGAGTATAAAGCCGGCAGATTTAGACTTGAGAAATCTCTCGAAATTAGAAGAGGCCATATTAGACGATGCTGGTATGCAACTGCGGGTTAAAAACCACTAATTGTGGTGAATATGACGGCGAATATTGGAGAAGTAATGATTGAACTCATCGGATAGTTCCATCTCCAGCGTTCTAGGACGAGGTAAACTAATCTGCTCTTCATAAATAATCGAGCTTGGGCGCGGCCCCATGACAAATACGCGAT
>Ga0169931_10004289_pt1 | contig 22258 bp, 23 predicted proteins | sample Kivu_15m_20L_FD_129675 | JGI IMG/M metagenome (GOLD analysis project Ga0169931, IMG submission 129675) | Freshwater microbial communities from Lake Kivu, Western Province, Rwanda to study Microbial Dark Matter (Phase II) - Kivu_15m_20L... | ecosystem: Environmental > Aquatic > Freshwater > Lake...
GCCCGAGCGAGCCGCCACGCGGGGAGCTTGGGCAGGCTCGCCTGCAGCACAGTGACGTCGCGCGCATCGGCAATCAGATATACGGCGCGCAGCGACGGGAGCGTCTCAAGGCTCGCGCGGCTGATCGACGGCAGGATCGGCTCGCCCTCCGCCCGCTTGCCACGGCCCGGTTGCAGGGCGCGCATCAGCACGAAATGGTTTCCCGAGGCGAGCGCCCGCTCACCGAGCGCGCGAGGCGGCAGGAATACGATCGCCTCGTCGCGTCTGAGCTTGAATGGGGGTGAGCGTAGGGGGCTGGCCATGAGCAATCAGATTCTGTGCCGCCAGAGCAACTCGACTCGCGCGGGCGCACGGAAAAACAAGGCCTCGCTTTCGGCCTCGACCCGTCCGAAGCGTACCATCCCGCGCAGCAGGAAATAGCTGGACTTCACCGCGAAGCGCTCGGGATCGAGCTCGACGGGCCGAGCGAAACGTGATTTGGCAAGCTCGAGCGAATTGAAATAGGTCCGCTCGCGCACGAGCACGAATCGTCTGGCCTCATCGAGACTCACCCCCTCGAGCGCGGCCGCGATCACCTCGGCCGGAGCAGTATTGATATTGATCCTTGTCGTAGCGGTCGATGGGACATCGCCCGACCGGACAGGCGGAAGGAATATCACGAACGGGGTCAAGGTTTCGATGACGTCGACGCCATAACCCGGCAAGCGCATGAGATCGCTCAAACGAATGAACGGAAGAACGGTCTCGGGGGGCGCAGTGAGATGGCTGACAAGTGGCTGGGTCAGGGCGGGAGGCAGACCGAGCATCGAATACAGGCGCTCGACCACGGCAAGTTGCTCGGGCACGATCTGACCGTCGCGAGTCAGGCCATTCAGATCGATCCGGGCTTGCGCATCCTGGATCTGACCGGCCAGCAGCGCACTGTCCGAAGCACCGCCGATCGAGGCCCCCGCTGTGACGGTTTCGTCGAGCTGGGTCTCGGCCACTGGCGTCGCCCAGGTCTCGAGCAGGTGATCCACCTCGCCGGCGGCGGTCTGATCGGCTCGCAGGACGACGGCGGCCCAGTCCAGCACAGCCGTCTCGATCCAGCGAAGCTGCGCCATCGCGAGCCGGTTCTGAATCGAGCGGGCTGCAACGAACTCACGCCAGAAGAGGCTGCCCACGATCAGGCTCACAAGCATCACGATCAGGAGCACGCTGATGATTGCCACGCCCCGTTCGCCCCGCGCAGGGGCTCGGCTCACAAGGCTAGACACCGGGTGATTGCACATCTCAGTCTCGCGCCGAAAGGACTCGGACGATCCGCTCGCCCGCGACAGCCAGGCTGAGTTCCACCCCGCCGGGGACCGGTGGAGCAGGCAGGGGATCACCCTCTTTGCGTTCACCGCCGGGCACGATCGGCGGCGGGCTCTCGGCCAACCACCCAATCGTATCCAGCCAGATCCGCCACTGCCCGCCCTGCACACCTGAGACGACAGGCTGCCAGATCCATCCGACGCCACCCACCTCCCCCGACCCGGGTCGCCAAGGCACGGTACCCCGCTCAAGTACACCGCCCTGAACACGCCAGACGACCTTGTGGAGCAAGGCGCGGCCCAGTGCGGGCGACATGCCAGCGTCTCGGGCCCCCGCCTCGCGCCACGACGCGTCGGACGAGCCCCCCGGCGCGCCAAGTTCCGGACCGGGCGCCGTCGCGCCGGCGGTCGGCGCCAGACGAAGCAATTCGAGGGCGAAACCTGCCGTATCGTCCTTTCGCAGGAGGATCACCGGGTCGCGCGTCACCATGAGGCGGGCGAACCAGGCGCTGCGCAAATCGTCCTCGATCTGTCCGAATCCATTGGCCAGCGCCCGCAAACGATCGCTATGCCGGGTAATGTCGTCACGCGCCATGATTACCGCATCGAGCCCCCGCCAGCCCAGCAAGGCCACGACCGCCATCAGCGCGACCGCGATCAACAGCTCGAGCAGGGTGAAACCTCTCATGTTGCGCGGCACATGCATGGATCGGCATCGCCTCCGATCAACGCTGCCGCACGGCAAAACCGGTCAGGCGAGCCAGACGATGACCATCGTCGGGATCTTCGACCGCGAGTTCGACGCGCCGGAAATTGGCATTGGGGGTATTGAACACGTTCTCCACGCAACGCAGGGCGATCGCACCCTGCGGGCATTCAAAACGCCGCAAGCCGGGCGGTGGAAACTCGCCCGTGATACGGATCAATGCGAGCCGATTCTCGGCGCTCCACTGTGCGTAGGTGCGCAGCTTCGCCTGTTCGGCACCGACTGCGAGCGACGCGCCGGCTCGCATCGCCGCGACCAGGGCAATCGCGGCAATCGTGAGCGCAACAAGCACCTCGACCAGCGTGAATCCGATCTGGGTGCGAGGCGGCCGCCCGCTAGCGAACCGTGAAGGTGCCCAGCCCATCGCTCTCAATCACTGCGCTCGCCTGCTCGCGCTGCAGGCGCATCCTGAAAGGCAGGTCGAGCGGCTCACGACCGAATTCCACGACGGTCGAACCATCGACCCGCTCGATCGAAATCCGAGTGGGTGCCTCCCAGAGACGGGCTCTCAGAACCGGCTCGTCATCGGGGGTCTGCCAGCGCCGATCCCGCCAGACGAGAAAGCGAAAGCCGTCTAGGTCCCCATCAAAACGCACCGGGGCAGACCGCAACAGCGCCTCCTCCCGCGCAAGAGACAGGAGGCGCGCGAGCCGATCGGCTTCGAAAGCAAGATGCGAACCCCTGCCCGGGATCGCAAAACTGATCGTGGCGGCAACGATGCCTACGATCAGGCAGGCCAGCAGCAACTCGAGGAGCGTGAAGCCCGCTTGCCCGCCCACCCGCCGATCAGCGGTTGAGCGCCCAATTGCCAATGTCGGCATTGACGCCCTCGCCTCCCGGTTGTCCGTCCGCCCCGAGACTGAAAACGTCGATCTCGCCGCGAACGCCCGGCGCGAGGTACTGATATGGCCGGCCCCACGGGTCAACCGGTGCCTGCTTGAGGTAGGCCCTCCAGTTGCCCGGCACCGGCTCGGTCGTGGGCCGTACGGCGAGTGCAGCGAGACCCTGCTCGGTCGTGGGGTAGCGCTGATTGTCGAGACGATAGAGATCGAGGGCCTGAAGCAACTGGGCAATCTCCGCGCGTGCAGCCTGCACACGGGCCTCATCGGGCTTGCTCATGATCCGGGGCACCGCGATCGCGGCGAGAATGCCGAGGATGACGATGACCACCATCAGTTCGATCAAGGTAAATCCAGATTGTGAACGCGAGCGAGCGCGCATCGGGGAGTCATAACGCATCGGATGCAGAGCCTTTCTTTAGGAGTGGTCTTATCATAGCAGTGGCGTGTGACGAGAAAATCGAGATGAACCCCTCTGCAATGACCCGCATCATCGACGCGCCTCGGCTCGTGGCCGGGCTGTTGGCGCTCGCCTGCCTCGCGCTCGTGCTTGCGGCGGGAGTCCGTATTCTGGCGCCCATCCCGCCCATCGCGCCGCTTGCACCCCGCATGGAGGCCCAGCCCAACCTTGAGCGACTAAAGACGCTGTTCGGCTCGGCCGGCCCAGCAACCCCGACCCTTGGTCCGGCGATCGCGGCCGATCTCAACATTCGCCTTGTGGGGGTCATCGTCGAAGGCGATCGCAGCCTTGCCCTGGTTTCGGTCAATGGCGGCCCCCCTCGCGCCTTGGCGATCGGCGCTCGCCTGACAAGTGACGCAAGGCTGGCCAACATCGACACGGATCGGATCAGTATCGAACGAGACGACGGGCGCACAAGCATCCTGCAGGTGCCGCCCAGGTCGGGCTCAACGGGTGCATCCACGTCATCGCGGAGCACGCCTCCCATCGCTCCAGCCTCCGGGGGAGCGATTCGCAGATAACCCACCGAACCGCGCGGGCCACCGGCGCTGGATCCTCAGAGTGGCTAGAATCCTCGCCTGACCCTGTGCCGGGAAGTCGGCCGGCCCCGCCCCTTTCGACAGACTCACTTGACACACGCCCAACCCATCGCTCAGCAAAATTCCGGCACCACCAGCGCGGTGGGGGCGGTTTGCGCGCGGCGGCGGTCTTTTCGAGAGCTTCAGTTCGAAGCCCGGGAAGGAGCCATACTCGACGCCACCAATCGTCTGCTCGCTGACAAGGGCTACGAGCTGATGTCGATGGAGGACATCGCCGCGGAAGTCGGCATCGCCAAGGGCAGTCTTTACAAGCATTTCGCCTCGAAGGAAACACTTGCGGGGGCGGTCATGCTGCGCCTGCTGCGTCGCTCCCGAGAGGCCCTCGACGCGTTGCCGGCCGACCTGCCCGCCTTCGCGCAGCTCAGGGCATTGCTGGAGTGGACGCTCAGGGAAAGGATGACGGGCGGCGTGCCCCATCTGCCGTCGACCAGTCAGCCCCTGCGCGACGCGCTGCTGCGCAACGTCGACTATGTCGACACCCTGGTTGAGCTGTCCGAGCGAATCGGTGGGCTGATTCGCTCGGCGCAAGAGACTGGGGCCATCGATGCGTCCTATCGCGAGGAATTCCTCCTCTACCACTTCTATGCGCGCAGTTGCGACCCAACCCTCGAGTACCTGCGGGCGGGCGGCGCGATGAACGACGACGAGATCGTGTCGCACATGGTTTCAGCCACCTTCGAAGGCCTGGCGAGATGAAGGCCTACCTCGATCTGATGCGGCACGTCCTCGAGCACGGCGCCGAGAAGGCTGATCGTACCGGGACCGGCACGAAATCCGTATTCGGCTGGCAGATGCGCTTCGATCTCAGCGAGGGATTCCCGCTCGTCACCACCAAAAAACTTCATCTGCGCTCGATCATCCACGAATTGCTCTGGTTCATCCAGGGCTCGACCAATACCCGATACCTGCGCGACAACGGCGTGACGATCTGGGACGAATGGGCGGACGAGCACGGTGAGCTGGGTCCCATCTACGGCTCTCAGTGGCGAAACTGGTCGGCAGCCGACGGCCGGAAAATCGACCAGCTCGCCGACGTGATCGAACGCATCAGCAGTGATCCGGATTCGCGTCGGCTCATCGTCTCGGCCTGGAATGTCGGCGAGCTCCCGATGATGGCGCTGGCCCCCTGTCATGCCTTCTTTCAGTTCTACGTCGCTCAAGGTCGGCTCTCGTGCCAGATGTATCAGCGCAGCGCCGATATTTTTCTTGGTGTGCCGTTCAACATAGCGTCTTATGCGCTGCTCACCGAGATGGTGGCGCAGCAATGCGATCTGACGCCGGGTGAATTCGTCTGGACCGGTGGCGACTGCCATCTGTACCTCAACCATCTCGATCAGGCCCGCCTGCAACTGTCGCGCGAGCCGCTGCCCCTGCCGCGCCTGCGCATCCTGCGTCGCCCCGAATCGCTGTTCGATTACCGATTCGAGGATTTTGCGATCGAGGACTATCAATCGCATCCGCACATCAAGGCACCGGTGGCAATCTGATCGATGGGCCGGGACGATGACATGAGGGCGTCGCGCCCACGAGTGACCCTGATCGTTGCCCGCGCCCGCAATGGCGTCATCGGTCGCGACAACGCCATTCCCTGGCATCTGCCCGAAGACCTGAAACACTTCAAGGCCTCGACGATGGGCCACGCGGTGGTGATGGGACGCCGTACCTTCGACTCCATCGGCCGGCCCCTGCCGGGCCGCCGGATCGTCGTGCTGACTCGCGACCCGGGCTGGGCTCGTGCAGGCTGCGAGCGCGCCGGCTCGATTGAATCGGCGCTCGCGCTGCTTGCCGACCGAGCGGAAATTTTCATCGCCGGCGGCGCCGAGGTCTATCGACAGGCCCTCCCCCACTCAGTCCGCATGCTGATCACGGACGTCGATCTGGCGCCCCAGGGTGATACCTGGTTCGAGGAACCCGATCCACGAGACTGGCAGTGCGTGGACCATTCGCAGGCTCAATCGGATTCTGGCTTGCATTACAGCATCCGGGAACTCATTCGGCGTGATTCCGCGGCCGGGTCCGCTACAATTGACGTTTCGCCCCTGTAGCTCAGTGGATAGAGCATCCCCCTCCTAAGGGGAGGGTCGCACGTTCGATTCGTGTCGGGGGCGCCATATTTGATTTTCAGGCCGGCTTCGGCAGATCACTTTCGGATCGTGTCCGAAGATCATTTGCTGACCGGCGCGCCTACGGTTCCTGGATGGGTTCGATTCTCTGCCTCTCGATTGCCGGTGTCATCGTTTCAACTTGGCCCCACTCAGTTTTCACGATTTCCTCGAAACCGTCAGGCGGTTCGGCCAGTCGGATGGAAGGGGCCTGGATCATCGACGACAAGCGGCAACGTTTGCAGCGTCTACCTGGCCGCGGTCCCGGTTCATCTGCGGCGACAGTCGCACCCGGACAAACTGCTCGGGCGTCGGGCGGCCAGAAGCCCCAGCAAGGTGAAGGCGCGAGTGTCGAACGATTGACGCTTGCGCGTTCAGGAAGCGGCGCTCGGGACTGGATCCTGTGTTCGGGCGGCATGTGCAGCCGACTGGAAGCCCTGCTCGAAACGTCACTCGCCCAGTCTGGTTTACTCGACCAGCAGACCGTCGAACTGAGCGCGTGTGCTCGCACCGCCCGCTGAGTGTGGCCGTCGAAGGCGTTCAGCCTACCTGCTGAATTTCCTTGAGCTCGATCGGCCGCAACACGCGCCTTGCGGGCTTGGGTGAGGCGCAAGGCGTCGCGCGGTTTATCATCGACGTCCGTTTCGTGATGCGAGCCCTTGCCCATGTCTGATTCATCCTTTCCACGCAACTTCTCGAGCGCATCGAGTTCCGCGACCGCACTCGATACCGAGCGCGCCGCCAGGCTGTACTCGAGCAACACGGTTCTCGCCGCCTACCTCAATGAGGCGATGGCCCTGCTGGGCGAAGGCGTCGAACCCGAGCGGATCGAGCGCGCCGCAATGAGGCAGGGCATGCCCATCGGGCCACTCGCCCTGCTCGATGCCATCTCGCTCGAGCTCGCCGACCACGCCCTGCATGCCGAACTGGAACAACTGGCCTCCGGCGCGCCCGGCCGGCACGATCACAGCCACGGCCACGATCACAGCCACGGCCACGATCACAGCCACGGCCACGATCACAGCCATGGGCACGATCACGCGCACGTTCACGGGCCCGGGTGCGGGCATGACCACGCTCACGAGGCCCCGAGCGCCCCGATCGCGATCCACCGCCCTCGGAAGGCCAGCAACCGGGTCAAGTCGCGCAAGATGCCTGAGTCGGCGGTCTACGTCATCGAAAAGATGGCCCACGGATTTCACCGCGGTGGACGAGCAGCCGGCGCAGGCTTCTACGACTATGGACCCGACGGGAGCGCAACGCTCTGGCCAGGACTATCCGTGTTCAAACGAGGCCGGAACGAGCCGCTCAGCGACGAAACGATCACTCAGCGCCTGATGCTGATCCAGTGCCTTGCGGCGCTCCGCCTGTCAGGTGGCAGCGCAGACCATGCCTCCGATCTCGACCGAGAAGCACGCGAAGGCTGGGGCTACCCCGAATCGCTTGGTGGCCCAATTGCTCAAGTCGATCGGGTGGGCCAAGCCGCATTTGAGGCAGCCTGCCACGCACTTGCCGAGCGATTCGGCGAGCGCTTTCAAGCACCCGATCTGGATTCGAATCGGCAAGGCTGACCAGTCCCAAGGAGACTCAGTTCATGGTCCGACCCGCCAAGAGACTTCGCGAGTGGCAGGAACCTGCAGCCACCCGCCCCGCTGCAACCATCCTGCTGCTGCGCGATTCGGCTGCAGGCATCGAAGTGCTGATGACGCGTCGCTCGATGACAGCCAGTTTCGCCCCGGGCGCCTTCGTATTCCCGGGCGGCACGGTGGACGAGACGGACCGACAGACTGCTGCGGCACTTTCGGTGCCCAGTTCCCAGGCGAGCGCGCGGCACGGCGGGCAGGATCCGGAACTCGCGCCGTTCGCTTGCGCGGCGATTCGCGAAGCCTTTGAGGAACTGGGTATCCTGCTGGCCGAGGGGGCCGATCGTTCGCCCGTCGGCGATGCCCTGCGGGCGAGTCTCGACCGATCCCACGACGGGCGCCTCTTCGAGCAACTTGCGGCCTCGGCTGCGGAGCCTTCGCTCAGCGCCGTGCATGCAATTGCGCATTGGATCACCGACCGGGATTTGCCCAAGCGATTCGACACCTGGTTTTTTGTGGCGAGAATGCCTGAAGGCCAGCAGGCTCATGCTGACGGCCGGGAACAGTTCGAACCGGTCTGGGTGAGCCCCTCGGATGCACTGGCGCGTCACGAACGGGGCGACTTCAACATCATCTTTCCGACCATCCGGACCCTCCGGATGCTGCGCGACTTTCGATCCGTCGCTCAGGTGATCGACCATTGCCGAAGTCGATCCCAGGTCTGGACATCCTGCCCGAGGGCGGGCCTGCTGGGCGACCGTCTGGAGCGATTCACCGAAGACGAGACCGCATTTGGCGAACTTGAACTGGTCGCACCGGATGGCCGTATCGCTCACCGACTCGACTGGCAACACGAACACGCCGTGCCGCTGACGCGCAATCTCCAGCGGCTGACTGCCCCCAATCCCGGGCGCATGACCGGACCGGGCACCAACACCTATATTGTCGGCGACAACGAATCGGGCTACCTGGTGATCGACCCCGGGCCGGATGACTTTGCGCATATTTCCCGCGTGCGCGCGATGGTCGGAGACGCTCTGCGGGCGATCATCTGCACGCACGCGCATCAAGACCATTCGCCAGGGGCTGCGCCGCTCAAATCCTTGACGGGCGCAACGATCATGGGGCGTCCCACGGGACCCTATTTCAACCCCAATTGGGCCTTCACGCCTGACCGTACGCTACATGACGGCGATCGACTTCAGGTGGGCGACACGACCTTGCGGGTGATTCACACCCCCGGCCACACCGAGCATCACATCTGCCTGCTGATGGAAGAGGATGGGATCCTGATCTCGGGTGACCACATCCTGAACGGATCGACCACGGTCATCACGCCCCCCGATGGCAACATGCGTGATTACCTGCAATCGCTGGAACGACTGCGAGGCGAGGATTTCGATCTGATCGCTCCCGCGCACGGTTATGTACTGGGGCGCGCCCGGCATGAGATCGAGCGTCTGATCGCTCACCGATTCAAACGGGAGAACAAGGTGATCGACGCGCTGCTTGCGCGCCCGCACGCAACAGTCGACGAACTCGTCGATCTCGCCTACGACGACACCCCTCGGGTCATGCACGACGCAGCGAAGCGGTCCTTGCTCGCGCACCTGCTCAAGCTGCGGGAAGATGGACGCGCCGAGTGCGACGAAGGCAGTGGCCGCTGGTTCATCAGGCGCTAGGCAGTTGCCAAGCTGACAGCCTGGGAGCGCGACACAGCGCCAGATGCCCACCTGCGCCCATCGAGAAGCAGGCTCGATCTGCCGCCGCAGCCGAGCCCTGCTCCTGAACGGTCAGGCGGGCGCCTGACCGGCAGCCGCAGCCGCATCGTCAGCCGAAGCGGCCTTCATCGACAGCCTCAGGCGTCCCTTGTCGTCGGCCTCGATGACCTTGACGCGGACGACCTGGCCTTCTTTCAGGTAATCAGACACCTGATTGACCCGCTCGTTGGCGATCTGTGACACATGGAGCAGACCATCGCGACCAGGAATCACCTGCACGATCGCACCGAAATCAAGGATCTTGAGAACCGTACCCTCATAGATCCGGCCGATCTCGACCTCAGCGGTCAGATCCTCGATCATCTTGCGCGCCCGCCCGGCAGCCGCACTGTCCACCGCTGCGATGGTGATCGAGCCGTTGTCCTGGATATCGATCTGGGTACCGGTGGTCTCGGTGATCTGGCGGATCGTGGCTCCGCCTTTGCCGATCACGTCACGGATTCGCTCGGGGTTGATCTTCATCGTATACATGCGCGGTGCGAAATCGGACAGTTCGGTGCGCGCCGTGCCCATCGCATCCCGCATCTTGCCGAGGATGTGCAAACGACCCTCTCGAGCCTGAGCGAGTGCCACCTGCATGATTTCCTTGGTGATGCCCTGGATCTTGATATCCATCTGCAGCGCAGTCACACCCTGCTCCGTGCCGGCCACCTTGAAATCCATGTCGCCAAGGTGATCCTCATCGCCGAGAATGTCGGTCAACACCGCAAATCGGCCGCCCTCCTTGATCAGGCCCATCGCCACGCCCGCGACGTGCGCCTTGACCGGAACCCCGGCATCCATCAGCGCGAGGCAGCCGCCGCAGACCGAGGCCATCGAGGACGAACCGTTGGACTCGGTGATCTCGGAGACGACCCGCAGCGAGTAGGCAAACTCGGAGGCCGGCGGCAGCAGCGGTCGGATCGCCCGCTTGGCCAGATTGCCGTGGCCAATCTCGCGGCGCTTGGGCGAACCCATGCGGCCCGTCTCGCCGGTGGCAAATGGCGGCATGTTGTAGTTGAACATGAAACGCTCGCGATACTCGCCGGTAATCGCGTCGATGATCTGCTCATCGCGGGAGGTGCCAAGCGTCGCGGCCACAAGCGCCTGCGTCTCGCCACGGGTAAAGAGCGCCGACCCGTGCACTCGCGGCAAGACCGAGGTGCGGATCGCGATCGGGCGGATCGTGCGGGTATCGCGCCCGTCGATACGCGGTTCACCTGAAAGAATCTGCCCGCGGACGATGCGCGACTGCAACTCGAACAGGATGTTGCCGACCTCGTTGGCGTCAGGGGCAGACTGACCGGCGGCCGCGGCCTCGGCCGCGATACGCTCGGCCACACCCTTTTCGACGCTGCGAACCAGGGTCGTGCGCGCCTGCTTGTTGCGCTCCCGGTAGGCCGCGCGCATGTCGGCTTCGGCGAGTTCGGTGATCCGGGCAACCAGCGCCTGATCACGCGCCGGCGGCTGCCAATCCCACTCGGGCTTGCCGGCCATCTCGACGAGTTCGTTGATCGCCTCGATCACGGCCTGCATCTGCTGGTGGCCATAGACCACTGCGCCGAGCATGACCTCTTCTGAGAGTTCGCTGGCCTCGGACTCGACCATCAGCACGGCCGCATCCGTCCCCGCCACGACCAGATCGAGTTTGGAGCGAGTCATGTCGGCGGCAGTGGGATTGAGGCGGTACTCGCCATCGATCCAGGCCACCCGAGCAGCACCGATCGGCCCATTGAAGGGAATGCCGGAAATGGCGAGCGCAGCCGAAGCACCGATCATCGCCGGAATGTCGCTGTCGACCTCAGGATTTTGCGACAGCACCTGGAGCGCGACCTGGACTTCGTTGTAGAAGCCGTCCGGAAAAAGCGGACGCAAGGGCCGGTCGGTCAGGCGCGCGATCAGCGTCTCGCGCTCGGTGGGACGGCCTTCACGCTTGAAGAAACCGCCCGGGATCCGACCCGCAGCGTAGAACTTTTCAATGTAATCGACAGTCAGCGGGAAAAAATCCTGACCGGGCTTGGGCGAACGGGCGGCCACCACCGTCGCGAGCACAACCGTGTCATCCATGGTCACCAACACCGCCCCGGTCGCCTGGCGGGCAATCTCGCCGGTCTCGAGCGTCAGGGTGTGACCACCCCACTGAAAGGTCTTCTTTGCAATCTCAAACACTTTAGTCGTCCTTTAAACGAAAAACCCGCAAGTTTAGTTGCGGGTTTGCAGGAAACTCAGCCGCGCAGGCCTAGCCTGGCGATCAGCGAGCGGTAGGTCTCAGGGCTCTTGCCCTTGAGGTAGTCGAGGAGCTTGCGCCGACGGCTGACCATGCGCAGCAGACCCCGGCGGGAGTGATGATCCTTGGTATGGGCCTTGAAGTGCTCGGTGAGTTCGGCAATGCGAGCCGAGAGCAAGGCAATCTGAACTTCGGGCGAACCGGTGTCGGCTTTGGCGCGCTGATAGTCAGCTACGATCTTCGACTTGTCGATATGGGCTACGGACATGATGATTCCCTCTGGAAACCTGCCGCTCGAGGCGGCCGGATGGACTTGCGGCGACGCCGGGAAGCGGGCCGTGCTGAATCCCGGATTTTTAAACCGGAATCCGCGATTATAGTGAAAAAGGACGGCTCAGTCGAGACAGGCGATTCGACAGGCACCCGGTCCGCTCAGGTCCCACAGTAAGTCTGGTAGGGAACAGGCGAAGGCGGGGCCGGCTGGGCCAATGCGGCCCAGTCCGCGCGCTCGCCGTAGGGCTCGCGCACAACCTCCAGGAGGCCCTCAAAGGGAGCACGGTCGCCCCGTTCAGTCCAGGCCGTCAGCGCCGCCTCGACCAGATGGTTGCGGGGGATATACACCGGATTGGCGGCTGACATGGTGGCGAGTGCAGCCGCCTCACCCCCAGCCTGCGACCGGAGGCGAGCGTGCCACATTGCAAGCCAGGAGCGACTCGCAGACGGGCCCTCCCAGCTCGAAGACCCCTGCTCGAGCGTGTGCGCAAGCGCGACAAAGGTATTCGTATAGTCCGCGCGGGACTCACGCATCCAGGCTAACAGCGAGTCGACCAGCGGGGCGTCTGCCTCCTGCGGCGCATCGGCCAGTCCGATCTTGGCCCGCATCATGGCAGCAAAGCGACGCTCGTAGCGCTCTGAAAACCCTCCAATCGCAGTCTCGGCCAGTTCGAGCGCGCGATCACTGTCCGGATCGATGACCGACAACAGCGCCTCGGCAAGCCGTGCAAGATTCCACTGGGCCATCGCGGGCTGATTGCCCCATGCATAGCGTCCCGCATGATCGATCGAACTGAACACGGTTCGCGGATCGTAGGCATCGACAAACGCACACGGGCCATAGTCGATGGTTTCCCCCGAAATCGTCATGTTGTCGGTGTTCATCACACCGTGCACGAAGCCCACGCGCATCCAGTGCACGATCAGTTCGACCTGGCGGGCGATCACCGCTTCGAGCAGCGCAAGCGCCGGACGGTCGGCCGCGTCGAGGCCCGGGTCATGCCGATCGAGCGCGTAACGGACCAGCGCGGCGAGCGCTGCATCATCGCGCCGAGCCGAAGCGTACTGAAACGTACCCACGCGCAGATGGCTCGCGGCAATACGGGTGAGCACCGCGCCGTCCAGAACCTCCTCACGGTAGACCGGATCACCGGTTGCCACCACGGCGAGGCTGCGCGTACTGGGTACGCCGAGCGCATGCATCGCCTCGCTGATCAGATACTCCCGCAGCATGGGACCGAGCGCCGCCCGGCCATCACCCCGACGCGAGAAAGTGGTCTGGCCCGAACCCTTCAACTGAACGTCTGCTCGGCTGCCATCGGGCCTCAAGTGCTCGCCAAGCAGCAACGCCCGACCATCGCCCAGCATCGTGAAATGACCGAACTGATGACCTGCATAGGCCTGGGCGATCGGCAGGGCGCCCCGCGGCAAACGGGCACCTGAGAGCTGCTCGGCGATCGTCTCGGGATCGACCCGCTCCGCACCCAGGCCCAGCTCACGGGCAAGCCCTTCGTTGACGATCAGCAGCTTGGGCCTGCTGGGACGAGCGGGAGACTGTCGGCTGAAAAAAGCCTCGGGCAGCCGCGCATAGCTGTGGTCGAACCGCCATTGAAGATCGGTCATGGGCAGGGTCCCAATCGATGTCAAATCCGCAACCGGACAGGCCCCGCCTCACCGGTAACCCGGGAGATCCCGATCAACGATCCGCATCATCGCCTCGAAAAAAAGTCGGTCACGTTCGGCGGGACTATGGGCCTCAAGCTCGGCTGGGGCGAGGACTTGGGCGATGATTTCCGGCGCGAGCACTTCAAGCTCGCGGCCAGTGGACATCGCGAGCACCTGCGTGCGGCACACCCGCTCCAGGCGATACAGCCTGCGGTAGGCCTGGGCAATGGTGTTACCTGTGACGAGCACGCCGTGATTTTTCATGAACACGATCGGCTTGCCGCCCATCAGCGATGCCAGACGTTCGCCCTCCCCGGGGGTGTCTGCGGTGCCCGCATAGTGATCGTCGTAGGCGATCAGATGGTGGACGAATACCGCGCTCTGGCTGGCCGGCAGCAGACGGTTTTCCTTGAGCATATTCAGGGCGACCGCCCAGGGCTGATGGGTGTGAAGCACGACAGGCGCGCCAGTGATCCGATGCACGGGCGCGTGAATGCACCAGGTCGAGAGCTCGACCACGCCCTCGCCCTCGACACAGCGCCCCTGGTCATCGAAGACGAGCAGATCATCCGCCCGTGCTTCGGACCAGTGCTGCCCGAATGGCAGCACCAGATAGCGACCAGGCTCTCCGGGCAACTGCACGGTGAAATGATTGTCGATACCCTCCTCGAGTTCGTGCAGCACCGCCATGCGCAAGGCGGCAGCAAGCTGAACCCGCAGTTCACGAACGGGATCGGGACGGGAAACGGCTACCAGACTGTCGACACTCATGGGCGATGCTCCAGGGGATGGATCAGACAGCCTGCGGATTGACCCGCTCGACATTGCTTTGCAGCTTGTTGAGCGCATTGATATACGCCTTGGCCGATGCAACGATGATGTCGGGATCGGCGCCCACGCCGTTGACGATCCGACCGCCCTTGGACAGCCTCACCGTCACCTCGCCTTGCGACTCGGTGCCCGTCGTGATCGCGTTGACCGAATAGAGCAGCAACTCCGAGCCCGACGCCACCTGAGCCTCGATCGCCTTGAGCGTCGCGTCGACCGGCCCATTGCCGTCGGCGCGCTGGCGGGACTCGCGACCGGCGATCGAGAGCGTCACCTCGGCATGGGGGCGCTCGCCAGTTTCCGATGCCTGTGACAACGAGACCAGCTTGAAATGCTCATCATCGGGGGTCACGGACTCAACTGAGAACAGCGCCTGGATATCCTCGTCGAAGATCTCGCTCTTGCGGTCGGCCAGATCCTTGAAGCGCATGAACGCGGCATTCAATTCGGTCTCCGAATCAACCGGGATGCCCAGCTCAAGCACGCGCTGCTTGAAGGCGTTGCGTCCGGAAAGCTTGCCCAGCACGATCTTGTTGGCCGACCAGCCCACATCCTCGGCGCGCATGATCTCGTAGGTGTCACGCTGCTTGAGCACGCCATCCTGGTGAATCCCGGAGGCATGCGCAAAGGCATTGGCCCCCACGACCGCCTTGTTGGGCTGGACCGGAAAGCCGGTGATGCCCGAGACAAGTTTTGAGACCGGCACGATCTGCGTCGTGTCGATGCCCAGATCGAGACCGAAGAAATCGCGACGGGTCTTGACGGCCATCACGACCTCCTCGAGCGAGGTGTTGCCCGCTCGCTCGCCCAGACCATTGATCGTGCATTCGACCTGACGCGCGCCGCCAATCGTGACACCGGCCAGTGAATTGGCGACCGCCATGCCCAGGTCATTGTGGCAGTGAACCGACCAGACGGCCTTGTCGCTGTTGGGGATGCGCTCACGCAAGGTCTTCACGAGCAGGCCGAATTTTTCCGGAACCGCATAGCCTACGGTGTCGGCAATGTTGATCGTCGTCGCACCTTCGGCAATCACCGCCTCGAGCACTCGGCAGAGGAAATCGATTTCGGAGCGACTGCCATCTTCGGGAGAAAACTCGACATTGTCGGTGAACTGGCGCGCGTAGCGAACCGAAAGCCTTGCCTGCTCGAGGACCTGTTCGGGCGTCATCCGCAGTTTCTTCTCCATGTGCAGCGGAGAGGTTGCGATGAAGGTGTGGATGCGCGCCGATCGAGCGCCCTTCAAAGCCTCGGCGGCCCGGGCGATATCTCGATCATTGGCTCGCGACAGCGAACAGACGGTCGAGTCACGAATGGTCTCGGCGATCGCCTTGACCGCTTCGAAATCACCGTTCGACGATGCGGCAAAGCCGGCTTCGATCACATCGACACGCAGCCTTTCCAGCTGCCGGGCGATGCGCAGCTTCTCATCGCGGGTCATCGAGGCGCCGGGGCTTTGCTCGCCATCACGCAAAGTGGTGTCAAAAATGATCAATCGGTCAGCCATGATTTCGACACTCCTGGGTCTGCCCCCGCTGGTACGGGGGGCTTGCGTCAACGAATTGTGGGGGGGTGGGGGTTTTAGCGCGCGAAGCGCAGTAGCAGGCCGAGCGCCGGGCGGCGCAGCAGACCTGCTGACGAACCCGCGCGGATGGCCGGGTCGCGGAGAACAAACAGAGTGGAAGAGGCAGTGCTCATCCCTCGACTATAGGGGATCGAGGCGAGCGATGCAAGCATCTCGCCCCACTGCTGTCGGAATCGGGCAAAGGGCCGTGAGCGCCCGACGTGTCGCGCCTCGCCGCCGCCCAGCAACGCTGGAGTTCAGGCGACGGGTTCGCCCGCAGCATCGCCCGAGGAGGGTTCGGGCGCGATTTCCGCCGAAGCGAGCACCTTGTCGATCGTGCGGCCATCCATGTCCACGATCTCGAATGACCAGGACTCCCAGACGACCCGATCGGCCACCGAGGGCAGCCTGCCCGTGAGCAACATGATCATGCCCGAGAGCGTGTGATAGCGACCCTTCTCTTCCTCGGGCACTGAACGCAAGTTCAGTCTGTCCTTCAACTCCGGAATCGGAATATGGCCATCGAGCAGCCAGCTGCCATCCTCGCGCTGCACGGCCCAGGACGAGCCCGCATCGCGTGGCGTGAACTCACCCGTGATCGCTTCGATCAGATCATGCAGCGTGACGATCCCCTGGACCTCGCCATACTCATCGATGATGAACGCCATTTGCGAATTGAGCGTCTTGAAATTCTCGAGCAATTCCATCCCGGTCAGCGTCTCCGGTACAAACAATGCCTGCGTCAGATCTTCGGTGGGAAACTCGCGAAGTCCCGGATCACGCACCAGGGTCGCAAGAAAGCGACGCGCATCCAGGACACCGACGAGCTCGTCGAGACCTCCCCGCACCACTGGAAAGCGCGCATGCGGGCTCGTCTCGATCAGTTCGAGATTGTCCTGAAAAGGGAGATTGACATCGATCACGATCACATCGGACCGCGGCACCATGAGCGACCCGATCTGCCGGTCATCGAGACGGAACACGTTGCGAAGCATGGTGTGCTCCTGAGTCTCGATCACGCCCGCCGAGGTGCCCTCGGCCAGCATGGCATGGATTTCCTCCTCGGTGACCGCAACCGCCGGTTGCTCGCGCACGCCGACTAGGCGCAGGAGCAACTGCGTCGACCCCGCCAGCAGCATCACGAAAGGCTTGGTCGCGACCGCCAGCATGTGGATGGGACGCGCCGCAAAACGAGCAAGCGTCTCCGGGTAAGTCTGGCCAATGCGCTTGGGGACGAGTTCACCCACCACGATCGACAGATAGGTGATCATCACAACGACCACCGCAGTCGACAGGATGGACGCCACCGACGGCTCCATCCCGATGCCAGCCAACCAGACCGCCAGAGGATTGGCGAGCGCAGCCTCACCCACGATACCGCTCATCACGCCAATCGAGGTGATACCAATCTGTATGGTCGACAGAAACCGGGTCGGGTCCTCGCCCAGCTTGAGCGCCGCTGCGGCCGCGTTGTCACCCTCATCGATCAGCTTCTGTAACCGGGCCTTGCGCGCCGTCACGAGCGCGATCTCCGACATCGCGAACAATCCGTTCAACAGAATCAGCGCAACGAGAATCAGGATTTCCATATGGGGTGTAAAGAGTGGATCAGCCCTGATGATACACAGCGGCGAGCCTTCCGGCCGGCCTCAGCCTGTAAAGACCGCGACCTCAGGGCAGTGCAAGCAGGTCTCGGTGGCCGACGATGTAGCGGAGTTCGCCGCGCGCGATCTGTCCACGACGCAGTCGGTACCAGGCGCCGATGCGGGTCACCTCCTCGGGATGAACTTCCGCCGCAACCCGGGCCGTATCGTCGAGCAACTGTCTAAGCATGGCCCGATCCCGTCCGCCTTCAATGCCGCCTTCCGTGCCGCCGTCAATTTGCCAATCGCTCGCCCGCTCACGCACCTCGAAACCCGCCTGAATCAGCGACTGGGCGAGCGCAGAGGTCGCGTTCACACCCAACGACATCCCAAATCCCTTGTCACCTTCCTGATGCAGCCGAAAGGCCGACTCGATCCACTCGTCATCGGCGTCATCCGGGACCCATACACGTCTCCCATCGACGGTAAGCGTCGCAAGAACCGGTCGCCTGGCCGCGGCAAGACAATTGGAAAAACGCATAATCCAGTCCTGCGACACCAGATCCAGAAACGCCGTCGTCACCACTGCATCAAACGATTCGAAAGGAAAGGCCTCAAGCGAGACAGCAAGATCGAAATGCTCGACCGAAAGCGACCACCGCCCTGCCCCGGCATGAACGATCAAGGTCCGGGCATCGGTTCGCAGCACCTCCCAGCCCTGAAAGTGCGCCCATTCGGAGACCGCATCGAGTGCGTGATCGAGTAGCAGGGGATCGAAGTCGAGCAGTCGCCAGTGCTGATTGCGAGCAATCCGAGGCGCGAGCACCCGGAAATTCGCCGCGGTCCCACCCCCCAGATCAACGATCTCAGGCTCGACCGAAGCACCCAGCGCCGCCACAAAATCGGCCGCGAGCTCGGCAGAACGGGCGGCCTGGTCAAAAGGCTCCCGAAGCGCGAGCCAGTCCTTGTCGAAGCCGCTCATTGCGCAAGCCTCTCTACAGCCTCGATCCAGCGGGTGCTCGCCGCCCGCCAGTCAGGCAGCGCCTGCGCAGCCGAACGAGCGGCCAAGGACATCCGCGCGCGCAGATCGTCATCCCCGATCAGCTCAGCCAGCGCAGACACGAGCGCCGGCCGATCGCCCGGTGCCACCAGGCGGCCTGCCTGCGCGGGCACGGTGTCGGGGATGGCACCACCCGTGGTCGCCACGATCGGAAGCCCCCAAGCCATCGCTTCGGCAAAGACCATTCCATAGCCTTCATGAAAGGACGGCAGGGCAAACACCTCGGCCCGCCCATAGGCCGCATCGCGGGCCGACTCAGACACCTCGCCGTGCAAGCTGACACGTGCTCCGAGACCCAAGTCACGGATCCGATCCCGCAAGAGCTTGACCGAATCCGGCGAACGCTCGAGGCTGCCGATGCAGTCCAGGCGCCAGTTCAAGGTCTTCAACTCGGACAACGCATCGACCAGCAGCAGGTGCCCCTTTCGCGGAATCACCGTACCCACAGCAAGCAAGTGAACAGGAGCGCCTGGGCCGCTATCCGGGCGCAGACGCGGCACTCGAGCGGCGTTGAGCGCTGGCGGCGGGTTGGTCCCCGGCGGGGCGATCTCGATTCGCGTGTCCGCGATGCCGACGCGCGCCACCGCTTGCGCACTTTCCCGGCTAGGGCAGACGATCCCCGCGAGCATCGACCAGACCCGCGATTCGATCGCAGCCAGTCGGTCCCGATCCTCGTCAGTCAAACCCGTCTCGACCGCAAGCGGATGGTGAACGAAACCGATGATCCGCAATCGGCCGCGATGGGTCTGGACTGCCCGGTCAAAGGCCGGAAGCGCCAGACCGTCGACCACGACGAGGCTGCGGTCGGGCAGGCGCGCGAGTACAGCGCCCGCACTCGCTCGAGCGCGCTCGTCCGCCATGGGAAAGCGGCCCGGCAACTCGACCACATCGACTCTGCGACCGGCTGCACGCAGGGTCTCGACCAGGCGTCGATCGAAAATGTAGCCCCCAGTCACCTGATCGATCGGCCCGGGAACAACGAAAGTGAACATGGATTCAGTCAATGACCCGCGTTCAAAGGGGCGCGTCGAACGCCGCCCAGGCAACGGGCGATTCGCGCAGCACCACCCGCATCGAATGAAGCATGCCAGAGGTGCCGGGGCCAAGTTCACCCGCCGAAATGCGTGCCTTCATCCTCTCGAAGATCTCGCCCGCCATGAATTCAGTCGTGGTGTTGCGGCCGGCGAGATCAGGCAGTTCGTCGAGGTTTCGGTAATTGAAACCGGCCAGCACCTCACGCAGAAGCGTGATCGCGCGACCGATGTCGCAGACAAGTCCGTATTCGTCGAGCCGCTCGCGCCGGAACTCGATCTCGACGCCATAGGTCGCGCCATGCACCTGCTGCGCAGGCCCGAAGATTTCGCCACGAAAACTATGCGCGATCATGATGTGATCCGATACCGCAAGCGAATACATGTTCGAGAGACTCCGTGAAATGAACTCAGGGGTATACCACCCGATGACACAAGGCACCGTCGGGCGCGCTTGCGAGTCGGGACATGGTTTCAGGCAGATCGCCGAACGCCGATACGCCATCGAGCAAGGCGTCTAGTCGGTCATCGGCCAGCAGATCGAGCGCGGTGCGCATCCTGCGCCGGTAATCCCAGCGGCCGCGCTGGGCGGTGGCGATCGACCCGACCTGAGATGAACGCAGCGTGAGCCGTCCGGAATGAAAACGCTCACCCAACGGGACGGCCACTGGCTGGCTGCCATACCAGGAGAGCTCGAGCACGGTCGCCTCAAAGCCGGCGAGGGCGAGCGCCGTCGACAGCCCCTCGGCCCGGCCGCTCGCATGCACCACGCAGTCGAGTTCACCCTGCGCCTGGCCGGGCACCGCGTACCGACAACCCAGCACCCGGGCCAGATCCGCGCGCCTGCGGTCCGGATCGACCAACTGCACATCAACCCCCGGGATGCGCACGGCAAGCGCGGCAACCAAGGCGCCCACCACTCCGGCCCCCACCACGGCCATCCGATCGCCGAGCCTGGGACCCAGGTCCCAGATTGCGTTGAGCGCAGTCTCCATGTTGGCCGCAAGCACCGCTCGGGCAGTCGGTACGGCATCAGGCAGGACATGCACGGCCTCGGCTGGAACCACAAATCGATCCTGATGGGGGTGCAGACAGAAGACACGACGGCCGATCAGCGTATCGGGCCCCAATTCGACTTGTCCCACCGCGCAGTAACCGTATTTGACTGGACCGGGAAACTCGCCTTGCTGATGGGGGCAACGCATGCGCTGCGCCTCGGAAGCCGGCACCCGCCCCGCGAAGACCAGCGATTCGGTACCGCGACTGATGCCGCTGGCGAGCATGCGAACCCGGACTTCGCCCGGGCCGGCTACGGGAAGGCTCTCCTCGCGGATCGCGCCGCTGCCATCACCGAGCGACCAGAACGCGCGAGCCGTGCCAGTCATTGCAGCTCGATCGGGCAGTTCGGTTCGGTCGGATCCGGACTGAATACACATTCAATCAGCGTGTCGCGACCCAGTTCGAAGCGTCGGGTCTGCGGTCGCAGGCTCCCGGTCAGGTCTGCAATTTCAGGCAGGCTGATCGAAGGACGACCCGAGCCGATGATCACCGGCGCGATAGTGATCTGGAGCCGATCGAGCGCACGCGCCTGGAGGAAGCGAGACACGGTTGCCCCGCCGCCTTCAATGAAAAGCCAATGCAGACCGCGCCGCGCCAGCACCTTACGGATCGCAACGGGATCCAGCCCCTGGTCGGTCCGATCGACCGGCACGATCTCCGCCTGCCCGTGATGACGATCGAGCCCGGCTCTGTCGGCTGCAACCAGCAGTAGCGTGGGCGCGGCCCCATCTCGAAACACGCGTTGGCTGCCGTCGAGCCGGCGCTCGGCATCGATGACGACACGGACAGGATGTTGTCCGAAACAACGACGCACCGTCAGCTGCGGGTCATCATGCTGAACCGTACTGGCCCCGACGATGACCGCATCGGCCAGTGCCCGCATTCTGTGGGTGTGAAGCAGGTCAGCGTCGCCGCTCAGCCAGCGCGACACCCCACTGGTCGTCGCGATGCGTCCATCCAGGCTCTGGGCAAGATGCGCCACCGCAAAGGGCCTTCCAGCGGGCACGGCGCAAAGCGGCGCATACAAGGCATCGATCGGGGAATCGTCAGCGCAAGCCCCGCGCCCCCGACGGAACACGACCAGGGCACGCCAGTGGGGACAGTCTTCGGGGGCAGGCTCGATCTGGGCCAGTGCCTGCGTGGCATCGACTGTGAATGCATTCATCGAGGCTCCCCTGACGCGGCGAAATCGCCAAAAATCGTATCGGGTGCACTGAGGTTGTGGCGCGATGGCAGCGTTCGGCCAAAGCGGCCCCATCGACCCGTGAAGCGCTCGAACATCATCACGGGGACATGATGCTCGCCTGCGCTGGCCGCAAGCGGCGCAATCGCGATCGCGGTATCCGCATTATCGGCCGTCACATACATGGATCGCAGGGCGGCAAACGCCCGCCCCGCATCGATCGGACGCTCGAAGGCAATCTCAAGACGAGTGCGGATTCGGCTGTCCTCGATCACCTTCAACACGCCCTGCCCGCCCACAGCGAAGTCCAGATGAAAGCTCAGATCGGAGGGGTCGAAGCGAATCGAACGAAAGCGGACGATGGGCCGACCATCGTCTTCC